>CETK01034716.1_pt1 | contig 39105 bp, 63 predicted proteins | sample 361431 | NCBI WGS metagenome assembly CETK01 (sample SAMEA2622452, study PRJEB7988) | marine metagenome | biome: marine biome (ENVO:00000447); feature: surface water layer (ENVO:00002042); material: "saline water (ENVO:00002010), including plankton (ENVO:xxxxxxxx)" | depth 5 m | reverse complement strand
AATCAGGTAATGGTGCCTGAACATTGGGAGGAATATTATGAACGCAGTCAACGTTTTGGTGATAGGGGGCTTCATGTTACACTCAAGCCTCAGTCTGATCCTACTGCTAGTTTTGTCGTGGGTGGTTATACGGAAGAACAAAAAGCAATACTACAAAAAGAAAGTGTACAAAACACCTATCAGGTCGCGTTATATGACAATGCCGGAGTAGAGTATGGAATAGACCAAGCAGAGAGATTAAATGCTTTTGGATTCAACAAGTTTAAAAAATGGAATTGTTGGTCTGGTTACCAAAGTTGTATTATTAGAGAACCAGATGGCACAGTAAAACGCAGTTATAGTTGTCATGATGAACCATTAGGCACACTTGAGAGTGGCTTTAAATTATTTAAAAAACCAATGCCTTGTATAACACCATCTTGCGTTAGCAGTGCTGACAGTAAAATACCAAAGGAAAGAAATGTATAATTATAAAGATATAAAATCTATACACTTAGAAGTCACTTCTAAATGCCAGGCTAGATGTCCTATGTGTCCTAGAAGATTGCGTGGAGGTCCTATGTTGGATAGTTTATATCTCGAAGAAATTTCTTTAGACTTGTTTAAAAAATGGTTCCCTCAACAGTTTATAAAACAACTTAACCATGTGTATATGTGTGGTAACTTAGGTGATCCTATGATTGCCAAGGATACAAATAAAATATTTAGATATATGCGTGAAACTAATCCTGGCATGAGTTTACAAATGCACACAAACGGAAGTGGACGTACAGAAAAATGGTGGCAAGAATTAGCAGAGTTAAATGTAAAAGTCGTGTTTGGTATAGACGGATTACAAGATACTCATTCATTGTATAGAATAAACACGGATTGGAACAAAATTATAAAAAATGCAAAAGCATTTATAAAGGCAGGCGGAGATGCACGTTGGGATATGCTTGTATTCAAACATAACGAACATCAAGTAGAAAAATGCGAAGATTTAAGTAAGATGCTTGGCTTTAAAGGATTTAGTGTGAAGCACACAACAAGATTTAGAGATGGAAAATTAGATGTTATAGATGACACGTACAACATTACACATACTTTATTGCCGTCAGAAAAAAGTTTAGATATGATTGCTCCTGCAAAAAAGGCGGCAGAAGAATTTTTGCCTAAGATTAAATGTAAAGCAAAAGAAGACAATCAAATATATGTAGGAGCAAACGGAAATGTTTCTCCTTGTTGTTGGTTAGATTTAGACTGGATACCACAACATAGTGAAAGCAGAATAGATTATATGATAAAGGTAAACAGAATACCTAATCTGTTTAAGCATTCGATGAAGGAAATATTTGATAGTGGATTTTTTAATAAAATTAGCAGTTGTTGGACAACAACTGGTCTAAAAGAATGTAGTCGTCAATGCGGTACATTCGATAAGTTGAACAAACAATTCATAGAAAGGACTTAAAATGTTATTTTGGATTGGATTTATGGTAATGGTGTTAAATGAAGGCTTTGTAATAATGCGTCATGTACACCCGTGGTTCGCACGTAAAAGAGAAGCACTAATGGCCAAGTACGGAAGTAATTGGAAACGTTTCCATGCAACATTAGATTATGTATGGATAGGTGGTGTAACAATAGGTATAGCAATAGACATTGGTAATTGGAAGTTGTACGCAACAGTATTAGCAACCTTTTGGAGTGTAGTTGCAGTATTTGTTTATCTACCATTGCTTGTTAAGAAACTAAGAAAAAAATGGAAATAGGAATAGGAGCATTAATAACAGCGATAATGGCAATGATAGCCTGGATTGTTAGAAAGTTAAAAAAATGACCGAAGAAGAATATTTAGAAATATTTGTAAAGGAACATAACAGGTCTATCGAGTTAGAAAAAGAAATGGCAGGAACATGGACAACATTAGAAATAATAAATGCAATGAAAAGTATATGTCCGGAGGCATGGAATGAAAATTGAAATAGACGATATTAAATTCTGGGCGGACGCAATACGTAACAGTGAAGACAGAGATCGTGTCCTAGAATGTTTCTGGGGCGGACAGTTGCGTAGCAAGTCATGGTTAGTAGATCATGTGGAGCATCATTGCAACGTGAAGAATGCCAAGATAGTAATTTATGGCGGTTGGTATGGAGTTTTATCAACAATGTTGTTTAATAGTAATTTAGGAATCAAACATATTACAAGTGTTGATATAGATCCTAAATGTAAAGAGATAGCAACAACCATGAACAAACGTTATGAGATGGAAGGAAGATTTACTGCTGTAACTGAAGATATGTGTACGCATACACCTGATAAAGATACTTACATGGTAATTAATACTAGTTGCGAACATATTACACAAGAACAATATAACAAGTGGTTATCAAATATACCAGATGACGTGTATATTGTATTACAAAGTAATAATTTCAAAGATCATGACGAGCATATTAATTGTATGCAAGACTTAGGCGAATTTAAACGTAAGTCTAAATTAAAAGTTGATTTGGAAGAAGAACTTGAGTTGCCTAAGTACAAACGTTTTTTAATTTGTGGGAGGAAAAGATGAAAATTGTCTACGTAAAAGAAGAACATATTTCTTGTACAGGAGAAAATGACGATCATCCTAAGGTATATTACACACTTAAAAATGGAGAAGCCATATGTGGCTACTGCAACATAAAGTACGTATTGGAGAAAGATGAGTAAAACATTTTGCCCATTACCCTGGATACATTTAGCAACACGCCCTAACGGTGACGTAAGAGTGTGTTGCACGGCAAATGCCAGTGGTGCAGGATTAGAAGATGATAAAGAAGTAGGACTAGTCAAGAAAGACGGAGTCAATATGAATCTGCGTGACCATACAATAGAAGAAGTATGGAACAGTGACCACATGAGAAGAACAAGATTACAAATGTTGGAAGGTATTATTCCTGCAAGTTGTAGAAAATGCTTTAATGAAGAACAAAATGGCATTGTAAGTAAACGTCAATGGGAAACAAAAGTTTGGACAGAAAGATTAGACATACCTTCGATAGTAAGCAAAACAGCAGATGACGGAAGTTTGCCAGTAGACATACCATATTTCGATTTACGTTTAGGTAATGTTTGCCAACTAAAATGTATTATGTGTTCACCGCATGATAGTTCTAGTTGGATTAAGGAATGGAAAATACAATATCCTAAATATAACCTGGTAAGAGAAGACCAAGGTTGGGATCCTAGTTTTGATTACACTTGGTATCAAAAAGGAAGTTTCATTGATACAATGAAAAGCCAAGTAAAAAATATTAAGGAACTTTATTTTGCAGGTGGTGAGCCTTTGATGATTCCTGAGCATTATAAAATTTTAGAGTTTATGGTAGACAGTGGTCATGCTGAAAATTGTGTCATTAGATATAACAGCAACGGATTAAGACTGCCTCCGAAACTGTTTAAGTTATGGGAAAAGTTTAAAGAAATAAAGTTTAATTTCAGCATAGATGCGTACGGTGAGAAAAATGAATATATTAGATATCCAAGTAAATGGAAAGAAATAGAAACTAATTTAAGGTTGCTAGACGAAACATCACCAAATGTAATTGTAAACATAGCATCTGCGGTACAACTTTTGAATATACCATATATACAGGAGTTTGCTGATTGGAAATTGGAACAAAATTTTAAAAAGATTAACCGTCCTCCATATGGTGCAGGAATAATAGGAACACATTTAGTTTACTACCCAAGTTATCTAAATGTTAGAGTGTTGCCAAATGAAGTAAAACAAATAGTAAAACAAAGGATTGACGGTTTCCTTGATAGGCAAAAATTTAATTTAGAATTTGACAGGAGTCCTGTGGGCAGAACAAGATGGGAAGGGCTCGTTAAATATATGATGCAGGAGGATTGGAGCAACAAAGTTCCTGCATTAGTCGAATACTTAGAAATCACAGATAAGCAACGTGATTTAGATTTTAGAAAAACCTTTAAATTATTAGGAGAACATATATAATGGAGAAAACTGAACGTGCTTTAATATGGAATACCCTGTGCAATATGGGTAATACCATAAAACTCAAATGGAAAATCAATGAACACGAAGTTTTAACACAGTTAGAACAGTTCAAAGATAATTGGTGTCCGTACAATGTAAAGAAAGATGCCAATAATAACCGTTGGGGTTTACCTATTACTAGCCATAGTGGTGACGTAATGGACAATTATCATTTGAACAGTTTCGGTTATATGCAAAAGTACCACGATGTTGAGATGAAGGAAGAAAATTTCACTACTCCAACAGAAGTGTATAATAAAATACCCGAACTTGCAAAACTTGTTGACGCTTTTGCCCCAGACATAGGCAGAGTGCATTTACTAAGAGTCGATCAAGGTGGATTCTTCCCGCCACATAGAGACTTTCCTGGTGTAGGACCAGAGTGGATGCGATTGTTATGTGTGTTTGGAAAGTGTATGCCAGAGAATTTTGTTCATATGTTAGATGGAAAACCTATGTATCCAGATCCTGGTTACCTTTACTTTGTAAACTTTCAATTAGATCACAGTGTGTTTAGTTTCAGTGATGGACTATATGCATTAATATTAACTGTTAAAGTAAATGATAGGGTACATGATCTGATTATAAAAAATACGATGAACTAATGAATATAAGTTATGCAAATCCTGATAAAGAAAACTGGTTTCTAGTCAGTTGGGCGTTGTCAAATAAGTGTAATTACCGTTGCACTTATTGTCCAGACTTTTTGCATAACGGATCTAGTGGACAACCTAAATGGGACATCGTAGAAAACTTTATAAAAAGTTTAAAAATAAAAGATAAAGAAATTTGTTATAGAATAACAGGTGGAGAGCCAACCTTCTGGAAACGTTTCATTGACATGGCGAAACTTATTAAGGAAGAAGGGCATACATTTAGTTTTATTACCAACGGAAGTCAAAGTGTAGACTACTACAAAAAGATAGACCCTTACACAGATGGTATGATAATAAGTTATCACCATGCTTATGCAGACGTGCAAAAGTTTATAGACATAGCAAACAATACAAAAATGCAAATTGCTGTGAATTTAATGATGCCTAATGATACTAAAGGATTTTTAGAAGCAGAAAAAGTTGCAAAAACTTTATATGATAATACAGATAGATTAGCAGTTTGGCCCAAAGTCATATTAGATAAAACAAGTGGTGAAAATATTACAAACGAAGTTAGTGTTTACACCAAAGAGCAAAAAGAAATTATAAACAAATGGCCGTACTTTAGAAAATTAGATGATAGCCATTTACATAGAGGCGACATATTTTTAAATGAAAGAAAAATTAATGCTAATGAATTAATTGTTGAAGGATTGAATAAACACAAGGGTTGGAAATGTTGGGCAGGCCTTGATATGATTTATATTGAATGGGGCAAAATTTTCAGGGCAGAATGTATGCAGGGCGGATTAATTGGAACACTTGAAGATTACATACTACCCCAAAAAACGGTTATCTGTAACAAGAAACTTTGTGGTTGCTTGAGTGATATCTACCTAAGAAAAGAGTTAGTACAATGATAAAATGTTTAGCACCTTGGCATAGTATTTTGGTGCGTTTTAATGGCGATATTGTACCGGACGGAGTATATAGAAAACGTTATGGTAACGTGCTAGAAACACCTCTAAACACCGTGTTAAACAGCATTACAGCGTCATACACACGTGAATCTTTCTTACAGGGCCACTTACCGCCCGAGTGCGAATCATGTGCTTTAAAAGAAGCCTCTGTGGGTCACAGTAGGCGTAAATTTTTTGAAGACATATTGAATCCAATGTTAGTAAACACGGATTATTCATACACCAAAACCTTTAATGATATAATGTTTTTGGAATTCAATATGAGTAATATCTGTAATTTGAAATGTCGTATGTGCAATGGTATTAGTTCTAGTGCTTGGGTCAAAGACGAATTGAAACTTGCTAAAATGAATAAGGATTTTCAACGTCCAGTTGACCATCCTGAGTTTGGTTATACAAATAAAAGTGAAGAAATTATACAAAGACTGTTTGAAGATCCTACTCCATTTAAAAATTTAAGGTACCTAAGTATTAAGGGCGGTGAACCTTACATGGAACCTGCAAACAAAACAATACTTAAAAAGTTTATTGATTTGGGAATAGCAAAAAATATTACTCTTGATTGGACTACTAATGGCACTATGGTTGACCAAGAAGTTCAAGAACTTGCTAGACATTATGGACATACCAAATGGACAGTAAGTTTAGAAGGAACTGATAATCTTTATGAATACATTAGAGGTGGTAAGAATTTTACATTTGATCAACTAAATGATAATTTAAAACAGTATGATTTTGATAGAATTATTATTGCCGTAACAGTAATGGCATATAATATAGCACATCTTGAAAAAATAAAACAATGGTTTGATAAAAATAAAAAAGATAATTGGGACATATATTTTAAAAACGTTGTTACAACACCTTGGTATCTAAATCCACGTGTACTTCCTAATAATATATTAGATAAAATTGATTTTAAGTTCCCACATATTAATTACACAAACAATGGATCTAATGTTGATACGTTTGTCCGCTATACAAAAGACTTGGATAAAATTAGAAACACAGACGTTTTAAAAGTTTGTCCAGAACTAGATAGTTTGTTTATATAACACTTTCATTTACAACTTGTAAATTACGATCGTATATACAAAGTTTGTGTGCCTTTGTAGTAAGATCAATTTTTATTACATGGATATAATCATTAAACACTATTGGTCTTCCAAACAAAACATTAGTTTCATGTAATTCGTTTGTTATTTGTCCTTGTTCATTAATTACAAGTATAGGACAAGCAGGTGTACCAGATGGAAAGAAGTATGCTTCGTCAAAATATTTAATTCCACTTCTAAATCTATACTTTCCTCCGAAATTTTGTTGTATTTTGAACTGTTCTGACTCCCCAGATTCGGTGTCAAATTTTAAGGCTAAATTACTATCATTAACGTGTTCATCTCCGTAAGGTAGTGCAATGACGGTTTTATTGAGTAGAACCCCTGCATTATATTTTTTAGCAAAGTCTACACCTGATAGGTTGTGTGCTTTAAAATTGTTAGTTACAGTATCAAACTCTATGACAGAGTTAATGCCTTGTGTTTCTCCAAATGGTAAGGCAAACAATTTATTGCCTACAACAATACAGTCTGTAAACTTACGTGTAATGTTTTTGTCTACGTAAGGAACTTCATACTCTTGTATTGTATTGCCGTCAAAACTTAGAAGTTTATCATATCCTGGGTTGTCTCCGCGTGGCATTGAAAAATAACGGTCATTACACCAAACGGTGCCCATGTGTAACTTAAGGCCCCGCTGTGCGAGATCTATTATTTTTACCTGGCCGTCTCGAATGTAGAGAGCCTGACTCTCATCAGTATATCCAAGGGGAAAACTAAATGCTGAGTCACCATTTGATGCTATACTATAATACTGTCCTTTGGACGAAATGTCAAGCGGAAAATAATTTATTTTGTTTTTTGTAACTTCAACAACCTTCCCAAGTTTGTCATAAATTGCATAGGGCACAATCCATAGACTTTCTCCTACATTTGCAAGTGCATTAGTTTTACTTGTTGCTTCTGGAAGTTCTAGATCCATATAATGCATTTTACCCTTATCTAAAAACATAAGGCTAGAATAATCTCTGCATTTTTCAGTAGCAAAAGGAGGACTTACTAAAGTTCCATTCCAATCATGTAAGATTAAATGTTTAATACTTTCGTCTTTGTAATAATCTTCAAATGCTTTATACATTTCTTAAATCTATTGTTTGTAATACCTTTTCAGATAGTGTGTCAAATATTAACAGTTGATGAAAGTCTTTAGATTCTCCATATGGAAATGCATATATTACATCATCTATTAAAACACATCTATTGTATTTTTCTATTGTGGTAAACTTTTTAAAATGTTCACTTATATCTATTGTATAGTATTTTTCTGTGTAAACATCTATTACTAAAATGCTATTAAGGTCTCCTTGGCTTTTCCAAGTATCTTCTGGTTCACATACACAGCCACCACGGGGTATCCAATAAATTTTACCTTGGCTATTTTCTACACCTGCAAAGTATTTTTTGCTTTCTTTTCCTATGCCAAGTTCTATAGTGTGCCAGTATTGACTGCTACCGTCATCTTTAGCACTATCTATAACTAACATTTCACTCCAGTCTTCATCATGTCCTGCTGGCGGAAAAAATATTTTTCCATTACTTGCAACAGTATGACTGTAATATTTCCTACTTGTTCCTTTTATTCCAGTGCGTTCACTGTACCAATCACCATTAACAAACTTACTTAAAATATCAAACTCTGGGTTTTCACTGTAAGGAGGAGCATATAATCTATTTCCAACTTTTGCCATTGTTGTATATTTTTTATTGTTCATTGGTTGGTTGTTATAATCTAACCATATAGGACTCATGTCTGCTATTTCGTATTCGCCACTATTACAATCATAACTAATTCTATAATTAAAAGTATCCTCCCAGTTTTCTCCTCTTGGAAGTCCGTAAATTATTCCATCTACCATTTGTGTGGTATGCCACTTTTTACTATCGTTCTTTGGTAATTTAATTTTATGAAATGTTGCAAGGTTATTTCTAAAATAAAATGTTAAAACATAATCATATGGATCGTGTTCGCCATAAGGTAGTGCAATTAATTTGTCACCATGAATGTGTGCTTGAATGTATTTGCCTTTGCCTGGATGATTTACATTTACGTATTCTATACTGTCGTCTGTTGTATCAACTACTAAAATATTATCTTCATTGTAAGGCAGGAAATAAACTTTGTTTCTATAAGCAATACCACACTGCCATTTTTCTGGTAAAGCATTTACCTGTAGTTGTATTTTTGAAAAAGAGTTATCCACAGGATCAAACTTTAACATATAGTCTACAACTTCATCTAAGCCATATGGAGGAATATATATTTTTCCATTATTACTTACTGTTGGATAACTAAATGCTTGTGGTGTCATTTCCAGTCCTTGTTTTGCATTGGATCTATACTTACTTCATTTATATTAACATCATTTGGCTGATTAATCAACCACTTTATGTATTCTCCTGCTTTGTCGATATCCATACAATTTCTATCTTGGTGCTTGTCTTGGTTATTACTTAATGTACCAAAACTAATTAAACTAACCTTAGGTCCAGTTTTCCAAACTCCATGCATTGCCAAAGTGTTACACAAATCTCTTAATGCTTTCTTTTCTGTAGCATAGTGCCAAACTCTTCCGTCCTTTACTCTGTCAACTGTACTGCCTATTACAATTATATGTATTTTGTGATTGTTATTTTTACAAGCATCATAAACTTTTTGTAATATGATATTAGGTACAAAGTTTGGTATGTAGGCACAAAGTACAAAAACATCATAGTCTAAAGCAATATCACATAATTCTTTTTGTTTAACAGGCGAAGTTAAATCAAAGCCTCCGCTTTTTGTAACAAATTTTGCATTAGGATATATTTTTCCTATGCTCTCTGCTACGCCAAAGTTAGGATTACCTGTTACTAATATTTTCATATCTTATCCCCAAAAGCAGATTTTAAATCTAATTGTAACTTATGTAATATTTGCGGTTCAGGATAAATCCCACAGTTGTCCCAATCTATTAAATGTATTTCATCATCTTTTATAATCATGTTACTTAAAACCCAATCGCCGTGTGCATATGGTTTTGTTTTTGTAAAATAATGATTTAGACAAAAGTTTTCAATTCTTTGTACAAAGTCCGGAGTATGTTCAAACGTACTTGCTAATTCGCCTTCTATCTTGTTTGTATCAATCCACATTGTGTCTTTACTACTACCCCAACCTCTGAGATATCCATCTGGACCAATTTTATGCAAGATTTCATAATGTTCTTTTAGCCAACGTTCATCATTGAACAACCATGTCTTACGAAAAAAATCATCGTACTCCCATACCTGTCTCTTTTTTTGTTTATTTTCTTTAATTAACTTCATGACTTCTAATTACAATCCGTATGCTTCTGCTACTGGTCCTAAATAATCTTTGATGTACATCTTACGCCAACTATCTAATTTTGTAATATTCCTTTTAAATTCTTCAATTTTTTCTGGGTCTGCTTCTGTATCAGACCATTTAGCAACACCTTGGAACTGCTTCTTTAATTTATCAGGTGCATTTTTTACGTGCAACCATTCCGGTAACATCAGTAAGTTTTCATAGATTTTGTATCCGTGCTTGTCACCATATTCTTTTATATCGTCATAGAACCATGCATTCAAAATACTTACAGTTGGACTTATATCAACCTTTGCAAACGAACCATATCTATGTAGGTTAGGTTCAATAACCTCTTTCCACTTACTTCCATGTCTAATGTAATCTATGCGTCTATCCGTTGCGTCTAAACTTAAACTCATAATAACCATTTTAAATTTACGCAATAATTTTTCTAATTTAGGATTCCAAATTGTGCAGTTTGTATTAAATCTAATCTGTGTATCAGGATCTAGTCTTTCTAAGAACGCAGGTAAATGTTTTACCATCATAGGTTCACCACCAGTAAAATATACTTCCTGGATAGGTAATTCTAATAATTTATTAAATGTTTCTTCACTACTCCAATTGAAGTTAGGTACATCTAAGATTCCATGCAAAGGTGTTACACCTGCTTTTTGCATAGCAATAGCCTCTTCGGCTATACTGCTACTACTCATATGCCAACAACTAATACATTTTAAATTACAACTGTTTCCTAGCCTTAAATCTAAATGCGACAATCCAGGACCATATGATTTTAATTTAAGTCTTTGACTAGTCAGTCCTTTGTCTTCCATTTGTTCACATCTAATACAAGCCTCAGGCCATTCTCCTCGTTCCATTTGTTCTCTTGTTTTTCTATGGAATTCACTATCGTGCCATTCTTGTGGAGTATGAGTCCTTACATTGTAATCATTCTCTGGCTCAAGGCTCATGCAACACAGCCTATATTGGCCGTCAGTACGTACATTAATTTGATGATCTAGATATTTACATCTCATACTATTTGAAAAAACCCTTACAAAGTATCTGTGTTACCATACGTTGGTTACGTGTAAGACTATCGGCCATGTCTAATATAGTCTTACTTACGTCCTCTACACTTGTAAAAGTTTTTATACCTTTGTCTATTGTTCTTTGTGTTCCTATTGGGCCTAACTCAATAAGTCCTACTGCAAGTTTACTTTCCAAAGGTGCTATTTGGTTCCAATACTCTTGTTGTTCTATTGTTTGTTTGTAACCTTCTGACTCTTTTATGCCGGGCATTACTTCTGCCTGCATTGTTTTATATGAACCCATATTGATTAAAATTTTATCTTCCCAACGCCATTTTTCCCAAACGTATTTCATTACTTTTGTTTTTAAATTTGTACCGTCTTCTGCATTATTAATCAGCACATCTACGTCTGCCGCATCTGTGATCATTCTATCAAGACCTTCAGCAGTGTTTAGATCAAAGCCTGTGCTTAAACTATATCCTTTGTATCCTGCTTTTTCAAATAGATGTTTACCTACTCCGCTGGTGTGTCCTGTAATAGCAATCTTAAGCATTAATAATATCCTCTAATTTTACTTTTGTTTGTAAATGTAATCTTACTTCGTCGCCATTTACAGTGCCATGTGGAATACCTGCATTAATAATATATGCTTTTCCAACTTCTAAATGGTGTTCACGTTCTAAGTTTTCACCGTACAAAAATTTAGATCCTGCGTTGCAATATATAGGTATGTGTAATCTTACAATGCCAGGCCCGTCTATGTGTTTTGTTAAAACTGTTTTTGGTTGGTGTCTTATTAAACTTGCCCTATCAAAGTACTTGGATCCTACACTTTCAATCAAATCTTTAAAATATCCAAAGACAAATTTGTCCTGCATTTTATATTCTGAATTGTCATGTAATTCAGGATACAAATCTTCTTTGGCGGCCCAAACCGGCGGACATGGAATATCCTTTTCACAAGGCCAAGATAATTCCATATAATCTATATTTTTAACATTGTCTTCCATTAATGATTTTAGATGTGTTCCTCCACCGTAGCCATCAAATTCAAAATCTTTATTTTTATACTTTTCTTTGATGTAGTCTAACTTACTAAAATTAAACCAAAGGTGATTATATTTTGCAGAAATTTGATCAGACCAATCACGTAATTTTTCGATATCTATTTTTAAATCAAGTGTAATTATATCCCAATTCATAGTCAGTCAGACGCCTCCATAATGTGGCATAAGTATATTTATTAAGGTTTTAAGGTACCAAAAATTAACATGAATGCAATAACAGACTTTTTTAAGCAACACGAGAAACCAATAAAAATCAAATATCCGGAGCAATTTGATCCAAAATGGGTGGTGTTAGAAAGTGGTTGGCCTTGTTTTAAATTAAGTGCATTAGACAACCAGCCATGGGATAAAATGCATATAGAAGCAGAATCACTGCTTGATTATTTTAAGGATCATAGAATGGAGTATGGTAAAGGTTGGAAAAGTCTTACCCTACATGGATTAAATGATGACACACAAAGTTTAGAACAATATGGTGATAGAAAAGATGTTATACAAAAATTAGACTGGACTTGGGTAGCAGAACAGTGCCCGGAGACAAAAAAATTCCTTACAAATGTATGGCCAGCAGAATTTTTAAATCGGGTGCGTTTTATGTTACTTGAACCAGGTGGTTACATAGAGCCACATCAAGATAGAAAAGATACAGAAAAAAGATTAAGTGTTTGTAATATAAGTTTAAACAATCCTGATGGTTGTAAATTTGTATTTAAAGATCATGGCATAGTGCCGTTTGAAAATAAAGGCAGTGCATTTTTAATGGATATTTCAAATGTTCATGCAGTACACAATGATAGTGATCAACCTAGAATACATATGATTATCCACTATGAACTAGGTAGACGCATAAGAGATTTCTTTTATGTGTTAAGACAAAGTTACTACACCAACAGAGGATAAGATGAAGATTTGTATTATATATGGACATCACAATACAAAGACTAGTTTTAATGCGGCTATCCGAGACACATTTATAGAAGAAGCAGAAAAATGCGGACATGAAATAGATTTAATTAATTTATTTGAAGAAGAAGAACAATTACCTTTTTATAATTCTGAGATAAATCCACCACCGCAAATAGTATTAGAATACAGAAAAAGATTAGAAAACAGTGATGTTATGTTTCTTATAGGTTCATGTCATAACCTGAGAATGCCAGCAATTTTAGAAAACTGGGTTGATTGGGTATTGCACCCTAAATGGTTTTTTAGTTACAGAGCATTAGTGCCTGGTAGTAAATTTTTTAAAAACTATGGCTATCCTGTGCCAGGAGCAATGAATAAAAAACTAGGTTTAATATCTATAACATACGGTGGTCCGATGGTTACCTATTTTAATTTTAGTTTGTTTGACAACATTCCATATAGAAGAATTAAAAAAGCAGTGTTCAACTTAGGCGGCATGGTTACAAAATATATAAGATTTTATAGTGTATTACCAGGTATGGATAATAAAGAATTTAATAAACACATGGAAAGGGTCAGAAAACTTGCTAGAAGTTTAGATCCAGACTTAAAGAAAAAGATAAGTTGGTGGGGATAATGTTGACTTGGTTTTTAATAGGAATATTAGTTGGACTGTTTATAAGATGTACAGCCAAGCCACATAAATCTGTAGAAGATAAATTTAAGGATCCATGGAACTGGACAGGATTTGGAGGCGGATGAAAAAGTTATTGCTTTTTATTGAACGTATTCCGTTGCTACACGCACCAGGATATTTCCTTGCGTTGGTCGGAGTTATACTAATAATTTTAACGGTGTTATTATGAAAGACTGGAATAGTATTACAGTTGATAGATACTATGAAAATATCAACATAGAAAACAAAGTTGGTATTGGCATATTAGATATATCAAGAGATATCCCTAACAAATTTTTACAGAAACGTACATTTGACATGACGTATTTTTATATCAACCGTATGATTAAAATGGGACTTTGTTCTTATGTAGGTATGCACAAAACAGTAAAAGAAATTTTAGAACTTTCTATAATTGAAGGAAAGCAATATTGTATGATTGCTTGTCAAGGATTGCTTTTATTTAGGGGTCCTAGTTTAATAACACAAAGTTTAGAGTATGCTGAAAAGAATAAAGATTTTTTTGTTGTTGGTCATATAATGGATAAAAAGAAACAACATTATCTTACGCAAGGTGCGTACCCTGGTTTGCATAGACAATATCTATTTGTTAATTTAAACAAGTGGGTAGAACTAGGGCAACCAGACTTTGATGAGATAGGTGTTTACACAGAAAGAAAGCCTATGCTGTCCAACTTTGAATACAGCGAAGAAACAGTACATAGTGATTATACTCCTGCATGGATTAAAACTGCGGAAGGACAGCAAGAATATTCTATTACAGCAGACGGTAGCAACTGGATAGATCTTGCAATGCAAAACAAAATAAAAATAGATAATTTAGATAACAATATGCGGGACTGTAAAGTATTCTTGTATCCTTACAATGAATCAGATAAATTGGCAACAGCGTGGAGCCAAAAGGACAGCGTTGACGGATTGAATCAAAGTCAAAAGGCCTGGATTAGAAAATTACATTATCAGGAAGATATAGAAAAAGATAGAGTGTATGCTTTTAATACAGAAACATTATCTGGAGAAGGAGTACGTACAGAAGGTAGGCACATAGATCATTTTTTTACTGCGGCCGCAGGATTTAAACCACTAGCAATTTTAAATGCAAATGGATTTCATGAAGGTACGACAGTGCATTATTTTGACTGGTGTGAAGCAAGTATTAATTATAAAAAGCATCTTTTAGAAACTTGGGACGGTTATGATTTGGATAAATGGCTCTTAGAACACGACTTAACTTATAATTTTAGCAGTACATATCGCGGTAATTATAAACAATTCTGGGAACAAGAACTTAAAGAGTTTGGTGGAAGTTTTAGATTCCAAAGCCTCTGGGATAGATATAGAAAACTAAAACATGAATTTTATGTAATAGATATCGTGAATAATCCTGACCAATTATTTGACAAAATAAATACTACACACGGTACTAGGGTATTGTGGACTACAAATATTTGGTCCAGTGAAATGTTACATTGGAACACGACACCCGAAGTATTAGAAGAAAAGTTTAACAAGTTTGAATCATTGATTCCAGATAATTTAATTTTATATGGGCATGATTACGTAGGAGTAGACTTAAACGAAAGAGTAAAGAATGGACGAAGGACAACACATCCCAGGTTTCAAACCTTATATTAGAACGTACCAGCCTTTAGATCTCGACTGGAAAGTAAAAAAATTATTTGCAGTAGATGTTGACAAGATACAATCTTGGTATAAAGACCTAGAAGATAATTGGCAAGACTGGAAGTTTATATACGGAAAACATTCTAAGGATATGTGGAAAATGGAAGTTGGTGATCCAACTGGCAAGACAGGACATATATTCAAAGATGATACTGCTTGGTATGTTCTTTGTTTTAATGGAGATAAAGAAGGACCATTGCCTCCAGAAACAGTAATTGCAAAAGATGAATATAAAGATGAGGACCTAGATGAATTATATCCAAGAAAAAACTTTTATGGATATGGAAGAGAACTTGTTGATAATTTGCCTGTAAGAAGTAAACGTTGGATGGTCACTATACATACTCCAGGTACAAAATTAATTACACACACTGATAGCACAGACAAAATTAGAATTCACATACCAATACATACAAACATAGATAGTAACTGGATACTAGATGGTGAGCAAATACATATGGAACCAGGATATGCTTATCTTGTTAATACGAGTATTCCACATAGTGTAGAGAACAAAGGAAACACTGATAGAATACACTTGTATGGTAAGGTATGGGCAGATGAAATAGGAGCATTATTAGATGGCATTTGATTTATTTGTATTATTATTAGTATTAATAACTTTAGGAATATTATATCATTTTGCACACACTTGGTATAAAGATAGAGAGTGGCGAAAAAATAATCCAGACGAATATAAGATTGATAAAGATGAACAGTGATATAAAAGTATTAAAGAAAAAAGTTAACATCAGTAAGTTACGTGACTGGTTTGAAGAATTAGAAAAATCCTATTCACATCTTAAATGGTCTGCAGAAGATAAAAACGTAGATGAAGGAGTAGGAGGACATATACTTACTGGCGTCTATGGCTGGGCATTACAAAGTAATTTAGAAGATTTAGACAAGCCTTGTCCACCATACAATATAACAAAAGAAGCAAAACAAGAATACAGAGATACTGCGGCAATGTTTGGTTACGTTAATGAAATAAGAAAACACTTTCCTTTTGCCCATCAATTTAGCATTGCAGTACACCCACCAGGAACACAAATTAATTTACATAGTGATTCAGATGACTTTTATAAAATACACGTGCCTATTTTTAGTAATAATAGGAGTTTGTTTATATTTGAACCTAAGAGAGAATACATATTGCCAGATGAAGGAAAAATGTATCTTGTAAATACTAGTGTGAAGCACGGCACAAAAAACAATGGCGATACAAACAGAGTTCATTTATTCTTTAAGATTCCACATAATAAAGAACAAGATGTTTTAGATATGGCAGATGGAGAAATATAATGAAGATGATAAAAGATTATAAAGCAACCGACATAGATATAAATGACTTGCACACAAACAAAGATTGGGATATTATTGAATTAAATTGGAAATTAGATCCTGCAAAAGCAGAAGAATATTTTAATGAGGTTGAGAAAAAATATAGGAAAGAGACTTATTTTAATTTTACAGACTTTCCTGATCTATTAGACATAGAAATTAGTAAGCAATATATGGAAGGTAATTACTGTGGTTATTACTGTGGTCCTATTGGAGGATACACAATAGGTTGGCCTATAGATAGAGATATTCCAATACCTCCTCCTAACCAGGTTAACAAAGAAATTTTTCCGGAAGTATTAGATCCAGAGTTTGAGGATAAGGCTACTTTACTAGATAGGTATAACTTCGGTTACATGAAAGACCTTGTAAACTTTTTAGGTGATATAGAAATGGGTCAACCAGTAATTACAATGCATGGACCGGGTGCAGAGATTAAACCACACGTTGATAGTCAAGTAAAAAAGATACACATTGTATTAAAAACAAATGATAAAAACGTATTTTGTTTTGGTCCTAATCATGAACGAAAGTATCCTATGGAAGCCGGCAAGGCATATATTATTAATACACATATACATCATGGAACTTTAAATGAAGGCAATACAGAAAGAGCACATATACTTGCTAGAATACAATCAGATAAAATGTTTGACTGTTTAAATTTACAGGGTACGGTATGATAAAAAACATGGTGGAAGAACACCATAAAGAAACACCACGTGGACATTTATTAAGAGCAGATATTCCAGGACCTGGCAAAGTTTTAGCAAGATATCTTGAGAATGGAGAACAAACTTGGGAAGAATATGAAAGTAATCCAAACAAAAGATGTGTTGTAAATGTTCCAACAAATTTAGATAAGGTAAAATTAATAAGACCAAACTTATATAGATTACACAATGATATAAAACAAATTGATATAGCAAGTGAAAGGGCATTTATAGATGCAAACAATTTTAACATTGACCTAATTACTGCTCATACAAATGATTGGAGTTTTATAGATACTGCTGACGAGTTAGCAAAAATATTGATAGCAGATGGCAATATAAAAAATTTAGACTGTGATGGTGTATCAACTATTTTTGTTATAGATTGTAAAGTGAAAAAATACACTACGAAAAATGTTAAAGGATTAGTAAGGATAGAATCATGAAAATTTGTGTAGTAGGCGGAGGAAGTGCAGGCTGGATAACCTTAAGTTATCTTGTTGCTACTATTGATGCAGATATTACAATAGTCCACAGTGACGAAGTAGATCCTATTGGTGTGGGAGAAAGCACTACTCCTACAATAAAACATATTGCTGATACAGTTGGCGTTGATGAAAAGGTTTGGATGAAAGACGCCAAGGCTACATTTAAGTATGGCGTAGAATTTCATAACTGGAATAAAAAAGGTAGTAGATGGTTTCATACTTTTGACGATCTTGTGCCACACCAAGTCTTTCATAAACCAATGTGCGATAACGGAAAGAAAAGCCATAGAAAAGAATTAAGCAGTGTAGATTATTACATTAACCATAAGAAAGGTAAAGGTGATAGTATAGAATATAATGACTATCATGGACCTATGGAGTATTTGCTTACGGAAGAATTAAGTCCTTTTTCCAAGAATGGTAATTGCACTATCAGTGACTTCCCTGGATACAGTTATCATATTAATGCATTTCAGTTTGGAGAAAGTTTAAGAAAACATACTGCAAAAGATAAATTTACAGAAATAGTAGGTACGGTAACAAAAATACATACTGACAAACAAAACATCAGTGCCATAGAGTTATCCACAGGTCAAAAGATAGAAGCAGATATATTCTTTGATTGCACAGGATTTAAACGACTGCTTATAGGTTCAATGAGTAGTTGGAAGCACTATGATGACCTTATAAATGATAGAGCAATATGGGGTACAATAAAAACACAATCATACAAACCAGTAACACAGGCCCATGCACAACCTTATGGCTGGATATGGGAAATACCTACTATTGGCCAAATAGGGTCTGGATATGTGTATAGCAGTAAGCATCAAAAATATGATGATGCTTTAAACACAATTACAGAGTTCTGGAAAGCAAAAGGACATACATTTGAGCCATTTAAAAGTGTTGAGTTTGATGCTGGTATGCTAGAAAATGTAAGCAAACATAATGTAGTAGCCAACGGACTTGCACAAAGTTTTATAGAACCTTTAGAAGCAACCAGTGTTATGGTGACTTGTACAACTGTTAAAGCATTTGTTGACCTATATAAAAAGGGTAGTAAGAACATTATTAAAGCACATGACAAGGTTATGCAAAAGTTTATTTTACATACTAAACACTTTGTTCATATGCATTATAGATTAAGCGAAAGAAATGATACTTCTTATTGGAGAGAAGTAGGTAACGATCCTAACGTAGTTCAAGAACTATGTGATTACGCAGATAAATTTAAAAATGCAAGATGGTGTGAAACGGGTGATACAAAGTTTAATCAATTTAATTTAATCAGTTTATTATTTGGTTATGAAAAAGATTATGTAAATGAAATAGAAAAAATAGATGATGAACTATTAGAAAATTATAATCATTACACAAAAGCAATGATGGAACATTATCTATTTTTAATTAGAAATAATCTTACGGTCGAACAGTATCTAGATAGTCTAAATTAATCTTCCAAATTTTTTGTTGAGTATAAAATAATTCTTGTTCACTATGTTTCTCAAGGAAGTTATTTCTCAATAATTTTTCTACAAATTTACCCATTCTAATACTTTTACCACTGCCGTCTTTGTCAACATTAGTAGACATATAAAATTCTGCATCAGGATAAATGTTCTGTATAAATTCTATTTGCATAGGTAAAACGTATGCCAACTGGTAACCAGTTTTAAACATATTTTTAGATATGCCTTTGCTTACTGCATATCCTGGAAGTTGAGCACCTCTAAATAAACAACGCCATGCATTAGGAGATACTTCAGGTAAATGATGTACACCAGCCAAATTAAAAATTATATCTTTGCTTTCATCTATTCCAACAAAATACTTTCCATATGGCATTTTCATTTTGTCAAGTTTTATAGAATCAAACGATACATTATTATTGTAACCTAAACTTTTACATTCGTCACAAAATATCTGCAACTTGTCTAAGTCACTATCTAGTAGTTCTCTAAAAATTATTTTTCCAAGTCTTACCATCTGAATTATCTTTACGTGAATGAAATTGCATAGTTTCCATATCAAAAATATCACCAGTAGCAACACCATTGATCATACATTCTGCTAAACGTGTATGTTCACTTAATGGTTTAAACATCACGTGCCATCTATCTTGATTTATTGTTCCTAAATCAAAAGTTGGTGAATCATAACCAATCATAACCGGAGGTGGTGCTTCTGTCATACCATACCAATTTGCAATTTTTTGGACACCCCTATTTTTGAATTCATCTATGAAATTTTGATCTATTTTGGAACTACCTGTAACCATATATTTGACACAACTCATATCTAAATCTTTAAAGCCTTTAGTGGCTAACAATAGTTCTAAATGGCGTGGTATAAGCGATATAAACGTCGGTTTAACGCGGTTAAACAGTTCAGGGTAGGTATATGTACCAAACAGACTAGAAACGTATTGTGCGCCGCTTAAAAACGCAGGAAAGGCGGTGATTGTCCAGTGGGCAATAGTGTTCGCAGGAAATACATCAAGCACTTTATCCTCAGGAGTCAAACCAATTTCTTTGGCACTCCATCTTGCACATTCCTGAAGATATATCCAAGAATGAGTAACCTTTTTTGGTTTGTCTGTACTGCCAGAAGTATAGAGAGTGATAGTGCTCATGTTTGTATTTAATTGGTTTACGTTTGGATTAGATTAAGTTTGACCAAGCACCGTTTTCATAGCCTTGGAACTTATTGTCTGTAGAATTATAAATGATCATTCCGTTTTGCGGAGTAAGACCATTTCTTTCTATTGTTGTCATAGAACCTAATAAAAGTTCTGTGCCAATTTTTGCATTACCATTTACATCTAATGTTGCATTGGCAGTTTGTGAATTAATTGAAAGTTTACCATCTGAAGTAAACTCCATGTATTTTAAACTTGGTGCTGATGCAGTACCATCATTGGTTGCAAATACAAGTGTACCTTTTACAGTATCAGCCGCAACTGATCCTGCACTAGTTGAAACCTTTGTAAACAACTGTGCTGACGGAACATATTTAGAACCGTTAGTGTCCCAACCACTCCAGGCAATACCCGCTAATGAATCACCTGCGGAAAATTGTACTGGTGTTTGTAATGAGTTATCTTTTACATTAAATTGAAACTTACTAAAGTCATTACCTGTTCCACCTACTGCAATAATTTCAATAGGCTGTGATTTGTCTGTGTTGAATAGTTGGAATGTTGGACCAACTGAATCTGTTACTTCACCAAATTTTAATGTATTGTTTCCTGCTAACAATCTAATCTGGTTAGCATCAAATTCTAAGTTTCCGTTGTCTAGTTTAATTGTATTAGTAATACCATCAACTAATATTGTTGAGTCATCACCAACAAGTGTACCTTTCATAGTACCTTCAAATGTACCATCAAAAGATCCTGTTTGGTTAAACACTGGATTAATAGGTTTGAATTGTGCCGCACTGGCATTCCAAGCCAACACCTGTCCGTTGCTAGGTGCGTCAACACCTGATGTACTTACGTCACCTAAATCATCAATTGATGCACTTGCTAAAGCAATCTGTGTATCAATGTCATCTGCTGGAACAAATGCAGAACCGTTCCATTTTAAAACTTGGTTATTAGTAGGAGGGCTCGTAGTAATATCTACGTCTGCAATGTCACCGATTGAATTAATTGTTTGTACTGCACCATTTACCCATTTGTTCTGTGCAGTATTAAAGACTAGTGCTTGGCCGTTAGTAGGAGTAGGACAGTCTACGTTTGATAGGTCAGTAAGTGCTTTATCTGGGTTAATAATTTGACCACCTGTAACGCCTGATTTACCAATGTATAGTTTATTAGTGTCTGTAACGAATATTGGTTCGCCAACTGCTGGATCTTGGCCAGTTAATAACTGACGATCTGCTTCTGTTCCTCTTCTAATTCTTAAAGCCATTTAATGCAACTCCTAAGTTCTTATTAGTATTTATGCCTAATGCAAATGTTTTATTATTTACGATTTTGGCTTTCTTTTACGTTTTAGGAACTTTCTAGTCTCTTTTTGTATGTAATTTTTAACTCTAGCACTATCAACCTTAAATTCTACGTGTTTAATTACTGGTCCATATTCGTTGAATAGTGCCCTTATTTCACGTTCGTAATGCTTTGGGCGATCTGGTGGTTTGCACTCTACAATCCACTTTTTTCCGTCCGAAAATGTAACATGAAAAGCATCGAGGTACTCTAAAGGAATTGCTTTGACTTTTATTCCTTTGAATACCTCGGGCCAATGTTTTACGATATCATCGGGTAAAAAGACCTGTCTATTCACCGCCTTTTGCCTTTGCTGTCTTCTTAACAGTTGGCACTAATGCTTCTGCTTCTTTGCGAAGTCTTTGTGCCTCCTTAAACATAGCATCGGCATTAGATCTTAATTGTTTAGCCAAGTCTTCATCACTTAATGCATCTGGTGTATTTGTAGCCGCTTGAGCAGTAGCCTGTACTGGACTTGCAGTCTTAGGCTTTACTTCTTGTGCTGTCGCTACTTCTTCTGCTACTGCACTACCACTAGCAGGTGCACCTAAATGTATTTCATCAATGCTAACACCTTTTTGATCGGCAATGATCTTATTAAGTTCATTTAACTTAATTGTTTGTGTTGGCGTTGGTGTCATTTCAATATCTGTTGTAGGTACTTTCTGTAATTTACCATCAGCATGAAAAGCCGCTAACATTGTACGGCCGTCGCCTAATGTTGTTCTTCCCATTGCTTCTGCTAATTCATATACAGATTGTCCTGATGATGATTCCACTAATTTCATTAATGAATCATGATCTGAATCAGATAAAGATGCAGTATCAACAACTAGACAATAACCACTATCCTGTGGTACAGTTCTATATGCTACTGCAACCTTTCGTTGATTTTGTACGTATCTTCCTACGTGTTTTACTTCAGCCATTATTGTCCTCCTGATGGCGTTCCAGTCATAGCCTCAGCCGCATCCTTTGGTGATGCAGGTGCTTGACCTGTTGCCGGAGCACCAGACTTCTGTGCTTCTTCTTGTGCTTTCGCAACTTGGTTTAAAAATGTTTCTAACTTATTGTAAGTCGTTCCAACTGCCTGCATTTCATTTGCCTTGAAAGCACCACGTTGTGAAGCGACATCAATAATTGATCTAATAGTGTTTAGATCCTGAACAGTTAGGTCAACTGCTCCACCAGGTGCAGGTGCTTGAGCATCAGTTTTTGGTGCTTCTGCCGCCGCCGCTGGTTTTGTATTTTCTGTCGTCATATGACATTCTCCTTAGTTTGTATATACAGTATTACTTATTTGTACTTTAAATGAGGACACGCCAAAACGAAATATGATAATTCTTTTGGATCCTCAAATCCGATTTTGATATTATAATTTGGTTTGGTATCTCTACCATTCTTTGTATAAGTTTTTCCAACAAAATATCTATTTTTACAATTTTGGTAAACCCATTTGTCAATAGCATCTTCAAGATTGTAAGACATAGGAATCTCTATGTACTCTAAATTTTTTGTAGGTACAGGTAATTTTCTTATACCAAAATAGTTTAGTGGATTAGTTTTCATCGTAATGAGTAGTTATACCAAAAGGTGCTTCAGTGTTTTTATCATAGTGTGAATGAATAACAAATACTGTATCACAGTAATCTGGATCACCCCAACTATCCCATGGCATACCATCTGTGAACATAATGAAACGTTTTGGTTCAATACCATTTTCTTTCATGTATTCCCAATTACACATGAAGTCAGTTCCACCGCCTCCCATCAATTGATAGTTTGCCAAGTCGTTGCCGTTATCAGCACTAAAGTCTTGCTCGTTGTAAACTTTAGTATCAAAACACCATACTTTAATATTGTAGTCTTGATACTGACTCATAATATTTTGTACTTCACCTAAGAAGTCTTCACCCTGTTCATTGCTGATCGATCCTGACATATCAATTGCAATAGCAATATCAATTGTTTCATCATAGTTCATACCAGGAAGGATAGCACCAGTGTGCCAGTTTTTTCTGCTAGGACGTTGGAAAGTGAAATCATTTTTTATAGTAGACTGGATCTGCTGTCTAAGAATCTCTCTCCAGTTCATCTTAGGCTCAGTCATGTCCTTAATCATTCTTTCTACTTCTGCAGGTAAGTTACCTGCACCAGCCGCCTGTGCGGCCCCTAACATATTTTCTTTAATTTCATCACGTATCTTTTTAAGTTCGTCTTTAGAATAACTAGGCTTATCACCTTTGTCTTTACCTTTTTTACCAGGAGCAGGTGAATTACCTTCACTGTCTTTGTCCCAGTCAATATGCTCATCAAGTAATTTACCTAATTGCTTTAATTCTTCTTCATCATACTTCTTGTAAATTTCTTCATATACTGCTTCTGATGTCCAACCTTCATATTTAAAGTCTTGGAAAATAGGAATATCTCTTGGCTTCTCTCCGATGCCATCTCTAACAAGTGTATTGTTTACAATATAGTCTGCCGCGATATTATGTATTTGCGGATCTCTATCTTCTCTACGTGTCATATGGTCATATACACAATGAAGTATTTCATGTGCAATAACAAATTCAACTTCTTTGTTAGACATATTAGCAAAGAAAGGCACACTATAAAATAAGTGTCTACCATCTGTTGCCGCAGTAGGGCACCAATCTGTTGCTTCTTTGATTATTAATCTTGTAGCCATGTTACCAAAGAAAGGATGTCTTAATAGTAAACCTACTCTTGCTACAACTATCTTATCGAAAACTTCTTTACGTAATTCGTCAGTTACTTCTATATCTGGAGTTTCTACTTTTTCTAATGTTTGTACTGTCATTGTGCCTATTCCTTATTGTTCTTATATAATACTATATTTAATGGAATTTGTCAACCAAAAAGATAAGGGGGAGAACCAAAATCCTCCCCCTAAATTGGTTAGGCTGATTGTGCCGCCGCAATATACTTTCCAAATTTATCATGGAATTCATCGAAACAATCGACTTCATCTGGATCAATTGGAAGTTGGTATTGAGTAAGTGCAAGTTTGATACCCATGACAACCAATTCAGTTTCAAAGTTATCCATTGCAAATCTCAAGAAGTTATTAACTTTATCGTCAAACTTCTTATCCTTCTTATCGCAGGCTTCTTTTAGTTCATAACAAAGTGAGACTGTTAAGGAATACATGGCACTGATTTCTTTAGTCTCTAAATCCTTGACCTTTCCAGACAGTATGTCTGTAGGGTTAGGAAGTTTTGAAGCCACCTTACGGTGTGCCATGAACTTCACAGCCAAGCCTTCGCCAACTGCACCACTAACAAGATCTGTAGTGGTATTCTCGTCATCGTCATCCTCTAGCAATTCGGATACAAATGACCAAGAACGAGGTGTTGCAAAAGATCTACTTGGACTCTTAGGATCAAAGTCATACAAGTCTTTCTTTGCAAAAGTCAAGTAACCAACAACGTCTTGGTGAATATCATTTGCTACTGCCCACTGGAACCAATCATCAAAGTCCACTTTCATTTCTAAGTGAACAAATCTGTTTGCCAACGGAGCAGGCATTCTATATACAACACCTTTGTCTGCTTCTCTGTTACCAGCGGCAACAATAAGAACGTTGTCAGGTAATTTATATGTACCAACTCTTCTGTTAAGTATAAGTTGATAAGCCGCGGCCTGTACTGCCGGAGCGGCCGAATTCATTTCGTCTAAGAATAAGATAATAAACTTATGCTTCTTAGCCAATTTTTCATCTGGCAATTCAATAGGCGGTGCCCATTTCATTGTGTTATCATTTGCCGCATAATAAGGGATACCTTTAATGTCTGTTGGTTCCCATAAAGACAATCTAATGTCTATTACTAATGCTGACATATCGTTACCAATTTGTTGAACGATATCTGACTTACCAATACCAGGTGCTCCCCAAATAAAGATAGGTCTTTGTTTTTTGAATGCCCTTGCAATCGCTTTTTTGGTTGCGTTGGGCGATACTTGACGGACTGCTAGATTTTCCATTTTGTACTCCTTTTTCTTTGTCATATTCAGTGCCTTATTATGTTTATATAATAGCACCTATTAGTCAAAAGGTCAACCAGAAAATGCCTTTTTTTCCAAAAAAAATGTCTAGTAATATCAAGGGTTTACGTGTTCGTCTGCCCGTTTTAATGCTTTTGCCAATCCATATTTACGTACATCTCCACTAAAAAGACTTAATTCTAATGCTTTTTTCTCTTTAGTAACTATCATTCCGCCACGTCCTAACCAATAAGGACAGTCAATAAACTTATCCAAAAATATAATGACCTGTGTGGTCATTTCAAAATCTTGTGGGAAAGGTATATCGTAGGTTGTAAGTTCAAGTTTGCCTTTAACAAATTCTATACCGTCATCTGTTAATCGCAAACCACCTTCAGTTTTGTTCCTTGTATTCTGCCACCATTTTGGCATATACTCTGCTAGGGTTTGTTCATTGACTGAAATACCTGCTTGTTTAAGGAATATTTTAGTATATGTTTCTTTCCAGTTCACTTTACCAATCCTGCTTCGATCAGTCTCTTTCTGTTCGCCAGGTGGTGTTCTTCTATTTCTTTTTTGGATTGTCCTTCGTATGGCACTGCAACAGATTCTCTGATCATCCAATCACCCATCATCATTTGGCTATCAGTTTTAGAGTCATAGATTTCAAACTTGCCTAATATTCTACCAAACTTTCCTGTGGCATCTTTTATGGTGCATAATGTTTGTGTTGAACCTTTAGGTAAAAATCCTTCAACAATTTTCTTTGCATAAAGACCAAACTTCTTTTCTACTTTATCTCTTGTTCTAGATTCTGGAGTATCTATTCCGTGTACCCTTACACGTTCTTTGTGCATCCAAACACCAAATCCTAAATCAATATCAACGTCAACTGTGTCACCGTCGATGACCTTTATAATTTTACAACGATACCTATACATTATTTTTCCTCTTTGACTGGGGTGCCTGTAGTTAGTTTATAAACTTCAAAGTCTTTAGTTTCAAAAAGGCTGTTAAGTTTTTTTGCTAGATTGTGTGCATGACCTGGATTAGAAAAAGAAACTTTCTTATATTTAGGTCCTGGATAGTTTGTAATCACATTGGACGTTTTTAAATTAAAAGGTTTGCCTTTATAAAAAACTGCCCAGATGGCTTCACTTTGAAGAATTTGATCGCTTTTATAATTCTTCTTATTTACGTGTTCCAGTATAACTGTTGGTTTTGGTCTGCTCATATACGTAATCCTATTAGTTAACTACGTATATATTTATCTATAAAGTATGGATTGAGTACTATTCTTCTTTAAATCCGCCACCGTCCATAGAAACTTCAACTGGTGTTGCTTCTATTTTGCCTACGGTGTTGCTTACAAACTGCTCTAAATTGCCGTGTAAACGTGCTTCTATTTCACCTATAGTAAAGGCTAGTTGTTTAGCCTGTTGTAAAGGCATTCTAATCTCTTGTGTATTAGATAAGTCAGCACCTTTTACTTGCTCTAAAAACAGTTGTAAAGGCGTCGTATTAATAGGTTTATTTGTTTGCATTGGCTCTGCTTAACTCCTGTCTCATTACTATCTCAGTTCTAAAAGGACCTTTAGAATCGTAATTTTCAATAGTAACTAGTTTAGGACAAAAACTTCTTACCCAACCTTTGTCGAATCTAATAATGTAATATCCTGCACAATATAGACTTTTACTTTTTTTACTTTTTGTAAACAAAGGGAGTTTACGTTTTACGTCATACATTTGATTAAATGGATTAACACTAGTTGGGTATGTATGAACTTCTTTTTTCTTTTCAGTGTCTTTATCACTTATGCTTGTACCCCAATTAATATCATTGAATGTATTTTTTAGTTGTCTTTCGTTTTCAAAGAAACTTGTTCCTGTATCACAACAATACATAAATGTTTTATCATTATTTTTTGTAAGTGTGCCTACACGTTCTCCGTCTTCTTCTATAATCCAAAACTTTCCATTCACTATTGGATTTGCTTTTAATTTTGTCATATTACATACCTCGCATTCAATGGTTCACTGAAACTTTGTGCTTGTTCACTTATTTTAACCATATCATGTTTAGCACAGAACTTCATTAATTTTATTCCAACTTGACCAACTTCTTTTGGCGTTTCAGTTGCGTCTTCTATTGTATCATTTATAATTTTTCTTATGTTTTGCGGTTGTGCAGTTAAATCACACAAGATTACATTACGTTCATAATCTTCTAATACTCTGTGTTCTTTTCCTTCATGATCAACCCAACGTTGTAACATCATGTTGTTCCAACTATAACCTTTCTTATCTTTGTCTGCAAATGCTTCTTGTAATCCAACTTTATTTTTTGTGCCTTTTACTCTTACACCTGGATAAGCAGAAAATACATTATCACTAGTATCTCCTCTCATACATTTTTCAAATAATAACCATTGTGGATTAGGAGCCTCTTTTTCTTTGCCTGTCTTTTTATCTATTACCTTTTTGCCTTTATCATCAAAGTATCCTTCACTTGTGATAGTTGTATTGCTAACACCATTGTATTGTGTTACATTAGGTGCTACTAGTTGTGCAAAGTCTCCGTCTGTAGATATAATAACATGATCATCTTTTGGATGTGCTTGTACCCAACCTGCAATTAAATCATCTGCCTCTAAGTTTTCATTATGTAATACTGTACAATTAGTTTTGCCTACAATAAAATCTTTAAACTCGTCAAACGTTTCCCAGAATACTTCTTCTTCCTCTTGTTGTGCGGCAGTAAGTACTGCTCTTGCATCACTTCTATTTCTTTTGTAAGGAGCATAAAAGTCTTTACGCCAACTTCTACCTTCTAAACAAAATACAACATGATCAGCATCAAAATCGTTCCATGCTTTTCTAATGCTATTGAAAGTGACGTGTAAAGCCATGCCAATCTTTTCATTTAGATTGCCACGTATAATGTGCCTTGCACGAAAGAATGTATTTGCGGTATCTACGAGTATGTACTTCATGTCTTTATTATAACTGCTTTATTACTTCTTGTCAACTTCTTTTTTTTGTTTTGCTAATTCTTCTGCTCGTTTTTTGTTTATTTCATCAAGTATAGATTGATTCATAAAATCTACACACTTGAATTCGTTTTCATCAAACGTGCCTTTGAGCCTCAAATCGTATGCAACACTTACTCTTTTCTTTGCTTCATCATGTTGATCAGTAAAGTGTGGACAATAACTTGGAAACAATGTATTTCCGCCTTTTTGGTTAGGCAATGCTATCTTGCTTAAAACATCATACGGAGAATGGTATGTTGTTTTGCTTTGATAGTCATCTAAATGCATATTTCCGCTTAGGTAACTGTCTGGTTGAGAACCATGTGCATGACTTTCCATCTCTTGTCCTTGCTTCATGACATTCGCCCAGCATACAATTTTTAACTCTTTTAGTTCTATTTGTTGTGTTGTTACATATTGCAAATAACTATATTGTAAAAATTTTAAGAGTCCTTGTACTTCCGGAATATCTTTGTATCTACTGAATACATTGTACTTTCCGAATCTTGTAGTGACATCATCTGGTCCTAATCCTGTACCACCACTGTTAGCATAATCAAACTCTTTTAGAATATTTTCTTCATCATCTTCAATAGTCTTTCTTACAGTATCAACTTTTTCTGGTTCTGACCATTGTGTCAACCAAATAGGAATGTTCCAACTAGGACTGAATTCAGTCAAAGGATGAAAACTTTTTATTCTAATTAAACTCATTACTTAATCTTCTTTCCAATATGACATAACTCTTTTAGTATCATTCTTAAATTTCTTGCAATCTTATATAGGAAAAATACTCCAACAATTAGTATTGCATAGTATGGTAACAAGTACCACATAGATATATCCATCATTTATTTTACCTCCGATTTACCATCTCCGAGATTATCTGTTTTTATATAACCTGCTGGTCTGTCTGTATCTAAACCTTCTTCAGCAAGAACATTTCTTGCAATGTCCTTAAACCAACCATCAACAATCTCTTCGTTGGATTCGCCTTTGTAACCAGCATCAATAAGTTGCTCAATAAACTCATTGTTCCAATCTAGTTCAAAGAATCCGTTTCTTATATTTTCTTTATTGACATGGGTATCTAAAACACCTACCCACGGCTTTCCTTCTTTAGTGGCTTGTTCTTTTTCTTTAGCCATCATTTCCTTATGAGTAAGTTCACCTGGCTCTTTCTTTTTGCCTGTCAACTTATCTTTGACTGTCTTCAACAAGTCCTTCATAGTTTTTCTCCAGTTAAGTTCCAATCATTACCAAAACTTATGATACAATATGAATCATAAGAAGGATGGAACTCTATTATTGTATATGTTTTTGTTTTTGGGTTGACGTAAATTGACATTGGCAAAAAAGCAGGTACTTCCGATAATCCCATACCATCTCTTACTTTGGTTGCTTGTACTCCTGCCGCAAACAATATCTCGCCTTTATTATCAATTGCATTTTTTACTTCGTCCCATTGGCTACAAATTACTGGCTTATCGTTCCAGTCACCTGCACGTGAATCTGTGTAAACAGCCACAGCCGCAAACAAAAATAATATAACTAATAATAATCTCATTATAACACCTCCTAAGTGCCTATTGCGTTTCCAAATAGATACACATGGACTCTCGCCGCAACGTTGTATCCTCGTTTAAATGCCCTTGCCGCCACTTCGCCGGCAGTGGCTTCTTGCTCTTCCGATCTAGCACCTACAGGCATAACCCATACGGGCCATTTTACTCCTGCACTTCGCATCTGTGCAATTACGCCTTCCATTTCTTCCCATTGTTCATCATTGTTACCAACAACAAACTTTAGTTGTCCTTTTTGACTAAGATCATAATATTCACCAACCTTTTCTGGCTTTATTGCCTTATCAGGTTTTTCACCTGATACTGTCCATAGTTTAGGACTTACACTAAAAAATATTTCTGTGTTAATTCTTTTTGCCCAGTCTATAAAGTCTGGACGTAATTGTTGTGTACCATTTGTTTCAAATGTCATGCTACCAGGCAAGTTACCTTGGCTTTGTAGTTCTTCATATATTCCTATAGTAGCATTTTGTCCTGTAGTCATTAAAGGCTCGCCACCTGTGATACATAAATGTTGATGAAACTGCGATACAGGATGTAGGAACTTTCCTTCTGGATTGCTATCGTTTTTTAATATGTCTATAATTTTATTAGCAATTACTTTAGGAGTCTCATTACCCATAAGTCCTTTAAACTTCTTTGCCCAAGTATATGAACTATCACAACCTTTTTCCCATACAGGAAGATCTTCTACTCTGTTTACACTCTTTGGATCAAATTCTAAAAAAGGCAGTTCATACGTATCAGGGTTAGTTGGATCTATCTGACCAAATCCATTACATTGTAGATTACACAAGAAGTAACGTATCCAAGCAGTAGGAACACCTGTGTAATGACCTTCTCCTTGAATACTATAAAATATTTCACTGTAATAGTATTTCTTCTCTTTGGTAGTAGTAATACCTCTTTGCCTACCAGTATTTTTGACAAATGTCATCAATTTAAACTCCAAGTCTCTCTTAGTTTTTCTATCCAAGTATTTAGACGTTCTTGTGTTAACTTTGATTGATTATCTTCGTCAATTGCAAGTCCAACAAATTTATCACCTCTTGTTGCTTTGCTCTTTTCAAACTTGTGGCCTTCTGTAGTTGTAAAGCCAACAAATGTGCCTCCAAGTTCTTTTATTGTTTCGTATAGTGTACTCATGCTGTCTTGATATAAGTCACCATAGCCTACTTGGTCACCTAAACCAACTAGTGCTACACTTTTATTCTTCCAATTCACAGTTTTCAATTTATCCCATGCTTCTATGTAATCTTCTTGTAATCCTCCATAGTCCCACGTTGGTGCAACCAATATAACTTTGTTATACTGTTCCAAAACTTCTACACCATCTTTGATATCATGCAATTCTGTTTCTTTCATTATATCCCAAATAGTTTCCGCAGTGCGTTCACTATTTGCAGTTGTAGAACCAAACATAATACCAATTCTTTCAATCATCCTGTAAACCGATCATATAGTGCTATTATAACATGATATAGGCCATATGTAAAGAGGCAAAACAGGCAAAACTTTAGGAACTTATTCATTCCATCATCTGCCATTACTTCCCAATGTGGTCTATCTTTTTTACTGAACAATCCCATGTTAGTCACCTAAACTAACCAAAGGTTCATGATGATAACTATCGTGATAGTCGCCGCCACTTGTAAAATTACGGATAGTGGTTTCTTTTACTAACATACCATCTTTTTTACGATACGTAACAAACTCTTGCTTGATTACGCCTTCCGTATCTCTCATAATGTGTTCTTTCATCGGACCTTCTTTCATTACACAATCTCCTCAATTATTCCCAATACTTCTGCCAAAAACAGAACTATTCCTGCACCCATAAGCAGAGCACCACTGTCTGCTATGAATATGTCTGTGTACTCATTTGCTGACCAAAGTATATATCCTGACCAAATCAAAAGTCCACTTGCGACAAATCTAAAAATACTTTTTACTAAACTAACACCAAAATGTCCAGCACCTGGATCTTTATTTGCTATCTTCATTTTAACTCCTTAAAAGAATCCAGTGATTTTTGTTTCCAAGTACTTCATACATTTTTCTGGGGTAGTATTTTCATATGGATCATCGTCCTGTCCATCATTGTTAATGCCAGGCTCTTGCCACCATTTTTCTACCACGCCATCATTAATGACAGCCATATATCGCCAACTTCTCATACCAAAACCTCTATGGTTTTTTCCAATCAGCATACCCATATATCTTGTAAAGTTTCCTGAACCATCTGGAATAACTTTTACGTTTTTAATGCCTAACACTTCTGCCCAAGCATTCATTACAAATGTATCATTAACTGAACAACAATACACTTCGTCTACGTCCATCTTCTTAATGGACTCATAATTATTTTCAAAACCAGGAAGTTGATTGCTTGTACACGTTGGTGTAAATGCTCCTGGCAAACTAAAAAGGACTACTCTTTTATTTTTAAAGTAGTCATCTGTAGTCTTTTCAGTCCACACACCTTCATCAAAACTGCAACCTTGTTCTAGTACTACATCGCCTTCTCTGACTTTAAATTTAGTTAAAGGGATTTTAAATCCTTCAATCATACTTTTTCTCCTTTTGTAAAATATTTCTTACTGTACCATTTATAAAAGGCTTTGTCCGTAAAAAATTCGGCAATGTCCCTCGCTGGTACTTGGTCGCTTCTTATACATTCTGCGAGGCTTTCATATTCCCATGTATCGACCTTACGTGTCATTTTTTTATCTTTATAGTTCTCTGCTAATGTTTGAACCATTCTATCTGTTTTATTCATTTAAATCTTTACACTTGTTACTATCACCTAGACACTCAAAAAATTTATCCATAGCACCTAGAGTATTTTCATTTTTAATAGGATTAGCATTAACAGGTTTAGAATTGTTCCATGCCATAACCATACCAAAAGTAAATACAAGTATCACAAAAATACTTGGTAAATTATCTAGTATCATCCATTTTAAACTTTTATTTTCTTTAGGCATAACTTACCCATACCACCCAAGATAGTGTAATAATAAACATTATCAACAAAGTGTGATTGCCTAAATTCCAAGCACTCTTTCCTACAGTGTTTGGATTTTTAGGATCAATCATTTTAGTTTTAAAGTCTAAATCTTGCTTTACAAGTTTAGGTCCTTGTATAATATCGTTACCATATTGATCCTCAGTTTCAAATAGTTGTGGCTGATTACTCATGCTCCCCTCCTGGGTCGCCTTCAGGCAAATATACTTTAATTAATTTGCCATGCTTATCACGATACATAGTATAGTTTCTATTTCTACCTAAACTATGATACCCACTTAAAAAGTTAAAACTAGTAGGACTTCTTTCTGCTACTTTAAATGTTGCAATAGTAACTACAATACCTGCTACAAAAACAACGTGAGCAATAGCACTTACTCCAAAAGCAAATACTGAATCTGCAATTAGTATTGCAAAAATTGATGACCACATAAATGCTAAAACCTGCATCACCATGTGGCGTACCTGTAAATCCGGAATGTGTCTTAATGGATTAACCCTATGATCCATAATTGCATTCCAACTATCAAAGATAAATTGTCTCATAACTAATGCCATGCCTTTCTCCTAACAAGCAAACTGTTGTTGCAGTTTTACGTTATCTATAAATTCTTTTTTAGTTGCTGGATCATTTTTAAATGCTCCACGTAAAACAGTAGTCTGTGTCAAAGAACTATGTGCCTTAATACCTCTGTTCTCACAACAACCATGTGTGGCTTGTACATACACACCAACGTGTTCACTACCTGTTTCTCTTTGTATTGCATCTGCAATCATAACATTAAGTTCTTCTTGTAGTGTTCCACGTCTTGCACACCATTGTGCAATTCTTGTATATTTGCTCAGTCCTAATAGTTTAGGACCTGCAATGATTCCTATGTATGCTACACCTTTTACAGTTTGATGATGATGCGAACATAAACTTGTAAGTTCACTTCTCACAACCAACATACCTTCATAACCACCTTCAATGTAATTAGGAAAGGCACTAGGGTTAGGCATCTTATCATATCTACCAGACATAATCTCGTTGATATACATTTTTGCCATACGCCTAGCAGTATCCATACTGTTCGGATCTGTTTCTGTATCTATTAATAATTTTTGTAAGACATTTTCAAAAGCCGGAATGGCTTCTTCTATTAGTGCTTGTTTATCGCCTTCTTCAAGTACTTCACTGATATTGTCATTTGCCCAATATCGAATCTTTCTGTCTTTTAACTTTTGTATAATCTCTTTTGTTCTGCTCAATTTACTTCTCCGAGTTATAGACGAGGATGTCTCGACTTTACTTTTATATTTTACTATACAGTCTATTTAGGTTTTTGTCAAGTATTTTAACCATTAAAAATACTTTTTGAGCACATCAATCTGTTCTTGATATTTGCCAATTGAATTGATTTCTTTTTCAATTGTTTCAAGTACATCATTGTGTTCACCGACTCCAACTGCATTGTTCAAAAATATTTCTACGTTTGCTTTGTGTTTTGCAATTTGACCTTCTGCATGGGCAATCAATGAGTTGATGATTTCTTCTCTTGGGTATGCCATCTTTATGTCCTTTCTTTATCAATTAGCGGAATATATTCTTCCGCAATCAATTTATGAGTATCAACGTCATAATGTTCATCATCAATGAAACATTGATCTCTGTCCTTTGTCTTTAGAAATTGGTCCACAGTTTGATGGGCCACTGTTGCATATGAACAATCTCCAACTATATTTAAGTCTTTTGGCAACCATGTTTGATCGTTAACGGCAAATATTTTCAAAGATGCACCATTTTCTTTACACAATTTATTCCATATATACACTTCTTTGAAAAATGCTCTTTGATTAACAATGCCCATGATTTCGTGCCAAGCCTTTATTCTTTGATAACCTTCTGTTTGTAAGTTTGGTTGTTCCAAATCAAAAGGTTCAAATCTAAGTGCAATAGATGGATCTATTGCATAATCTCCTTTTACTGTGATTCTTCCACCATCAAAACTTTGTTCATCATCTAACCACATTTGAATATTCCAGCAATCTATTTTGTCATGGCGTTCTTCTAGCATCATGTGTCTTTCTAACGGAACTAAATTTTCATAATGACAGGGATTGTGAAAACCTATTCTAAAACGATTCCAGTAGGTTTGTTGTATGATTACTTCATCTATATCGGTATAATTCTTAAAAAGAAATGCTAGTCTTTCACTATAATCATACCAACCTCTACCAGGACAAGCAAATATGGCTCCGTCTTTGTTTTGATTGTTTATGTAAAATTTTGCCCAGTTGTTATCATTCCAACGATCACGTGTATCATCTTTTTGTGCATAACTATAACCTGCACTATGACTACAACCTATTATAGCAGTTCTCATTCGCAACCACCACCGATTGCACCACTACATTTTAAGTTATGTTCTAACACTTTTACCCATTCTGTTTCTATTGTAAAATACACCGTACCTATAGCAATTACTAATGCTACTAACAAAGGCCCCCATGCATTCCACAAATTTCTCATTGATCAAATAACTCCATTTGTAAAAGATCACTTTTTGTAGTAGTTGGCATAAAATAAGTGTCCTTTGTGTAATTTCCTTTTTCTGGAATAACGTGTCTAACACCACCTTTAGGATCGTCCATGTCACCTTCACGTCTAGGAATTAAATGAACGTGTGGCCACATAATTGTTTGACCTGCACTAGATCCAACGTTCTGTCCAATGTTATATCCTGTGCAATATTCTTTATCTACCCAATCATATCCCCAGGCGTATGCCGCCTTGTAACATTTTGCAAGGTCTTCCCAGGTTTGTGTTTTAGGAACAAAAAGAATGTGTCCTTCCGTTACTGGATATTTGTCTTTAAATACTGTAAAGTCCCTAGTGTCTATTAAGACATCTTTCCAGGGGATATCTTTGAAATCCATAAGTGTACTCCGTTATTGTTAATATTCACTTACATTTTCCCAAGGATAAACTAACCAAACATCTTCTTCTGCTTTGTTTACTGTGTCTGAATAATAGTCTACCTGGTCAAATTCACTTGACAAGTTTTCAGTAAGTGTACAAAACCTTACTGACTTACCCCATACTTGATCCCACCACGGATCTTCTGGTTCACAACTCTTTTGCCAATTTTCTTTTAATGCTTTAAATGTAGCACCAGAGTCGTTTATATCATCTACTATTAATATCTTTTTGCCTCGTGCAGTTGTAGGCAATAATCTTTCATCATGACCAAATGCAATCTTTGCCAAAGACTCATCTGATTTAATTACTTTATCATCATCTCTTAAACTAATCTTAATTGCATCTGCAGGAATATCTAACATATTAGATAGAATAGTTGCAGGTACATTACCACCTCTTGTTATGCCTACAATTAAATCAGGCTTCCAACTACTATTGTATAATTGAACTGTAATTTGATGACACATCTTTTCAATGTCGGACCAACTGTAATATTTTTTCTTAATCAAAGTTTTTCTCCACTGTAATAGGTTCGTTGTTATTTTTATCTACTATAATACTTGTACCTTCTTGATCTGCATTTACAAATTTTAAAGATGGCACAAACCTTGGTGTACTTCTAAAGCCAGTTGCAGTGTGTTGTACTTTAGAATTAAACACACAAAATCTACCTGGAATAGGAGCGATACTAACAACTAAATGATCTGGATCACCTTCGATGTCTTTTAATTTGTATCCTTGTAAATCTTCTTTAGTAATAAAAAACTTTGTTTCACCCTTTTCGTTTGGTCCCCATTGACTATTGCAATAATACAATAGTGTTCTATCACAATCATCATCGTGATAATAAGCATCTTCATTTGTAGAAAAGAAATTTAGATTGCTTCTTTTATATCTGTACCCTTGTAATTCATCTAGTTTATTTGTTTCTAACCAAAGTAGTTGCCATACATTTGTATCTTCAAAACTAAAACATTGTAAACCTGTAGGAGGATTTTCTGGATTATCTTTTGTCCCCCATTTAAAAGGAACATTTTGTATATCCTTTTCTAACATTGCAATTAGATTAGGTTTGTATATGTTATCATATGTAACAATAAGATCATTAAAATAACTAGTTCTTACAATGTTCATACTACTGCTTTATCTCTTTCAGCAAGATAAATTTCGTTGTGTATCCACTTGCCATCTTTGATAAATCCCCACTCTTGTTGTTTTGTCCCCATGTAAAATAAACTCCAGCATGGCAGTTCGTTGCCGTTTTCATCCTTGGCAAGTTCTAGCCTATGCAGGTCTGTTGACTTACGATAGCGGAAATGACCTGGTCCTCTCCAGAACTTGCCTTCAGGGGTATGTTCATAATACCCTCCCTTGAGAATTAAAGTCGCATAATTCCAAGGATGATCATGTAAGTCGTCAAGGTCGCTTACAAGAATCTTATGTAACGTTATGTTAAACGGAAAGTTCTTTCTATCTTTAAGGAATACGTACCATCTAACCAAATAAGGTACCTTATTATTCCTATCGTAAATAATCCTTTTTCTGTTTTTAAAAAAGTCAAACATTCTTCTTTTGTCCACTTCTGTAATCGTCTTTTACTAAATTATATATCTCCACAAATTTATCATACTGTATCTTTAAGGCAGGATACTTTTTACACATATCCTCAATAGTATGCTCGGTAGGCCAATTTCTATCATCATAATGGCCAAAGTTTAAATCTAAACTATGTAGAGTGCCGTCGTCATTTGTCATGCTATCTGTATCAAAATTGTAAGTATATTCTGTGCCAGTGTCTATACAATGACTAATGTCACCTAGGTCTGATGTTCCTGAATATGTAATAGTGTAACTATTGTCTGCTGATGCTATTGTAGAGTTCTTTACCACTGAAGTACCTTTCTTTTAATAATAATCTTTGTTTTTGTACATGAGAAACAAAGTCTTTGTAGTTTTCCATGTAATTAACTATTCTTTCGATAACAAATTTTTTGTTAAGTTTATATGTTTCAAAGTCTTTTGTCCATTCACTTGGATACTTAAATTCATCAATTGCCATTTCTTTGTAACTTAATCTATCTGGAACCATAGGCAAACATTCAACAATGGCACCTTCATACCAACTTATACCTAATGTTTCCTGTAAGTTTGCACTGAACATAAGTTTTGCTTCACCTAGCAAGTTATGGTATTCATTCTTACTTAATTGCTTTTCTTGACAAACAATAAATTCATATTGTGGTAAACTATCTTTTAAATCATAAAATATTTCAGGTTGTTTTTCTGGAGCAATTCTATGAGGAAATAATATAAGGTTTTTCTTTTGCATACCCCTATACATTTCAAAACTTTTATCTAAGTATTCCATAGGCCAACCAACACGTTGTACTTTTGTTTTATCTGTTGATAGTCCTACATAATTACCTGCTTCTTTAAATGCATCTACAAATATGTTTATATGAAAGTCACTTGCAAAAAAGTTATGGTCATAACATTCAAACATAGAACGTTCTGCATTTCTTACCCAAGGCT
>CETK01151937.1_pt1 | contig 39250 bp, 35 predicted proteins | sample 361431 | NCBI WGS metagenome assembly CETK01 (sample SAMEA2622452, study PRJEB7988) | marine metagenome | biome: marine biome (ENVO:00000447); feature: surface water layer (ENVO:00002042); material: "saline water (ENVO:00002010), including plankton (ENVO:xxxxxxxx)" | depth 5 m | reverse complement strand
TTAGTAGCTGTGGTTTTTTTTGCAGCTGTAGTTTTTTTAGTAGCTGTAGTTTTTTTTGTAGCTGTGGTTTTTTTCTCAGCCATGGCTGTGATAAAGTTTGTATTCTGTCGTCCGGGAAATATAATTGAAACTACAGAAGATGTTAATACTATTTTATTACTCTATTTTTTCCCTATCAATATTAGAGTGCGCAAATTTAACAGGAATATGCTTATTAACAAATATTTAGAGATTTAATTTGGAATCTATTTTTTCTACCAAAAGAGCAAAAACTTTATCTGCATTCATCTCTGAGGTATCAATCTCAATAGCATCAACAGCTTTACGAAGTGGGGAAATTTCTCTACTTGTATCAATTTTATCACGATGAACAAGGTTTTCTAGAACTTCCTCAAAGGTAGTTTGTTGACCTTGAGCTTTGAGTTCTTCAAAACGACGTCTGGCCCTGACTTCAGGTCGAGCCATAAAAAAGAATTTGCAGTCCGCGTCAGGAAAAACCACTGTACCAATGTCTCTTCCATCAACCACCATACCATTTTTATTTTGCATTTGACGTATTTGTTTGAGTATAAATTCCCTGACCATAGTCAAAGCTGCAACTGTACTGACGTGATCAGAAACATCTGGCAATCTAATTTTTTTTGAAACGTTTTCACTATTTAAAAATAAATCCCCATTATCATGTTTAAATCTCAATTTTAAAAAATCCAATTCCTCTTTTAGAGCTTCTTTGTCAAGTTGATCATTTTCAAAAAGACCTTTTTCTAATGCATAAAATGTGACACCTCTATACAAAGAGCCCGAATCAATAAAGGTTAGTTTGTAATGCCGGGAAAGCATTTTAGCCAAAGTACTTTTTCCAGTAGAGGCATATCCATCGATGGCTATGAGAGTATTTGAATCCAAAAGGCTATTAGTTGAATATCTTTGGATTCAGTACTTTTTTAGAGAGAATGGCAATATCAAGTACCTCTCTCATTTCCCTCACATAATGGAAAGCTAGACCTTTGAGATATTTTTGATTGATTTGATCTATATCCTTTTTGTTATCTTCACATAAAATAATCTCTTTAATTTTGGCTCTTTTGGCTGCAAGAATCTTTTCCTTGATCCCTCCCACAGGCAAAACTTTTCCCCTCAGGGTAATCTCTCCTGTCATCGCTAATTTACTTTTTACCCTTCTTTGAGTGAAGAGTGAAACCAATGAGGTGAGCATGGTGATTCCAGCACTAGGGCCATCCTTTGGGGTTGCTCCCTCTGGGACATGAATATGAACATTGTAACGGTCAAAAGCAAAATTTTCCAAACCCAAAATTGATTTGTTGGATTTGATAAACTCCATGGCAATGGTAGCAGACTCTTTCATTACTTTACCCAAATTTCCAGTAATTGAAAGCTGACTTTTACCCTCAGAAATTGCAGATTCTATAAATAAGATATCCCCCCCTACCGAAGTCCAAGCCAAGCCTGTTACAACTCCTGCCACATGGTTGTTTTCATAAAGATCGCGATGTACTTTTTTTGGTCCAAGGATTTCAACTAAATCCTCAGGCACTGGGTTATTTTTGTAGGACTCCTCCATGGCGATAGATTTGGCAACATAACGCACCGCTTTAGATACTTGTTTTTCGAGACCTCTAACACCCGATTCACGAGTATATCCTTCAACAATTTTATCCAACACAGATTTGTTTAGGGTCAGATCTTTGTTATTTAACCCATGTTCTTTGAGCTGCTTAGGTAACAAATGTCTTTTGGCAATGGCAGACTTTTCCTCCAAAGTATAACCGGATATATTTATCATTTCCATTCTATCCCGAAGGGCGGGATGAATTGGCGAAAGACTATTTGCTGTGGCAACAAACATTACTTTAGACAAATCATAACCCATTTCCAAAAAATTATCGTAAAAGGCCGTGTTTTGCTCAGGATCTAATACCTCGAGCAACGCAGCTGCAGGATCACCTTGAACACCGGTACTGATCTTATCGATTTCATCCAAAACGAACACAGGGTTTGAGGTACCAGCTTTTTTTACACTTTGGATGATACGACCCGGTAAAGCACCAATGTAAGTCTTTCTGTGACCTCTTATTTCGGCTTCATCGCGCATTCCACCTAATGAAATTCTGACGTAGGTTCTTCCAAGGGCTTCAGCAATTGATTTTCCCAATGAAGTCTTACCTACCCCAGGAGGACCAAACAAACACAAAATGGGGGACTTCATATCATTACGGAGTTTTAATACTGCCAAATATTCAATAATACGCTTCTTTACATCTTCCAATCCGTAATGATCCCGATCAAGTACTTTTTGCGCGTTCTTTAAATCAAATTTATCCTCTGAGAATACATCCCAAGGAAGGTCGAGAAAAAGATCCAAATAATTTCTTTGTACAGAATACTCTGCAACCTGAGGGTTCAGCCGTTGTAATTTGGACAATTCCTTATCAAATTGCTCTCCAACAGCTTTATTCCATTTTTTTTCTTTGGAACGCATACGCATTTCCTCTACCTCTTGTTCTAAAGAAACAACACCCAATTCCTCTTGAATAGTTTTCATTTGTTGGTTTAGGTAATACTCTCTCTGCTGTTGATCCAAATCTGTTCTAACCTTAGATTGAATATCATTTTTTAATTCTAATTTTTGATACTCAATATTCATTAACTTAAGACATTCAATTGCACTTTCTTGAAGATCAAATATTGATAAAACCCTTTGTTTTTCCTTAACAGAAAGGTTCATGTTGGAGGAAACAAAATTGATTAAAAATGCATGGCTCTGTATATTTTTGATAGCAAAGGAAGCCTCAGAAGGTATGTTAGGGTTTTCGTGAATAATCTTCAAAGCCATGTCCTTTATGGAGTCAATAATTGCCTGAAATTCAGAATTATTTTTTTTTGGAAAAGTCTCTTGAACAGGTTTTATACTTGCCTTCAAATATGGTACATTTTTGGTTATACTTTCTATCTCAAATCTTCTTTTTCCTTGAATAATAACCGTTGTGTTTCCATCTGGCATTTTTAAAACCCTCAATATTTGAGCTACCGTTCCCAAAGAATATAAATCCGCAGGTGATGGATTTTCGATGTTCTGATCCTTTTGAGCTACCACACCAATGATTTTGTTAGATTTGTTGGCATCCTTAATCAGTTGAATGGATTTATCCCTTCCAGCTGTAATGGGTATAACCACGCCCGGGAAAAGGACAGTATTTCTTAAGGGAAGAATAGCTACTTCCTCTGGTAATTCTTCATTCCTAAGTGCTTCCTCATCTTCTGTGGTAAGCAAAGGAATTAGCTCTGCTTCAGTTTCAATATCTCCGAGTGTCAAATTGTCAAATGATGTAAAACTAGATTTGGCCATATGCAAATTATCAGTCAAATTGTCATGAAATGTGGTAATTACACCTGGAATTCAGTGTAAAAAAACTACTTTTCATTTTATTAAGTATGTATCTCCAATTCTTGTGCCAAATCAGTGATTAGAATTTATTTTATACACGATTATTGGGAATTCGAGATAAAAGCAATGCACCAGAAATAAAGAGAATTATAAATAAAAGAATTGAATTACGCATACTTCCTGTTATTTGATCAATGGTTCCAAATATGGCCATCCCAATGATGATACCTACCTTTTCTGTTACGTCATAAAAACTAAAAAAAGAAGTGGTATCATTTGTTTCAGGGATTAACTTTGAATAAGTAGATCTCGACAAAGCTTGAATCCCTCCCATAACTAATCCCACCCCGGCAGCAGCACTATAAAACTCTAACGGCGTTTTTATAAAAAAAGCAAAAATGCACAATCCTGCCCAGATAAAATTTACTACCACTAAAGTGAGAATATTTCCAAATTTTCTAGAAGCTGTGGCAGTAACATAGGCCCCAAAAATACCGACTATTTGGATTAAAAGTATACTTACAATTAGACCAATTGTTTTCTGTTCACTATTATCCCACATAATTTCCTCCTCACCAAAATAGGCAGCAATCAAAATCACAGTTTGTAATGCAGTGCTGTAAACAAAAAAGGCAGGTAAAAATTTTTTAAGAATAGGAACCTCATCTAATTGATTCCATACTTTTTTAAGTTCTAAAAAACCATTCCAAAAAATATCTTTAGTAACTTTTCTTTCAATATTTCCAATAGGTAAGTGATAGAGAGCATATTGGCTGAAAAGCGCCCACCAAATACCAACCAATACAAAAGAGTATTTCATTGCTTTCAGAGATGATTCAGATGGTGTACCTTTAATCCCATACCAATCAGGTTGCATAACCATAGAAAGATTAAAAATTAACAATAAAACACTACCTACATATCCCATAGAAAATCCTCTGGCACTAGCATAATCAAGCTGTTCGGGATATGCAATGTCAGGTAAATAGGAATTGTAAAAAACTAAACTGGCCCAGTAACCTATCAACGCTAAAAAGTAAAATGACATGCCCATGTAAATATTATCCAACTCAAAAAAATAAAGACCCATACAGGAAATTGATCCTATATAAATAAAAATTTTCATGAATCGTTTTTTATTTCCAATGTAATCTGCTATTCCCGAAAGAAATGGAGAATTGAAAGCTACAATCACAAACGCCAATGCCGTTACAAAACTTATTAGCGCTGTATTTTTAAAATCATATCCCAAAAACTCAATGGTATTGATATCTTGTGAAATAGAGCTATAATAAATAGGAAAAACAGTAGAACTGATAACTAGAGGATAAACTGAATTGGCCCAATCATATGAAGCCCAAGCATTTATTAAATTGGAATTTCCTTTTTTCAATTGATTTTTTCTTTTCATTAACTCTATTAAATTAATTGTAACAATTTATGAATTCATTTGTTTTCACCTATGTTAATGTGTTTATTTTTTAAAATGGATTATCTTTAATAAAGTATAAATTGTATATCCAAGAGAAAGTGAAAAAACAACTTATATTTTTTATGGCGCTTATATTAATTGGTTGCAATGCGATTTCACAACAAAAGAGATCCGAAGAGAATAAAGTCTATCAAATTCAAAAGACAGACCAGGAATGGAAAGAACAGCTTCCTAAAATGTCTTATATGGTTTTGAGAAAAGCAGCAACAGAATATCCTTTTACCGGTAAATATAACAACCACAAAGTAGAAGGCACATATACTTGCGCTGGTTGCAATACCCCACTCTATAAATCAGAGAATAAATATGATTCTAAGTGTGGGTGGCCCTCGTTTGATCGTGCGGTTGAATCTAATATTGAGTATGACGTGGACTATAAGTTAGGATATGCAAGAACAGAATTAAAATGTAACAAATGTGGAGGACATTTGGGACATGTATTTAATGATGGTCCTAAAAAAACCACCGGAAAAAGACATTGTATCAACTCTGCAGCACTTAATTTTATTTCCAATGAGTAAGAATAAAAAATACCCCGTAAATAAAAGTGAGGAGGCTTGGAAAATAGACTTAAGCCCTGATGAATACAAGATTCTTAGAGAAAAAGGGACAGAGTTTCCATTTACAGGCAAATACAACGACCATTTTGAAGAGGGAATATATATTTGTAAGGGTTGTAAAACCCCGCTTTATGAAAGCAAAACAAAATTCGACAGTCATTGTGGATGGCCCAGTTATGACCAGTGCATCGAAGAGACCCTGGAATTGATCCCCGATCATTCCTCAGGAATGCTCAGAACAGAAATTGTTTGTGCAAACTGTGGTGGACACCAAGGTCACGTTTTCAAAGATGGGCCCACCAAAACCGGTCTGCGCTATTGCGTGAATTCTGCTAGCATTGATTTTATAAAAAAGGCCGAATAAACATTATTCAAAAATTACTCACAGTTTCTTAAATTTGTACTGAATTTAAACTGCAATCCAAATGAATGAATATGACGTAATCGTAATTGGAAGTGGTCCTGGGGGCTATGTTACTGCTATCAGATCCTCACAATTGGGTCTTAAAACTGCTGTTGTAGAGAAAGAAAGTCTCGGAGGAGTCTGTCTCAATTGGGGATGTATTCCTACCAAAGCCTTATTAAAATCCGCCCAAGTTTTCAACTATCTGAAACATGCAGAAGATTACGGATTAAAAGTCAATGATTATGATAAAGATTTCGATGCTGTGGTGAACAGAAGCAGAAACGTGGCTGCAGGTATGAGTAAAGGCATTCAGTTTTTGATGAAAAAAAATAAAATTGATGTAATCGAGGGACATGGAAAATTATTGGCCGGAAAAAAAATCAGTGTTACAAATGGAAAAAAAACAGAGGAATACAAAGGAAAAAATATCATTATTGCTACCGGAACAAGATCAAGAGTTCTCCCCAGCTTACCTCAAGATGGTAAAAAGGTAATTGGATATCGAGAAGCGATGACTTTGTCTAAACAACCCAAAAAATTAATTATAGTAGGGTCTGGTGCTATAGGGATAGAATTTGCCTACTTCTATAATGCTATGGGAACTGAGGTTACCATTGTTGAGTATATAGACCGTATTGTTCCTGTAGAAGATGAAGAGGTTTCCAAACAATTGGAAAAAAGCTTCATTAAAAGTGGAATTAAAATTATGACAGGTGCAGAAGTTACCTCTATTGACACTTCGGGAAAAGGAGTAAAAGCAAATGTCAAAACTAGCAAAGGTAAAGAAACTATAGATGCTGATGTGGTCCTGTCTGCAGTTGGAATTAAATCTAATATTGAAAACTTGGGACTCGAAGAACTTGGAATAGCGGTTGATAATGATAAAATATTGGTCAATGATTTCTACCAAACCAATCTGCCAGGATATTATGCAATTGGTGATATAACTCCTGGACAAGCGCTAGCCCATGTTGCATCAGCAGAGGGAATACTTTGTATAGAAAAAATTGCAGGAAATCAAGTTGAACCGATCGACTATGGAAATATCCCCGGATGTACCTATTGTTTCCCAGAAGTAGCCTCTGTAGGATTAACCGAAGCTCAGGCCAAAGAAAAAGGTTATGACATTAAGGTAGGTAAATTTCCTTTCTCTGCCTCAGGAAAAGCACAAGCAGGAGGTAATTCAGAGGGGTTTGTAAAAGTAATCTTTGATGCCGAATACGGAGAGTGGCTTGGATGTCATATGATTGGTGTTGGAGTAACAGACATGATCGCAGAAGCAGTACTGGGTAGAAAACTTGAAACTACTGGACACGAAGTACTAAAAGCAATTCACCCGCACCCCACTATGAGTGAGGCCATAATGGAGGCCGTGGCGGACGCCTATGATGAGGTCATTCACCTTTAGGACTTGAGAAAAGATTCGACACCGAGACGGTAACTGTCTAAACCAAAGCCAACAATAATCCCTTTTGCCCCAGGTGTGATGTATGACTTATGTCTGAAATCCTCTCTAGAAAAAGTATTGGATATATGAATTTCCACAACGGGTGTATCAATTGCTTTGATTGCGTCTCCAATTCCAACAGAGGTATGCGTGTAAGCCGCTGCATTCAATAATATCCCATCACATGAAAAGCCCTCTTTTTGTATATGATCAATGAGTTCACCTTCAATATTAGATTGAAAGTAGTCAAACTCTACACTGGGAAATTCTGATTTCAGAGCTTCATAGTATATATCAAAAGTTTGGTTTCCATAAACACTTGGCTCCCTTGAGCCCAAAAGATTCAAATTAGGGCCATTGATTATTACTATTTTCACGGTTTTAAATTTACATTGACTAGCTGATACATAATAATTTTTATGGATGATGGGACCCTTTAATTAACGTTTATTTTAAAAGTTTATCTAATTTAAGGATAATAAATCGTTTAAAATTAATTTTAATCGAATGAACCTTATAATTGAGTAAAGACTTTTAAAAATAGTTAAGTTTGTTAAACTTGGATTGGAAAACTCTCATTGTTGATTACGAATTCTATCTCAGAATTGAGCGTGGATTAGCCGAAAATACTGTCAAAAATTACAGTTCAGACATTCTTGCATTAGCCCAGTTTATCTCCTCAAATAAAATTCTGGAACTACCCAAAGATTGCAGTAGGGAGACACTTCAACAGTTCATTCATCAACAATCCAAAACCGTAACTGCCAGCAGTCAAGCCAGAAGGATTTCATCAATAAAGAGTTTTTTTAATTTTATGATTTTTGAAAATTTAAGAACAAATTCACCTGCCGATTTAATTGAAGGGCCAAAACTAGGAAGAAAACTACCCGTGACTCTTAATTTAGGGGAAATAGAAAAAATTCTGGGGGGAATTGATTTAAGTTTACCCAATGGTCAAAGAAACCGCGCTATCATAGAAACCCTTTATGGAAGCGGTTTAAGAGTAAGTGAATTGGTGAACTTGACTTTGTCTGATATTTTTTTTAAAGAGGAAATCATTAAGGTAACTGGAAAGGGGGATAAACAAAGACTGGTTCCTTTAGGCAGCTATTCAAAAAAATGTATTCAGATATACAAGAATGAAATTAGAGTTTTAAAAAAAATTAAAAAAGAAGACAATGATATTTTATTCCTTAACAGAAATGGAAGAAAAATGACACGTGCCATGATTTTTACCATTGTTAGGGAAACGGCATTAAAAGTAGGAATAAAAAAAAAAATAAGTCCACACACATACCGCCACTCTTTTGCAACCCATCTTCTAGAAAATGGTGCAGATTTAAAGTCTATCCAGATTTTGATGGGCCATGAGAGCATAACCACCACAGAAATCTATACTCATTTGGATAATAGACATTTAAAGAGTGTTATGGAGAAATTTCATCCAAGAAATAAATAAGTTGTTAATTACTAATTAACAACCAATCTAAAGCCTTCCCCGTGAATGTTTAAAATCTCAACTCCATTATCGAGTTTTAGGTATTTTCTCAATTTTGCGATGTAGACATCCATGCTGCGGGAGGTGAAATAATTATCATCACGCCAAATCTTGTTCAATGCAATTTCTCTAGGAAGTAAATCATTGACATGTAAAACTAAAAGTCGTAAAAGTTGATTTTCTTTAGGGGAAAGTTTTATTGGTTTCTCATCAGTATATGTGAGAAAACGAAGTCGAGAATTAAATTTAAACTTTCCAATCTCAAACTCGTAAACATCAGATTCAGGAATACTAGAAAAGTTTTTTCGGTTTAGAATTACCTTTATTTTTGCAAGAAGCACTTCAGAATCAAATGGTTTTGTCAAGTAATCATCTGCTCCAATTCGAAAACCTTTCAAAACATCTTCCTTAAGTGTCTTTGCCGAAAGAAAAAATAATGGGATATTTTCACTCTTTTCCCGTATCTCCTTCCCCAAGGTAAAACCATCTTTAAATGGCATCATAACATCAAGTATGCAAAGGTCAAAATTTTCATTTTTAAACTTTTCCATTCCTTCAATACCATTTTTTGCCAAAACAACAAAATAATCGTTAAGAATCAAATAGTCTTTAAGAATGTTTCCAAAATTGAAATCATCCTCTACAATTAAAATTTTCTTTTGTTCGGTAATCATAGTTACAAGTATTTAAATAATATCAGAGCAATGGAACTGAAATAATAAATGTCGTTCCCTCACCTATTTTACTGGTTAATTTAATATCTCCATCATGGAGTTCTATTATTTTCTTAACATAGGAGAGGCCCAAACCATGTCCCTTAACATTGTGAATGTTCCCACTTTGTTTTCGAAAGAACTTCTCGAATATTTGTTTTTGAGTATTAATGTCCATACCAATCCCCTCATCTGAAATTTTCAAAAAAATCTTCTTGGCTTCATTATAGGAACTGATGGTAATCTGGGGAGAACCTTTTGAGTATTTCACAGCGTTGTCTAATAAGTTTACCATAAGATTTGTAAAATGATTCAAATTGCCTTTAGATATGGTTTGCTTGGCATCGAGACAGGAAATAATTTTCCCTTTATGATTTTTAACGATCAAATCCAAATGCCGCATGGCATCCTCTACAGCATTATGTATGTCAATCTCTGATAATTCAATTGGGGATGAGCTTTTTTCCAACCTCGATATCATCAAAACATTTTCTACCTGGGAGAGCATACGTTGATTTTCCTCTCTTATCATTTTAACATACCTCAATAGTCCTGACTTGGTACTTTGTGTTTTTGGGTTTGAAATTGCATCTAGTGCTAAATTGATTGTGGCGATTGGAGTTTTGAATTCGTGAGACATATTATTTATAAAATCAGATTTCATCTCAGAAACCTTTTTTTGCCTAATGATTTGATAAATCGCGGTAGTTGAAACTATAATAATAAATATTGTGAGAAAAATTGATAATCCTACCACACTCAATATAGAAGAAAAAACAAATTGATCCCTATCTGGAAAAGTAACAACCAATTTATATGGGGTCTGACCATTGTCCTGAGGGAAAATTGGGGTCTCATATTTAGATCCTTCTTGATTTTCAATATACTCATTTGATTTTACTTTAGTAGCCAAACCGTTATTGTAAATACCAAATTCATAAAAGGTTAAAATATTTCTGGCATTAAATTCTCCATCCAAAAGTCGCTTCAATTCGTCAGTTCTAATTCGTTTATGAACCGGTATGGTCGAAGAATAATCCAAATAGGCAGAGCGAAAAATCTCCTGATCGAAAATACTCATTCTTTCTACAGATTTCAATTTGGTAATGGATTTGGCAACTCTATTCTCACGGTTAAATATTTTATCCTTACTTAAAATAGCTGTAGTTTTTACTTGTTTATAGTCCTTAACCTTATCATTTCCTAATTCAGAGTTTATGTCAGAGAGGCTAATGTTGTAGTCTTCCTCAAGAATACCAAATGCGTAAAAAGAAGTCAAATTTGAGGAAATGTCATCTTGATTATCAACAAATAAAAAAATATCGGTAAAATTAGACTCGTTGGGTGTTCCTATTGAGTCGATCAATTGCTCGTAAGCACCAATATAATCTGAAATCTCTAGGTCTCTAACTTTTGTGGATACGGATTTAAGAGACTGACTCACTGCTAGAGAGAACTCTTCCTCTTTGTTCTCCCAAGCAGATGTAATCCAATAGGCCTGAACAACAATGACAGCAGCCAGAGATATGATCATGAAAGTTACCAGTAATATGAAAAAATTTTTTTTCAAATGCAATTATCCTTTGTAATCTGTAAATTTCATCAAAATAGCTTATTCCTAAAACTAATTTATTGTTAATAAATTCAATTATTTAAAATCGATTATCTTTTTATGGATTTCCTCTATTTTTTTGAACGTTTTATCCCAATCAATATTGTTGATCACATAATTAGCCAATGGGATCTTTTTCTCATCACTCCACTGATGACTCATCCTGGATTTTATATGTTCCGCATTTGTTTTGTCTCTTTTCATGACTCTTTGAATCCTCAGTTTTTCTGGGGCCGTTACCAATATGGTTTCATCGCAATCCTTTGCAACACCAGTTTCAAAAAGGATTGCAGCTTCTTTGATAACATATGCAGTGTTTTGCTGGTTTAAAAAAAACTGAAAATCTTTATTTACTAATGGATGAACTAAGGCGTTTAAACTTTTTAATTTTTTTTTGTCACCAAAAACAACATCAGCTAATTTACTGCGATCCAATTTTTTATCCTGATAAATATCTTCACCAAACAATACTTTGATTTGACGGATCAACTCGGGAGATTTTTGCATAAGTTCTTTGGCTCTATTATCTGACTGGTAACATGGTACACCATAAGATGAAAATACCTCTAATATTACCGATTTTCCACTACCAATCCCTCCTGTAAGCCCAACGATTTTCATTTTCGTATCAAATAATCCACTTTTTTAGGTTTCCACCTCACATTGCTAACTCCCTTTGGTTCAATATCTAAAAACACGTCTAAAGTATTTTTTTTTGTGGTTTGGGCTTTGTTAAAGTCACATACAAACTTGAAATCACCTGCTGAAATTCCCTCTGCTTTATCTATCAAAACTAAAAAAGTAACCTTCAAAGATTGTGGAAACAATTTAATAGCAAGTGAATCCGGTAAGTTTTTTATATTAATTAAGGTTTCAAATGATTTTTCGGTAAAGCGTTTAACCACGGTTTTCAACAATACCTTTTCGGTTTCATATTTAATTTGATTTATAGGTAAAAGCTTGACATTTTCATTAATATCATTTTCAATATAATCATTGGATAAAGATTCAATAAACAGTCCTCTCAATGTATCTACCTTTCGAGAAACACCATATACCCATACGCTATCGGGTTCTATTACCCAATCTGTTGACCGATCATATCCTGGTTTAAACTTTACATTTGCAGGGGGAATCACAGGGATTTTTTTTCGTTTCAACTCACTGAAAGAAAAACTCAGTTGAGTGGGTGTGATCAGGTTGAGCGTCGCATTTTGATATAATTGTTGTTGCAGGTTAAACTTTTGAACCATTAGGTCGACTTTAGCAAGATCACCTTTGAAATCAGCATTTTGAATTGAAACGTTTATTTTATTATTGAAAAATTGATAAATTAACATCTCAAAACCACTGGCTGTAATATCTGCTTTAACCTTTGTATTATGATGCTGATCCAAAACAACTAGGTTAGGAATATCTATAAAATTAACTGAAAATTCAATAGAGGAACTGTAGGTGTTAGAGAGTTTGGTAATAATCCAAAACAAGAAGGATATTGCAAAAAAAAACGAAAAGAATCGTAATCTCTTTTTTTGAGGAAATCTTAATCTTAAAAATTCAAAATTTCGCTGCATTTTAATGGTTTATAATCCCTTGAGAAAACCTATTGGGCTTTATCCAAAGCGTCAATGATCTCTTGACTGACCCCAACATTTGAAAACCCGCCATCGTGATAAAGATTCTGAAGGGTTACTTTTCGGGTGTAATCAGAGAACATCATTACAGTATATCGGGCACAGTCCTCAGCAGAGGCATTACCCAGTGGAGCAGTTTTTTCAGCATAATGTAAAAATCCGTCTAATCCCTTTACACCTTTTCCGGCTGTCGTCAATGTGGGTGATTGGGAAATGGTATTAACTCTTACTTTTTTGTCTTTTCCAAAGAAGTAACCAAAACTTCTCGCTATGGACTCTAAATAGGCTTTATTATCGGCCATATCATTGTAGTTAGGGAAAGTTCTTTGAGCTGCGATGTAGGAAAGGGCGATAATACTTCCCCAAGAGCTCATGGCATCTGTTTGATAAAGAGTCTGAAGCAACTTATGGAAAGAAACCGAAGAAACATCCCACCCCCTGGCCATCCAGTCGTGATTTAAGTCGGTGTAGTGTTTTCCTTTTCTAACATTTACAGACATCCCAATAGAATGCAAAATAAAGTCTAATTTCCCACCCAAATGTGATATGGATTGGTCAACGAGATTTTCCAAGTCTTCCATTTGCGTAGCATCTGCGGGAATAACAATGCTGGAGGTTTTATCAGCCAAGTCGTTGATCGCTCCCATCCTCATGGCAACGGGTGCATTTGTCAATACAAATTCACCCCCAGCTTGTTTGACCGCCTCAGCTGTTTTCCAAGCTATAGATTGATCATCCAATGCACCGAATATGATTCCTTTTTTACCTTCTAAAATTTTATGAGACATGAATTGTTCTATTAAAATGGATTTAAAGATACAGTTAATTGAGTAATTGTTTGGCATGGTCAAGGGCAGTTCGAGTCAATTCCTCTCCTGAGAGCATTTGAGCCAATTCTTTTACCCTTTGCTCCTGATCTAATTCTTTAAGTTTAGTAGTGGTGGTGTTACCTCTGACCTCTTTATAAACCAAAAAATGTTGTTTTCCTTTAGCGGCCACTTGAGGCAAATGAGTTATAGTAAATACCTGCATGTTTTCTGACATATGGGACATAATATTGGCGATTTCATTTGATACAGTTCCAGAAACTCCCATATCGATCTCGTCAAATACGATGCTGGGCAGTTGTTTGAATTGAGACAAAATCGCTTTAATAGAAAGCATAATTCTCGACATTTCTCCTCCAGAGGCGACTTTCTTGATAGGTTTGAAATCAGAACCTAAATTAGCTGCAAACAAAAAATCAATTTTTTCTTTTCCATTGATCAAAAACTGATCGACTAATGTAAGATCAATCTTGAATCTAGCATTTTGCATTCCCATTTTTGAAATGATCTGCTCCATTTGACCACAGAGTTTTGAAGATGCTTCTTCACGGTTGAAGTGCAATTGTCGAGATAATTCTTCAAGCGATAATTCAAGTTCTGAAAGTTTATCTTTGAGTGCGTTGATCCTTTGTCCAAGATCTTCAGTCTCCTCTAATTTTTTCCCAAGATTTTCCCTCACTTTAATCAAATTTTCGATATCATCAACATGGTGTTTTTGAAATAAACTTTGTAATCTATCCCATCGAGTTAAAAGTTTTTCTAGAAGAGCAGGATTACTTTCAAGTGTTTCCTGTTTGTAGATCAAATCATCCAAAATGTCTTTTAACTCAATAAAGAGAATATTGACCCGCTCTCTAAAAATATTCATATTTTTAGATTTTGTTGATGCATCGCTTAGTAAGGTGTTAAGTGAGGATAACTGTGTTAGTAGCCCTACTTGTTCCTCCTCAATCAAATGTATACCCTGAGAGAGCGATTGCTGTAGAGATTCAACATGAGAGAGTTGGTCAATCTCCTCTTCCAAAGGGGTCATCATATCAGGTGTTAATTCCTCAACGGTAAGTTCGTTGTATAAAAACTGATTGTAATCTTGAATTTTTGCACTTTCCTCATTAAGTTGATTTAATTGATCATATTCTTTCTTTGTATTTTGATATTTACTGAGTTTATTTTTGTAGACTTTAAGAATTTCTTGATTTCCCGCAACGGCATCTAAAACCAAAAACTGATACTCATTTTTAAACAAAGATTGATTTTCTAATTGAGAATGTACATCAATTAAGACGTCACTTAAACTGACTAGAAGATCGAGATTCACAGGAGTATCATTAATGAAAGCCCTCGATTTACCATTTGGGACTATTTCCCTTCTCAATAAAGTCTCTTCCTCATAGTCGAGACCTGCCTTGGCAAAAAAATCTTTAAGATTGTAACTACCAATCAAAAAACTAGCCTCAATAATACACTTTTTTTTGTTATTTTTTAATACGCTCAAGTCAGCTCTTTTGCCCAATACCAAGCCAAGTCCTCCCATTAGAATAGATTTTCCTGCACCCGTTTCTCCAGTAATACAGGTCATCCCTTTATCAAAGGATATATCCAAATGCTCAATAAGAGCGTAATTCGAAATCTTTAGACTAGTGATCAATCTATAATTTTAAAACTGTTATCCATCAAATATAATTGAGAAAAAAAATAATTTCAAAAAATGGAACTATTTAATTTGTTTCCATTGGGGTTGATAAAAAGGGGCAATTTTCTTTAATATTTTTGAGGTTCTACTAAAATCGACTTTTGGACCATCAGAAAAAAGGTTAACGATTTCATCAGCCTTAGCATCAAAAAACATTTGTAATAGCATCGCATTTGGGCGACGATCGTAAAGATCTTCAAGTGCAAGTATAGCATTAATAATATTATTTTTACCCTTCATTGGAGCTTTGGTCATCGAATCCAACCCCTTTCGGTGATAAGTGTATAGGGTTTCTCTGTACTCTCTAAAAGTGTTGGACCTTATGGTATCGATCAACCAAAAACGATTGCGATTACTGTCATTTTGTTTCCATCCTATGGCTCCGCTTTGCTGAGACAAATTGACGATTCTCTGAGCTTGCTCAAAAAAAGGATCTCCAGCCTTTAATTGTAAACTATCTGCATTTATACCCATTATAACATAAGCGTAAAAACTTATTAAAGAAACCAAATTGGATTCGTAAGAGGCAGGGCTGTAAAACAAAGGTTGAAATTCTTGATAGGTAAAACTAATATCTTTATCTAAAAAATTTAAAACAGGACTGTCGTAATTTGAGTCAAAAATGGTTCTTTGGGATTGGATTTGAAGTGTACCTTCAAATTTTGAAGCATCATAGTTTGTCAAATTAAGAACAAAGCTACAAGTGATTTTTTCTTGTGGAAAAAAATCTTGATTGGACCAAGATTGTGAATTGACGAATTCATTTAGCGAACGCTCTAAGGTTTGAAAAATTTGTTGGTTAGTTTGATTGACCAAATCGGCATTGACAACAAATTGAGCATTGAGCTCTTGCGAATCCATTTTTATTAAAGGTAAGATCAATAAAAAGGTAAATAATATTTTACGCATTTTGGATCAGTATTTGGGAAAATATATCCTTTGCTACTAAGCTCTTGGATTTTAGCTCAAAAGGAATAATAGTTTCATTTTTTTGAATATAAGTTACCTTGTTAGAATCTAATGAAAATCCTGCCCCTGAATCATTGAGGGAATTCAAAACGATAGCATCAAGATTTTTGGATTTAATTTTTTTAATGGCGTTGTTTTTTTCGTCCTCCGTTTCCAAGGCAAAGCCCACCAGAAATTGTTTTTGTTTTAATTTACCCATCTGTGCCAGAATGTCTTGCGTATTATCCAATTCAATAGATTGAATACCTCCTTCTTTTTTGATTTTTTGCTTGCCTACCAGTCGTGGTTTAAAATCTGCCACTGCAGCTGCGGCAATGGCAATATCTACAGTAGAAAAGTGTTCCATGGTAAGGGTGTACATCTCATCAGCTGAAATAACGCTGTAACGTTTTATATCCGCGGAAGCTTCCAGTGCACATGGGCCTGAGATAAGTATAACATCTGCTCCCAATTGAAGAGCCTCTTCTGCCAGGGCAAATCCCATTTTTCCACTTGAGTAATTGCCAATGTAGCGGACTGGATCAATAGGCTCATAGGTAGGCCCTGCGGTAATCAATACCTTTTTACCTTTTAGTGGAAGGCCTGCTTTAATGTTTTTGATGATATAATCAATAATCTCTTCCGGTTCCAGCATCCTTCCCTTCCCGTTTAGACCACTGGCTAAAAATCCTTCTCCAACGGGCAAAACCTTATTACCAACACGATCCAATTCCTTGATGTTTTTTTGATTTGCGGGGTGTGCATACATATCCAAATCCATTGCAGGTGCAATATAAACAGGGCAGGTACAGGACAGATATGTAGCAATGAGGAGGTTATTGCACTTAGAATGAACCATAGAAGAAAGAGTATTGGATGTTGCCGGAGCGATTAGAAACAAATCGGCCCATTTTCCTATAGCAACATGATCGTTCCATATAGGATTTTCATACAATTGCTCCGTAAAAGTAGAGTATACAGGGTAATCTGAAAGAGTAGATAAGGTAAGGGGAGTGACGAAATCCTTTGCTGAGGGTGTCATAACAACTCTTACCTCTGCGCCATGGGATTTAAATAATCTAACTATGAGCGGAGATTTGTAAGCGGCTATACCACCGGAGACACCCAGGAGGATTTTTTTTCCGCTTAAAAGACTCATGATCTACTTTTTATGATCCTCTGTGTCTCTGTGGTAGATCTTATCATTTAACCATTCTTCGATAGCAATGGCTTGGGGCTTGGGCAATCGCTCATAAAATTTTGAAACCTCTATTTGCTCTTTGTTTTCGAAGATTTCCTCTAAGCTATCATTGTGGGTAGCAAATTCATCCAGCTTTTCATGCAATTCTTTTCTAATATCCAAATTGATTTGATTAGATCTTTTGGCAATGATCGATAAAGCCTCATAAATATTTTCAGTGGGAGCCTCTATTTCCTCTCTGTTATGAGTGGAAGTTGAGATAGAGGCAGAAGAATTTCTATATTTAGTCATCAGTTGCTTGTGTGTTTAATTTACAAATGTATTAATTTCTTTTTCGACAGTTTTAATTTTTTTTGACAAGTCTTCCTCGAACAAAGTTTCAGGATAATAACGAGTGATATTATCATGTAATTGTTTGAGATCCAACAATCTTTGATATTTTTTAGCCTCAACACTGTTCATCGCGATTTCGTAAGAAGCCAAAAACTTAAAATAAAGTGCCTCTTCTCTGTATTTGGAGCCCACAAACTCAACTACAAAATTATCCAAAGATTTGATTGCAGCCCTATAATCATAAATCGTGTAATATTGTTTGGCAACCTCAAATTCTTTTTTTTCGATTTTATTCTGCAACTCACTAATGAGTTGGTTACATTCATCGACAAACTTGGATTTTGGATAATTATTCATGAAAATTTGAAGTTTTTCAATGGCAGTATTGGTCTCCTCTTGATCCAAACTATAAACAGGAGACATCATGTAATGGGACTTTGCAGCAAAAAAGCTGGCTTCCTCTAATTTTTGTGATTTAGGGAATGATTTAATAAAACTCTCAAACTGATATGAGGCTAAATAATAATTTTTTGTTTGGAAATAAGAATCTGCAAAAAAATATACTAATCTTTCTGCCTGAGGCTTTCCCCTATATGCTGGCACCAACTGTTCTAGAAGCCTATTGGCCCTTCGATACTCACCACTATTGTAATATTCCTCTGCAGCTTTATATTTAATATTGGTATCGTCATTGTTGAGTACTTTTTGATACTCATTACAAGACGTTATTAAAATAAAAAAAAATAATTCAAAAAAAATTAAGTTAATCTTACCAGACATGGCGCGAAATTAATAAATTATTTAGAGTTTTGATCCACTAATCAAAAACGATAAATTACTAAAATTCAATTATGATCAGTTAAATTGTATATGCAAAAAGTTTTTCAACTCTTCATTAAGTCTAAGGGACAAATCTTTGGAGGCAACTACCAGAGGAAGCCTTAAGTTATTTTCACAAAGATCCAATGCTTCCATCAAAACTTTAATTCCTGCAGGATTTCCCTCCAAGTAAATCATTCGTATCAAATCTAACAAATGATAATGGAGGTAATATGCCTCATCAATTTTTCTCAAAAGACCCTTGTGAATAACTTTTGAATATTGCTCTGGTACCGCATTTCCAATGACTGAAATAACCCCTTTTGCACCCGCCAAAATCATCGGTAGGGACATTTCATCATCACCCGATAAAATCAAGAAATTTGACGGACATATTTTTATAAGTGTTTGGGCTTGTTGAAAATCTCCTGAAGCTTCTTTTATTGCAACTATATTTTTAAAATCTGTAGCCAACCGCAAAACAGTTTCGGGTGCAATATTTACACCGGTTCTCGATGGTACATTGTAAAGGATTACCGGAAGACTTGAATGTGTTGATATGATTTTGAAATGCTGATAAAGCCCCTCTTGATTGGGTTTGTTGTAGTAGGGTGATACTGAAAGAAGTGCAGAAAATGCCGATAAATCAAACCATTCAAACATTTCTAAAAGTTCCCAGGTATGATTTCCTCCCAGACCCAGTACAAGGGGCAATCTACCAGAATTGGCATCGATGATATGATCCACCAGGCTAATTTTCTCTTCTTTGGAAAGTGTAGCGGTTTCAGCTGTAGTTCCCAACACGACAATGAAGTCAACTCCTCCAGCAATTAGATGATCAACAATTACGGGTAGTGCATCAAAATCAATTGTCCCATTTCTCTTAAACGGAGTAATCATGGCTACGCCATGTCCCTGAATTTCTCTCATTTCTTATTAGTAAAAAATATTTCCAAGTATTTGATACACTCACTGATAAAAACTTCAATATTTTTGGCATCTACCTCAATAATCAAATCGTTTAATCTATGATCAATACTTTTGAAACCAACACTCAATTTTTTATTAGATTTTGCACTTAAATATTTAAGGTTAACATCATCTTGATCATAAAAATTTATCAGAACATCTGTTTTCTGTTTACAAAAGTTAACCAAAGTTCCATTTAAAACTCCCAAAGCAGAAATATTTTTAGAGGTATAGCTTCTGTTAAAATTGGCCTCATTTATTTGTTTTTGGGATTGAAAAAAAGTTAATATTCTCACATTTTTTTTTGGAATATTAAAATGATTTCCAATTCTTTGAAAATGCTCCTTGTCAACTCCAAGTCTGTGGTCAAAAATAATAGATATGATGTTTATTTTTTTTAAACTTCTATTTTTGACACTAACAGCGTTATGTTTGATCGTCTTTCTGTAAACTCGAGTTAAAAGTCTCTTTTTTAACCAATTAAACATAATCAAAATTAAATATTAACCAAATTCAAAAATTAAAAATTATTTTATATCAATTTATTATGCAAAATGTTATAAATAAAACAAACCATAAAATTAAGGTTCGATCATATTGAAAAAAGTGGACTCGTCAAGGATAGTAATTCCCAATTTTTCAGCTTTCTTTTTTTTACTGGGTCCCATCCCTTCCCCCGCTACCAAATAACTTGTTTTGGAGGAAATAGAACTCATCACTGTACCTCCTGTAGATTCAATTTTTTCTTTTAAATCCTCTCTGGAAGTAGTTTTGAACACCCCGGAAATAACAAATTTTTTATTTTCAAATAAGGAATTGGTTATTGTTATTTTATTTAGGGATTCAAAATGTAATCCTTGCGATCTCAATCGATCTATTAACAAGATATTTCGGTGATCACTGAAATAATCAATTAAACTTTGAGCGATACGATCACCAATCTCATCCACTTCAATAAATTGTTCGCGTGTGGCCTCCCTCATGTTATCAATAGACTCAAAAGCCTTTACCAATTTTTTGGCAACTGCTTCCCCAACATATCTGATACCTAATCCTAACAATACTTTTGTAAAAGGTTTGCTTTTTGAGGCCTCAACACCTTGAAGCAAGTTGTCTACAGATTTTTCAGCCATTCGTTCCAAGTGGAGAAGTTTTTCACGATCTAAAAAATACAGATCTCCAACGTTTTCAATAAGACCATTTTGATAGAGTAATAATACCGTTTCGCTTCCCAAGCCATCTATATCCATTGCTTTTCGTGAAATGAAATGCTGAATTTTTCCTACAATCTGAGGAGAGCAATCGTATTGATTTTTACAATAATGTTGTGCTTCTCCTTTTTCTTTAACTAATTTATGTTCGCACTCTGGACAATGCGTAATAAAAATTATTTCTGCGGATTTAGGAGGACGATTTTCTGATTTAACCCCCACGATCTTGGGGATAATTTCTCCACCCTTTTCGATATAAACACCATCTCCAATTCTGAGGGCCAACTTTTCAATTTGATCTGCATTGTGTAATGAAGCTCGCTTGACTATAGTTCCCGATAGAAGTACAGGACTGAGATTGGCTACCGGTGTAATGGCCCCGGTTCGTCCTATCTGATAATTTACCGATCTTAATTCGGTAAGCGCACGCACTGCTTGAAATTTGTAGGCTATTGCCCAACGTGGTGATTTCGCCGTATATCCAAGTTTGTCCTGTTGGTCAAAACGGTTGATCTTGATCACCACCCCATCTATTTCGTATGGCAAACCAATCCTGTTTTGGTCCCAGTGATCTAAATAACTAAAAACCTCTTCGATAGTAGAGGCTAAAATTGATGTCGGAGGAACCTTGAAGCCCCAAGATCTGGCTTTTTCCAATCCTTCCATTTGAGATCTGATACTCAACTCCTCCCCTGCCAATGCGAATAATAAGCACTCCAATGGTCGTTCTGCTACCTGTCTACTGTTCTGAAGCTTAAGTGATCCAGAAGCAGTATTCCTTGGATTCATAAAAGGCTCTTCACCCATCTTAATCCGCTGATCATTAATGGCTTTAAAACCATCGTAAGGCAAAACAATTTCGCCTCTAATTTCAAAAAAATCAGGATAATCACCTTTCAATTTCAATGGAATAGTTGGAATCGTTCTAAGATTCAGTGAAACATCATCACCCTGAGCACCGTCCCCTCTTGTTACACCTCTTAGAAACTTACCCCTCTCGTATGTAAGGCTAATAGATGCTCCATCATACTTTAATTCACAAGTAAATTCAAATTTTTCATCACCCAATGCCTTTTCAAGCCGACTTACCCATTGCAATAGTTCCTCCTTGGAATATGTATTCGAAAGAGAATACATCGGGTAGCGATGGACTTGGGTTTTGAACTTTTTAGTTAAACCACCTCCCACTCTTTGGGTTGGAGAATTGGGATCAAAAAATTCAGGGTGTTGACGCTCTAATTCTATGAGTGTATTTAGCATTTGGTCAAATTCAAAATCACTGATCTTAGGAGCATCTTCCATGTAATATAGATAATTGTGCTCGTGTAACAAATCCCTTAGGTCCTTGATTTTATCTCTGATGTCCATTTATGATTTAACCGCTTTTAACATTCTATTTTTTCCAAAAATATCATTTCTAACTTCAATATCCTTAAAAGTACCGGTTTTAATGAAAGCTAAGAGATCCTTTATGTATTTTGGATTGATCTCTAAGTAAAAACATCCATTAGCCTTTAGACAAGCGTTAGCCAAAAAAATTATTTTTTTGTAAAAATAGAGTGGCTCCCCATTAGGGGTAAATAGAGCCAAATGAGGCTCATGATCCAGAACATTTGGTAACATTTCCTTTTTTTCGTTGGGTTCGATGTAAGGCGGATTAGAAATAATAAGATCTAAAGGCTTGTGCCAATTCTCCAACCTACAAATATCTTGGTGTACAAAATCAATTTCTGAATTGTGTAAAAAAGCATTTTTTTGAGCAACCTGTAGGGCAGCTTTTGATACGTCTAATGCCTCAATTTTAAATTTTCTTTGCTCTTTTGCTAAACTTATGGCAATGCAACCACTACCTGTTCCCAGTTCCAATACATGACAATGATGTTCTACATCTTTATAATCACTTAGAACCCATTTGACCAACTCTTCAGTTTCCTGACGAGGTATTAAAACATGTTCGTCCACATAAAATGTTCTTCCAAAGAAATAAGATTCATTTAATATATATTGAATAGGCCTGAATTTTTTTAACTCATTTAAAGCTATGGTTAATTGTTGTAATTCTTCATAGTTGAGCCGATAATCAGGATTCATAATTAGAAAGGTTGGTGGCCATTGAAAATAAAAATGCGTCAATCGACTATAAAACGAAGTGATCTCAGATTTTGGATATTGGTTTTTTAAAGAAGAATTAAATTTATATCTGAATTCATTTAATAGCATATGTAAAATTAACACAATCATTTTTGACTAAATTTGATGTTCGATTAGAATTTGCTTTGAAAAATGAGTGATACCCGTTTTATGCAACGAAGTCTAATGCTCGCCAAAAAGGGTTTGGGATATACCTATCCAAACCCATTGGTGGGCTGTGTGATTGTTCATGAGGATAGAGTCATTGCAGAAGGTTGGCACAAAAAGGCAGGAGAAAACCATGCTGAAAGGGAGGCTATTCTGAAAGTAAAAGATTCAACACTATTGCTTAATAGTACACTTTATGTAAACCTAGAGCCCTGCGATCACCATGGAAAGACACCTCCCTGTACAGATCTAATCTTAGAAAAAAAAATACCAAGAGTAATTATTGGATGTCTCGATCAAAACAAAAAAGTTTTGGGCAAAGGTCTCAAAAGACTTCAAGAAGGGGGGTGCGAGGTTAAAATTGGAGTTTTAGACTACGAATGTCAAAGTCTAAATTGTCGTTTTTTTAGTTTTCATCAAAAAAAACGGCCCTATGTCATATTGAAATGGGCCGAAAGTAATGACGGTTTTATCGCCCCAAATGAATCTCACAAGGAATACTGGTTAACCGATCCAATGTCAAAACAACTTGTTCACCAATGGAGAAGCCAAGAACAAGCCATAATGATCGGTGTGCAAACAGCACTAAATGACAACCCGAAATTAAACACACGATTGTGGAAGGGAAATAATCCCATCGCGGTGGTTATTGACCCTCAACAAAGATTATCTAAATATATTGGAAATTTAAATTTAAAAAGTAATGAATTTATTACCATTAGAGATTTAGATAAAAGATCAGAGAACAACCCACTAGCAGCAAGAGAAATTTTAGATCAACTTAGTGAGAAGAAATTACAATCTGTCATAATTGAAGGAGGGACCAAAACCCTTCAACATTTTATCGATGCTAATTTATGGGACGAGGCGAGAATTTTTATCACTAAAGCAAAATTAAAATCAGGTCTTAAAGGTCCAAACATCAATAGAAGTTTGATTCATAATTCGACCAAGATCAATGAAGACATACTCATAACACTTTACAGAGATTGAATGATCTCTAAAAGTTCCTGAGGACATCTTACTGGTAGTTTTGCTTTTCTTTTTAAAAAAGCCAATGTAGTAGAACCAGAAGCAAGCTCTTTTTGGGACTCATTTACAATAATATAATTTATATTAATGGTTGCCTTGGGGATTTCATGAATCGATAATTTAATCCTCAATAAATCTTCAAAAAATGCCGGTGATTTATATTTAATATTAGCTGAAATAACTGGCATTACTATACCTTGCTTCTCTAATTTTGTGTAGGAAAAACCTATTGAATTAAGCCACTCTATTCTGGCCAATTCAAAATAATTAAGATAATTGCTGTGGTGTGCAAATCCCATTTGATCTGTTTCTGAATATCTTATTCTGAAGGTTTTTGTAGTGTATTTTATCAAGTTTAATCAATTAAAGTTGTTGTAATTTAGTGTCTCTTAATTTCAAAAAAAAAAATTAAAAAATCAACCCAAAAAAATATTTTTTTTTAGATATTTATTTCAATATTTGCACTGTAGTCAAGTACCCACCTACAAACTGTAATCCTAAATGAAAAAATCAATATTTTAAAACTTGAATGGAGGTCTCTGCTGAAAAAATCTGGAACAATTGCTTGATCTTCATCAGGGATAATATTCAGCAACAGGCATATAAAACATGGTTTGAGCCAATCGTCCCACTAAAGACTACCGAAAACTCTCTCAGCATTCAGGTTCCAAGTAAATTTTTTTATGAATGGCTCGAGGAGCACTATGTGAAAATTCTTAAAGTAGCACTAACACGTGAGTTAGGAGATGAGGCAAGATTGATCTACGTAATCAAAATGGAAAATACTTTTGGAAACAAAACTCCGTTTACAGAAAGTATTCCTAGTAGTAACCAATCCGGTGTTAATGCTCAGCAAGTAGATGCTCCACTTGAAGCTTATTCCAGCGAGCTAAAAAATCCATTCGTCATTCCTGGAATCAGAAATCTTCAAATAGAATCTCAACTCAACCCAAACTATAATTTTGAGAATTTTTTAGAAGGTGACTCTAACAGACTCGCACGATCTGCTGGAGTAGCTGTTTCCAAAAAACCTGGAGGAACCTCCTTCAACCCATTAATGATCTTTGGAGGGGTTGGTTTAGGTAAAACCCACCTGGCCCATGCAATAGGGGTTGAAATCAAAAATAAATATCCTGACAAAACTGTACTCTATATCTCTGCTGAAAAATTCACTCAGCAATATATAGAGTCTGTTAAGAAAAATTCACGCAATGATTTTATCCACTTTTATCAAGTGATCGATATCCTCATCATTGATGATGTTCAGTTTTTTTCCGGCAAGTCAGGCACCCAAGACGTATTCTTTCACATTTTCAACCATCTACACCAAAATGGAAAACAAGTTATAATCACTTCTGATAAAGCGCCTGTAGATATGCAAGACATTGAGCAGCGTTTACTTTCCCGATTCAAATGGGGGCTCTCTGCTGAACTTCAAACCCCCGATCTGGAAACTAGAATTTCCATTCTTAAAAATAAAATGTTTAGAGACGGCTTAAGTATTGATGACCACATCATAGAATACGTCGCAAAAAACATTAAGACCAACGTTAGAGAACTAGAAGGTGCTATTATTTCATTGATTGCTCAATCCTCCTTCAATAGAGTGGAGATCAACTTGGAATTAGCCAAAGAGATTGTAAATAAATTTGTTAAAAATACTAAGCGGGAAGTATCCATTGACTATATTCAAAAAGTAGTTTCGGAATACTTCCAAATGGATGTTGCCACCCTTCAATCAAAAACTAGAAAAAGGCACATTGTTCAAGCCCGTCAGCTGGCCATGTATTTTGCTAAAAAATTTACCAAAGCTTCGCTTGCAAGCATTGGGTCTCAGATCGGTAAAAGAGATCACGCAACAGTTCTTCACGCATGTAAAACTGTAGATAACCTAAGCTTCACCGATAAACAATTCAGGAAATACGTTGAAGACCTCAACCAAAAGCTCTCTCTTTAACCACTAAAAGTGAAAATATCTATTTTAATGGTTTGCCTGGGAAACATTTGTCGTTCTCCACTGGCAGAGGGTATTTTGAAAAATAAATTACCCAAAAATAACTTTAGAGTAGACTCTGCGGGAACCGCTGGCTATCATATCGGTCGAGCTCCAGATATCAGAAGTATCAAAATTGCAGCACAAAATGGAATTGATATCAGCAATCAAAAAGCCAGAAAATTCATCCCAGATGATTTTGATCGGTTCGATAAAATCTTTGCAATGGATAGTAGCATTCTTAATCATATCAAAAAAATGGCTCAGACTTCGAATGATTTAACCAAAGTGGGCTTATTATTGGTAAATGAAGATGTTCCCGATCCATATTACGGAAACATAAATAGTTTTAAAAAGATTTATCATCTCATTGATCGAGCCTGTGAAGAATTGAGCGACAAACTTCAAAAAATGCAGTCATGAACCCTACCTTATATCTCATTCCAAGTCCTTTGGGCAAGGAATTCAATCAAGACGATTTTCCTAAACAGATAAAATCCATTATCGAAAAATTGGATTATTTCATCGTAGAAAATGAAAAAGAAGCACGGAGATTTATTAAAAATATAACACCTGAAAAAAAACAATCCACCCTAAAACTATTCCCACTCAATAAACATACTTCTGCAGAGGCAATAGATAACTATTTGAACCCCTGTTTAGATGGGAATGATATGGGTTTAATTTCCGATGCAGGCTGTCCAGGTATTGCCGATCCAGGAGCAGTAATTTTGCAAAAAGCCCATCCAATGAACATTATGGTAAAACCCTTGGTTGGTCCATCATCTATACTTTTGGCCATGATGAGTTCCTCACTTAATGGTCAGAATTTTGCCTTTAACGGCTATATTCCCATCGACAAAAACGATAGAAGAAAGGCTTTAAAAACTTTAGAGAATAGATCACAAAAATTAGATCAAAGTCAAATCTTTATGGAAACACCCTACCGAAATGAAAAACTTTTGGAAGATTTAAAACATGTCCTCGATAAGGAAACAAAACTTTGTATTGCCTACGATCTTACACAGCCAGGAGAATTTATCAAAACAATGAGCATGTCACAATGGAAAAAAACAAACATCAATTTCCATAAAAAACCGGCCATATTTGTCATCCAAAAATAAATCTAACGATAAACCCGATTTCGATTGAGCCAATCTGTATAGATTTTTTTATTCTTATTATGTTCCTTCCAATTTTTTGCGAACAAATGGTATCCTGGCTTATTTGGATTGGCTACAAAATACAAATACCGATGCTGTTCTGCATTCAAAACAGCTCTGATCGATGATATATCAGGCATAGTTATAGGCCCAGGGGGTAAGCCCTCGCATTGGTATGTATTGAATCGGGATTTAATCTTTAGGTCTTGATATAGTACCCTTTTGATGACAGTATCAAAATTCTTAAGTTTTAGTTTCATAGCATAGATGACAGTGGGATCGGCTTGTAACTTCATTTTTCTTTTCAATCGGTTGAGATAAACCCCCGCCACAAGAGGACGCTCATCAGCCTTTTGGGTTTCCTTCTGAACGATAGCCGCCAAACTAATCACCTCCAAAGGAGTCATACCCAAATCAACTAATTTCTCTTTTGTGTCGTCCAACCAAAAATTTTGATATGATTTCCACATTTTATCTCTAAAATTTTCGGCAGTTGTATTCCAGAAAAAATCATAACTATCAGGCAAATACATTCCCAATGCATTATCTATTGAAAATCCATTAGCCTTTAAAAAAATAGGATCCAAAAAAGCTTTCAAAAGTTCAATACTATCAGGTTCAATTTGTTGTGCGACCCTCCCCGCAAGATTTTCTATTCGCTCTTGATTGTTAAAAGTTACACGAACCGTAAGACTTTTTCCGCGTAGTGTATTAATGATCTCATTATTGTTACTCCCTTTTCTAAGGATAAATTTTCCAGACTTCACCCGTGTGAAATAACCTTTCTTAACCGCAGCTTTACTAAAATCAGAGACGGATTTCAAAAACGGGGTCAATACTGATCTCACTTCATTAAAATTATCCCCCTCTTTAATAAACACATAAATCTTTTCTTGCTCAAAAATCGTATTATCCCAAAAAAATGTTCTTGAAAACATGTAAACAAAATAGAAACCCAATGCCAATCCGATCAGAACAATAATAGTCAGTATTTTTTTTCTGTATTTCATTCTATCAGTTTTTGATAAATGAATTCATCGTGATAACGACCCTCATAAAAATTCCAATCCTTCTTTTTTCCTGTGACATTATAACCTTTACACTCAAAAAGTCGGATACTGATTTTATTTTCTTTAGCAATGAAAGCATATAACTGATGTAACTGTAAGTGCTTTTGAGCATAAACATTAACTAAATCAAGAGCCGCACCCCCGTATCCTTTGGTTTTGTCTTGATCTCTGATGATCAACCCAACTCCTGCCCTGTGGTGTAAAGGTTCAAAGTCAAACAAATCAATAAAACCAACTGGAATATCATCATCAACACATATAGTAAATTTTATTTGACGAATCTCAAAAATATCTTTGTGAGCATTAGCAATATACTTTTGAAGTAAATCTCTGGAGTATGGCTGCAAACGATTGGAATACTTCCATAGACTAACATCGTTTTCTAAATCAAATAAAAGGTCAATATCCTTTGGTTCTAGCGCCCTAAGGCTAACTTTTTCATTTTGAAGAAGAGTCATAAGTACTGAAATTACCAGAAAAAACAAAAGCTGCAGGACCTATTAATCGAATATTTTTGTACTGTCCCGAATCATAATTAAAAGAAACTTGCAAATGTCCACCCAAAGCAATAATACCTATTACATTTTTAGTGGTTAATCCTGAGAAATGTGCTGCTATGGCAGCTGCAACTGCTCCGGTTCCACAAGCCAGGGTTTCATCCTCTACTCCCCTTTCATATGTTCTTATACAAAATTCATTTTCATTTACTTTTTCAACAAAATTAGCATTAGTGCCGGCCTCTAAATAAGGAGCACTATATCGAATGGCCGCCCCCTTGTCTTTTACATCAATGGCCGATATTTTATCAATAAATTCAATGTGATGAGGAGACCCCGTATCCATAAATATGGCATTACCCCTTTTTTCAATTTCAAGTACATCACCCATCTCAATGCAAATATGACCATTATGAGAATTAGTAGCATTGTATATTCCATCTGATGTTTCGAAAGTACCTCGATCCTCAATAATTTTATGTTTTTTAGCAAAGGCGAACACACATCTACTCCCATTACCGCAAAGGCTACTTGGATAACCATCAGCATTGAAATAGAGCATTTTAAAATCCAACCGCTTTGAATTCCTAAGTAAAATTAATCCATCGGCACCGATACCAAAATTACGATCACATAGTTTTTGAATCAAACTAATTTCTTTGTCGGGGAAATATTCTTTACGATCGTCTATTATTATAAAATCGTTACCTGTGCCCTGATATTTTTCGAACTGAAAATTCATGATTCAAATTTAGGGAAATTTAACCGCAATAGAATCTGTTAAATAGTCGTTAAATGAAAGATCAGTATTGGATAGAATTTTTAATTTTGTTCTAAAGAAAAAAATTGCAAATATGAAATCTACATTAAAAACCCTAGCGATCGGTGTTATAAGTGCATTGACGACATTGATTGCTTATGATTATTTCTCGAATGAGAAAATTGAAATTGTAGAGAATGAGAAAGCTCAATTAATTCCGACAACTTACAGTTTCAATTCCAACAAAGTCGCTGCAGAAATGACTGATTTTACCCGAGCAGCAGAAAAAACAGTCAATGCTGTGGTTCACGTTAAAAATACGAGCATCCAAAAAGGAAATATCTCAGGTTGGTTGAGACAATTTTATGGCGATGACTTTGATGAAAAAAGAGTAGGTACAGGTTCAGGTGTAATCGTCTCCCCAGATGGACTGATTATCACGAATTATCATGTGATAGAAGATGCTTCCGAAATTGAGGTCACTTCTAACAAAAACAAGACCTATATGGCAGAGATAATTGGATCAGACCCAGCCACAGATTTGGCGGTTTTGAAAATAAAAACCAATGAGTCATTACCCTTTATTCCGTTCGGTGATTCAGAATTAGCTCGTGTAGGAGAATGGGTATTGGCTGTAGGTAATCCCTTCAACCTCAATTCTACTGTAACTGCTGGGATCATCAGCGCCAAGTCGAGAGACCTAAACGAAAGAGATAGCAAAAATCAATCTTTTATTCAAACCGATGCCGCTGTAAATATGGGAAATAGCGGAGGCGCATTGGTCAATACTAATGGTGAGTTGATAGGAATTAATACTGCAATTTCTTCTATTACAGGTGGGTTTGTAGGATATTCATTTGCTGTACCAAGTAATATTGTCAGAAAAGTATTTGAGGATCTTATCGAGTATGGGAATGTTCAGAAAGGCCTACTTGGCGTCTCCGGCAGTGCACTTAATGCCGAATTGGCAGAAAAATTCGATATTAAGGAAACACAAGGTTTCCTTATCGGCGAAGTGATTGAGGGAATGGGAGCTTCTGAGGCTGGTTTAAAAAGTGGGGATATTGTCAAAAAAGTTGATGATGTAAAAATCAATACCTTCTCCGATTTGACAGGTTATCTCTCCACCAAAAGACCTGGTGAAAAAGTTCAGGTAACCTTCAGCAGAGACAATTCCGAAAACAAAATCACCGTGACCCTCAAGAAGACGAATACTACTCAATTTTTAGGCATGTATCTCAAAAATATCAATTCTGAACAAAAGGAATACTTCGGTTTGGATCATGGTGTGATCGTCAAGGAATTAGCGAATCGCCGCTTATACGGTTATGGAATAGATGAAGGATTTGTTCTTTTAGAGATCAACAATATAAAAATTAAAGATGTATCTGATGTTGATTCCATAGACTTTAACGACCTGTCAAGTATTTTATTTCTAAAGCCAGATGGAGAAAGAGAAAGGATCATTTTTGAATAAGAAAATCCTAAAAACTATATAACTGAAAAAATCTTTACCAAAAAAAACACTTAAATCTGAGGGTTTAATTTGACAAAAAAGAAAAAAAAGCTTTTTCTTAATGCCCTTCCCGAAGATAGTGTTCGCGAATCAGATCCTTTCCGAAATCACCTTCGAATTCGCGCCAAACCGCATGGATATGGTTACCATTATTCTGGGAATTGTCGTATTCAATCAAAAAGTTTTGACCTTGAATGCGGTAATAGTGTGGATTTAATTTTTCAGTTTTTCCAGCCCAGCTGAAGGTAATTTCTTCCCAGTTTTCGTTATCCAGCAATTGGCGTGTTTTTTTACTGACAGGCTTTTCCATCCGATCTAGGTGGTGATAAACAATATTTCTGAGCAATTGCTGTTGTGGAGTTTTTAGTTTGCTGTAAGAAATCCCGTTATTTTGTATGAATTGAACATCTTCCTGATTACTTGTTAAAATCTCTCCATAGGTTTTGGAGCTAATCAGCGTAACAATTCTTTGTTTAGGGCTAAGGGAATTCACCAATTCCAAACCCAGGTTGTGGTCGTTTTTTAATACGATTTTCCCTTTATCGGGCCCATCCGGCAGAATGCCTGGGTTTGAGCCCCAAAAGGCCGGAGCAAATGAAATGGCTTTGGGGGTAATTGTAAAATTTAAAGAAATATGATGACCCTCAAAAGACCAAGACCATAAGGAATCTTTTTGAGGGTTGCCGTAAAAGGCAATATAATATTTGCTGGAATCTCTCTTAGTAGGATTGTTTTCTACAACAGCCAAGTAGTTTTCCAGATCGATGATTTGTTGCATCTGATCATAACCGCTTTCGCTGAGGAAGTTGTCCAGCAAAGCAAAAGTTTTTTTGATCTGGTCCGGGTTCATCTCAGAAAGGGGAAGACCTTCTCGAGCAAATGAGTCGTGAGGCAGGTAATGCCATCGGGTTTTTGCAGGAGCATCAATGGCAAACAAAACTATATTTTTTTGGGAAACAGATAGAGTGTTGAGTAATTCAGAAGCCAAATTGATTGGATCAAACGTATTTTGTGCAAAAGACCAACCCCATCCTAAAAAAAATATATAAAACAGTTTTTTCATTTCAACAAAGATTATCTAAATGTACCAAATTTTTTGGGTAAGAATAAATAATCTCTTTAGAGTTAGATTTTTATAAAAGTATTATCCTAAGCATAATTCATTATCTTATAAAGTTCACCATTTCGATTCCGCAAAGAATTGAGGCAATGATGTTTGTAGTGATTTTAAAATTTTATACAATCTGTTGACATTTAATTGATTAATTGACAATTTTCGGGAGATCTTTTTAAAGAAAACATTATTCTTAGTTATGAGTTTAGAGATTCAATTAGTTCCTCAATACCAGTTTTTAATTTTGTAATAGATTAAAATGAAATGAAGGTCAAGGAAAGAGATAAGAAATTTCTATCGGCTTTAAAGAGAGTTTACCATTCGGTTTCGAAAGCTCCAGCTTCAGCTAGTCCTATGGAGGTAAGACAGATCTGTACTGATCTCATTCACGAGGCATTTTCACTGACCAACATCCAAATCAAAGGGTCAGAATATTTGCCATATGAAAAGAACTCTATTTTTATTTATAATCATCTAAACAACCATTCTTACTACACCGAAGACGAGGGGTTTCAGATCACACTTGACAGTCATTTTATAAGCAGTATGGTTTTGTACAAATATTACAAGGATTCGGGCATTCGGGTGGTACGTCATTCGCTTCCAGAGGAAAAAAATCACAGGGCTTATTATGAAAGATTAAAATACATTAGAGTTTACGCCAAAAAATTTCTACCTACTGGGCTTGGAGAGGATCAGATCAAATCGGTCAACAAAACTTTTTATCCTAAAGCTATGAAAAACTTAAAACTAGGATCAGGATTGGTTTTTAGTCCCGAGGGAAATTCATATAAGACCGGAGACTCTCCAGGTGTCTTTAGACATGGGATCTTCAGATTGGCTTGTTGTATGGACCCTCAGCCTTTGATTGTTCCATTGGTTATGGCTAATTTTGATAAATTGGCCTCCAAGGATACTTTCAAATGTGAGATCAAGCCACCATTTCGTATGAGTGATATTGGAATAACAGACAAGAATGATAGAAACCTTCCCCAGGCTGTGGCATCTTTCAATGAGAAATATAAAAAATGGGTAAGTGTTCTAAAATCAGATAAAAAGGGTTTTGAATCTGAGATTGTCCAACTTGAAAAACGCGTAATTGAGAAAAAAAATCTAGATAATTTAGTGGTTTTTTATGGTAGCTCAACCATACGTTTGTGGAAAAGTATGGAAGAAGATTTTTCTGAAAGCAATACTCTAAACCTAGGTTTTGGAGGCGCTTTTATCGGTTCACTTTTACAACATTTTGAACGTTTGTTTACTTTCGATGCACCTAAAGCTATTGTATTGTATCTGGGAGGCAATGATTTGAGTTTGGGATGGACAGCCTCAAAAATCGTCGAAAAAATCAAAATACTAATCTCCAAAATCCATCGAAAGTATCCTATAAGCACTATAATTAATCTCAGTATCAAGCCATCTATGGAGCGAGTCGAACAATTGGAACAAATTATTGAAATCAACAAGGCGATGGGGGTTATGTCTAAGGAAAATACTTTTTTAAAACATATTGATTTTTTTGATGATATAATGGAAGCAGGAAAAGTTAATCCACGCTATTTTCTTAAAGACGGCTTACACTTTAATGAGAATGGGTATAATGTTTTAAAAAATCACCTTAAACCACATTTGTAAAATTCAGGTTTAATTAATCGTTTGGATAAATCTTAAAATATAAAATTTACGGCTTAATTATTTTGAAGTCAGTCCTCCTATGTTGAGAATGTTCCTCTTCAGATAGTTTACAACAATTACATTTATTAATCCAAACCTGAAAACCTTTTTTTCTAATTTTTTTTGCCATTTTTTGGGCTATAGAATAAGTGTTTGCCTGTCCTAGAATAAGATGGTATTGATCTTTTTCAGTCTTATTGACAATGATTTCATATCCTAGCTTCTGATATTTTTTTTGATGATGTATAGCATTGTTTAAATCTTTAAAAGAACCTCCTACGATTAAATAATCTAAAGTATTATTTCCAGAAATAGTATTTTCTCCATATCCCTTTCCAAAAATTCTATCGCTGTTTCCAATCTGTTTACTTACATAGTTAATGATGGTTTGATTCCTTTTTTGAGAGAGCTTTAAATTGTAATCTTTACTTCCCCTACAATCAGTATATGAACTTACCTCTATAATCATATCTGGATTTTCCTTCATGGCGTCAACCAAAGTATCAACGCGATCCTTATAATCCTTTAATAAATTTGATTTGTTGAAGTCATAAAAAATAGGTAAAAAAGTTTTTTCCATGCTTGAAGTTAACTTTTCAATTGAAACTTCAGAACGCCTAAGTAAAACCTTTGTAGATGGGGATTTACCGTATTTACTTTTAATGATATAGGAGAAAGAATCTTTTACCTTTGAAGGATCCTCATTTTTGTATAGAAATGAACCATTACTGTTGAATTTTAATGTCCCATGATGGACATCATTGACAAGCTCAGCTTCTTTTGAAAATAAAGATGTTAGTGGATCATAACTCAACATTTCTAGGTTGTCATTTTTTAGAACCCCATTTTGAGACATGATTAATGTGTCAATGGGGTTATAAATATAATGATCCTCTATACCCGATAATTTGGGTGTGAATTTAAATACATAAATATCGTCTTCTAAGTCATCAGTATTACGATTTGAGCTCATCATACCATATTCGAGTTGATCACTGAGTGAGAAGGAAAAATCATCCAATTTGCTTTGAAATGGAGCGGGTAAATTCATCACATACCATCTCACATCGATGGTGTTAATGGCCAATTTGAGAGATAAGCCTCCATCATCAGCTTTACTGCTGTAAAAAAGGTGATTTTTGCCGAATGCAAAAGGGAAAACTTCATCTCTAGTGGAATTGATATCGGGTCCAAGATTTACCGGTAAACCATATTTTTCATCACCTAGAATATCAACATAATACAAATCCATCCCTCCAAACCCACCAGGACGATCACTGGCAAAATATAACCTTTGATTTTGTAAATTCACAGAAGGGTGTATAGTTGAGTAACCTTTCAGATTGAATGGGAGGGCATGTGCAATTGGTTTTTTATTAATGTTATAATTAAAGCTATAGAGGTCTAGCTGAATAGTTTTTTGTTTTTGAGAACTTTTAGAACTCCTTGTAAAATAAAGAATTTGGTTAAGGCCATCCCAACTCGAGGGTCCATCTTGAAATACAGAATTTATTCCTAATTCAAAAGCTTTTGGTGATTGGGCTTGAAGATTTTTGGAGTCCCACTCTGCCTTATATAAGTTGTATATTGGGGTTCTTGAAATAATTTTTTTACTTAAACCTTTAGTGAACTCTTTAGATTGATTTTTCGTGTATATTAATAAATTTTTATCATTAAAATTAATCACATGGGCCCCGAATTCCGATCCCTCTGTATTGAGAGCTAAGGGAACCAATTTGTATAAGGGATTAACTGGATCAATAGGTTTATGGGAGTATTCTTCTATAGGTAATCGAATGGCTTTCCTTCGGTATTCATCTCTCAACTTTACATCATTGGAAAGATAAGAAGCAAAGTAGTAGTAATCTTTTACAAAGGCAGAATCGGAGTCTACCAGGGGTTTTAGGGTTCTTGCTGCCTCTTCTAGTTGTCCCCTTTGGGCATAAACCCTGGAAAAGTTTCTTCTCGACTTAAGAGGTATGGATTCTCCCATTTTAGAGTAGAGAGAAAATGCTTTATCGAAGTCTTTATTCATAAAATAATAATCCGCCCACTCCAAAATACGATTGTTTCTAGTAGAATTTTGTCCCATTAAACCATGACAAAAAAACAATCCGAGTAGCAGCAATAGGGTTCTCATAATTAGAATATTCTAGGTGAACGAAGCGCGGATCTTAGAGCAGGGATCAAATCAAAGCGCAACATAATTTCGTGGGTAGCATGGTTATTACTTATCACATTTCCCAATGCTGAAGTATTATAGGAATATCCTAAAGATATACTTTTATTGATATTTACACCGGCAATCAGTCCAAATCCACCCCCAAATTCATTGCTTGGAACTCCTTTTTCCAGCGTAGATCTTATTTGCGGACCAATCCAAAAAAGCTTGCTATATAATATGAGGATACTCAAATCGTAGGCGAAAGCAGCATCCTGGGTATGCTTGAACAAGGTACTGGGTTTTGCCTCAAAACTATCTGAAATCTTTAGCAGTCCTCCCAAGATTGCATAATAATGCTTTTGTGTGTTGAAATTTTCGTTCTCTATAAACCAAGGCACTGAAAATCCAACATACCACCGTGGCAGGTGATAGTAGAGCCCAAAACCTATATTAGATAAAAACTTTCCTTCATCATCAAAAGAAAAAGCTAAATCGTTAGGCGTATTAGTTTCAATGATGTTTTCATCGAAATTAAAATTAGTCATTCCTATTTTAATACCAACAGCCAGGAATGCATCATTAATTGAAAGGTGATAGGCCAAATCAATACCCACTCGACTAATGTTCGTCGGTCCAATTCTGTCATTTACACCGGAAAATCCGAAACCAATGTTTTTGGAAGTCATTTTATGATTGAAAGTAAAAGCCTGAGATTCAGGGGCACCAGGAAAATTCATCCATTGGGTTCTATGAAGTATTGCAAGTTGTGTATAATCTTTGGAACCAACATAGCCAGGATTTAGACTTTGGTGATTGAACATATACTGCGAGAATGTCAACTCTTGTTGTCCTTTAAGGGTTGAGGTAATACATAAAAGTATCAAAAAACCGATAAAAGAAGAAATGGTCAATTTCATGGAAATAAATATATTAAATAATTAATATGATATTTAAAACCCCATTGTGAACATAGATAATAAAACGTGTTAGTTTTAAATTACAATTTTAATCAGTAATTTTAAAAGGCTGCCCCAAACCATTAAAAAATGATAAAATTATTAAATGAGGGTTGTTTTTTTTAGGAATTTGTTTTCCTTAATGGGCCTGTTTGCTGTTCAATTCCTTTTTGCTCAGCTAAGTAAGGTTCACTATATCCCACCCATTGCCGCTCACGGAGCGGTAAATTCAAATGCATATCCTCTCGATCAGTATATTTACATTTCTACACCTTCAAATAATGATATAAATTATTCAATCACCCCCATCGGAGCCGCATTTAGTAGTATAATTTCAGATGTTGTCTCTAATTCATCTCCAAATGTACATTCAATAGGTTCTGGACCTACCAACTTTGCAATTGTAAATTCACAATTTTATGGAGGTAGGATTATCGATGATAAAGGATATATAATTACTGCAGATTCTCCCATATATGTTGCTTTGAGACTCAGAGCAAGCAGAAGTGGTGATAGTTCACCTGATCAAGCTGGAGCATTGGTAAGTAAAGGCTTGTCTGCATTGGGAACTTCTTTCAGATCTGGAACCTACACAAGTCAGAATCCTGGAGCCAATAACAGTAACTCCAATTATTTAAATTTTGTCTCAATGATGGCAACTGAAAATAACACCCAAGTTGTGGTAGATAATTTGGATAAAGCTTTGGACTTGGCTGGTATTGCCTCCCCCGGTGGTACAGGAACATTTTCACAAACTTTCACTTTGGATAAGGGGGAAACCTATCTAATTGCTGCAGAGGCTGAAAACGCCATTGCTAACAGAGATGGATTAATAGGTATTTCTATAGAATCAGACAAACCCATTGTAGTTAACAGTGGGTCTGCTAATGGAAGTTTTCATAACGGAGGAGGTAGAGATTACGGAATTGACCAACTCGTTGGTGCTGACAAAATAGGAAATGAATACGTTTTTGTTAGAGGCAGTGGATCAGATGGATGGGAGAATATTCTAGTAGTAGCTCACGAGGATGATACTGATATTTACCTGGATGGGGATTTATCACTTGTATTTGCCAATTTAGCTAAAGCTGGAGACTATGTTTTAATTGAGGGAAATGAATATAGAAATGGAGGATCAAATAGAACACTATATGTAAGTACATCAAAAAATGTTTATGCTTGGCAGGGTATTGGTGGAACAACCAGTGAGGCTAACCAAGGAATGTTTTTTGTTCCTCCACTTTCCTGTCAAAGTCAGGGTGAAGTTAACAATATTCCTTTTATTGATAAAATTGGAACAGCTAATTTCCCAGGATTTGTAACCATTGTCACTAATCAGACAGCATCTGTTACTTTTTCAGACGATGCAAATACTAATAGATCTCTAGACGATTTAAGTTTTGATGGTGGCGTTAGCGTTACAGGTCCAGAGCTTGTATCAGGTGTTAATTATAAAGCCTATATTATTGAAGATCTAAAGGGAAACGTTTCCATTTATTCAACAGAAGAACTTTATTGTTCATATTACAACCAAAATGGTCTTGCAACCTCAGGTGGTTTTTACTCTGGTTTTATTTCAGCTCCAGAAACAATTATTGAGTCACCTGTTTTAAGTGGAGAAGTATGTTTGCCCAACGTGCAATTGAGAGCATCAGGTTTGGATGTATATGATAGCTTTAAATGGTTCTATAATGATGGGAGTGGTTATGTAGATATTGGAGTTAGCATAAACCCTTATTTACCAAGTGCCCCGGGGTCCTACAGAATTAGAGCTGAAAAAACATGTGATGGGGTTATAACAAATGTAGCGTATTCCAAACCAGCCGTGGTGAGTAATTGTCCACCAGATTTTGATGGTGATGGTATAAATGATAATATTGACTTGGATTTGGATAATGATGGTATACTAAATGATTATGAATCTCTTGGGGATTATCAACTTGACATTTCTGATCTCAACGATCCCTTGATTATACAAACATCAACTATAACTATTGGAGGAGCATACACAGTCTCAAGTGTAATTGCCTCCGATAGTTCTATCATTCAAAATGGAATTGGAGAAATTACCTCTTCTCTAGCCTCTGGTGGGAATCAAAACCAAATGGAGTGGAACTTTAATGATCAAGTAAATTTTAAATTAATTCATAGCCTTACTAATAATCATTCATTTTTGGATGGCGAGTCGTTTGTCATATCAACAAGTTCAGTAAGCCAGAGTATCTCCCTATTAAATCCAAATAA
>CETK01036541.1_pt1 | contig 40086 bp, 67 predicted proteins | sample 361431 | NCBI WGS metagenome assembly CETK01 (sample SAMEA2622452, study PRJEB7988) | marine metagenome | biome: marine biome (ENVO:00000447); feature: surface water layer (ENVO:00002042); material: "saline water (ENVO:00002010), including plankton (ENVO:xxxxxxxx)" | depth 5 m | reverse complement strand
GAAAAATTTATTGAATATAACTTTGTTGATGTTTTAATACTTAAAAAACTAGACGAAAAATTTCAATATATTGATCTAACTAAAAACCTTGCCCATAAAGGAAAAGTGTTATATGAAGAAGTGTATTTATCTTCTAAAATTCAGGATGGTGCTATTTCAAGTTGGTTATTATCTGAAAATATTATTCCACCTAATAAGGACTTAGACCCACTTACTAAGAAAAATTATGCAGGTGGTTATTTATTTTGCCCTAAAACAGGTATTTACAATTATATGTTTGATGAAGACCTTACATCACTATACCCTTCTATTATCATGTCTTTAAATATAGGCAAGGAAACTTATGTAGGTAGAGTATTAGATTTATTTGATGATAGGAATAATAGATTAGGTTTAAACGACTTAGAAAAAATGGTCAACGAAGACCCCGAAAAAGAGATGCCTGTTGAAAATCTTCAACGTAAACAAAATTATATGAAGGTTAAAGATGTTATAGATACTATCAAAAAGAATAATCTATCTGTAACAGCTAATGGTGTTATGTTTAGAACAGATAAACCATCTACTCTAAATGTTATTCTGGATAAATGGTTTGATGAAAGGGTAATGTATAAGAAAGCTATGAAAAAAGCTTATAAAAATGGTAATAAAAAAGAAGGTGAATTAAATCATCTTAAGCAATATACTATGAAAATTTTGCTTAACTCACTTTATGGTGCTACCGCTTTACCATCATTTAGGTATGGTAGTGTTATTTTATCTGAAGGCATCACACTTACAGGACAACGTATCATTCAAGAATCGGCTTTATTTGCAAATACACATATGAATAAGGTATTACGAGGAGAATTAAAATTAGAATTATGAAAGAAGAAATACCATGGTGGATCTGTAATGAGGAAGATAAAAACTTCTGCACATATGTGGATACAGATTCTAATTATTTTCATGCTGAACCACTTTTGAAGCACTTATATCCTAATTTTTCAGAATTACCTGCTGAAGAACAGGACGATTTACTTGAAAAAATGGCTTTAAAATACCAAGATTTAATTACAGAATATTATGATACTTTAGCTAGGGAAGCATTTAATATAGATAAACACCGTTTAGAAATGAAAACGGAGTGCACTATTCGTTCTGGTTTTTTCTCAGGTAAAAGAAGATATGCACAATATATTACTAAAAAAGAAGGTATTAAAGTAGAAGATATAGATGTTAAAGGTCTTGATTTTATGAAATCAAATTTCCCTCCCCTATTTAAAAAATTCTTTAATGGTATTTTAGATAAAATCCTATTTGGTGCTACTAGAAATGAAATCGATCAGGAAATTTTAGAGTTTAAAAATAGTTTAGATACATTACCTCTAGAGTTACTAGGTAAGCCAACAGGAGTAAAGGATATTAAAAAGTATATTGAACGTCCCCCGGGTGCTGGAAATATATTTACTACCCTTAAAACCGGGGCCCCTGTAAATGTTAAAGCAGCAGTTAGATATAACGATTTCCTTAAATTTAAGGGTTTAGATAAAAAACACTCTCAAATAGTTGCTGGTGATAAAATCAAATGGGTTTATTTAAAAGATAATCCTTATAAAATTGATACTATGGGTTTCTTAGATTTTGATTTTCCAGAAGAAATTCGTACATTTGTAGAGCAATATATTGATAGAGATAAAGCATTTGATTCTATACTTAAAAATAAGCTAGAATCATTTTATAAAGACTTAAGTTGGGGTAGTTTAACCCTTAATACACATGTAAACAATTTTTTCTCATTCTAATGACAGATAAAAGAATAATAGATAGTTTTATAGGCAAATACCACTTAGGGGGCAATATAGAACGAACTAAATGGGTTTCAGATGGTGAATCCCTTAAAGCTGATTTTATAAACGATTCACAAAATTTAGTAGGTAAAGTAGTATCTAAAAAATTTAAATTTCCAATAGGGGAATTTGGCATTTACAGTACTTCTACTTTAAGTAAAATGTTAGGAATCCTCGAAAACGAGGTTATGTTTGACATAATAAAAGAGGGAGGAACACCTGCTAGGTTTAATATAGGTGATACTGCTATGGATATTAAGTTTAATTTAGCAGACCCACAAGTTATTCCTAATGTTCCTTCCATTAATAAAACAGAAGGTAATATTTATGTGGAATTAACTGAAGAATTTACTACACGTTTTATTAAATCTAAAGACGCAGTAGGCGAAGAAGTGTTTTATGTTTCTACCCAAGACGGATTTACTTCACCTGAAGTAAAACTTACTATAGGAAATAGTACGTCTAATTCAGTATCATTTGCCGCCCATATAGAACCTGGTAGTGCTGAAGTAGAATTAGATAATATACCTTTTAATGCAGATTTAGTTAAAGAAATATTCAAACATAATAAACGCTTTGAATTAGGTTGGATGGATATAAATCCAAAAGGATTAATGTCTTTTGCATTTAAATTTGGAGACCTAGAAAGTAATTATTATCTTGTAAGAAATCAAAATCAATAATAAATGGAAAATATCCCAATTACACCGTTGGCTGATCGTGTGTTGATCCAACCGATTGAAGCTGAAGAATCAACCTACGGGAACATTGTTGTTCCTGATATGGGTAAGGATCGTCCTGACTTTGGAAATGTACTTGCAGTTGGTCCTGGCCGTTATGACAATAATGGTAATTTGGTCCCTATGCGGGTTGAAGTAGGACAAAAAGTTATTATGCCTAAGTACGGGGCAAATACCGTAGAAATTGAAGGTGAGGAATATGTTCTTGCCTCGGAATCAGAAATTTTAGGATTTATAAATTAATAAAACATGAGTAAAACTATTAAATTTGGAGAAGACGGAAGAGGTAAACTTCAAAATGGAGTTAACCAGCTTGCAGATGCAGTCGCAAGTACTCTCGGACCATATGGACGTAACGTAATTCTTGGAAACGCAATGGGCACCCCCCATTCTACAAAAGACGGTGTTTCTGTGGCTAAAGAAGTTAGTCTTGAAGACGCTATAGAAAACACAGGTGCTCAAATTGTAAGACAAGCAGCAGTAAAAACAGGTGAACAAGCAGGCGATGGCACTACCACAGCAACAGTACTTGCTAGAGAAATTTATAATCAAGCACTTGATGCTGTAAGTAATCGTTCTAATAATGCTATTGATATTAAAAGAGGTATTGATAAAGCTGTAAAAGATACTATTGAAGTTTTAAAAAACCAAACACAAGATATTTCAAACGAGGATCAACTTAAACAAGTGGCTACACTTTCGGCAAATAATGATACTGAAATTGGCACTTTAATCTCTACAGCTTTTGATAAAGCAGGACGTGAAGGAGTTATTACAGTTGAAGAAAGTAAAACCCATGAAACTACACTTGAGGTAGTTGAAGGTATGCAATTTGATCGTGGTTATAAGTCACCTTATTTTGTTACTGATAATGGATCAATGACATGCCAACTTGATGAACCTTACATTTTAATGTATGATGGTAAAATCAGTGCGGTTAAAGAATTGTTGCCTTTATTAGAGGGTGTTAGCCAACAAAATAAATCTCTCTTAATTGTTGCTGAAGACATTGATGGAGAAGCACTTGCCGCAATGATTGTAAATAAAATGAGAGGTATTCTTAAATGTGCAGCTGTTAAAGCTCCTGATTTTGGGGAACGACGTACTATGATTTTAGAAGACATGGCTGCACTTACAGGTGGTACTGTAGTATCTAAACAAAAGGGTATAAAACTTGATAAGGTTACATTTGATATGCTTGGTGATGCTCGTGGGGTTACTATCAGTAAAGAAGAAACTACAATTGTTGATGGTGCTGGTAGTGAAGAAGAAATTGGTAATCGCCTTGAAGAAATTAAAAGCCAAATCGATAAAGCAGAAAGTAATTATGCTCGTGAACAACTTCAACAACGTCTTGGAAAACTAGCAGGAGGTGTAGCCGTGATTAATGTTGGTGGTCATACTGAAACTGAAATGAAAGAACGTAAAGATAGAGTAGATGATGCTGTACATGCAGTTGAAGCTGCTATTGAAGAAGGTATTTTACCCGGTGGAGGACATGCTTTGCTTTGTGCCTCTTATAAAATTGAAAATGATACACTTAGTGAATCTCAAGAAATTGGGTATGAAATAGTTCGTAAAGCTATTAAAAAGCCTTTTATACAAATTTTAAGTAATGCTGGTTATAGTGAAGAAAATTGTGTTCACTTAACTTTAGAACTAAAAGATGATTTTGAATTGGGGTGGAATTTAGCCACAGAAAACAAAGTTAACATGTTATCTGAAGGTATTATTGATCCCACTAAGGTTACACGTTGTGCTCTAGAAAATGCAGCATCAGCTGCTGGTACTCTATTAACTACAGAATGTGTAATTGTAGATAAACCTGAAGAAAATAATACACCTGAACAACCTATGTTCTAATGGATTTATTTGTAGAAAAATATAGACCCCAAGATTTAAATGGGTTTGTAGGAGACGATACTATTCGTCTTAAAATCCAAGAGTACCTTAAAACAGGTAAACTACAAAATCTACTATTGTTTGGTCCAGCGGGGACAGGAAAAACCTCGCTGGCCAAACTAATAGTAGGGCAACTGGGTGCGGATCACCTTTATATTAATGCCTCAGATGAAAGGGGTATTGACACAATTAGAGATAAAATTATCCCTTTTGCTTCTAGTATTGGGTTTAATGGATTAAAAGTAGTTATATTAGATGAATCAGATTACCTCACAGCCCAAGCACAGGCAACTCTTCGAAATGTTATGGAAAGTTTCAGCGCATCCTGTAGGTTCATTCTTACTTGCAATTACCTTGATCGTATCATTTCTCCCCTTCAGTCTCGTTGTATGGCTTTTGGAATTACTCCTCCTTCTAAAAAAGAAGTGGGACAACATGTTCTCCAAATCTGTGAAAGTGAAGGAATTAACTATACTAAGGAAGATCTGGGACAAGTAATTATTACTCATTACCCCGATATTAGAAAAATCCTTAATACCTTACAGGGCAGTTTAAAAGATAATCAATTAGTATTAGATACTAAATCCCTTAAAAATACTGATTTTGAAAATAAAGTAGTTAATGGATTAAAAAATAAAACCCCTCTTAAAGATATAAGACAAATGATAGCAGATAGTGGTGCTACACAATTTGAATCCTTATTTAGGTGTCTTTATGATAATGTAGAGGAATATACTACAAATATAGGTGATGCGATAATTATAATAGCTCAGTATCAATATGAGTATGGATTTGTAGTAGATAAAGAAATCTGTATTGCCGCAATGTTAAATAAATTATTAAAGTTATGAGTGTAAATTCACAAAGACAAAATTATGAACAATTCCAAGAATGGTATAAGTGGTTTAATAAAAAATATAATAGGTTTCATAAACTTAGATTTAAAAAGCCTGTAAAGAAAAATTATTATAATAGCTAATGCAACAACAAAATTTTAATTTAGATCTTAGCCAAACTACTCCGGTAATATGTGAAAAATGTAGGCACGAACATTTTATTGAAGTTAACATAATACGTAAACTATCTCCTATGCTATCGCCAACAGGACAACCAGCATTAATTCCTATTCCTGTTTATGCCTGTTCTAAATGTAGTCATGTAAATGAAGAATTCCTCCCGAAAGATGACGCCCTTTGATTTTTTAAAATTAGTACACGATAAAAAAATTAAATGGGAAGACCTTAATGAAGACGAACAAAAAACCTATAATAAATTTATTATTAATAGGGCGTTAGGGTTTAATAATAATATGTTAGATATAGTAAATCGTTTACAAGGATATGATGTTACTCCAAAAGAATCTTTTAAATACTACCAATCTATGACTGGTAATAAATTTAGGTTTAATAAGTGGATTAAAGGAAGCAAAGAAAAATCTTTTAACTCTGAATTATTACTTAAGATTGCTAATTATCTAGAGTGTTCTAAAAAACAAGCTAGTGAATATTTAAATATTCTATCTAAAAAAGAAACTAAAAATTTACTTAAACATATAGGTTTACAAGATTCTGAAATCAAGAAATTAATGAAAAAATGATAAATTTTAACGAAGAAGACGATGCAGCTGTAAAATGGTGTGAAGAAAAATACCCTGAATTAACCCAGGAATATAAAAAAATCATGATGGAACAGTATGTTTTGTTTTGTAAAAAACATAGGAACTATGGACCAACAAATATTAATGTAGGTACTAATCTAGAAACCGAAGCAGATATTAAATTAGCACTCACCGGCTTATGGTTTAGAATAAACGATAAAATACAGAGATTAAAAAACTTGGTTGTGCAAGGAGAACCTGATACAGTAGGGGAACCTATAGAAGATACGCTTAAAGACCTCAGTGTGTACGGAATTATAGGCCAAATCGTACAACAAGGTAAATTTAAATGATTTTAGAAAACGTACAGAACACAGTTGTCCCAAAAATGGATTGGGAAAAATATAAGATGGTTTCTTATACCCAATTTTCGGCATGGAGTGAATGCCCCCACAATTGGAAATTAATGTATATTGATAAACAAAAGCAACCCCCAAATATTCATTTAGCTTTTGGATCTGCTATGCATGAAACCCTCCAGGAATATCTAGACTTAATGTATAATAAGTCTATTAGAGCCGCAGATGAATTTCCTATTTATGAAGACTTTCAAGAACGTTTCATGAAAATGTATGGTGAATATAAAGAACAAATTGGGGATAATTTTGCAACTAAAAAAGATTTAGTTGAGTTTGTAAATGATGGGCTTAATATAATTGAATTTTTCTTGCAACGTCGCCAAATGCATTTTTCAAAACGTGGTACTAAATTACTTGGGGTTGAAATGCCTATATTAACACCACCTCATGAAAAATTTCCTGATGTTATGTTATTTGGAAAATTAGATTTAGTATTTTATGATGAAGATTTACAAAAGGTAAGTATTTGGGATATCAAAACTTCTACTAGGGGGTGGACCAAATATGAAAAAGAAAATAAAATTAAAACCGCACAAATGGTTTTATATAAGCGTTACTTCGCCGAACAGTATAATGTTCCGGTTGAATCGATTGATTGCAAGTACTTTATCGTAAAACGTAAAATACCTAAAAATCCTAAATACCCAGCAATGGCTTCAAGAATACAAACATTTGAGCCTTCTTCTGGTAAAGTATCTTTAAATAGAGTAACTCGTCAGCTTCATGAATTTATTGAAAGCGTATTTGTCGAAGGAACTAATACGTATGATATAGATAAAATAGAACAGACGCTAGCTACCACAAAAAAATGTTCTTCTAAATGGTGTGTAGCTTGTAATAGCTAACCCCATGAAACAAAAACTATTTCCTTTTATAATCGCATTATCTGCATTATCTGTTTCGGCATCAGCTGCTTTTTATTCTGTAAGTGGATTAAGTAAACTTTTTGCTGGAGCAGCTTTTGCTGTTATAATAATGGCTGCTTCTCTTGAGGTAGCTAAATTGGTTATAGCTTCTCTTCTTTACCAATATAGAAAAAATCTACCTAAATTACTTAAATACTACCTTTCAGTAGCTTGCCTTATATTGATATTAATTACAAGTATGGGCATTTATGGTTTTTTATCAGCTGCCTATCAAGAAACAGCAGCTAAAGCTGGTAATATAGATTCTCAAATAGCACTTATTGAAACTAAACGAGATAATATAAAAGAACAACTTGCGATATACAACGCAGAAAAAGAAACTATTAACGAGGCGGTGAGCAGTCTGAGGTCTGGCTTATCTAACAACGTAATACAGTATACTGACACATTAGGTAATGTGATTACTACAACTTCTTCGTCTACAAGACGTGCTTTAGAAAAACAACTTGACCAAGCAATAGGTAGACAAACCGAAATCAATACTAGAGTAGATGGCTTAAACCAACAATTATTTGAATACGAAACAGAAATAGTTGAAGTAACTAGTAATGCTAATATAGCGGGTGAGTTAGGACCACTTAAATATTTATCTGGTTTAACAGGAAAACCTATGGATCAAATTATAAACTGGCTATTATTAACTATTATATTTGTATTTGATCCTTTGGCTATTGCCCTAGTAGTTGCTGCTAACTTTGCTTTTGCACAATTAAAAATTAAAGGTGATAAAGAACCTGAAATTAAAGTAGTAGAAAAAATAGTAGAAGTACCTATAGAGGTAGAAAAAATAGTTAAAAAAAACGTTTATGGGGAAGAAGTAGAAAAAAAATTAAAACTATTTGACCACCCTAAAATACAAACAACTATAAAACACATGAGAAGAAACGGGGATTTATAATTTATGTATATGTATATGTAAACATATACAATCATGGCTTTAAAATTAACATCCGTAAAATTAGAAGAACGTTTATTTGAAGACTTTAAAGTAGCTTCAATTAGGCAAAAATTTAACCTCCAAAAATTAGTAAATAGAAGTATACATCTTTATTTAACTGATGAGGAGTTTGCAAAATCCCTTCATACACACACTGATCTCACTATTAGTGGTAGTGGGTTATAAACAATAAAAAAGGTTTTATTTAATGAAAAAAGGTTATATTCCTAAAGAGGAAAGAAAAAAGATACTATTCCTCTGCGATGATATTAGACTCCATAGTGGAATAGGAACTATGGGAAAAGAAATAGTCCTTAATACAGCTCACCATTTTAATTGGGTTAATTTAGGTGCAGCAGTAAAACACCCTGAACAAGGACAGGCATTTGATTTAAGTCCCGAAGTTAATCAAGTTATAGGGATTGAAGACTCTAATGTAAAAGTGATTCCCTGGAGTGGATATGGAGATGATAATATAATTAGACAACTCCTTAATCGGGAAAAACCAGATGCAATACTTCATTTTACTGATCCTAGATATTGGACCTGGCTTTATAGAATGGAAAAAGAAATTAGAACTAAAATCCCATTAGTATTTTATACTATTTGGGATGATTTACCTTACCCCATGTATAATAGAGATTTTTATCGTTCTGATGATCTTCTTCTTTGTATTTCAAAACAAACTAAAAATTTAGTTGAAAATGTTCTTAAAGATTTTCCTAAAAAAGATTGGCAAACCCAATACGTTCCCCATGGTATAAATGAAACTTCATTTTATCCTGTTATTAATGATTTAGAATTTGAAGTATTTAAGGATAAATTCTTTGAAGAACAAGAATATGATTTTGTAGCATTTTGGAATAATAGAAATATTAGACGTAAAAACCCGGGTGACGTAGTTACTGCTTGGAAAATTTTCACAGATCAATTACCTAAAGAAAAAGCAGAACGTTGTTTACTTATTATGCACACGGATCCTGTAGATGGAAATGGTACAGATATACCTGCAGTAATTAAAACTATGTGTGATCCTGAAAGAAATAAGGTTAAGTTTACCTTTGGTAAATGTGATCACAAAACCCTAAACTATTACTATAATTTAGCAGATGTACAATTTATGATGACAGATAATGAAGGTTGGGGATTATCTCTTACTGAAGGGCTTATGGCGGGTAATATGATTATAGCTCCTGTTCAGGGTGGTATGCAAGACCAAATGCGTTTTGAAGATGAAAACGGTGATTGGATTAATTTTACAACTGAATTCCCTACTAATAGTAATGGTAAATATAAAAAATGTGGTGAGTGGGCTATACCAATGTGGCCTAAAACCCGTTCATTAAAAGGTTCACCTCCTACTCCTTATATCTATGCCACACAAGTAGATATTGAAGATGCTGGTTTAGCCTTATTAGAATGTTATAACTTAGGTAAAGAAGAAATTAACCGTAGAGGACTTAAAGGAAGAGAATGGTTACTTTCTGATGAATCTAAAATGACTGCTTCTAATATGGGACAAAATTTTATAGATAATATTGATAATTTATTTAAAAATTGGGAACCTGTAAGTAGGTTTTCTATAGAAAAAGTGGATAACGGGAATACCACATATAACCCAAATTCGGTACAATATACTCCTGAATTTGAACAAAAATTAAAAAAAGTTTTAGCATGATACCAACTACAAAACCAACTTGTATAGTCAGTTGCCCTATAGATACTTTTAGTGGTTATGGGCATAGATCTAGAGATTTTGTTCGTTCTTTAGTTAAGGTTAAAGGAGAAGAATGGAATATACAAATCTTACCCCAAAAATGGGGCAATACACCTTGGGGGGCACTATCTGATAATGACCCATTAAAACAATTATACCACCCGGGAGGAGAATCTAAGCGCCCCGAAATTTGGGTGCAAATAACTATCCCTAGTGAATTTCAACCTACTGGACAATTTAATATAGGTGTAACCGCGGGTATAGAATCAACGGTACCGCCCCCAGACTGGATAAAAGGAATGAATAGAATGGATTTAAATTTAGTATCTTCAAACTTTACTAAAGATACTTTTAGCCAAGTTAAATTCACAGAAAATGACCCACAAGGGCAACCAATAGGTGAAGTAAAATTAGAAAAACCTATTGAAGTTTTATTTGAGGGATTAGATACAGGGGTATACTTTAAAGAAGTAAATAAATCAGGATTATTAGATGATATAGATGAAAATTTTTGTTTCTTATTTACAGGCCATTGGTTACCTGGTAAATTTGGGGAGGATAGGAAAGACGTAGCTACACTAATTCAAACATTTTTAGAAACTTTTAAGGATAAAAAGAATAAGCCAGCATTACTGTTAAAAACAAATAAAGTAGATTATAGCTTATTAGATAAAGAAGAAATCCTTAATAATATTAGGCAGATTAGAAATAAGTTTAAAAATAAAGAAAACTTACCTAATATCTATATTTTACATGGTGAGTTTACAAATGAAGAACTTAATAAAATTAATAACGACCCTAAAATTAAAGCTTTTATATCATTTACAAAAGGTGAAGGTTTTGGTAGGCCACTTTTAGAACAAGCTATTACTGGTAAACCCGTAATTACTACAAATTGGAGTGGTCATACTGATTTTATCCGCCCAGAATACAATGTATTATTAGGAGGAGAATTAAAACCCGTCCACGAATCAGCTGCTAATAAATGGTTATTAAAGGAAGCAAATTGGTTTAATGTAGATACTAAAGTAGCCTCAAAAGCTATGAGTGACGTGTTTAAAAATTATAGAAAATATATTGAAAATAGCCGCAAACAAACTAAATTCCTTACAAATAACTTTAGTATTGATAAAATGGCTGAGGTATTAAAATCCCATGTGGATAAAGTAAAACCTGTAATGAATGTACCATTAGTATTGCCTAAACTAAAGCAAGTAAAAAATACATTACCCGAAACACCAAAGTTAAAATTACCTAAATTAAGTAAAGTAAATGGATAACTTAACAGAATGCCCTTGTTGTGGGTCTAATGCTTGTTCTAAAACTACTGCTCATGACGGCAATGAAATTTATTTATGCTGGACATGTGGTATGTCTACTACTAGTGAGTTAATTGATGGAAGTGATTTTGAAAAAAATAATTTTTCTCAAACCGCTGAACTTATAAAAGACCTAAAACAAGTCCATAATAGTTTAGCCTGGTATCCCAAAGTTATTAACTTACCTGAAAATGGAATGGTATTTCCGGAATGGAATAAAAGGATGAAAGATTGGTATTGGGCATCTGTGAAAGCAGTTCCCATAACTGAAGAAGAAAAGGATAAATACCCAAATCCTAATAACCCCGGAGAATACTATAATTTTAAAATGGACATCAAAAACATAAAAAGATTTAACAAAGTATGTTTTATGGATGCCGCCGAATATATTGGAATGTTTGAATCATGAAAAATCCAACAATAAGTTTTGCTATTCCTGTTCATAATGAACATGAAGAAATAGATAGGTTATTAAACCAATTAATAAAATACAAAAAGACTGAAGACGAAATTATAGTCCAGTGTGACCAGGGAAATACTACGAGTAATGTGTATAAGGTATTAGATAAATATAAAGATCAAATACATGTAATTGAATTTCCACTTAATCGTGACTTTGCTACTTTTAAAAATAATTTAAAAAATAATTGTAAAGGAGATTGGATATTTCAAATTGATGCCGATGAGATTCCCGATGAATACTTAATTGATACTGTACATTATTTCTTAAAAGAAAACCCCGAGATAGAAGTATTTTGGGTACCTAGAATTAATACTGTAGATGGAATTACCACAAAACATATGCAAAAATGGGGCTGGCAAAAAGATAACCAGGGCAGAATTAATTTTCCTGACTATCAATGCCGTATACTACAAAACACCCCTAAAATACAGTGGGTAAGTAAGGTACATGAAGTATTACATGGCCATAGTAGCCAAACTCAATTACCCGCAAATCCCGAATTTTGTTTAATCCACCCAAAAACTATAGATAGACAGGAACATCAAAATAAACTTTATAGTACTATATAATACATTTGGATTTGTAAATGTATTTTTGTATATTCACTAAATAAAATAAAATAATTAATGTTAAATTTTGAAAATATAGGAGATAAGTTTGTTCAAACTGTAAACTCCGCTGAATGGAATGCACTCCAAGATAAGTTTAATCAGTGCAATGAAATATTTGTATTAGGGCATGGTGGTAACTTAGCTATAGCTGACCATGCCGCAGTAGATATTACTCGTCTTTCTAACGGAAAGAAAAATGCTGTAGCACCTGGGTCTGCTATTGTTAATACTTCACTTATTAACGATACAAACTGGGACCAATGGATGGTTTCATGGCTAGAAGCTAGAACCCGAAACAGAACCAAATCCCAACTTAAAAACACATTAGTATGGGGTATTAGTTCTTCAGGTAAAAGTACAGATATCATTAAGGCATTACAGTGGGCAGAGCAAAATGGCTTACAAATAGCATGTACTACTTCATATCCTTTAGTTGAAAAGGTTCCTAATTTAACTGAGGTAGTTTTAGGTGCTGATTACTACCACACAGCAGAGGTATTAACACTCCTTTTAAGTTACCAATTAACCCACGGATCAGGAGCTGAATGTCCCCCTATTGGTAGAAATACTCCTGAAGAACTTGAAAAACTTAACTGGAATAAGGGTATTAGAGAACATTCTTACCCTGATGAGCAAGTTAATTTAGGGGTTGACTTTGATAAAGTAATTCATAAATGCTCTAAAGGGTTCTATGATGGGACTGTATATGATGATCCAGTAGATGGAGTTGAAGAAGCTCTTAAAACCCTATCAGAGAAATATACCCTTATTTGTTATACTGCTAAAGCTAAACCAGACCGAGGACTAGTAAATGGTAAAACAGGAACCCAATTAGTTTGGGAATGGCTAAAACACCATAATTTAGATAAATATATATCCAAAGTAACAGCTGAAAAGCCAAGAGCAGTAGCTTATATTGATGATAAAGCAATAAGGTTTACTGATTGGAATTCTTGCATAACACAACTTAAGGATTTTAACATTTTATGAGTACAATTCAAATATTAATCCATGCTCTTCCTAGAGAAATAGATGGCTTAGAAAGAGTTTGTGATCAATTACATAGGAGTTCATTTTTTTTAGAAAACTCCGATAAAGTAAATCTAGATATAACTTTAAACCTATCGGATGAATTTACTGACTGGGAAAATAGTTCTTTACCTAAAGAATTCTTTATTGATAAATTTAAAGCTATTGAAATAAGATCTGATTGGACTAATAAAAATTATTTTGAAATCAGTCATGGTGATATCTGTTCTGGGTGTAATGATAAAAGAAGAAACAGTATAAGACAATATTCAGACCAAGTATCTCATTTTCTTTATGCTGATCCTGATATTGCTTTTCCTATATGGGGGCTATATTATATGTTTAGGGCTATAGAATCCATTAACACAAATTACCATATTATTTCGGGAGAAGTTCTTAAATTATGGGATAATAGCTGGGATTCTATAGTTAATGAAAGATTCATAAATATACCCATAGATCTTGAAGATTTCCCAAATCGAAAAGTAAGATTTTATAAAGAATTTGACCCTTATAGATTAGACTCAGAATTTTTTACTAATATAGATTCTACAGATATTAAAACAGTTCCTAATTTTAAATTTGCAGGCGGTTTATTTACCTGTTTTTCTTCCAATCTATTAAAATTTATAGATATCCCGGATGAATTAGGATCATATGGATTAGATGATACTTATGTACTACAGTGTTCTCAATTAATGAAACAAATGGGTTATGATATTCAACAATATGCTGTTAAAAATTTAGTAGTGTGTGAAAGTAGAAGATATAAGCATTTCCCTGCGGGCTTTCAAGATAAAAACGTAGAACCTAACCCTTATATTAAATTTTTAGCCCAAAAAGTTAATGAAAATGACCGGGATAATTTAGCCGAAAACGCTAAAAAAGCATATCCCCATCTTATAAATAAATTTATACAACGAGCCAATAAAAAATAAAAAATGATTAAATATTTAAATTTTGTTTTACCCGAACCTGACAGAAATGGGGCTGATAAGCCTGATTATAAAATTAATTTAACATGGGAAATGTTTCAGTCTTTTAGAGATGAGGCGAGAATATCTAAAAAATTTAATGATTTTCTTAAGGGAAAAAGTGTTGTATTAGTAGGTCCTTCCCCCTATTTAGAAGGAAAAAAAAGAGGTGAATTTATAGATTCACATGATGTAGTAATTAGAATGAATAAAGGGTGGAAAATTGAACCTAATATGGTAGAAGATTATGGTTCTAAAACCGATATTAGATGGCATTGTATGATGGATCATCACCACCACGGAGGGGACTTTGATGTAGAAGGTATGGTAGATTATGGGGTAGAATGGTTAGCATCTCAATTCCCTAGAAATCTAGATTATTTCCATAATGATAATATTAAGTTCGAAACAATAAATGAAGGAAGAGTTAAATTCCATTGTTTTGCTGATTTAATATATTTTCTTAATATACACATGGCTCTTGAAACCCGCCCTAATGTAGGACCTACAGCAGTAGCTGAATTAATTAATTATGATATTGATAGCCTTCATTTAATGGGTGTTTCGTTTTTTAGAGATGGGTGGCATAAGGGTTATAAGGAAGGATATGCCTTAGAACGAGCAACTGCTGCGGGGCATGCCCAAGAACCTCAAATGTATATGCTTAAATTAATTTTAGAAAACGAATCTAGATTTACTATGGATGAAGAAATAAAAAATATTATATATAATACTTTATGAGTAAAAATATAGTTTTTATCCCTATAAAACAAATCTCAGAAAGAGTTCCAAATAAGAATTTTAGATCTTTTCAAGGAAAAACATTATGGGAACATACTATAGATAAACTTAAATCTTTTAAAGTTTATATAGATACTGATTCTTCTTCTATTATAGAAAAATGCAAATCTAAACCATGGGTAACTACTTATAAAAGAAATTCTAATTTATTAGGTAATAGGGTTTCTGTAGTTGATATCCTAGATAATTTTATAACTAAGTATAATATTACAACTCCTATATGTCAAATACATGTAACCTCTCCTCTTTTGCAAGTAGAGCATATTAATCATTCTTTTAGTTTAATAAATAAAGATTTTGATAGTGTATTCGGTGTTACTAAAACACAAAAACGTTTTTGGGGAGAAAATGGTTTACCTTTAAATCATAACCCTAAAAAGTTACTTCCCACTCAGGATTTACAAGTGTGGTATGAAGAAAATTCATACTTATATACTTTTAAACCTAAAGTTATAACGGAGTGTGGAAATAGAATAGGGGGACATTTCCATATGATGGAAATAGGTTTTCCTTATAATTTAGATATAGACACAGAAGATGATTGGAATCTTATAAATAAGTTAATATAATGAAACCTATATTAATTAGTATTTCAGGTAAATCAGGTGTAGGAAAAACTACTATATCTAATATATTAGCTCAATGTATTAGAAAGTCAAATTGTACTATATTAAGCACAGATGATCTCCATAAATATGAACGTAATAATCCTGCATGGGATAGTGTAACTCACTTTAACCCTAAAGCTAATAATATAGAATTAGGGGATTTTCATATTTCTCAATTACTTAAAAGTAAACCCATTTATAGATCACATTATAACCATGATACAGGAGCTTTTGATCCCCCGGTTTGTATTTCACCTAAACCTTTTATTATTAATGAGGGATTACATGCTTTCTATAGTGATAAAATGGAACAACTTTCTGATTTTAAAATCTATGTCGATACGGATGAAGAGTTAACTAAATTATGGAAAATAAAAAGAGATACAAAACATAGAGGAAAATCTAAAGCAGAAGTATTAAAAACTATTAATTCTAGAAAAAAAGACGAACATTATATAGAATCTCAAAAATCTAAAGCAGATTTAATTTTAAAATTTTATTTAAAAGATAATGTAGTTAATTTATCTGTATCTAAACCTATTAAATCTTTAGTATTTAAAAAAATTATAGATAACTTAATTGAATATTTTAATAATATAAAAGTATTAGTATCTTTATCTAAAAAATATGGATGTAATCCTTCCTATATTCAGGGTCCCGCAGGTAATATTAGTGTAAAATATTTAAATAACATGTTTATAAAATCAAGTGGAACTAAATTAGAAAACGTTGATTATTTTAAAGGATGGAGTAATATAGATACTAATTATGTTAATGAATATTTTTCATTTACTAAAACTTTAGATGACACTAAATATTTTAACATATTAAATGAATCTGTACAAAACAATACAGTTCCCTCAATGGAAAGTGGAATGCACAGTGTTTTAAAAAAATATGTTATTCACACACACCCTAATGAGTTACTAGAAATATTAAGTAATAAAGATTGTGAAAATATACTTTTAAATCTTTATCCTGATTTAAACTATTGTTTTGTTCCTTTATTAATGCCCGGATTAGATTTATTTGAGTTTATATCTAAACAAAGTAAAATATATGATGTATATTTTTTACAAAATCATGGATTAATAGTAAATTCTGATAATATAGATGAGTTAGAAAACTTACATAGTTTAGTACATACTAGAATTAAACAAGGTTATATTCCCCCAAAAGAAAAAACCTATAAAAAATTTGGGTATTTAACACCTGATGAGTACATTTTTCGTGAATGTAAAGAATCATGGTATATTAACATGAAAAATTATTATGATTTTATAAGAGATAATTACGATTGTAATTTTATAAATAAAGATTTTTTATATAAACTAGATAATCTAGAATTTGAAAAACACCGAAAATCACTATGAAAGTTATAATTCCTATGGCTGGTTTAGGCCAACGTTTTGTTAATAAAGGGTATAAAAATCCTAAACCTTTTATTTGGGTAGATGATAATTGTATTATAAATAAGGTAGTCAATATGTTTGATAAAAACGATGAACTTATTTTTATATGCAATGAACGCCATCTAAAAGAAACAGATATGCATGATAGGTTAAATAAAATACATAAAAATTCCCATGTTGTATCTGTGCCTGAACATAATAGGGGTCCCGTATTTACTGTACTTCCTTATTTAGATATGATTGATGATGATGAACCCGTCATAATATGTTACTGTGATAATCCTTATTTATGGGATTATGAAAAATTTAAAAAATGGGCTAAAACCACTAAAACAGATGGGTGTGTTTTAACTCATACTGGATTCCATCCCCATAGATTAGCTTCTACTTATATGGCTTATTGTAAAATGAAAGGTAATCAAATGGTTGAAATAAAAGAAAAAGAACCATATACTAATAATCATTGGGATGAACACGCTTCTACTGGAACTTATTATTTTAGAAAAGGTTCTTATATTAAAAAATATTTTCAAGAAACCATTGATAGAAAAATTAAACACACTAATGGTGAATATTATGTAACTTTAGTATATAATTTACTTATTCAAGATGGTTTAGATGTTAGAATATATGATACAGATTTTGTTACTGTATTTGGCACTCCTAGTGAGCTAGAAAACTATAAAGCCTGGTATACCATTATAAAAGGTGAGCAAGTAAAAAATAAAACAGATTTAATTAATTGTTATGAATACTGGAACAAGTACTTTTCACATAGCGAGTAAAAACTCAACTAACCAAAAAACAGCACTAGTAGATATTGATGAAACTATATGCTTTTATTCTGGAGAAAGAAGATATGATTTATCCGAACCTAATTTTAAAAATATAGCTAAAATAAATAAACTATATGATGAAGGGTGGAAAATAATATATTGGACTGCCCGGGGGTCTATGACAGGTAAAGATTATACCGAACATACTAAGACCCAATTAAGTGAATGGGGTTGTAAATACCATGAATTAACTATGGGAGTAGGTAATAACCCTAAACCCTATTTTGATTTAGTAATAGATGATAGAGCAAAACGAATTGAAGAATTATGAAACTAATTTCACATAGGGGTAATATTAATGGTATAAATCCACTTTACGAAAACACTCCTGAATATATAGATAAAGCTATTAGTTTAGGCTATGACGTAGAAATAGATGTATGGTTTACTGATAAATTATATTTAGGTCATGATTTTCCTGAGTATAATATTAATGAATTATGGTTAAAAGATAGATCTGAAAATTTATGGGTTCACTGTAAAAATTTTAATGCTTTATCAAAATTAATAGATACCCCCCTTAAAGTATTTTACCACCAAAAAGAAAACCATACTATAATAGGGAATAGTAACATTATATGGTCTCATCAGATAGATGAAGCTAATAATAAATCAATAATTCCTCTTTTAGATAAAAAAACATTACAGAATTGGGCCCCTAAACATGTATTTGGTGTGTGTTCTGATTATATAACCTTATTAGAAAATGAAAAAAATTAAAACATATATAGTAACTTATAAAAGAAACGATGTTCTAAATGAATTACTAGAGAATATATTTACTAGTAATATATCAGGATATAATTTAGAAGTTAATATAATAAACAATCATTCAGATTTTTTTATTAATGATAAATTTAAATCGTTAGTAAAGGTCCATCATAATCAATGTAGAGTAGATTGGTCAAATGGTAACCTAGCGGCAGATTTTAATTTTGCATTATTAGATGGGTTTCGTGATTTAAATAACCCAGATTGTGATTATGTTGTAACTTTGCAAAATGACGCCCTATTACACCCCGACTGGTGTGAATGTATAGATAAACAACTACAAAAATTTGATTTTGTTGTAGGTTATTTGGGGGATAATATAGTAGGTTATACCCCTGAAGTGATAAAAAATGTAGGGTTATGGGATGAAAATTTTTCAGGGGTACAAAATAAAGAAGCTGATTTTTATTTAAGAAGTTTAATCCACCATAATCCTGAAAAAATTCAAATAAATGATATTTTACATAGAAGGTTAATTAATTATGACCCTGCTTTAACTCTGGATTTAGTAGAAGATCGTGGATTTATAATTAATCAACACAATACTTCTAGATTCCCTGATGATGAAGAGCATAAAGAAATAAGAGTAAATATGAATAGTCATAGAAATCAAGGAAAACATTATTTTATGTGGAAATGGGAGGGTACAAAGCCATCTTTACAAATGAAAGGAGGGAGTTGGGAAGAACCTGGTTGGTTAATTAATTGGCCAACTGATATGAAAGAAAATCCCCCTTCCCTGCCTAAAGTTACTCAACATATAAAATATCCATTTTTTGAAAAAAATATAATTGATATAGCTAATAAAGGATATATTACTGATGGTAATTTAATTGATAACCCCGGTAGAGAATTTACAATTAAAGAAGTTATTCGCAGATGAAACTCCTTTGGCAACAGATACCCAGCAGTGAAATAACTACTATATACTGCAATACAGATTTTGAGGGCATTGTATTAGATGATGAACATGGTTGTTTTAATAATGAAACACTAGTAACCCTAGTAAAACTTATAAATGCCCACAATAAACGTTCATTTGTTAGATTAACAGAACCTAATAAAACTAAAATTCGAACTTTACTAGATTCAGGGGTTTCGGGTTTAATATTTTCTACTGTAGAAGAGGATAAAATAAGTGATATTATTGACAATTGTTTTTATCCCCCTAAAGGAAAAAGGGGCCAAGGATTAGTAACAGAAAATCTTTGGGGACAAAAACCTCACTTACTCCAAAATATATCTCCTATAATAATAGCACAAATAGAAACTCAAGAGGGTATAGCACAGTTACCTAGAATAAATCATTTATTTGACTATTATATGTTAGGACCCTATGATTTAACGGCAGATTTAGGATGTGTAGCTGAATGGGATAATTTGGAATATCAAAATGCTATTAATACATTTAATTCAATTATCCCTGAACCTAAAAGAGCAGTGCATATAGTTTCTAATATAGAAGATGAATTTAAGAACAAATTTAAAAACTATGGTTTAGTTGCACTAGGTATGGATACTACTCTATTAATTAATTCCTTATCAGATATAAAAAATTTAATAAAATGAAAAAAGATTTAATAGTATATATAGCACATATTGATGATTTTGAATGTGCCTGTTATGGATATGTTTTAAACCATTATAAAGAGTATGATAAAGTAAAAATCATTACTGCCACAACATGGCCGGCTAAAGTTAACGTTTGGGAAGAAAATAAAAAAGATTTTCCCCAAGATCTTCAAAACAAATTAATAGATATTAATTTAGGGTATGAAGCAAGAACCTTATGGAAAAATCTAGATGATATGAAAGATGATTTTTATAGACTAATAGATTTTTCTACCCGTTTTGATTTATTAACCCATGATGGTGAAGATTGTCATACAGACCACACAGCATGTTTTACAATAGCAAAAGGTATGTTTAAATACTGCAATAGATTTTTAACTATATATTCACCTTCATCTGCTGGTTTAAGACCTAATTTTTTTGTTGGAATGACAGCCGAACAATATGCTATAAAGAAAAAAGCATTAGATAAATATGATATTCAGAAAGAACAATCATATACAAAACTCGGTTATTATTTACAAAGTGATGAACATTATAATATAGGAAGGGCTCATGTATTAGAAAATTATGTTTTTGATGATTACCCCCACTACGAAATTTATAAAATACAAAAATGGCTATAATAGATATTTCAAATAATATTTCTTATAAGGAAATAGATAGAACTCATGGAATTAAAGAAGTAATAACAACTATGAATGGCTGGGGAGTTGATATTAAAAACTCCAAAACATTAGATATGTTTGCCGGGGATGGTAGTTGGTGTAGTAATATTTTATTACCCCTAGTTAGTAAAAACTCGGTATGTTGGGATATTAATTCTGATAAACTTAAAGTTCTTAACCAAAATTATGGGTTAAAAACAGTTAATAGTGATGTCTTAACATCTATAAAAAATAACCAAGAAAATTTTGATATAATACATTGTGATAATCCTTCTTCTGTTTATGGGGAAAATACTAAAAGATATGAATATTTTGATGTGATCCCTTATATTAAAGATTTATTTAGTAAAGAATGTATTTTTATCCACAATTTAAACACAACACCTTATAATTTTAACCCGGATTCAAACTGGGCTAAAAAACGCTCAGAATTTTATAATTTACAGGATACTTCAGATTTAAATCCTAATGAAATTCTTTCCTACCACATAAATTATTTTAAAGATCAAGGTATAAAAGTATCTAAATCTAGCTATATAGCTAGGGAAATGTATAATGGGAATGTTTATTGGTGGTATTTAGTCTATAAATTAAATAAATAATCATGAAAGTAGCTATACACCAACCTGAATTTATGCCTTGGTTAGGGTATTTTCATAAAATGAGAGAGGCGGACATATACGTTATTTTAGATAATGTTCAGTTTAAAAAAAGATATTTTGAAAATAGAAATTACATAAGAAATAATAATACTAAAGAATGGATTACTATTCCTGTTATTACTAAAGGTAAGTACAATCAAAATATATCTAATGTTGAAATTTCATATAATGAAAATTGGTGTAAAAAAATCTCAACAACTTTTATAAATAGATATGGTGTAAATAAAGTTACCGATTCATTTAATGATTTACTTTTCAACTATACAGCACTACAAAACACTTCATTATTAAACCTTAACTTATCAATCATAGATTGGTTTAGGGATAATTTTAATATTACTACACCTATAGTATATCAAAGTGATTTTAATATTAACTCTAATGGAAGTGATCTAATATTAGATATATGTAAAAATATAAAAGCTACAACTTATATATGTGGGCCATCAGGTAAAGACTATCTAAATATAGATAATTTTAAAGCAGAAGATATAACAATAGAATGGCAAGAATTTAATGAGCCAGATTATAATAATTTAGGTTTATCACATTTATCTTCGTACGATTTTGTACAACACTTTGGTTTACACTGTTCTGATAAATTTAATAAATTAATATGAATATAAAATACTCTACATCAGAAATGGGGTTTGAGGGACTATTTACAGTAGATTATCCCTATTTAAGAGTTTTAGAAACACAACTATTATTTCTAGAAGCTTATCATATTCCTATAACTAAAATCCTTCAGTCTACCACTAAATACGATGGAGATTTAATATATAATATAGGTAAGGGAGGGTTTGATAAACCCTATATAAAATATCTTTATGAAAACTGTAATAATATAGTAGAACATTTAAAACAAAAATTTCCTAAAGTATACATTTATCAAGATGGAGAAATAGGATGGTGGAACCAAGTTGATGTAAAATTACAAGTTTGGTGGTATAATCAATTACAGGAAGCAGATGGTATATTAGTTCCCAATGAAGATGATATACCCTTTTATGAGGGTATATTCCCCGGGGGTAATATAAAAGTTATCAGAAGCGTTATGACTGATAAAGGGTTAGATAAAACTAAATTTAAGCCTAAAGAAAATAGAGTAATCATTAATGGTCCCCTAACTATGGAATATAATGGTTTTTCTCAAATACTTCTAGCCCATAATACAGGTATGGAAATAGATATCCCCCCTATGGGAGAAAGTAAAATGCCTAAAGACTCATGGGATATGGCTCCTAATTTAGGAGTAAGTTATTTAAAGTATATGACTTGGACGGATTGGATGTATAATTTAAGCAGATATAAAATAGGTTATATGTTAATGCCTGCTATGGCTTCAGGTTCATTTGCCCTAAATTGTGCTTATCTAGGTATTCCTTGCATAGGTTGGAAAAAAGCTGATACACAAAGGATATTATTTCCAGATTTAGCTATTGATTTATTTGATAATAAAAAAGCATTAGAATTAACTTTAAAACTAACTAATGATTCTGATTTTTATAAAAAAGTAAGTGCTAAAGCTAAAGAAATATATCATAAAGAATTTACCCAAGAAAAAATGTTAGAATTATTGAAATAATGGAAAAAATAACTTTTGTAATACCTAGTAGGAATAATTTAGAATTCTTACAATTAGCATATAAATCTATTCGTAATCTCGCGATTAAACATGAGATACTTATATTAAATGATGCTAGCACAGATGGTACTGAGGAATGGATTACTTCATTAAATGATCCAGATTTAATAACTTATCATAACCCTGGACCTGAACGTATTGGTATAGTTGGTATGTTTGATAAGGGTATTGAAATAGCTAGAACTGAGATTATATTTGCATTTCACGCAGATATGGTTGCAGCTCCCGATTTAGATAAGCACATACTTAAACATCTTGAAAGAGGTAAAGTAGTTAGCGCTACTAGAGTTGAACCGCCCCTACACCCAGATGGTCCCGAAAAAATGTTAGTTGATTTCGGAATCGAAGTAGAAGACTTTGATATAGATAAATTTAATAATTGGGTTACTAACGATTATAAACCAAAACACGGAGTACTAACTACAGAAGGTATATTCGCTCCTTGGTGTATGTATAAAGATGATTTTCTTGCTATTGGCGGACATGATGAATTATTTGCCCCCCAATCGAAAGAAGATAGTGATCTATTTAATCGATTTATATTAAACGGATATGATGTAGTACAAACTTGGGAAGGATTAGTATATCATTTTACTTCCCGTGGAAGTAGATTTAATAAACATGCTGGTGGTGCTGCTGGTAAAAACTCAGATGAATGGCTACATACCACAACTACTAATATGAAAAAGTTTATTAAAAAGTGGGGTACTGTAGTTCAACATGATCCCCTAATGAAACCCATTATATCTCCTGTTTATAAAAAGAGTATTAATATTACTAATCCTAATCCCCAACTAGAAGAAGCATTAGAACCATGGGCTAATGGGGGGAAAGATATTATAGTTGAGATTGATGGGAATACTTTTAATCAACAAGATTTTCAAGTAATACAAAAATTAAACGATATTATAAAAGATAGTGGTGAAATAGGAAAATTTGAATTAGGTAATTTAACTATAACCATTAATTCTTTAAAAGAATACCAAAACGAATTAATAAAAGTAAAATGAATTTTAAAACAGCCGCAGTAACAGGAGGAGCCGGTTTTATTGGCTCAACATTAGTTGATAAATTAATATCTTCAGGGGTAGATGTTACTATTATAGATAACTTATCTACTGGTAAAAAAGAAAATATAAACCCAAAAGCTAAATTCTTACATAAAGATATTAGGGACATAACTAGTGGTATGCTAAATAGAATTGATATAGTTTTTCATACAGCTGCTTTAGCAAGGGTACAACCATCTATAACGGATCCTGTTGAATTTGATAAAATAAATGTAGGAGGAACAGTAAATTTATTAAAAGCATGTGTTGATGCTGGTGTAAAAAAAGTAGTATATAGTGCTAGTAGTTCATGTTATGGGGATGCTACAGTATTTCCAACTCCTGAAACCCATTCAACTAACCCACTTTCACCATATGGGTTGCAGAAATATATAGGTGAACAGTATTGTAAAATGTTTTCTCAAGTATATGACATAGATACAGTATGTCTTAGGTATTTTAACGTATACGGTGAGCGTATGAATTTTGAAGGTGCTTATAAATTAGTACTAGCTATATTCATTCAACAACACCTACAAAACACCCCCCTAACAATTACAAATACAGGTGATCAACGAAGAGATTTTACATATGTAGACGATGTTATAGAAGCTAATATATTAGCAGCAAACCATCCTAATAAGTTAAATGGGGAAAGCTTTAACATAGGAAATGGTGATAATTTTTCTGTAAATGAAATTGCTGATATTTTTGGTGGTGAAAAATCTTATGGGATAGAAGTACTAGAGCCATTCCAAACGCTAGCAGATAATAGTAAAGCTAAAACCATATTAGGGTGGAACCCACAAGGAAATCTAAAACAATGGCTTAAAGATTATTTAGAAAATATCTCTTAATATTTATAATAAACAGTCACAATGAAAAAAACGGAATTACACGATATAGTTCTTGAAACCCTTAATGATTATATTACAGAGGCCGAACTATCTACGGGGGATAATGATTTTACTATTAAAATAGATGTAAACAGAAATCCAACTAAAAAAGGTATCAAAATCCAATTAATTCCCAAAGGAGATACTGTATTAGTTGATCCAGATGAAAAAATTGATGTTAATGAAAAAGTACAATCAGCTATGAATTCTAAACTTAGAAAATATGATTTACAAGTTAACATTGACCCTGATATAAGACAGGCAACGGATAATCCTAACGTGTTAGGTTATTATATTCCCTTGAATCAGTTTAAAAACTTAATTGTAAAAGCTCTTAAAGGAGAATAATAAAAAATTTTGGTTTTAGGAGCTTTTTTCTTAAATTAATATAAGATGAGAAAAAGACGAATTATTCCAACATTACCTGCTGATTTTTTTAATGACGCAAGCAATAAGGTAAAGTATCAAAAAATGTTATACTCTAGCATATTAGACGGTGTTGAGCAAACATTAGAAAACGGTAAACCTAGTTTTATAATGGCTAGGGTATCAGATGGTAGAAATATTAAGGATGTCTCTATACTTAAAGAATCATTTAAATCTAATCTAGAAACTGTATTAGATTTTTATGAACAAGTAGAAGAATATGAAAATTGTTCTCGTACTGTCAATCTTATTAAACAGATAAAATGAGTAAAACAACATATATTTTAGAAACTAAAACAACACAATCTGGGGTTAGGGGGGAAAGAATAAGCAAAGTAGTAGCAGAATCATTATCTGAAGCTATCCATATGTTTGCGGGGATTAAGCAATTACGACCAGACCAATTAATAGAATTATTTTCAGTTTATGAACAACCAAGTGATGGCAAATGATCAATTAAAACAGGATCTTAAAAATATACTTAAGATTAAAAGTAAAGTTACTAAAGAACGCCCTGTTAAAGGTTTACTTAAAAAAGAAGCATTTATCCGTTTTATAGAAAATTATAAATATGCTAATGATAGAGCATTAATGCTTAAAATGGAACATGCAATTGATTTTGTTAATTTTGAAGAACCATTTGTGCAGTCAATTGAAGCATTACTTGAACTTAATTTTAATAAAAATCAACTCCAAATTATTCATTGGTGGTTATATGAAAAATGGAATACTGGGGATGAATCAGTTTTACAATTAAATAATGTAGAAACAGGTGATGAATTACCTTCAGATACATCAGAAGAACTCTGGGACCTGATCCAATCATTAAAATGAATAAAATAATCCTTACAAAGGACGACGTTTTAAGAGCCCAAAAACATACTTTAAGTAATAGAGCAGCAGCTCGTTATTTGGGTGTTTCATATAATGTATATAAGCGTTATGCGCTTACATTTAATGATAATGAAACGGGCAAAACACTATTTGATAAACATTTAAATCGTCAGGGTAAGGGTATTAAAAAACATTTAGGTGGTTATGGTAAGCCAAAGAAAAATATTAAGGCACCGCTTGAAGATGTATTAGAGGGTAGAGTAGATGTTTCACACTATACCGTTGACATACTTAAATCACGATTAATACAAGAAGGTTATTTAGAAGAATGTTGTAGTAGTTGTGGGTTTAATGAAAGGCGAGTAGTAGATTTTAAAGTACCACTTGTACTTAATTTTAAAGATAGTAATAAAAAAAATTGGAAACGAGATAATTTAGAATTCCTTTGTTACAATTGTTACTTTTTAAATGTAGGTAATATTTGGAGTGATAACCAACTTAAACAAATGGAAGATTATCAAGTAAATAAAAACACTAATAATAAAGACGAGGAGCCAACTTGGGATTTAGATGATACTCATATTCAACACCTTAAAGAACTCGGTTTATGGGATGGTGAAGATGGAGATGAATTTATAGATAGAATATGAAACATTTAGTTTTAGCATTAGGATTAGTAGCATTGCCAATAGAGCAAAAACAAGAAAGCTTACTATCACCCATCATACCCCTTACTCCGTATATACAAACAAGTAAACAAACTAAAACACTTAAAATAAACAAACCAAAATCGCTAGTAGATGCTTTAATTTTGGTTGAATCCGCTGGTAACCCAAACGCGTTTAATAAAAAAGAAAACGCCTGTGGTTGTCTACAAATAAGACCCGTTATGGTTAGAGAAATAAATCGTATATTGCGTAAACAAAAGTCAGAACAACGATTCACTAAAGAAGACCGTTGGGATTGTGGATTATCAAAGGAAATGTTTTATATTTGGCGCGATTACCACCACAAGATATCGAACGATGAAATAATCGCTCGAAATTGGAACGGTGGGCCAAGAGGATATAAAAAACAATCAACAGAGCATTACTGGCATAAAGTTCAATTACAATGGGCAAATTAAAAGAATATCACTTTGGAAACAAGTCATTTAAGGACTACGAGGACGATTTTCTAGATGACGATTACCAATACGCTAAATGGAAAAAAGATAAGAACAAAAAGCGTAAGCGTCGTCAACAACAAGAAGGTGAATACGGTGATGAATGGATAGATGGAGTAGACGAATAAAATATTAAAATGGATAAAAAAGAAAGGTTTCAATTAGCAAAGAAAAACGTACTAAAACGTTTTCCTAAGGCTGTTACATTAGCAGACAGCAGGGGGAAATTTTATGTAGCGCAAGATGGTATAGACATCTGTAATAAAGAAATGCATAAAGCAGTCAAGCGAGGAGCGGGGCTTGAAGAGTTAAATTTAATTAAGGAAATTAAACACGCAGATACAGTATTTGAGGCTTGGCTTAATACTGAGAGTATGATAGTTGCTAATCGTGTTATTGAAAGCAATACAAAACGGTTTAGTGATGAGAAAGTAGCAAATAAAAACTTAGAATAATGAGTGATATAAAAGCAGTTATTATAGGTGTTGCTATATTTTTATTTGTGCACATCATTACTTGGTTTCAATTAAATGGTCAATTTTTTAGTGAGTGGTTTAAAAATAATAATTTTATATTAGCGTTATTTGGGATTCCCATTTCATATCTTTATATTTATGGAACTAAGTATTGTTATGAAGGATTTGATGGTTTAATCTGGCCCGGGCGCTTTATAGGATTCGCTTGTGGTATGATCATATTTGCTATATTTGCCTCCTTAATTATGAATGAGGGAATAACAGCTAAAACAGGTGTTAGTTTAGCTTTAGCAACTGCATTAGTTGCTGTTCAAGTTTTTTGGAAATGAAACAATGTAGACATATTTGGTGGAGAAAGATACTTAAATCAATGGTGCGTGATAGAAAACTTACACCATTAGAACGAATGTCATCTCGAATTGGTTATATGGGATCTGGTTTTTTAGTAGCGGGACAATGGACATTAGAACCAGCTTTATTTATAGCTGGTTTTTTATGTGTAATGTGTCAAGTATTAGTTAGAAAACAATGGAATCTAGTTGTATTATATATTAATGGTTTAGCAGCTTGGATTACACATTATTTTTATGGATAATGAAAATAGGAGACAAAATAGAATTTTATTGCTTTAGTGCTTTAGAAAAGGGCACTATAGTAGAAATTAATAAGGATAAAACACTACAAATAGCGTGTGGTGGAGTTATTTATCCTGGTGTTCAAACATTTAAAAAATTACCTAAACGAAAAAAAGAAATTCCACCATGGTATATATTAAAGTAATATTATTTGTAATATACCCTATAATTTGCTATTTTTTATTAGCAAAATGGTTATATAAACAAGAATTTAAAAAATTAAAAACTGTTAAAGAACAATATAATGAGTTAGAAACCAAATACAATCAGAAATTATCTGATGAGTATTTAGAGTTTAAACAAAAATTAACGAATGAGTTTGGTGATTTTCAAAAAGAACTTAGGGTTCAACTAAGTGATTTAAATAAGGATCTTAATTCTAAAAATAAAGAATATTTAGATAATCTTAGGAAAGAAATGTCTGGAGAAATTAACCGATATTTATTAGAAATGAATAATAGGATTTCTAAAGAGATTAAGGAATTGCCTAGTAAAATTAATATTAAAAGGGTAATATAATGCAGCCAAGACTATGGAATAGGCATATGACTTTTGAGGAGTGGAAATTACAACATCACCACCTTAATGATAGAGAAGCTCTACAGCTATATATGGCTGAACAACGTTTATTTGAAAACTATAAAAGAGACTTAATTAATCAACAGTTACTAGTACAAAATAATATTATAGCTGAAAATATTTATAATTTAGCGGATAATATATCAAATATATTTAATGTATCGATTGATGTCCCGGCGGCTGGATTTAAATATGTGCTTCCACGAGATTCTAAAACAACTCCTAACCTAGAGTTAATAACTGATGATGGAGAATTATTAATTACGGATGAAGGTAATTTCTTAATAACCTAATTATATTTATAACAGAATCTATTCATTCCCTCTATAAATGAGCACAGTAAAAATATCAGAATATACAGGCAACATAAGTGGTAGCAATATAAATATTGGTGCCACTGGTTCTTTTGGTAGGATAATATGTACAACAATTTCATCATCTACTGGTGAATTTGATGCTAATACTATTTTTATAGGAGGTACAGCATTTAGTAAATCTAACTTAGATGACCTTAAGGATGGAAAACCACTAGGAACAGGAATTAAACAGTTTAAAAGCCCTACTGATGATAGTGTTTATATTAGACAAAGTGTAGCAGGTAAATCTTGGCACTATGCTTCAGATGTTGCACTTATGAAAGTACAAACCTCTTCATTTGAATTAGGAGCGGGTAATGTTCCAACAACTTTAGAGGGAAGTGCTATTGCAATTACTGGTTCTACTGAAGTTACAGGTTCACTTAGAGTAGTAAGTAATAATCAGCAAATTGAATTCGATGCTGGTAGTGGAGGATTTAATGTAAATAATTTATTAGATCTTTTAGCTAATTTTAGTTCATCTGGAGTAGAAGGGGGAGTTGAAGAAGGAGATATTAATTTAGATGGCCAAGTCAATGTAAATGATTTATTATTAGGATTATCGGGTTATGGTAACCCTAACACTATAGCTAATAATATTTTAATTCCACATAATATAAATCATCAATACATAGGACCTACGATAACAATACTTTCTCCTGTTTCAATGTCTATTTCAACAGGATCTTTCGTTTCTATAACACTTTAATATATTTATAATAAAATACACAAATGAGTACCCTTAAAGTTAATTCAATCCAGCCTTTTACCCCAACAGAAGCAGTGTTAATTGATTCAGCTAGTATAGTTTCAGGATCATTGGGTAAATTATCAGTGAAACATGTCGGCTTTGGTGCAACTACGCAAATTAGTTTTGAATCGTTACCTTCAAGTGACCCAGGAGTAGCAGGCAGATTATTTACTACCCAAAGTGCAGGGACTGGGGGTAATTTAGATGGTAAATTAGTATTATTAGTATCAGCTGGCTAATAGAATATAATATACATTATTTGGAGGGGCTTTAGCCCCTTCATATATTTATATACGACTGATTGATCGCAAGACAATCAAAAACAATTAACCCGGCACCTTAGGGGCCACAAAACTTAAATAACATGGTACATAAAATTGACCTATTTGACCCGCGATTTGTATCGCCACTAGACGTTCTTGTAAAGAACTTTTTTGACCAAGATGCGGTTTTTAATAAACCAGATAACCGCTCAGTAAAACACCCAGTAGACGTATTTGAAGATGAAAACGGGCTAACTTTTGAAGTAGCTTGTACTGGGCTAGATAAATCCGATGTAGACATTACTATTGAAGGAGATATCTTAAAAATTTCCTATGATAAAGGTGAGGAGAAAAAATCCGATAGTTCAAGACGCTTTTATCACTCCGGAATTAAAAAATCAAGCTTTAATTTCGGTTGGAAAGTAGCTCGTCGCTTTGAATTAGCTAAAGCAAATGCCGAGATGAATAACGGATTGCTAATTATTGCTGTCCCATATGCTAATGAATCAAAACCAAAATCACTTAAAATAAAATAAACTGACAAAACGATCAGTCAGTCATGAGGGGGCTTCGGCCCCCTCAATATTTATATACAACTAATGGAACATCAAGAACCAGAAGAAAACGAAATCGCTGGACCAGTAGTATTTGCTTTAATGCTACTTAGTTTAGCTGTAACAATAATATATTTTTTATCAACATGAGTAAATTTAACGTACACGAATGGAACCACAAGCGTCGGTTAGCTGAAATAGAAGATAATACCGAAGAAATGAGATCAGAGGCAGTTACTAATTTAATAGATGCTATTGAAATAGCTAAAAATTATAATCTTTTTAACACAGCTCAAGAATTAGCTTTAGGCCAAATAACAACCTCATTAATTAAAAATATGGCTCGTGAACGAGGAGATATGTGATGGAAGATAAAGTAAGAAACCTAATCAGAGAAGCTATATTTGATGTTATGACAGAAGGTCTTTGCGCTAAGGGTAAGGCATATATAGCAAAACGTAAAAGAGCAGGTGAAAAATCATCTGCATATCTATCTGGTAGAGCAGTTAAAGTATGTAAGGGCCAGATGAAGGGGTGATGGACGATAAGTTAAGGAAATATATTAGGGAGTATGTTATGGCTCTTTATAAATCTAAAATGGAAGATGGTAGTGAAGATTATCAGTATAAATATACTAGTGATGTAGAACACCCTATCCAACCTGGTTACCCAGGTGACTTAAAGGGATTTCCATTTGATAGTTCTCAAAATAAACTACCTCCTGCTTATAATCGAAGACATCATAGTTATAGTGTAAAAAAATATTACTAATTTAAGAGAGCCTTTTGGTTCTCTTTTTTTTGTTCGTATATTCACAGTATGGATTATAAACAAGTTTTAAGAGGATACTACGATACAGATAAAAAAGTTAAAGCAATAGATTTACTTACAGATCAGCCTTATTATATTGAGGATAGGCCTGATATGAAGCAACGCGTTGAGCGAGCTATTAATTTTAAACAACTATTAGCTATATATCAACGTGGAACCCGCAATGGGTTTAAATACATTGAACAAGATAATTTTTATATTGAAGTTCAAGAATCAAAATCTGTTAAACCAGTTACAATGATAGATAAACCAGATGATTTTATTATTAGCGATCTTAAGTGGAAATATTTAACTCGCTGTATCAATAAGGGTAAGAACCTTATGTTTGTTGGACCAGCAGGTACTGGTAAAACTCAAATTGTATTTAAAGCAGCTGAGCGTTTAGATAAGCAGATTTTTTACTTTAATTTAGGATCTACTCAAGATGTTCGTTCAGCTCTTATTGGTAATACTTACTTTAAGGACGGCACATATTTTGAGGAATCTGCGTTTGTGACTGCATTAAAAACGCCAAATTCTGTTATTTTACTTGATGAAATTTCGCGAGCAAATCCCGAGGCATGGAATATATTGATGCCAGTTCTTGACGTTAATATACGCAAACTTAGATTAGATGAAAAGGAAAACAGCCCTGTTATTGATGTCGCTGATGGTGTTAGCTTCATTTCTACAGCCAATATTGGGTTTGAGTATACAGCAGCTCGTATGCTCGACCGCGCTTTGGTTGACCGCTTTAGTGTTATTGAGATGGATATTCTCAATAAAGAACAAGAAATGAAATTGCTTAATATTAAGTATCCTAATTTAGATCCTAAAGTTAATGAGGCACTTTGTGATATTAGTTTTAGAATTAGAATGGAATGTGAAAGAGAAAATAGTAAATTAAGTGCTCCTATTCCAACTAGAATGTTACTTGAAGCAGCAGAAATGAGTATAGATGGTTTTGATATTGATGAAACTGCTGAATTAATTATATATCCTCAGTACTCAGATGAAGGAGGAACAGATTCAGAACGTATTTATATCCGACAATTAGTTCAAAAATACGTTCAAAAAGGTGATAAAGAAGATTTGTTTACAGACAATGATTTTAGAGCATTAGATAATTATGACATTTAAAAAAGGATATATTGAAGTATGTTTATCTACTGAAGATGGTATTCAGCATTTACGTTGCCATGGGTGGTTAAAACGCCAACAAATATTAATCAAATCTGAACAAGTATTTAGAAAAGGTAGTGAAGATTTTGGTATGTTCATCATTGTAATACCAAGTGAAGAATTATATGAATTAATGGATCTTAAAGATGACATGTTTAGTTCATTCGAGGTAATGTCAAAAGAAGAAGAACGATGGTCATCCTATAAAAAGAAAAAAGATAAAGACTTTATAAAAAATATTTCTAGTTTTATGTTTAGTTTAGCCCCAGAAAATAAGGTTGATATTGATGATTTTATTGCTAAAGCAAATGAAGCAACATTAAAAATGTTTAAAACATCAAATGAATTTAGAGGTGATTATGTGGTAAATGATTTTATGACTGTAGAGGAAAAAATTAATGATTTAGATGCTTTAATTGAATTCTTTGAAATTAGAGAACGTTATGAAGACTGTGCCTATTTAATGAAAATTAGGGATAAAATAGTTGCAAATGAAGAATTTAAAACAAAATAACTATTGGGTAAGTGATTGTACTTATGATATTGAAGTAATATACACTTACAAATGAGAGAATTTGGATTACGGTTAAGAAAGTTTTACATTCACCTAAGGTGGAAACGAGCAGTTAAACAATGGTTTAACCATAATGAAAAACCGTTATTTAAACTAGCAAGACAATTAAACAAAATAAACTATGAGCTTAGACAAATTAGAAGCAGCAAAAAAGTATTATGAAGCAGTAGCAGCTGAAGCTGAAGTTACAATAGACTTATACTTAAATAATTCAGTGGGTATTGGTGAACACCCTGGAATAATGGAAGAATTACGTAAGCAAATTGAAAAATTAGGCGAAGCAAGGGATGGTATTGACACTGTCATTACACTTCAGAATAAAAATAAAGCTGAAAAAAAACAACTAAACGGTTAATTAATTAATGAAAAGGTTTTGGGCAGACCTCAGCGATATATTCGTTGAGCAGGAAAGAGCTTACATTGTTTGCAATGATCAAGCACAATTTTTTAGTGGATTAAGAGGTGGTAAACCATCATTTAGCGAATCTTATGATGATGCTAAACCACTTACTAGAGAAAGTCAATTTAGAACCTTGGTTAGGGTATCGGATGTTCCTATATTTAAAGAGTATATTGAAAAATGAGTGGTTTTTTATTAGCAATTGGAGTTAGTGCCTTCCTTACACTTGTAAGTGGAATGTTTATATGGTATTCTAGACAAATATCCGGACCTTCTTCGGTAAACATAATTCAAACAGGGATGTTTGTTAAGTTTATGTTAGGGGCATGTATTACATTTTTTGTTATTAATGAAGTAAACGTAAATCCTTATATATTTGGGATGACATTTGGCATATATGTTTGCACGGCATTTCCCGTAGTTGCATATATGATGGTAAAAAATGATTTTAAATAAAAAATAATGCCTCAAGAACAAATAATAGTATGTACTATCTTAGCTACAGCTATGATAATAGGGTTAGTTTTAAAAGATCATATGTGTGATGAGTAAAAATCTAGTATATTATTTTAATGTTGCTGATTTTCTTGAAGTAGAAAACGCTAGCAATGGAGATTGGGTTCAAGTCACTTGCTTTACATTTAGATCATATGCTGGGAATAGACGTATTAGGGGTGAAGTATATGAAGGACCAATTTTATACAGTGGTACAAACCTATTATATGAAGGTCCTCTTACTGGGAAAATTGTTTCACTTGAAGAAGGGGAAGACATTAGCCACTTGAGAAAGGTAAGAAAAAATAGTAGATTCGCATATTCAAATGAGTGGACATAATGGCTAGAGATGGATCATATATTTACCCGGTTGTAGTGACATTTAAAACATCAAATCGCTCCAACGCTAGAGTAAAGCAAAAAGTTATTCGCAATAAAAATGTTGACGAAGTATTAGACGTAAAAACAAAAATACCTGGTATTCCAGAGAAAGCTGTTATTTTAGAAATCGGATTAGGAAAGAGTTTTATTAAGAAAGTTGGTTAACTGAAAATTCAATCGTATATTTAGGGAAGAAAGTTAGTTAAAAAACCCACAAATTCAAAGTTATGTCAGAAGTACAAGACACACAATTTTCAACTGCACAGCAGTTAATTAATACGGTCAATCAAAAGATCGAAAACCGCGATGAACTCACTATGAGTGAGCTCAAGATGATTTGTCCTGAGATCGCAACACCAGAGATTAACCCAGCACTTCGTCAGAAGTTGGGTATTACGGATAGATATGTCCACGTGCCTACTGAAAAGGTGATTGAGGATATTATGGAATTGGGTTGGACCCCAATTAATGCTTATCGTGTTAATTCACGAGGTAAGCGTACGGGTACTGGTCGCCACATGGTCAAGTTTGTTAACTATGACTTCATGGAAGAGGGTAAAACCGAGTACCCTGAGCTGTTGCTCACTAATAGCCACGATGGCACTACTGCATTCAAGTTGGATGTAGGTATTTTCCGATTGGTTTGTTCCAATGGAATGGTTGTTAAGTCCCAAGACTTCGGTTCAATGCGAGTTCGTCACTACGGTTACGATTTCGAAACCATTAAGGGTGCTGTAAACAGCTTGGTAGAACAGATTCCTGATTACCTCAAACAAGTTGAGGATATGAAGGAGCAGGAATTGGAGCGTGAACAGATGCTTGAGTTTGCTCGTCAAGCAGCGTTGCTCCGATTTAAAACAGCTAATATTGAAACGATTGATAAGGTCGTTGATGTAGAGGATTTGCTTGAGTCAACCCGTAAGGAGGACAATGGCAATGGTTTGTGGGAGGTGTTTAACCGCCTACAAGAGAAGGTCGTGAACGGTAAGTTCAATTATGCACTTGGTAAGAAAGAGCGTAAGGCTCGTCCCGTGAAGGGTTTCAAGCCGCAGGTAAAGCTCAACCAGGATTTGTGGGAGCTTGCGAGCAGTTACTTGCCTGAAACCGCAGCGGCCTAAATATAGAAGAGGGGGGCGTAAGCCCCCCTCGTTTATTTTTCACTATCCCATGAATAAACAGCCCCGTCAGGCATCATTACATAGTTAGTAACAGTTGAATTTTGACTACAACAAGTAGATCGTGTAGTATTAGTGGTTGCGCAACCCGCTAAACACAATACTACCGCTAGTGCGAATAAGTATTTCATGTTATTTGGGTTTTAATTCAATTATACATACATTGGTAACATATAAGTCATAATAAAGTCATAAAACGTCATATTAAAATGAGAGATCACAATAGCCGCCGGCGCCGCCGGAATTATAGTAGCACCATGAATGACCTAGCCTATGCTATGGTTAGAGGTGATGTTAATAATGTTAAAGACCACTTTGAAAGAGTAGTACGTTACGGTGGAAAAATGACTCGCCGTGACTGTGAGGAGTTTATTAGGGAGTTTCGGGCTGAAATGGAGGAACGGGTTCCTAGTAAGCAACAGCTTGCGGTTAATAAGGAAAAGAGAAAGCAAAGAAATTTGGGAAAATGAGAATTCAATCGTATATTTAAGAAGTAAGGTTGATAAAGAAATCCAAAAAACAACAACATGAAAAACCGTAAATATGCAGATGGGTACCTGCCAAAAATTGCCTACTACATCTCCAAATCAAACAGTGAAAAGGTAAATTACTTCACTGAGCGCCATGAATCCAAGTATGGTAAGTTGAACGCTAATGATATTAATAAAATTATTGACATGGTTATGGAGCTAGCAACTAAATAATAGTATGCCCGGGTGGTGGAATAGGTAGACACGACAGACTTAAAATCTGTTTCGCCGAACGGTGAGTGCGGGTTCGAGCCCCGCCCCGGGTACACAGCATGCTCCCTTAGCTCAGTTGGATAGAGCAACAGCCTTCTAAGCTGTGGGTCACAGGTTCGAATCCTGTAGGGAGTACAGTTCATTGAAATCTTGGTTTAATTCGCTGATGACGTCACTGCGTAAATTTATGACGCACCAATATGGGAACGTAGCTCAATTGGTTAGAGCATCAAGCTTATATCTTGAAGGTCGCAGGTTCAATTCCTGCCGTTCCTACAAATGAAATGAAGGAAACCCCACCGCGCTGATCACGCACGGGGGGGTATGACTGAATGTGTTCCTATGATTTAGGGGAACAAAGTACACATGCTAATGGGCAGCTTTACTTACAGCAAGCGCTGTGAGACTAGGTGGGCTTATTAGGGTGTGGTTGTGTGGTTAGAAACTAAATTTCTACTAGTCGATATTGTGAACTTCAATTGGGGTTAGCAGCCATGAAGTGAAACAAATGACAGGTATGCGGGATTAACAATCCTCATGTGCCGTTATGAGTTACCAATATTATTCGCCTGCTTGCCGCGCTTAAGAGCCTGAATAACTCTTTACCCATTCCTTCATTTTCATTTATAATCTCGTAGCTCAGTTGGTAGAGCAACGCCCTTTTAAGGCGTGGGTCGTCGGTTCAAGCCCGACCGGGATTACAGCGTGTGAGGCGAATGGGGTTCTTTAGCTCAGTTGGTTCAGAGCATCTCGTTTACACCGAGAGGGTCGCTGGTTCGAGTCCAGCAAGAACTACAAACTTATTAAATTAATTATTATGAATAGATTCAAAACATTCATGGGTGTATACTACCCTATAGTATTAGCGTTTGTTTCATTTTTATACTCCGTTTCATTATGGTTTACAGGAAACAAACTAGAAGGAATATTTGTTGGAATTTGGGTACCCTCTATTTTAGCATTTTCAATTGCAATTAGACAACGTAGAAACGACTTAAATAGAAAGCGATGAACATAATTATGTTTTTGATTGGTAGTGCTATTTTTATAGCATATATGTTTGGTTTACTTACTATGATTAATAACGCTCATAAGGACCAGGCTAATACTGATAGGCATACATTACATGCAGATGAAATGGATATGGATGGTATGGGTAATTTTAGCCGTATGCCATCAAATATTAAAGTAAAAAAGCGTAATGCAAGGAAGAAAAAAAAGACAGTACGAAGACAGTTGGTGGATGATAGAAAAAGCAAGTAAGTGCTTTTTGGCTTCCCTAATTTTTTACCTTATATTCACAATCATAAGTTAAGAAAATGGCAAAAGAAGTAAACATTGTGGTTCTGTGTAATGAGATTTACCAGGGCCTTAAAGCGAAAGGATGTGGCATGTCCCCCATTGAGGTAATTGAAAAATCAGACCTTGGTAGTGATAGGAGTTTTAATGGTACATTTGTAAATATTATTTTTGATGCTTTAGAAAAAGCAAAAAGGTGAGGGATTTTGATATTAAAAAAATCTATCGTATGTTTATAGGGTAAGATTAAGAAATGAATTTAAAACAATACAAACAAAAACAAAACAAAATGGCTGGACGTGGACGACCTCGTAAGAATGCTGTTGCACCCAAGACGGTGCTTAAGCATGTAGAATTTACTAAAATGCATGACGTGAAGTTTGATCCTTCACTGTTTACACCTGTTAAAAGTGGTACTATTGTAGATACTGTACTCAGTAATGAAGGTGGTATTTTCCCTGGTACTAATACTGTTGTGATTGGTGATCCAGGTGTAGGTAAGAGTACCGTATTGCTTGATTTGCTTGCTAATTTCCAGAGCAAGGGCAAGCGTGTGTTGTTTATCTCGGGCGAGATGAACGAAATTGATATGTTTGGTTACGTAAAGCGTTACCCCAAGTTTGGTCGTTTGCCCATTTTGTTTATGCAAAATTACCCTCAAAACCCAAAGAGCGCTATTGAATTGTCACTTAATCAGGGATTTGATATTGTACTGATTGATAGCTGGGCTGAGGTGAATGATATGGTTCAGGAGGAGAATGGTTGGACGCGTAAGAAGGCTGAATCATGGTTGCTTGATTTGATGGATAAGCATAATAAGGCAGGTAATGAGCGTAATAAGCATACCGCATTTATTAATATTCAGCAAATGACTAAGGGTGGTGATTTTGCGGGTTCAAATCGTATTAAGCACATGACCACAGCTATGGCTCAGCTCAAGTTTGATGGTCGTGGACGTGATGCTTTACGTTACATGGTGTTTAGTAAGAACCGTCGAGGCGATGTTGGTGATAAGATTTACTTCTCACTGTTCCGCCCTAATAATGTTGAATATAGCTTTGAGCAAGTATAAAGATTTGTTTTGTGTTGTTGCAGAGGGGGGTTCGGAGCAATCCGGCTCCGTCCCCCTGATGTTACATTAAAATTAAAAATAATGGTATTTAGTACAGATAAATTTATAACAACAATTAGAAAGCAACTGGATGGAATTGCAGATGATTTTGTTAATGATATGTGTGATGATGCTTGTATTGTAGCACGTCGCCTTATTGATGAAACTAATGATGCTAAGTGTTTGGATCATATGAATGAAATTAGTACACTGGCCGAAATGTGTACTAATATGAGACATGATTGTAATGCTTTGGCTAGTGCATTTGAAGATGTGTTTAGACGTGAACACGGTAGTGGTAAAGAAGCCGCTACTGGTTTAGATGCTATGAAAATTATTACTGAAATTGGTAATGATATTAATGTAATTGCCCCACATATTAGTTGGTTATTTGAAGATAGTGATTGTACTATCATCCAAAACATTTACAACGATTCGTTTTTTGCGCCGGCTGAAGGTCAGCCGGTTTAACAGTTTAATCTTAACCCAAA
>CETK01069624.1_pt1 | contig 40534 bp, 30 predicted proteins | sample 361431 | NCBI WGS metagenome assembly CETK01 (sample SAMEA2622452, study PRJEB7988) | marine metagenome | biome: marine biome (ENVO:00000447); feature: surface water layer (ENVO:00002042); material: "saline water (ENVO:00002010), including plankton (ENVO:xxxxxxxx)" | depth 5 m | reverse complement strand
AATATGAATAATTATTCTGATCTATCTGAAGGACTATATGCAGATATAGAAACATCAAAAGGAAATATTATCCTTCAACTATATTATGAACAAGCACCAACCACCGTATCAAATTTTGTTGCTTTAGCAGAGGGTAATCACCCGGTTGTTGATGATCAACATTCTGGAAAACCTTATTATGACGGATTAAAGTTTCATAGAGTAATTGAAAATTTCATGATTCAGGGTGGAGATCCAACAGGATCAGGATCAGGTGGTCCAGGATATCAGTTTGACGATGAGTTTAATGAAGAACTTAAACATGATGGACCTGGAATATTATCTATGGCTAATGCTGGACCTGGAACTAATGGTAGTCAATTTTTTATTACGCATGTTGAAACACCCTGGTTAGATGGCAAACATTCAATTTTTGGTAAGGTAAATACTGGTCAAGAAGTAGTTGATAATGTTGAACAGGATGACATTATTAAAAGAGTTAAAATTATTAGAGTTGGAGAAGCTGCTAAAAGTTTTGATGCTCCTAAAAATTTTGAAGATTACATTACAGAGAAAAGCGAAGCTGATATCTTAAAGGCAGAAGCTGAAAAGGAAAGCATAGAACAATTAACAAAGGGCATGAAGGAGACTGAAAGTGGTTTAAAATATAAAATTTCTAAAAAAGGTAATGGTCCAAATGCTAAAGTTAATGATGTTTTATCTGTTCATTATTCATTAAAACTAATCGATGGATCAGAGATTGATTCCTCATTTACCAGAGGAGAGCCTATTGAATTTACTTGTGGTGTTGGGCAAGTTATTAAAGGATGGGATGAAGCCATGCAACTCTTGAACAAAGGATCTAAGGCTACTCTTGTAATACCAAGTGAATTAGGGTATGGATCAATGGGTGCAGGTAATGGTGTTATCCCCCCTGATGCTACTTTAATTTTTGAAGTTGAATTAATAGATATAAAATAATGACAAATAAAAGTATTATTGCTTTAGCTTTAATACCGCAAATTCTAATTGTCAACTTTCTAAAGTACAATCCCTCAATAATTGATAAATATTATTCAGATTATATCTTCAATTCTATAGTGAAGGCTAATGTTTTTCTTTATTCTTCTATAAATGCACCTGTTGGGGAAGTATTGTACATAATTCTTCTAATAACTTTTTTATATCTTAGTTTCAAAGCACTTTCATTTAGATTAAACGATCTAATAAATCTATTCGTTCTAATTTCAATTACTTATTTCATTTTCTATGCATTTTGGGGCTTAAATTATTTTAAACCTTCTATCTCTGATAATCTTAATCTTAATTTAAATTATGAACTTATAGAATTAGAAAGCACTCTTGATAGTATCACAATTAAAATTAATGAAGTAAATAGATTAATTGATAGAAATGAAGTTGATATAGATGTTATTAATATTCAAAGTGATTATAGACAAAATATAAAGAAATCTATTCTACCTGAGTTATTTCTTTTACGAAGAATTTCAGGTCATTACATTCCATTCACATCTGAGGCAATTGTTATTAATAGAATCCCAAAAATTAGTATACCTATTGTAATATTTCATGAAAAAGCTCACCAAAATGGATTTGCTAACGAAGCAGATGCAAGCTTTATAGGTTTCATAGAATCTATTGAAAGCACTAATCCATTAATTAGATATTCTGGATATTTTAATGCTCTATTAAACCTTCTAAACGAGATTAATAAAAATTATCCTGAAAGATTAAATGATTATATGAAAAGACTCGATAAAAGAATTATAATAGATATAAACGAACATATAGAATTTTGGGATAATTACTCTGATAATTATTTTGATCAAGTATCTAATAAAATTTATGACGTTTTTTTGAAATCTAATAATCAAAAAGATGGAATCCTTTCTTATAATAAACTATCGAACTTTATTATTGATTATTATCAAAGAGGAGATCTTTATTACTATTTCAGGTAATTTAGTTTACTTCAATATTTAAGTCTCTTTTAATCCATAATTATTATTTGTAAATTTAAGTAAGCAAATTTTACAATGCTAGTTGATAATAAAATATTACCGGCAGACGTTCATAACCTATATGAAGACCTGATTGATTCAAGTTATCAAAAGATGTCTACAAGACAAAAAAAGATTATATACGAATCATTAATAATTGCTTACAATGGACACGATGGACAATTGAGAAAGTCTGGCGAGCCATATATATACCATCCAATTGAAGTTGCTAAAATTGTTGCAAAAGATATCGGTTTAGATTATGTCTCAATTGCATCAGCTATACTTCACGACGTAGTAGAAGATACATCTGTTACCTTAGGTGATTTAAAAAATAAATTGGGTGATGAAATTACCAAGATAGTTGATGGACTAACTAAAATTTCAACACTTAAAAAAAATGAAGATTATTCAGTTCAAGCTGAAAATTATCGTAAAATGCTTTTAACACTACATAAAGATATTAGAGTTATTTTAATTAAAACAGCAGATAGACTTCACAATATGCGAACAATAGATTTTCTTTCAAAGGCAAAGCAGGACCAGATGGCCTCAGAATCTCTTTATATATACGCACCCCTAGCCCATAGAGTAGGTCTGTATAATATCAAAAATGAACTTGAAGATCTAAGTTTAAGAATTTTGGAAACTCAAAGCTATAATATTATTAAGAATAAGATTGATAAGGAGTCTGTTGATCAAGAAAAATATGTTGAATCATTTAAAAATTTAATTAACTCAAATCTTGATGATCAAAAAATTAAATATTCTATTATAGGCAGAAGCAAGTCTATATATTCTATTCATAATAAAATAAAAAGGAAAAATATTTCATTTGATGAAGTCTTTGACAGATTTGCAATAAGAATTGTTTACAAATCAACACCAAAAAATGAAAAGTTTATTGCATGGAAGATCTATTCAATTATAACTGACTATTTCACATCTAACCCAACAAGATTAAGAGACTGGATTTCTTTTCCAAAAACAAATGGATACGAGGCTCTTCATCTTACAGTTGTTGGACCAAAAAATAAATGGGTTGAAATTCAAATTAGATCAGAAAGAATGAATGAAATTGCTGAAAAGGGATATGCTGCTCATTATGGGTACAAACATAAGGAATCAAATAAAAATGAAGTTGAACTTTGGCTAAATAAGCTTCAAGATGTCCTAACTCATGATAATGAACATGCAATTGATTTTGTTGAAGATTTTAAGTTAAATTTTTATTCCAAGGAGATATACGTTTTTACACCTAATGGTGATTTAAAATCATTAAAAAGCGGTTCTAGTGCATTAGACTTTGCATTTCATGTTCATACTGATATAGGAATTAAGACCAGAGGAGCTAGAGTTAATGGAAAGCTTGTTCCTCTGAGTCATACATTAAAAAGTGGAGACCAAGTTGAGATTATTACATCAGATAATGTAAAGCCCAATGTTAACTGGTTGACTTTTGTTGAAACATCAAAAGCAAAATCAAAAATTAAATCTTCTTTAAACGAAGAAAAGAAAAGAATTTCTCTAGATGGAAAAGAAATACTGGAAAGAAAGCTGAGACAATTAAAAATCAAGTTAGATGATAAGGTTTCCAGTCAAATGATGAAGTTTTTTAAAATTAATGCAAGTAATGATTTATATTACAATATTGGTACAGGCAATATTGACAATAAACAGATCAAAAAATTTGCAAAAGATTATAATAGCTATATAGGTTTTTTTAAAAGGAGGATTGGATCAACTACTGGCAATGTAGACAAGATTGGTGAATCAGGAAATTTTATAAAATTTGATAAACTTGTTTTTGGAAAAGAAAAAGAAATATTAAAGTATTCTATTTCTAATTGTTGTAATCCTATACCTGGTGATAAGGTTTTTGGGTTTGTCTCTGTTAAAGAAGGTATCAAAGTTCATAAAAAAGATTGTCCTAATTCTATTTCATTGAGGTCAAATTATGCATATAGAATTATTTCTGCTAATTGGATTGATTCAGAGAGTCATGAATTTAACGCACAAATTGAGTTGAGTGGAATAGATGACATTGGACTAATCAATAATATTACTTCATTAATATCAAATTCAATGAACGTTAATATGAATAAAATATCTTTTGAGACAAATGATGGAACATTTTCCGGATTAATAAGTGTAGAAGTAAAAAATAAAGTAATTTTAAATAAATTATTAAAGAAACTTACTTCAATTGATGGAATTGAAAAAGTCTCAAGAAAATAACTAGAATGACATTGAAAAAGAAAAATGACGAGGTAACAGAAGTTTTTACAAAATTTTTGAATCACCATAACCACAGAAAAACCCCTGAAAGATTCAGTATTTTAAATGAAATTTACTCTACTGAGGGACACTTTGATATTGACTCCCTATTTGAAAAAATGAATAAGAAGAATTACAGGGTTAGTAGAGCAACACTATATAATACAATTGAATTGTTGTTAGAATCTGGACTTGTAAGAAAACATCAATTTGGTGATTCTTCATCTCATTATGAAAAATCTTATTTTAATAATCAACATGATCACATAATTATCACTGATACAGGAGAGGTAAAAGAGTTTTGTGATCCTCGCATTCAAACAATAAAAAATGATATTGAAAAAATTTATGATATCAAGATTGAGGATCATTCGTTATATTTATACGCTACAAGCAATAAGAAAAGTAATAACTAAAAAGCTATGTCATTAGATCTTTTATTAGGCCTTCAATGGGGAGATGAGGGAAAGGGTAAAATAGTCGATGCAATAACTCCTGACTATGATATTGTTGCTAGATTTCAAGGAGGACCAAATGCAGGGCACACAATCGAATTTGAAGGGAATAAGCATGTTTTGCATACTATTCCGTCAGGAATTTTTAATAATAACTCAATAAATTTAATTGGTAACGGAGTAGTTATTGATCCATCAATTTTCCTTAAAGAGGTTAATGGTCTTAAAAAATTCAGAATTGATATAAAAAATAAACTACTTATTTCAAAAAGAGCCCATATAATACTCCCAACTCACAAGATACTTGATGCTAATTCCGAAGCTTCGAAAGGAAAGAAAAAGATTGGTTCAACTTTGAAAGGTATAGGTCCTACATATATGGATAAAACAGGTAGAAATGGAATTAGAGTTGGAGATATAATTGATAAAAATTGGAAATCAAAATATAATAGCTTAAAAGAAAAACATCAAAATCTTTTATTAAATTTTAGTAATCAAGTCAATGTTGACTTTGACAAGTTAGAATCTGATTTTTTTGATGGTGTTGACTGTTTGAAACAATTTAAATTAATTGATAGCGAAAATTATTTAAATCAAGCAATAAAAAATGGTAAAAAAATACTTGCTGAGGGTGCCCAAGGATCACTTTTAGATATAGATTTTGGAACATATCCTTTTGTAACCTCTTCCAATACAACTTCTGCAGGGGCATGCTCAGGTTTAGGCGTTCCACCTAACAAAATAAATAAAATTAGAGGTATTTTTAAAGCATACACAACAAGAGTTGGTTCAGGACCTTTTCCAACAGAGCTTCTAAATTCAACTGGTGAAAAGATTAGAGAGATTGGAAAAGAATATGGAGCAACAACAGGTCGAGACAGAAGATGTGGATGGCTAGATCTTGTTGCATTAAAATACTCAGTTGAAATTAATGGTGTTACAGAACTTAATATAATGAAATCTGATGTTTTAAGTAAAATTGAAAGCATTTTTGCTTGTACTTCATACTTAATCGATAACGAAGAAGTTGATTATTTCCCTTATGAAATTAATTCAAAAGATATAGTTCCAAATCTAATGGAGTTTAAAGGCTGGGATGCAGATATCACAAATATTAAAGAAGAAGAGAAACTACCAAATGAGCTTATAGACTATATTAAATTTATTGAGGAATATATTCAAGTTCCTGTAAAACTTATATCAGTTGGCCCGGACAGGAGTCAAACAATATACAGAAATTGATGAAATCCCTTAATTATATTCTATTATCTATATTGACTACAAGTTCTGTTTTTTGCCAAGATCAGAAAATAATTGAAATAATTAAAGCTGGAAAATCAATAAGAAACTCTGTTGATTACCCTGGTGCTAATATATTACAAAAAAGTAATGACATAAGAGTATTACTTTATCATGATGGTGCAGAAATAGAATCTGATTTATCATATTATTACTTTAATGAAAATTCATTTAAAGCAAACGGTAAAGTTAATTTCAAACAAGGAGACACACTACTTCTTACTTCGGATTATTTAGAGTATGATGGTACTACAAAGAAGGCATTTGCATATGGAAATGTTAAATTAGAGAGGCCTGATATGCAGTTAGAAACTGATACTTTATATCTTGATAGAAATAAAAATATAGCATTTTACAATTCAAAAGGTAAAATAATTGACAATGAAAACATTTTAAAAAGTAAGTCTGGAACTTATTTCATGATTCCAAAAAAATATATTTTCAAATCAAATGTGACAATTAACAACCCTGAATATATTGTTAATTCTGAAGAATTAGAGTATTTTACAGATAGTAATCACACATATTTCAATGATAGAACTTTAATTACAGGAATTGATTATTCCATATTATGTAGAAATGGTTTTTATGATACCAATAATCAAAAAGGGTTTTTTAAAGAAAATGCCATAATTAATTATGATGGTAAAATAATTAATGGTGACAGTATTTTTTTTGAAAATGAAAAATCTTATGCAGCAGCTTCTTACAATGTTAGAATAAATGATACAATTAATAATTCTATAATAACAGGTCATTTTGGAGAAATTTTCAAAGAAAAAGATTCAGCAATAGTCACAAAGAATGCACTTGCAGTTAACATTGTAAAGAATGACTCTCTTTACATTCATTCAGATACTATAACTTTTACAGGTCCTGATGAGCAAAAAATTTTAAAGGGTTATTATGATGTAAGAATCTTAAAATCGGATGTTAAAGGTCTTTCTGATTCAATTCACTTTAATCAAAAAACTGGTTTGATAAAATTATTAAAAAAACCAAAAAGTAATAGATTAATGAAGAGCTTAACTGATGAGCAAAAAAATAAATTAAACCCAGTAATATGGTTTGATAAAAGTCAAATAACTGGAGATAAAATTTTTTTAAAATCAAACATTATTACTGAACAGTTAGATTCCCTAATTATAAGAGGTAATGTTTTTATGAGTCAGAAAGATTCATTATTTGAAAATAGATTTAATCAAATTAAAGGAGAAAAGCTGGATGGACATTTTGAAGATGGAAAATTAGATAATGTATTTGTCGTAAAAAATAGCACACTTTTATATTATTTATATTCCGATGAAAATGAATTTATTGGAATGAATAAAACACTTTCTAGTTCAATTTTAATTAAATTTTTAAACAATGAAATCTCTGAGGTTTCATTCTATAAATCACCTGATGGTGATGTTATTTCAGAAAATAATATAATACAAAATGAAATGAAACTACCTGGCTTTATATGGCGGGAAAATGAAAGACCTGAGACAATCAAAGATTTATTTAGTGATTCTGATAAAAAATTAGAAATAATTGAAATTCAATAATTGATCATGTTAATTACTTTGTTGAAAATAAATTAATACACAGCTTATAACAACTTATTGAGATGACTAACTTAGGGTAAATTTAAATCTTGAGTAATCTAAACGATTCAATAACAAAATTTGAAGAGATGTTAAAGACAAACACTGTCTTTTACTTTGATTCGTCGGACTTCATAAACATTTCACATCATTACATTGATGAAGCTAATTTTTCTCTTGCAGAAAAATCAATAAAAATGGGATTGGAACAACACCCAAATAATATTGATTTAATGCTTCTAAAGTCCGAATTACTCATTTTTGATTCAAGATATGAGGATGCATATAAAATTTTAAATTATGTAGAAGAAATTGATCCTGAAAATAGAGAGGTATATCTTCAAAGAGCAACGATATATTCAAAAAATAATTTAAGCGAGGAAGCAATTGATATCCTAAAAAAAGCATTGTTATTTATTGATGATAAAATTGATTTTTGGAATATGATAGCAATGGAATTTCTTTTAATCGAAGATTTTAAATCAGCAATACCTTTTTTTAAAAAATGTCTAAATTATGATAATGAAGACTATCAATCCTTATACAACCTAATTTTTTGCTACGATAATTTGGGGATGATTGATGAATCAATCAATGAATTAAGCAGAATTTTAGAGAAAAGACCATATTCCAAAATTGCATGGCACCAACTAGGAAAAATATATTATAAAAAAGATAAATATAAAGAGGCAATTTCAGCTTTTGACTTTGCAATAATTTCAGATGATCAATTTGTTTCTGCGTATGTTGAGAAAGCAAATATTTTATATAAACTCAATAAATTTAATGAGGCTTTAGATAATTATAGACTTGCAATCGAACTAAGTGAACCAAACTCACATATTTATTTTAAAATAGCCAAATGTTATAGAAAATTAGATAACAAAGTATTATTTCTAAAGTATATTAAAAAATCTATAAGGTTAGAACCTGGAGATGAAAAGGTCTGGATTTATTTTGTAAAATATTACGCCGCTAAAGGAAATTATAGAAATGCCAAATATTTAATTTCTAAAGCAATTTTAAATAATCACAACAGTCTAAACCTTTTTGAATTAAATGCAATATTATATTATAAGACTGGTGATAATTTTAAAGCATTAAATTTCTATTATAAAATAATTGAATCTAATGAAGCCATTTCATGGAGAATTTGGAAAGGGTTAATTGAATGTCTTATGAATACAAAAGAATGGGAAGTCTTACTAAAAATGAGCTTGAGAGCTAAAAAGAGTTTTCCAAAAAAGTCTTTTCTTGATTACATAATCTGTGGTTGTCTTTTAAAAAACGGGAGAATAAATGAGGCAGTTTATTTTTATCAAAATGGCCAAAAGAAATCTAAGTTTCCTAAAAGGATACTGCAATTTTTTCCAGAATTCTCAGATAATAAAACTTTATTAGTTTAAATTTTTTTAATTTAAAAAATGATTAACAATTATTTAATTCTTTTTTTGAAAGGCCTTGCTATGGGTGCCGTTAATAAAATACCAGGTGTTTCAGGTGGGACAGTTGCTTTTGTTACTGGCATCTATGAAGATTTGTTGTTTTCAATAAAAAAAATAAATTTTAATTCTTTTAAAATTTTATTTAAAAAAGGATTTTCAGCTTTCTATAAAGAAATAAATGGTAAATTTTTAACTATTGTTTTTGCTGGTGTTGTTTCCAGTTTTTTTAGTGTTTCATTAGTCTTGGATATGTTGATAAAGAATTATGAACTTTATGTTTTTGGACTTTTTTTTGGCATGATATTGGGATCATTCTATGTTATTTATCATCAACTTGAAAAAATAGATTTTAAAACTATAATTGGAATATTCATTGGTCTGTCTTTAGGATTAATAATTAGCTTTGTAGATAATGTACAAGTAAATAATTCAAGTTTAGTAATATTTGTCTCTGGAATGATTGCCATATCAGGAATGATTTTACCAGGATTATCAGGATCTTATTTTCTTTTATTGATGGGAAACTATACTTTAATAATGGTTGACTCTGTTAATGCATTATATTTTACTTTAATCGAAATATTTTCTTTCAATTTTGACTTTATTTTTGATTTCGAGAGACTTTATTTGTTAAAAGTTTTATTACTATTTACATTAGGATCTATTTCAGGATTAATATTTTTATCGAATATATTAAGTTCTTTACTTAAAAATTATAAAAAAATTACCATATCTATTATAGTTGGTTTTATTGCAGGTTCACTTGTAGGAGTTTGGCCATGGAAAAATATCGATGTATACGGAAAATCGTCTCTTATTATTCCCGACTTTGCATTATTAGAAACCTGGATTACATTTTTTTACCTTTTAATTGGGATAATGTTTGTAGTTTTATTGGAAACATTAGCAAAGAAATATTGAAGGATGTAAAACAATTCGGTCTAATAGGAAAGAATATCGAATATTCATTTTCAAAACATTACTTCACTGAAAAGTTTAAGTCAAATACAGATTTCTCAGGTTTTACATACGAAAACTTTGATATCAAATCAATTAGACATATTAATACCCTTTTTATTAATAAAAATTTAGCAGGATTAAATGTGACAATACCATACAAAGAATCAGTTATAAATTATTTAGATGATTTATCGGAAGAAGCAAAAGAAATTGGAGCTGTAAATACCATCTGCTTTGAGGATAACAAAAAAATAGGTTATAATACTGATATATATGGTTTTACAGAGACTTTAAAAGCGGATGTAAAGAATAATTTTGACGAAGTTATAATATTAGGTTCTGGTGGAGCATCCAAAACAGTTAAGTATTATTGTATTAAAAATCAAATTCCCTTCATTATTGTGTCAAGAAAGACTGATGATTCATATGTTTCATATCAAGATTTAGAAATTGATACTTTTAAAGGAAAAAAATTAGTTGTTAATTGTACTCCTCTAGGAACTTTTCCAAATGTGAATAAATGTCCTGAAATCCCATATGAACAGTTAAATGAAAAAGATATTTTATTTGATTTAGTTTACAATCCATCTGAAACACTTTTTATGAAGATGGGTAAAGAAAAAGGTTGTAGAACTATTAATGGATATGAAATGCTTAAGTCTCAAGCAAAAAGGTCTTTTGAGCTATGGTTAGATCATATTAAATAGGAAAGCAATTTTTTTTTGTTACTTTTAGTGTATAAATAATATATTTAGCGTAATGAAAGACTCGAACAATAAATCGATTAAGTCTTCATCGGATTCTGAAAATCCAGTAAAAAAAATAGTCCCTAAAATGCCAAAGGATAAGAGGACTAAGGCATACAAAGAGTGGGTTAAAAAATATGGTAATCAAGTTTCAGAATTAGATAAGATTCCTGAGATGCCCAAGGATAAGAGGACTAAGGCATACAAAGAGTGGGTTAAAAAATATGATAAACAAATAACTCAACAAAGTCCAGAAAAATCATCCCCCCCTAAGTTAAAGAAAACTAAATCAAAAGACACGAGTCTTTATGAGCTCATTGATACTTTTCAAGATGAAACAAATTCAGATCAGTGGTTTCAAAGAAGAAAAGAAATAGAAGCTTTAAAAACTAAAATTAACTCATTAATTAATAAGAATTCTAAGGAGTCTGATTATGAATTAAAAAAATTAAAATCAAACTTTTTTGAAAACTTAAAAAAATACTCCGATAAAAAAAGGAAATACTTTAATAAGTTAAATTCTAATCAAAAAGAAAATTTAAAAAAAAGACAGGAATTAATTCAGAAAATAAAAGATCTTATAGTAGTAGATGAAAATCCAAATAAATTATATTCAAAATTTAAGATATTAAAAGAGCAATGGCATGAAACTGGCCAAGTTCCGATTACAGATAGAAACAATATTTGGGAAACTTACAGGCATCATGTTGGAAATTTTTATGATTTTCTTCATTTGAATAGAGACCTTAGAGAACTTGATTTTAAGCATAATTATGAAGAAAAAGTAAAAATTATTCAAAAAGCTGAAGACTTAGATAAAATAGATGATACATTAAAAGCTTCTCGAGATCTGAATGATTTACACAGATTATGGAAAAATGAATTAGGTCCAGTATCTAGGGAACACAGTGAAAAACTATGGTTAAGATTTCAAGCAGCATCCCAAAAAATTCATATTAAAAGACAAAATCTACAAAAAGAACTTTCCACAATTCAACATTCTAATTTTGAAAAGAAACAAGTTGTTATTAATAAAATGAGAGGATTGATTTCATCATCAGTTAAAACTCACTCAGAATGGCAAACTAAAATCAAAGAATTTGAAAATTTGAAAACCGAATTTCAAACTATAAAAAATTTGCAAAAAAATAAAAACAAAAAATGCTGGGATGATTTTAGAATAGTTACAAAGGAATTTAACAAAGAAAAAAATAACTTCTATAAAAATCAGAAAAAAGAACTTAGAAAAGTAATAGATTTAAAAAAATCACTTATTGAAGAGATTAGAAAAATCATTAAAGAAAATAAAATTTCTGAAAATTCAACCAGGTTAAAAAAAATACAAGATGATTGGAAGAAGGCTGGATATCTGCCAAAAAAGATTTCTAATTCTTTATGGAATGAATTTAGAGTTGAACTAAATAAATTTTATGAAATTTTAAAGTCAGGTTCTATTAACTTGAGTGAAGTTGAAAAGAAAATATTTAATGAAAGATCTAAATATATTGACAAATTGAAATTTTCAAAAAAGAAATATAATACCCAAAAGGTTAAGGAAGAATTAGATGAAATTATTAAAAATTGGTATGATATGGGTGAAATTAATCAGAACTCATTAAACATTCTTAATAGAGATATATTTAAAAAGCTTTCTACGATTATTAGTAAATTAGATATTGATAATACTGAAAAAAGTAATTTAATTTTTGATCTTGAAATCGATCTTTATAAAAGCAATGAAAGTGAAGTATCAAAGAAGATTCAGTTTATTAAACGAAAAATTTCAGAATTTAAGGATGAATCAATCCAGCTCCAAAACAATTTAGAGTTCTTCAGTAATTCAAGTAGCGACAATCCGTTATTCAAAAATGTTTCATCAAAAATTGATTCAATTAATAATAACATTGAACTTTGGACAGAGAGATTGCGAAAAGTAGAAAAAGGTTAATTTTTTTTTTCAAAAAAACTCATTTCATATTTAACTTCAGTATTTCCGTTATTTATATTATTTAATTCGTTTTTTAAAATCTTTCTTGTTTTATATGCTAATTTGTCTGTAAACAAAATACCTTGCAAATGATCGTATTCATGTTGAATAACCCTTGCTATAATACCTGAACAAATAATTATTTGAGGATTTAAATCTTCATCCAAATAACTCATTTTGAGGTTGCTCTTCCTAACCACATTTTCTGTGATGTTTGGTATACTCAAACAACCCTCTGGATATGTAAAATCTTGTCCTGACTCAGTTATTATTTTAGGGTTAATAAATACTTGCTTTTGATTAGTTAACTCGCTTTCGTTAAAACTATCCTCATCTTTAAAATAAGAAAAGTCAATTACAAAAATTGATTTAGAAATTCCAATTTGCGGTGCTGCAATTCCAACTCCTTTTGCATTATACATAGTATCCCAGAGATCTTTTACAAGATCTTTTATCTCAATAAGATCATCATTGCCAATATCATTAGTTTTCTTTTTTAAAATAGGATTTCCATATGCTAGTATAGGTCTTATCATTTATTAATTTTTGTTAAATATGACTCAAGGATCAAAGATGCACTTATTTTATCTATAATAAATTTATTCCTTCTTATTTTTTGTTTTGATTGTTTTAAAAAAATCTTAGAAAGTTTTGAAGTATATCTTTCATCTATTCTCTCAATTTTGATTTCTAGATTGATTGATTTTATTGACTTAATTAAAGAAATAATTTCCTCTTCTATTTCGTGAACTTCATTGTTTAATTTTAGAGGTTTACCAATAATTATTTTTTCAATTTTTTCTTTTACTATTAATTCTTTTAAATAAGGAACTAAATTTTTTGTTTTGATTGTTTCAAGGGGAAACGAAATAATTTTATTTGGGTCTGAAATTGAAATTCCAGTTTTCTTTGTTCCGTAATCTATTCCAATAAATTTTGTACCTATATTATTTAACAAGATTCTAACTTTTTGAATATTTTAATTAAAGGTCTTTAGAATTAAATTCAATACTTTTACTTGTAAAATTATCAAAAATTGGATAACGAAATAAAAAAAGCTTTAAATGTACTTTCAGCTGGTGGAACAATTCTGTATCCTACAGATACTATTTGGGGAATTGGCTGTGATGCATTTTCTGATAATGCAATAAAAAAAGTGTTTAAAATTAAAAAAAGAGACTTATCAAAAGGACTTATTTGTTTAGCCTCTAGCTTTGAAATGGTAATGAAATATGTAAATATTAATAACATTGATCTAATCACAAAAATTTCTAAAGAAGCGCCAACAACATTTATTTTTGACAATCCTAGAAAGATATCAAAGCTTGTAAGTGGAAATAATTCAACAATTGCATTTCGAGTTCCACAAAACAACTTCTGTATTAAATTAATTCAAGAGTTTGGGAGACCAATAGTTTCAACATCTGCAAATGTTTCTGGGGATAGTTTCCCAAATTGTTACAAAGAGATAAATCCTTTATTAAAGGATATTGTAGATTACATTGTCAAATACAAAGATAAAGATAGAATACATTCATCATCAAGAATAATAAAATTATGTAATGATGGAAGTTTTAAAAAGCTTAGATGATTATATATAAGAAAAATATTAATAAGTACCTAGAACATGATATCTTCAAAATTATTTCTGAAGCTGCAGATACTCTAAAAGTTGATACATACGTTGTTGGTGGATATGTAAGAGATATTTTACTTAATATAAAAGTGAAAAAAGATATCGATATAATGTGTGTAGGTTCTGGAATTGAATTGGCTAAGAAAATTCAAAAAAAAATAAATCCAAAGGAGCAAGTCAAGATATTTAAAAGATTTGGAACTGCAATGGTAAAATATGATAATCTAAATATTGAATTTGTAGGTTCTAGGAAAGAATCTTATTCAAAAGACAGCAGAAATCCAACTATCAAAACTGGTAGTTTTATGGATGACATGTTAAGAAGAGATTTTACTATCAACACATTGGCAATTCAGCTTAATAAAAATAAATTTGGAGAATTGATTGATACTTTTGATGGTATAAAAGATATTGAAAGGACAACTATAATTACTCCTTCTGATCCCAACAAAACATTTTCTGACGATCCTCTTAGGATGCTAAGAGCTGCACGGTTTGCATCTCAGTTAAATTTTGATATTTCAAAGGAAACTGAAGAATCAATTATCGCTAATTCGCATAGATTAAAAATTGTTTCATCAGAGAGAATTAGCGATGAGATAAATAAAATATTAATGACTAGTGCCCCCTCTATTGGTTTTAAATATTTAGAAAAAACGGGACTTCTTCAGTATGTAATTCCAGAACTAACAAAACTTAAAGGAATTGAAGAATATGAAGGTCAAACTCATAAAGATAATTTTTATCATACTTTAGAAGTATTAGATAACATTTCAAAGAATACTGAAAATTTATGGCTTAGATGGGCTGCGCTTCTTCATGACATTGGAAAAGCACCAACAAAAAAGTTTGATGAAAAAATTGGATGGACATTTTACGGTCACGAATATATTGGATCAAAGATGACAAAAAAAATTTTTAAAAGTTTAAGTCTTCCCTTAGATGAGCGACTAAATTATGTACAGAAGATTGTAATGATGAGCTCAAGACCAATAATAATATCAGAAGATATTGTAACAGATTCTGCGGTTAGAAGATTAATATATGACGCAGGAGACTCAATAGAGGATCTACTAAAATTATGTGAGGCAGACATAACTACAAAAAATAAAAAAAAGTTCCTTGAGTATCAAAATAATTTTAAGATTGTTAGAAGTAAAATTAAAGATGTTGAGGAGCGTGATAATATAAGGAACTTTCAACCTCCAATCTCAGGAAAGATTATTATGGATCATTTTAAAATAGAACCATCAAAAAAAGTTGGTATTATAAAAGAAAAAATAAAAAATTCCATACTTGATGGAAAAATTAAAAACAATTTTAATGATGCATATGAATTAATGAAAAAAATTGGAAATTCATTGGGCTTAAAATGAATAAACTAAATAAAATTGCACTTGTTTCAATAGTTATTGTATACTTAGTAATACTAGCAGGAGGTATTGTTAGAATGACTGGTAGCGGTATGGGATGTCCTGACTGGCCTAAATGTTTTGGGTTCTTAATCCCTCCTACTGAAAGATCACAACTTGATTGGAAACCAAATTATAATTATAATAAGAATCAGATAATAATTATTGATGAAAAGTTATTTTTTGCTAATGAAAAATTCAAATCTTCTAATAAAATCAACAAAATAAGATGGAGTAGATACACTAAGCATAATTATTCAAAATTTGATGTATTTCACACTTGGATTGAATACATAAATAGATTAATTGGTGCAGTAGCTGGAATTTCGGTTTTGTACCTTTTTTTGTATTCACTAAGATTTTTAAAAACTAAAAGGATAATTACAATCCTATGTTTTATTTCTCTAATTGCAATTTTATTTCAGGCATGGTTAGGTAAAACCGTTGTTGATAGTAATTTATCTGCGAGTAATATTACTATTCATATGTTAATGGCTATACTGCTTTTATTCTTTTTATTTTCAATACTAACTATGACAAATACAAAAAGAAAATTTCCTAGGATTTCTAAAAGTATTTCAGGCCTAGTTTTTATCTCATTATTATTACTTTCGGTTCAGATTTTTACAGGGACTGAAGTAAGAAAATTTGTTGATATAAAGATGGAAATGTATAATTATACATCAAAAAATAAATGGATTGAAAACATATCTTATATATTTAGCTTTCATAGGAGTTTTTCATGGCTTATTATAATTGTTAATAGTATTATCTTCTTTAAACTAAAAAAAATTAGGATGAAATCGGTACTAGTCTACACCATAAACCTTTTAATTTTTGTTCAAATTCTTTCTGGAATTGTGATGTATTATTTTGATTTTCCATTTACTTCACAACCAATTCACTTATTGATATCTTCTATGATTATTGGACTACAATTCTATTTCTTATTGTTATATAATCTAAAATCAAATGCAATTAAAATTTAGAATAATATTAAATGTTAAAGATGATGTTTTAAGAGACGTGGTTACTGACTCTAATATAACTTTAATGGAATTTAATAAAATTATTTTTACCATTTTTGGTTTTCAAACACAAGAAATTTCAACATTTTTTCAGACAAATGATAATTGGGAACAACTAGAGGAAGTTAAGATATTTAAGTTAGATGATAAAGATGAAATCATGGATAGTGTTCCTATTTCAAATTTTTTATTTGAAAAAAATGATAAGATGATTTTTATATATGACTTTTTATGTTATTGGACATTTTTTGTCGAGTTATATGATTTAGAAGAGAATAAAATGATAGATAAAAAATATGAAGTACTTAACTCAGTTGGCATGGTACCAAAAAATCCTCCTTTAGATATTTTTACAGTAGAAAATAATCCAGACAGAACAGACATTGATGAAAACTTTGACCAATAATGAGCTTTGAACTAATATCAGAATTTAAGCCTACTGGTGATCAACCGGCAGCAATAAAGAGTATTGTTGACTCTTTTAAAAATAATCAAAGTCATGTTACACTTCAGGGTGTGACAGGTTCTGGTAAAACATTTACAGTTGCTAACGTAATACAAGAAATAAAAAAACCTACACTGGTATTAGCACATAATAAGACACTTGCAGCTCAACTTTTTTCAGAATTTCAAAATTTTTTTCCAAATAATGCTGTTGAATACTTCGTTTCTTATTATGATTACTATCAGCCTGAAGCCTATATACCCTCTTCAGGACTATACATAGAAAAAGATTTATCAATAAATGAACAAATTGAAAAATATAGACTTAGTGCAACATCCTCTCTATTATCAGGAAGAGATGATATAATTGTAGTAGCATCTGTTTCTTGTATATATGGAATTGGAAATCCCTCTGAGTTTAAGAGACATGTAATTCAAATTAGTATTAATCAAGAAATTAAAATCTCAGAGCTTCTGACATTATTTGTCAAAAGTCAATACTCAAGATCAATAAGTGAACTTAATAGAGGTAGTTTTTCAGTTAAAGGAGATATTGTTGATATATATCCTAGCTATTCAGATATTTTTTATAGAATTAATTTTTTTGGAGATTCTATTGAAAGTATTGAATCTATTGATCCTATGTCAGGTAAAAAGATTGAAGATTATGATAACCTAAGAGTTTTTCCAGCTATGATATTCGTAACATCTGATTCAAGCATTAAGTCTGCTATAAAAAATATTGAAATTGATTTAGTTGATCAAATAAAATATTTTGATGAAAACGAGAAAAATATTGAGTCAAAAAGGATAAAAGAAAGAACAGAGTTTGATCTTGAAATGATCAAGGAATTAGGATATTGCTCCGGAATTGAAAATTATTCAAGATATCTCGATGGAAGACTTCCCGGAACTAGACCTTTTTGTTTACTTGATTATTTCCCTGAAGACTATTTAATGGTAATTGATGAAAGTCATGTTACCATTCCACAGGTACACGCAATGTATGGAGGGGATAGAAGTAGAAAAGAGAATTTAGTTGAATATGGATTTAGATTACCAGCTGCTTTAGACAATAGACCTTTAAAATTTGAGGAATTTGAAAATATTCAAGAAAATGTTCTTTATGTAAGTGCTACACCCGCTGAATATGAATTAAGAAAATCAGAGGGAGTTTATGTTGAACAAATAATAAGACCTACTGGTGTATTAGACCCAATAATTGAAGTAAGAAAATCTGAAAATCAAATAGATGACTTGATTGAAGAAATTTTATTAAGAGTAGAAAAGGAAGAAAGAGTTTTAGTTACCACACTTACAAAAAGAATGGCTGAAGAGCTAACTAAGTTTTTACATAAATCAAAAATTAGAGCTAATTATATACACAGCGATATAGATACACTTGAAAGAGTTGAGATTATGCAAAACTTGAGGAAAGGTATATTTGATGTTTTAGTAGGAGTAAATCTGTTAAGAGAAGGCCTTGATTTACCTGAGGTTTCATTAGTTGCAATATTAGATGCAGATAAAGAAGGTTTTCTAAGAAGCCACAGATCTCTCATACAAACTGTGGGAAGAGCTGCTCGGAATATAAATGGAAAGTCTATCATGTATGCAGACTTAATTACAGATAGTATGAATAAGACCATTAAAGAAACAGAGTATAGAAGAGATAAGCAGAAAGAGTTCAATTTATTAAACAATATTGTCCCAACTCAAATGGAAAAATCATTTAATTTTAGTTTTACTAAGGCACCTGAAAGTAAAAGTACAAATTATGAAGATTTTGAGAATGAGGTCAAAACTTATCATAGTAAAACTCAGCTAGAGAAAAAAATAAAACAATTAAGAAAAGAGATGGAGGCTACAGCAAAAAAACTAGATTTTATAAAAGCTGCGGATTTGAGGGATAAAATAGAATATTTTAAAAAGAAACTAAAATAAAAAAGGTGTACCTAATAGTACACCTTTTCAAAGATTATTAACATAATTTAAGTAATATCAATTAACCTATTAGGCTTCGTAATACTCTCTTTTTTCTTAGGTAATTTAATCTTTAGAATACCATTTTTGTACGATGCTTTAATTTTATTGTGATCAACCGATTCTGGGATTCTGAAAGATCTTTGGAAAGATGAATAATTAAACTCACGTAGTCTAATATTATCTTTGTTTTCAGAGTCTAAATTTTCACTAGAAATTATTAATACTTTATCTTTTAACTCTATTGAAAAATCATCTTTTTTCATACCAGGTACTGCTAGATCAATTTCAAATGATTCATTGTTCTCAACAGAATTTACTGAAGGAACTGAATAATTATTATTGAAAAAATTTAAACCAAAATCATCATTAAAAAAATCATTAATTAATGATGGGTAAATGTTATTGTTATTGTTATATTTTACTATTCTCATAATTTTATTTTTAATTAAACATATTGAACATACTGTTCGATTTATTTAATTCAAATAGAATACCAATACATAAATAATGACAAATTGGCGTTAAATAATATAAATTAATGACTTTATGTCAGTTTATGGCAGACTGAACCTTTTCTGCTGCCTCGTCAAATGCAGTTGCTGATAAAACATTTAATCCTGAATTATCAATAATTTCTTTTGCCTTATGAGAATTTGTTCCTTGTAATCTAACTATTATAGGGATATCTATTTTATCTAAATTTTTATATGCTGACACAATTCCCTCTGCAACCCTATCACATCTTACTATACCACCAAAAATATTTATTAAAATTGCTTTGACATTTGGATCCTTAAGAATTAACTTAAAAGCCATTTCAACTCTAGAAGAATCAGCAGTACCTCCAACATCTAGAAAGTTTGCTGGTTCTCCTCCGGCTAATTTAATTAAATCCATAGTTGCCATTGCTAGTCCTGCTCCATTTACCATACAGCCAACGTTTCCATCCAGGTCAACATAATTCAAGCCTTGATCTTTAGCTTCTACCTCGACTGGATTCTCTTCATGTATATCTCTTAAAGCTTCATATTCCTTGTGTCTAAATAATGCATTTTCATCAATTGTGACCTTAGAATCAACAGCAATAATTTTATTATCAGAGGATTTTAATACTGGATTTATTTCAAATAGTGAAGCATCTGTTTGATCATATGCTTGATAAAGTTTTGTAATAAAATTGACCATATTCTTAAATGCAAGACCATCAAGCCCAAGATTAAAAGCTATTTTTCTCGCCTGAAAAGGTAAAATGCCTGAATTGGGATCAATTTCTTCACTAAAAATTAAATCGGGCGTATCTGCTGCAACAGTCTCAATATCAACACCACCCTCAGTAGAGTAAACAATCATATTTTTAGACGATGATCTATTAAGAAGAACCGATATATAAAATTCGTTTAATTCAGTATCTCCAGGATAATAAACGTCCTCTGCTATTAGAACCTTCCTTACCAGTTTTCCCTCTTTTGATGTTTGGGGGGTTACTAGTTTCATTCCAATAATTTTTGAGGAAATAGATTTAACTTCCTCAATACTTTTAGCTATTTTAACACCACCTCCTTTTCCTCTTCCACCAGCATGAATTTGTGCTTTGACCACAAAAATTTTTGTACCAGTTTCTTTTGATAATCTTTTTGCACATTCTGCAGCTTCATCAGGTGTTTCAGCTATATAACCTCTTTGGATCGAAACATTGTGATTTTTTAGTAGATTTTTACCTTGATACTCATGTAAATTCATGGCGACAAATATAGCTACAAAACTTAAGAAATTTGAATTATTTAAAATCAGAATTATATTTAAGGCTAAAATAATCTAATGAATATTGACTTTCTGAAAGAAGCTTTTCAAAAATATGGAACACCATTATATATTTATGACTTTGGTATAATAAGAGGGCAATATACTAAACTAAAAAAGGCATTTAAAAATGTTAGGAATTTTAAAATTCACTTTGCAGTTAAATCATTATCTAATATTTCTGTATTAAAATTTATGAAAAGTCTTGGAGCAGGACTTGACACAGTTTCAATAGAAGAAGTCAAAATTGGAATTAAGTGCGGATTTGATCCTCAAGAAATTACATTTACACCAAACGGAGTATCTATAATCGAAATTGATGAAGCATGTAAACTAAAGGTTAATATAAATCTTGATAGTATTGAGTCCATCTATGAGTTTAGTGAGAAATACAGTTCTTATCCTATCTCTTTAAGAATAAATCCAAATATTATGGCAGGAGGTAATAAAAATACAAGTGTAGGTCACTCAAGATCTAAATTCGGAATCCCCTTTGAAAATATTGAGGAAATCCTCGAGATGGAAAATGAAAACAAAATTAATATAATTGGAATCCATATTCATACAGGTAGTGATATCGTCAAACTAGATGAATTTAAACTAAGTTTTAAAAAAGTTTTTTCAATAGCAAAAAAATTTAAGCAAGTCAAAAGACTTAATTTTGGCGGTGGTTTAAAAATTAAATATTTTAATGAAGATACAGAGACTGATATAAATCAGCTTTCAAACTTAATTCAAAGTTTAATTAACCAAAATTCTTTTGTTCTAGATAATGATGTAAAAATTATTTTTGAACCTGGAAAATATTTAGTTGGAGAAAGTGGTTTTTTTCTTGCAAAAGTGAATCATGTCAAACAATCTCAAGAAATTAATTTTGTGCAAATTAACACAGGTTTCAATCATCTTTTAAGACCTACATTATATGGATCCTATCATGAAATAATTAATTTATCAAATTTAAAAGGTAAGAAATATGATTACAATGTAGTTGGGTATATATGTGAGGAAGACACATTTGCCTATGATAGAAAAATATCAAAAATAAAAAAGGGAGATGTTCTATGTTTTAGAAATGCTGGGGCATATTGCTTTAGTATGTCGAGCAACTATAATAGTAGAATAAAACCTGCAGAAATTTGCATCTTTGAAAATAAATTATTTATAATTAGGCATGAAGAAAAACTTGATGATTTATTAAATGGTCAGATAGATATATTTGAATAAGTTTTAAAATTATTTTCATATTTATTTAATAATAAAAAATAACTACTTTTGGCAAAAAATTTTATGAGATTAATATTCACATTAATATCTACTTTTTTCATTATTACACTAAATTCTCAACAAGGGATGCAAACTATTGGAGGTAATGCTCAAATTGCTCTTACAGATTTTGCAAATATGAGAAAATCAAAACCTGCACCACTTAACATTCAAGGAAGTCAATACTTTAATAGAGACTTCAAAGACACAAAACTTGAGTACTTTGGCAGGGAAATTGAAGACAGTGGTTACATGAGGTATAATGCTTTCAGAGATGAGATTGAAATGGCGGACAGCCCTTTTCAAACTGAATCAGACTTGATACTCATCAAGAGTAATGATGTTATACCCACAATTGGTAATGAAAGATTTGAATACTTACCTCACAGATTGAACAACTCAAATACTAAAATTGGATATTTAATTAGTGTATACAAGAGTTCAGATTACAGTCTTTACATAAAAAGATCAAAGAAATTTATGGAGGCAAAGATTGCAAGAACATCCTTAGAGAACTCATTTCCACCAAGATATGTCGATGACAGCGGAATTTATATTAGTTTATTAGGAGATACACCATTTTTAATCAAAAACTCAAAAAAATCAGTTTTAAATGTCTTTAATAATTCGAACGAACTTAGGAAGTTTATTAAAGATGAAAAAATAAGGTTTAATAACACTGAATCTTTGATAAAAGTAATTAAGTTCATGGAAACACTTTAAGCTTGAAGTTATCAAATGTTTTAAGTACTTATCCATAGTTATATATTATAAAACCTTCAAAAAACTTGTAATTAATAAAAAAGTGTATATTTGCAGGCTAACCATAAGGCAAAAAAACTTTAAAAATGCATTTTTTTAGCCGAAATGTCTTATGTTTACACTTAAAATTAATTTTAACTAATTTTTAACATTTAAAATTGTTAACAAAAATTTAAACAAATTATGAAGATATCAAGAATATTCTTTGTTTTCTTACTTACAGCAAGTTTTGCTTTTGGTCAGAAAACAGTTACGGGAGTTGTTTCTGATCCTGATGGTTTACCATTACCTGGTGCTACCGTTGTTATCGATGGAACAACTATAGGTGTAACTACAGACTTTGATGGAAATTATTCTATCTCTGTTGAAGAAGGTGAATCTTTAGTATTTAGTTTTGTTGGATATGCAACGCAAACTGCTGTTGTAGGTATGCAAAATACACTGAATATATCTTTAGCTGAAGGAAATCAGTTAACTGAGGTTGTTGTTACAGCACTTGGTCTAGAGAGAGAAGCACGTTCACTTGGTTACGCAGTTACAACTGTTGGTTCTGAAGAAATTGAACAAAAGGGTGTTGCAGATGTTGCAAGAGCTCTAACAGGTAAGGTAGCTGGTGTTAATATTACTAACACAACTGCTACATCTGGTTCAGGTACTAACATTATAATTAGAGGTATGACATCTATTACTGGTAGTAACCAGCCTTTATTTGTCGTAGATGGTGTTCCTTTTGATGCATCAACCTCTGGTGAATCTGGATCTTTCTGGAATGGTATTACATCATCTAGTAGGTTTTTAGATTTGGACCCAAATAGTATTGAAAAGGTAGACGTTCTTAAGGGACTAAGTGCTACCGTACTTTATGGTCAGCAAGGTAGAAACGGTGTAATTCTTATTACAACTAAAAATGGATCATCAAGACCATCTACAAAAGGAACTGAAGTTACTGTTAGTCACAGTACGTTCATTAATGAGCCTGTTCTACCTGATTACCAAAATAACTATGGTGGAGGTTTCCATCAATTATTTGGTTTCTTTTTCTCTAACGGTGGACCAAACTTTGATCCAGCAATTAATGATCCAAGACAATTTGGAAATTATTTCTTAAGAGAGGATGAAAACCACGTGTATGTTAAGCATCCATATGATTACATAAATGACAGATCATTAGTTGAGCCTGAATTTTCTGATATTGTTGGAACTGAATATGCATATAAAAATTATAGAGGTGTAGAAAACTTTTTTGATAACGGTTTAATTAATACAACTTCTTTAAACTTAAGAAGTTCAGGAGATAATGGATTTTTTAACATGTCTTTTGGTAGAACTGATGATGAAGGTTTTACACCTAACAACCGCTTAAGAAAAACAAACTTTGGTGTTGGAGGTAAAGCTACTTTAGAAAATGGTATCGTTATAGGTGGTACTCTTAATTACGCTAATACAGATTACACTACCCCACCTGTTGCCGCTTCTCTTGGTAGTGGTTCAGTTAGTTCATATACTTCCTCAATTTTTGGAGATGTAATGTATACACCTAGAAGTGTTGACTTAATGGGATTACCTTACATAACTTCTGACGGTAGATCAGTTTACTATAGATCTGGAAATGATATCCAGAACCCTCGTTGGACTGCAGAAAATGCATTTGACACAGAGTCTATTCATCGTACATATGGAAACTTTAATGTTTCATATAATTTAACTGACAATCTTTCGTTAAGTTATGTTTATGGTCTTGATCAGACTGCTATGTTCCAAGAGCATGCTCAAAACAAGGGTGGTGTTGATGGAAACTCAACAGGGATATATGTTACTGGTGATAATACAAACACTATACAAAACCACAACTTTAGATTATCATACAGCGGAGAGATTAATGATGATTGGTCTGTAGATGGATTAATTGGTGGTGCTGCAAACAGATCTGTTTATTCAAGTAGATCAACTACAAGTGAGAATCAATTAGTATTTGGTGTTCTTAAGCACTTCAACTTCGTTTCTCAATCAGGATCTAGTTATGACGCTGAGCAGAATATTTATGGTCTATTCGGAGATTTAAGTTTTAACTATAAAGACTACTTATATTTAAACGTAACAGGTCGTCAGGATTGGAGTTCAACTATGGAAGCTGAAAACAATACGTTATTCTACCCAGGTGGTAGTGTATCATTTATTGCTACTGATGCTTTACCAGAACTTCAAGGTGATGTTTTAAACTATGCTAAAGTGAGAGTTGGTTATGGTCAGTCAGCTGGATTCGCTAATCCATACAGAACTAGATCATTACTATCATTGAATGCAAAAGCATTTGATCAAGGCTCTGGAGTAGTTCAATCGAATACTACTTCTAATACTCTAGGTAACCAGGCACTTGAACCAGAATTAATTTCTGAATTAGAGGTTGGTGTTGATACTAGGTTATTTAACTTCTTAAATTTTAATGCATCTATTTATGACAAGACTACAACTAACTTAATTACTACTAGAACTCTTCCAGGTTCAACTGGATATACTAGTACAACTGTTAATGCTGGTAAACTTAATGTTAAAGGTGTTGAAGTTGACTGGAGCGCTAACGTAATTAATAATGAAAACTTAAGATGGAATATTTCTGGTAACTTTACTGCAGAAGAAAACTTAATTGAAAGCCTTGGAGAAGGTGTAACTGAGTTTACTTATACTCCTGTAGTTAGTAGTGGAAGACCTCAAAACTATGCAATAGTTGGTTATCCACTAGGTATGATGAAAGCTGCTGTTAGACAGACTAATGATGCTGGTGATTATCTTATCGATGACGATGGTTTCTACCTAGAAACAGTAGAACCGGAATTAGTTGGTGATCCTAACCCAGATTGGACATCTTCATTAACAAACTCTATTTCTTACAAAGGTTTATCACTTGGTTTTACATGGCAATATCGTCATGGAGGTGATTTATTTTCACAAGATGCTGCAACCCTTGTTGGTCGTGGGGTACTTAACCCAGGGACTAACAGAGAAGGTCTGTACGTACTTGATGGTGTAAGCAAATCGACAGGTCAAGTTAACACAACTCAAATAACTTCAATAAACTATGGATTTGATATATTTTCGTTTGGTCCAGGTGAGCTACAGATATTTGACGGTACTACTATAAGATTAAGTGAAGTAAATCTTTCATATGATTTACCAAAAAGCTTATTAAACAATACTCCATTTGGATCAGTAAGTGCAACTTTGACAGGAATTAACTTATTCTATGATGCAGTTAATATTCCCGATGTTGTAAACTTTGATACAAACTCTTTAAGTACTGGTGTTGGTAATGCAATGGGTCTATCTTTCATTACAGGTCCATCTTCAAGACGTGTAGGTTTAACTTTAAAAGCAACGTTTTAATATAATACAACATGAAAACATTAAATACTTTAAAAAATAACATTTATCGTTCAATCGCAGTAGTTTCTATATTGTTTACATTAAACTCTTGTGAAACATTAGAGCTAGAAATTTTAGAAAGTCCAAATGCTTTAACTCCTCAGAGTTCTGATATCGACTTTTACTTAAATGCAATGCAATTGAATATGGCATCATTTTTTAATGGTGTAACAGATGAAGGTATGCAATTAACTAGAATGACTCATTTATATGGTCCTTTTTATGAAAATGCATATACTACTACTCAAATGAGTGGTCCTTGGAATACAGCGTATGCTAACATATTTACTGATTATGACAATATGGTTCCAAGAGCAGAAGAAAAAGGTTGGGAAACTCACATTGGTATTGCCAAAATTATTAAAGCTTATGCGATGATGACATTGGTAGACTATCTTGGTGATGTTCCTTACACCGAAGCTGCAACTGGTGTTGAAAATCTTAATCCTGGTTTAGACTCAGGTGCTGCAATTTATGATGCTGCTCTTGCTCTAATCCAACAGGCTCAAGATCACTTCTTTGTTCCATCACAGTCACCATCAAATGATTTATTCTACGGTGGTAACACAGATAACTGGGCAAAGCTTGCAAACACATTAGAGTTAAAGCTAAGGTTACAAAGAAGAAACGCTGCTGCTGGTGATGATGCAAGTGCAATCAATTCACTTATATCTAATCCATCTCAATTAATAGCTTCTGGTTCAGCAGATTTCCAATTTAAATATGGAACTCTTAATGCTAATCCAGATAGTAGACATCCAAAATTTGTAAGTAACTATGAACTTGCTGCTGATGTTGCTGACTATATGTCAAATGCATATATGGCAGAAATGGTTGCTACAAAGGGCGTTCAAGATGTTCGTGCTAATTATTACTTTTACAGACAAGATGACGATGTATCTGACAACGATGATAATGAGATTCCATGTGGAAACGAAAGAAGACCAGGTCATTATTCTCTAACTGAGATATTTTGTTATATAGGATATAATGACATAACTCCTGCTGAGAGTACAAGTAACGGATATTGGGGTAGAGATCATGGAGATGATGATGGAATTCCACCAGATGGTGGTCTAAGAACTGCTTTTGGATTATATCCTATAGGTGGTGCATTTGATGATGGACAGACAACTTCTGTAGCTGGTAATCAAATGGGACTTAAAGGAGCTGGTATTCAACCAATTCTTTTATCTTCATATACTCACTTTATGATTGCTGAATGGAGTCTTGCTAACGGAAATACTGAAACAGCGAGACAATTTTTAGCTTCAGCACTTGCTGAATCCTTCTCAAAAGTAACAGGTTTTGCTGCAGAAATGGGTAATGCTGCTGCTGTTGAGTTTAGATCAGGTGCTACAGCTAGTGAGGCAGACTTTACAACTGGACTTCAAGCTAACATTGACGCTTACATTGACCATGTTGCTGGTACAGGAGCTGATTCTTTATGGAATACTACTTCTGATAAGATGGGTCTTTTAGTACAAGAATACTTAATAGCATTATTTGGAAATGGTGTTGAAGCATATAATACATTTAGAAGAACAGATAAGCCATCTGATCTTCAGCCATTGCTTAAAACTGCTAATAATGATATGATTACTTCATTCTATTACCCTAGAACTGAAGTTGATAATAATAACCAATTAACTCAAAAAGCTTCACATGAGGTGAAAGTTTTCTGGGATAACTAAAATTTAAATAACTATGAAAAATTTAAAATTTTTATTTGTTGGAATTGCACTTCTGAGTCTAAACTCTTGTATGGACGAAGATAAAATTCTTGCAATACCTCCTGCAGGAGCTCTTGTTACTATTACTCCTGATGGTGCTGCAGTTTTTGATCTTAATGATATTACAGGTTCAATTTACTCAGGTGAGCTTAATGACGCAACATTAAACGTTGCCAACTATGAGTTAAAGGCTAATGTTTATTATAAAGGTTCTAATACTCAGTCAGGAGCTGCTACTGTTTATTCAGCAAGTTCTTTTCCTAGTAGACTTGAGATCTCTGCTGCTGAAGCGCTACAAGCTATAGGTTTAACTAAAGATCAAGTTACTCCTGGAGATCTTGTTGAGTTTAGAGCAATCATAACAACTACTGATGGTAGAACATTTGATCATACAACATTGAATGGTGACTCAAAAGGTGAAGCTCTTATTGGTGCTTACCAATGGGATGTTCCTTTCTTTTGTCCTTTCTTAGATGCAGATGCTACAGGGACATGGGCAGCTACAACAAAGTTCCCAAGTTATTTTGCTAATGAATCTTATCATCAAGGATGGCCAAAAACTGTACAATCTACATCAAGTGGTGGAGTTGTTACATTCATTGACTTATTTGGTGCTGGTAAAGATTTAGTAGTAACACTTGATTTAGATAAATCTCAATCAGTTTCAGCTACAACAGGTTCTTTAGATCCTGCTATGGCTTACTTTGCTGGATATACTAATCCTTACTTAACACAGAGATCAAATACTTATTTCTTCTCTTGTACTGGTACATTTGAGATAGCACTTAAACAGTGTGTTGATCAAGGATGTTTTGGATCAGGTTCAGATACAACTATTACACTTGTTAAGCAATAAACTAACAACCGTGTAAAAAAAAAAGGGGGTTTTTCATTAACCTCCTTTTTTTTTGGTTTAATAACAAAAAATCTTTCTTTTCTATAGTCTACTTTTCTTCCAATTAGTTTCTAAGACGTTTATTATAATTACTAATTTGAGGATAATTCAAATTTTCATTGTTTAAAATATTGATAATTCAATTGTTATTATAATTACTTTTTAAAAACATAATTTTAAACAAAACTCGAAAAATACTCTTTATATTAATTTATAATCAGTAACTTACAAGTTCGTTTAAACTATATTTAATAAAACAAAAAGAAAATTAACTAATATTTAAATAATGAAAAGCTTTTTCAGATTAATGCTAGTTTTCCTATTGTCCGCTCAATTAGCGTACTCTCAGAAAACTTTAACTGGTGTTGTCTCTGATAATGATGGTCTTCCTCTACCGGGTGCGACTGTGTTAGTTTCAGGTACAATGACTGGTGTTACTACTGATTTCGATGGAAACTTTTCAATTAATGCATCAGAAGGACAACAGCTTGAATTTAGCTTTGTTGGTTATGAAACTGCTGTGATAACAGTAGGAGCATCAAATGTAATTAATGTCTCACTTTCCCTCGGAACTCAACTTGAAGAAGTAATCGTTACTAGTTTAGGTATTACAAGAGAAAAGCGAGCGCTAGGTTATGCTGTGTCTGAAGTTGACAATAGTCAAATTGAGAGCAGATCTACAGGTGATGTTGCTCGTATTTTATCTGGTAAGGCTTCTGGTGTTCAGGTTACTAATCAAGGTGGTCTATCTGGATCAGGAACAAGTGTTATAATTAGAGGTCTTAGTACCTTTAGCTCAAGTAATCAACCTTTATTCGTTGTTGATGGCGTCCCTTTTGCAAGTGATACCAATGCAATGGGAGGTTTTACCTCGGGTAACAATGGTTCATCAAGATTCCTGGATTTAGACCCAAATAATATAGAAAGTGTAAATGTTCTTAAAGGGCTTGCTGCGGCAACACTTTATGGAACTCAAGGTAGAAACGGAGTAATCTTAATTACAACAAAATCTGGTACAACTGCAGCAGGTCTTAATGCTCAGAAAAACGAGATAACTGTTAATACATCTTACTTTTCTAGTGAACTTGCAATGAAGCCAGACTATCAAAACCAATATGGTGGTGGATTTGATCAAAGTTTTGGTTGGTTCTTCTCAAACTGGGGTCCTAGCTTTGATAAAGAAGGTCCAGCAGGATGGGGAAGACAAATTGCCCTAAATGGTACACTTTCAGGTCAGCCTGGGTATGTTATTCACCCATATGTAAATAACTTAAGTTCCAACGCTCTTCCAAAAGACTTACTTCCATTAATTGGTTTGTCAATGGATTCTGTATACGAATGGGCTCCAAGAAATTCAATTGAAGAGTTATTCAGAACTGGAAGCATTATAAATACTAATATTAACTTCAGAGGTCAAAGTACTGATGGAAAAATATCTTATAATGTAAACTATGGTAATTTAGATGATGAAGGTTTTACACCTAACAACAACTTAAGAAGAAATACTTTAAGTTTTGGTGGTAGAATGGCATTGAGCAATAGATTTACGATAAATGGAACTTTAAATTACACAAACACGAGGTTTACTGCACCTCCAATTGCCGCTGCTTCTGGTGGTACGGCTGGAGCTAACTCGTTATATGATGTTGTATTCTTTACTCCACGTCAACTTAGTATTACTGAGCTTCCATATGAAAATCCAATTACTAAGGCTTCAATTTATTATTATGGAAGTAATGCTATTCAGCACCCGCTTTGGACATTAAATAATGCAGAAGATAGACAAAACACACAGAGAACATATGGTGGTACTAGTGCACAATTTGATATTAACGATAATTTGAATATTCGTTACAGATATGGATATGATGTTTATTCTGAAGATAATGTTAGTCAGTCTAATAAAGGTGGGCAAACAGGATCTAACGAAGATAAGAGTGGTGTATATGAAAAATGGAACAATACAAATACTATTTTTAACCATGAAATCTCAATTAACGGAGATTATGAACTTGATGATCTTTGGGGGGCAACTTTTAACATAGGTGCAACTTCAAACTCAGTTGAATATGACAGAAATGGTGTTAGAAGTACCGGTCAAAATGTTTATGGAATATTTAGACACTTTAATTTTAATTCTCAAGAGGAAATAGAATATTATTCAAAAAGAAATATACTTGGTTTATTTGGTCAGGCATCATTTGATTACGATAACTATTTATTTATTACGGTATCATCTAGAACTGACTGGGTATCAAACTTAGCAAAAGACTTTAGGTCAATAACCTACCCTTCTGCAAGTATTTCAATAGTTCCTACTTCACTATTTGATTTTGGTGAAATACCTGTAGATTTTATGAAGGTAAGAGCTAGTTATGGTACATCTGCTACATTTCCAACAGGATATCCTATTGCATCTACTTTAAATCTTGACACAAAAGACTTTAGACTAGGTGGAACTGATGTAATATCAAACAGTTCGGGTTCTACATTAGGTAACCTTGGTTTTAAACCAGAGCTACTTGAAGAGCTTGAGTTTGGTCTTGAAGCAAACATGTTCGAAAATAGACTATCAGGAGAAATTTCCTACTATACAAGAAAGACTAATGATCTAATTATTTCAAGACCATTAGATCCAGCTACCGGATATTCTTCGACTAGAACGAATATTGGTGAAATTAGTACAAAAGGTTGGGAAATCGACTTATCAGCAGACTGGCTAAGAGGAGAAAAATTCAATTGGAATACTACACTTAATTACATGTCATTTCAATCAATTGTTGAGGATTTAGGACCAGACACAGATCAAATAATCTATGCTGGATATTCTAACCTAGGTAATGCTGCTATAGCAGGTCTTCCATTGACATCAATGATTGGATCAAGTGTAGCAAGAGACAGTAATGGTAATCCAATAGTTGAAGGTAACGGAACATATGCAACTAATAATGACACAGAGTATAAGAATAACCCTAATGCTCTAATTGGTGATTCTAATCCAGACTTCACTGCTAACATTATTAATACTATTTCATATGGTAATCTTTCTTTAAACTTTTTGTTTAACGCAACAATTGGAGGTGATATGTATTCAGCTTTCAACTCAACAATGCTTTCAAGAGGTTTAACTACAGATACAGCTGGTCCTAATTTTAATAGAGAATTAGCATTTTTATTACCAGGTGTTTTAGCTGACTCTTCACCTAATAATAAAATGATTAACAATTCAACTTTTACATTTAGTACTATATTTTATGCTTCTGAATTAGAAACATGGGACGCAAGTGTATTAAGGTTAAGTGAATTATCGTTAACATACGACATACCTCAAAAATGGCTTGAAAATACACCATTTGGTATGGCATCAATCTCAGCTCAAGGTTTCAACCTTTGGTATGATGCTTATAATATGCCAGAAGGAAGTAACTTTGATCCAAACATTGCTGGACTTGGTGTTGGTAATGGTTCTGGTTTTGAATACTTCAATGGAGTAAGCTCTAAGAGGTATGGTGTTAGTTTAAAATTTACGTTTTAATTAGAAAATATAAGAAACTATGAAAAAATTTAAAAAAATTACAATTTTATCTTTAGCTAGTGTTTTACTTATAACTTCATGTGAAACGACTGAGTTAGATTTAACCTCGAATCCTAATGCTTTAGGACCAGACCAAGCTAGTGCTGACCTATTCATGAATGCAATTCAAGAAGATTTTGCATACTTTGTAGATGGCCTAGGTGATCCTGGATTAAGGTTAACAAGACAATTACATGGTTTTTTCCGTGATTATGATAATGCATATACTCCCATAGCATGGGATGGCGTATGGTCAAATGCATATCAAGGAATTATGGAAGACATTAGACTGATGACTGTTCTTGCTGAAGATGCAGGCTTAAGTTATTATATTGCCATGGGAGAAGTTTTTCAAGCATACATTTACATGAGCTTAGTTGATTACTTTGGCGATGTTCCGTATACTGAAGCTTTACAAGGTTCCGATAATCTAAACCCCTCTTCAGATTCAGGTCAATCTGTTTATCAGGCAGCGCTAGGTCTCTTAGACTCTGCGATTGCTAAATTTGGAGAAGGTGGTAGTGGACCTCAATATGATATGTATTATGGAGGAGATGCAGAAAAATGGATAAAAGCTGCTAATAGTATCAAGAAAAGAGCCTATTTAAATATGGGAGATTATTCTTCATACAATTCTATCACAAATTATATTAAATCAAGCGCTGACGATTTTCAAATGCAGTGGGGAACTAATACATCTAATCCAGATACAAGATCCCCTATCTATAGATCTAATTATACTAACAATGGTGCATCAGACTTTCAATCAAATTGGCTTATGAATAGGCTAATGGTAGGAAGAGGTGGCGTTAGAGATCCTAGAATTACTTATTTAATATATAGGCAACAAGGAGATACTCCAGGAATAGACGGTCCAGTAGATGAAACTTTACTACAGTGTGCTGTTCCAGGATTCTTTATAGAGCCCCATAGAGTTGCTTACGGGATTTATTGTGGTTTACCAGAGGGTTATTGGGGAAGAGACCACGGAGATGACAGTGGTATAAACCCCGACCAATCTAGAAGAGCCCTTCCTGGAATTTATCCAGCAGGTGGTACTTATGATACAGGAGCCTTTGTTCCTCAGTATCTCGAAGATGGATCTGGTGGAGCAGGTATAACTCCTGTCATATTATCATCTTGGATGCACTTTTTTGATGCTGAAGTTGCTGTTATGACCGGTGGTGATCCTACTGCTGGAACACTTGCAGGTATTGAATCTTTCTTTAATAAAGTAGATGATATAGTTGGCGCACCAGCAATGAGTCAGTCAGATATTGATGAGTATATTGCTAATTTTGCTGCAGAATGGACGGCTGCATCGTTAGATGGTAAGCTTGAAATGTGGGCAGAAGAATTCATGATAACTCAAGCTGGAAACGGTATTGACGCATTTAACTTATATAGAAGAACTGGATATCCAAAAAATCTTCAGCCAACAATTGAGCTGAATCCTGGACAATTTCCACTATCACACTTCTATCCAAGTGCTCATGCAGGTAGAAACTCAAATGTTAATCAAAAAACTGATTTAGCACAGAGAGTATTTTGGAATGCTAATGGACCTTCGGTCGACTAAAAAATAATTACTATGAAAAATATACATATATACCTTAGTTTAATTCTTTTAGTTACATCTTGTGCTAAAACAGACTTTCGTGATGAATACATGGGAGAAGAAATGATGATTGATTACATGTTTAATAACTTTGAATATGGCGCTGGTTTGAGAATGATAGCTCAAGCGGGTGAATATCAAGCTGCTACTCCAAACTCATCTGTTTGGACTGCTACATTTGAACCTCATGCAGAAACTACAGATCTAGTATCAAAAGTAGATCTTTTGTTGTCCATGAATGGTGGAAGTGAATCACTTCACCAATCTTGGTCTCTTGCAGACATGTATGATGGAGAATTTGGACTTCCCAGATTCGATGTTTCAGTAAGTCTTCCTCAAGCATTACAAACAATGGGAATTGCAAAATTCTCTGGTAATGATGTTGTTACATTTAGATTTGTAATGACTTTAACAGATGGAAGAACGTTCTCTAATAGTAATGCAACTGGTTCAATGACTGGTTTTTACTGGAGTTCTCCTTACAGATATGCCGTGATTATTGGATGTAAAGTGCCTGCAGGAGCAGTTCCTCCAGCTGGAACATACACACTCAATGGACAGGATAGCTGGGGAGATGGCTGGAATGGAGCTACTGTGACATATACAATTGACGGAGTTGATAATGTTTTTGGTTTTAGTAGTGGAACATCTGCTAGTACAACCTTTACATTAGACGGAACTCAAACACTAACAATATCTTTTAGTGGAGGGGCATGGGATAGTGAGGTAACTTATCAACTTGAATTTGTTGATGTTAATGGAGAAAATGCTCAAACAGCTTTATCAGACGGTACAAGTCCATCTGATGGTGCTAAAGATTTGAATGTTTGTTTCTAATTAACAACAATAATTATTAACTTAAAAGGAGGTTTTTTAACCTCCTTTTTTTATGAATATTAATCAAATGGTAATATATGGAACAAGAAGTATAATTGAAGCTATTGAATCATCTGAGGAAATTAGTAAAGTTTATTTGTTAAAATCAAATTCTCAACTAAATAGTCTAACTAAGACTCTTGTTAAACTTCTTGAAATAAATAATATAAAGTTTTCGTTTGTACCTAAGGAAAAGTTTAAAAAGTATGGAAATAAAAATCATCAAGGAGCTATTGCTCTGTTATCTCCAATATCAATATTATCCATTGAGGAACTAATAAGAACAACTTTTAAAGAAAAAAAGCTTCAAAATTATTTATTACTAGATGGAATAACCGATACTAGAAATTTTGGGGCAATAATAAGAACTGCTGTAGCTACTGATATTAGTGGAATAATCATTGGACAAAATAATAGTGCTCCTGTTAACTCTGATGTCGTTAAAACATCATCTGGTTCGGTATTTAAAATTCCAATTGCTAGAGTAAATAATCTTAAAGATGCTATAATTTATTTAAATTCTATTGGAATTGAGATAATATCTCTTTCGGAGAAAGGAAATAATACAATTTATGATTACAGCTTTAATAAATCAGTTGGAATTATACTTGGATCAGAATCTAAAGGTATTTCAAAGAGCATAATTAATATGTCATCAGAAACACTAAAAGTACCTATTAGTAAGAATATTGACTCACTAAATGTCTCAGTCGCTTTCTCAGCATTAATTTTTGAAATAATTAGACAGAGAAAATTTTAATCTAAAAAACGTAATTTTATAAAAAACATAATTTGTTTTCAAGTAAAAACTTTTTTCTCATAACTCTCTGTAGTATCATTTTATTTATAAATGGTTGTAGTTCAAATATTTATAAAAATTTTAATCAACCTATTTTAATAGAAAATAATTTTAAAGTAAATGATTCACTAATTAAAAAAGACCCGATAAAGTTTCTTATTCAGCCTAATGATCCAACTAGAAAATTATTTGGTTACCCTCTAGGGTTGGCTATTTATAATCTCTCAAATGAAAATCCTGATGAAAAATTTGATTACTGGATTAATAAAAGACCCAAAAGATTACAAAGGTTAAACAAAATTCTATCTGAAAAGCAAACAATTCAATTAAAAAATTACAATAGACTTTTTAATAATTTTTTAAAAAATTTAGGTGAAGAACCAAAAAAAGTATCAGAGGTAAATGTAAATGAAAATATTTTAAGGCTAAAACAATATTATGATAACGAGGGTTACTTTGACTCTGAAGTAAATGTTGATACAATAATATCCGATAATCAAGCTGTACTAAATTATTATGTCAAAACAAATAGGAGATATATTATTGATAGTGTATCACTTAATATTAAATCAAATGATATTGATTCTTTAACTAAATTAAAAATAGACGACAGCTATTTAAAAGAAAATGAATATTTCTCGATTGGTAAGTTAATTCTAGAGAGGGATAGACTATTTAATCTATTCAGAAATAATGGCATTTATAATTTTCAAAGAAGAGATATTAAATACGATGTTTTAATTGATAGTACTGGATTAAAAAAAACTATTCCTATAATCCTAAATATCTCTGATACTGATAGTGATAATAATTACAGAATTAGAAAAATAAATAAAATAAATATTTTTGTTGAATCATTGAACGAATTATCAAATATTGACACTTACACTGACTCAATCAATTACAGAGGAATAGATATATATTCTAAGGGTAGTCTCAACTACTCGCCAAAGTCTTTATTAGAGCCCATTTTTTTTAAAAAAGGAGAAGAATACAGTGAAGAAAAAAAACTTCAGACATCAAGATACTTTTCAAATATTGGGGCATTTAAATATCCAAGAATTATATTAGAGGAGCTAAGAGATTCTATTTCAACATCAATTTATCTTTTACCAAGAGATAGGTTTAGTTTAGGATTTGATCTAGACTTTACTCATTCAAATATTGAAGATTTTGGAATTTCTTTTGGGACAAATTTCAATATAAGGAATATATTCAGAGGTACAGAGAATCTTTCGTTGAATCTCAATAATTCAATAGGTGCGTCTAAAGATATTGGAAATATTGATGATAGTTTTTTTAATTTATTTGAGTTGGGTGGTAATCTTAGCCTCAGAATACCCAGGATATTTCTTCCTTTGAAAACTGAAAGTTTTATCAAAAAAAATATGAGTCCAGAAACTAATATTACTGTTGGATCAACAGTTCAGAGAAATATTGGACTTGATAAACAATATTACAGTGGAATTTATCAGATTAATTGGAATCCTTCTAGATATAATAAAATTAATATAAGACTTATAGATTTTGAATATGTTAATAATCAAAATATATCCAATTATTTTAATGTTTATAAAAATTCATATGATAAATTAAATTATATATCATCATTATATAATTTGGATCAATCAACATTAGATCAGAATGGTGATCTTACAATTCCGCTAGGGGCAGATAAATTTATTACTAATGTATTAAGTAATCAAACAAGTCTTGATTATGAGAGTGAATTTTATAGGGATATAAACTCTATAACAGAAAGAAAAACAAGATTAACCCAGAACAATATTATTATAGGATCATCATTCACTATTAATAGAAATACTCAAGAAAATTTTTTAGATGAAAATTTTTCTCAGATAAGGTTCAAGTTTGAAACAGTTGGTAACTTATTTAATGAAATACTTAGAAAAAATAATCTTAACTCGAATAACAAAGTAGAAATTTCAGATATTATTCCATCACAATATATTAAGGCTGAAATAAACTATATCAAGCACTTAAAATTAAACAACTCTGATGTTCTTGCTTTAAGAGCATTTGCTGGTTCAGCTATTCCATTTGGAAATTCAGATTATATTCCTTTTACAAGATCTTATTATGCTGGTGGGTCTAACGATAATAGAGCATGGAAAGCATATAAATTAGGTCCAGGAAGTAGTGACAATATTAATGAATTTAATGAAGCGAATTTTAAAATTGCCTTTAACATTGAATACAGAAATAATATATCTGGGAACTTAAATGGAGCACTGTTTATTGATATTGGAAATATTTGGAATCTAAATGACAACGTAACTGATAATTCGATGACTTTTGATAAATTATCTGATTTAAGTGAATTAGCAATCGGAACTGGTTTTGGTTTAAGATATGATTTTAATTTTTTTGTTCTAAGACTAGATACTGGTTTTAAAACCTATAATCCAGCAAATAATATATCTAGAAGATGGTTTAAAGACTTTAGCTTTAAAAAAGCTGTATTTAATATTGGAATTAATTACCCTTTTTAATAATAAGTTTAATATTTTTGAAAAACTAATTAACAATAATTTTGAAAGAGAAAATATTAAGCAGCGAGGGCACCAAAAGAGTGTTTAATCTTGCAAAAAAACGGAATTTTGCTTTACCTGCAATTAATGTATCAGGTTCAAACACTATTAACTCTGTTCTTGAAACTGCAACCAATTTAAATAGCCCAGTAATAATTCAATTTTCAAATGGTGGTGCTCAGTTTTTTTGTGGTAAGGGTGCAAAGAAGGATGGAATATCCACTGCAATTTCAGGATCAATAGCTGGTGCATATCATATTCATAATGTAATTGATAATTATGATACAAAAGTAATTATTCATACTGATCATTGTTCACGAAAATTACTTCCATGGATTGATGGATTAATTGATTATGGCAAAGAATTTTTCAAAAAAAATGGATATCCATTGTTTTCATCTCATATGATTGATTTATCTGAGGAACCGATTGAAAAAAATATCAAAACCTGTAAGGAATATTTAAAAAAATTATCTGATTTAAATATGACTTTGGAAATAGAGCTTGGAGTTACCGGTGGTGAGGAAGATGGTGTTGACAATACAGAAATTGATTCCTCAAAATTATACACTCAACCTGATGAAGTAGCTTATGCCTATTCTGAACTAATCTCTGTTAGTGATAAATTTATGATTGCAGCTGCATTTGGAAATGTCCATGGAGTTTACAAGCCAGGTAATGTGAAATTGACTCCTAAAATTCTAAAAAATTCACAAGAATATGTTTCTAAAAAATATAAAATACCTTACAACTCTTTAGATTTTGTTTTTCATGGTGGCTCTGGTTCTACTGAAGAGGAAATAAAAGAAGCAATTAGTTATGGTGTAATAAAAATGAATATTGATACAGATCTACAATTTGCCTTTACTGAAGGGGTTCGAAACTATATGCTAGGAAATAAGGAATATTTGATTTCCCAGATTGGTAATCCTGATGGTAACGATATTCCCAATAAAAAATATTATGATCCAAGAGTTTGGTTAAGAAAAGGTGAGGAGACATTTAAACAAAGGCTAACCAAGGCTTTTGAAGACTTAAATAATATTAATACATTAGATTAAACTCGGAAAATATGAGTTGGTTTAAAAGGACAAATAAAAATATTAACACCAAGACTGAGGAAAAGAAGGATATTCCTGCTGGATTATGGTATAAAAGTCCAACTGGAAAAATTATAGAAACGGAGGAGCTAAAGGAAAATATGTATGTCAGTCCAGAAGATGATTATCATGTTCATATTGGCAGTAAAGAGTATTTTGAGATATTGTTTGACAATAAATTTATTGAACTATATGCAAAGATAAAATCCGTTGATTTCTTAAAATTTAAAGATCAAAAAAAATACTCTGATAGGTTAAAAGAAGCCCAAAATAAGACAAAACTTAAAGATGCAATAAGAGTTGGATATGGTAAATCTTTTGGAAAGTATATTGTAATAGCATGCATGGATTTTAAATTTATTGGTGGATCTATGGGCTCAGTAGTTGGTGAAAAAATATCTTTATCAGTTGATTACGCTATTAAGAAGAAGTGCCCATTACTAATCATTTCAAAATCAGGAGGAGCAAGAATGATGGAATCAGCAACCTCACTTATGCAAATGGCAAAAACTTCAGCAAAGCTAAATAATTTATCAGAGAAGAAATTACCATACATTTCATTGTGTACTGATCCAACAACTGGAGGAACTACAGCTTCATTTGCAATGTTAGGAGATATTAATATAGCAGAACCTAACGCTCTTGTGGCTTTTGCAGGTCCAAGGGTTGTAAAAGATACAACTGGAAAAGATCTCCCAAAGGGTTTTCAAAAAAGTGAATTTCTTCTTGAGAAGGGTTTTCTCGATTTTATAAGTCACAGAAAAGAATTAAAGAAAAAAATCAATCTTTATTTAGATTTAATTCAAAATGATCCGCTTCGTAAATATCAATAAATTGTTTATTTTTCAAATTTATTCTACTATATTTGCGGCTCAAAA
>CETK01035221.1_pt1 | contig 40902 bp, 40 predicted proteins | sample 361431 | NCBI WGS metagenome assembly CETK01 (sample SAMEA2622452, study PRJEB7988) | marine metagenome | biome: marine biome (ENVO:00000447); feature: surface water layer (ENVO:00002042); material: "saline water (ENVO:00002010), including plankton (ENVO:xxxxxxxx)" | depth 5 m | reverse complement strand
TACCGTATTGAAAAAGATACAATTGGAGAAATTAAAGTGGCAAAAGACGTTTATTGGGGTCCACAAACTGAGCGCTCACTAAAAAACTTTAAAATAGGTCCTTCAGGTTCCATGCCAATGGAAATAATATATGGATTTGCACAATTAAAGAAAGCTGCTGCTAACACAAATTTTGATCTGGGTGTATTATCAAAAGTAAAAAGAGATCTAATAGTTAAAGTTTGTGATGAAATTTTGGAAAGGAAATTGGACGATCATTTTCCATTAGTGATTTGGCAAACTGGATCAGGGACTCAAAGTAATATGAATGTAAATGAAGTAATTTCTAATAGAGCTCACGTCTTAGAAGGTAAAATAATGGGTCAAGGAGAAAAAACCCTTAAACCAAATGATGATGTAAATCGATCTCAATCATCAAATGATACTTTTCCCACAGCAATGCATATTGCTTGTTATAAAAAAATAATAGAAATAACAATCCCGGGTTTAATAGATTTAAAAAATGCAATAAATGATAAAGCAATTGCATTTAATGACATTGTAAAAATTGGAAGAACCCATTTGATGGATGCCACTCCCCTAACCCTAGGTCAGGAATTCTCAGGATATTCTACCCAACTAGAAAATGGTATAAAGTCTTTACAATTTAGCCTTAACCATCTTGCTGAAATAGCTCTAGGTGGTACTGCAGTCGGAACAGGGATCAATACGCCCAATGGATATGCTGAAAAAGTAGCTTCATATATTTCTGAGTTTACAGGTTTCCCTTTTAAAACGGCGCCTAACAAATTTGAAGCATTAGCTTCTCATGATGCTATAGTTGGATCTCATTCAGCTTTAAAGCAGATTGCGGTTTCATTAAATAAGATTGCTAATGATATTCGATTAATGGCATCAGGTCCTCGATGTGGTATTGGAGAGTTAATATTACCAGCAAACGAACCTGGGAGTTCTATTATGCCTGGAAAAGTTAATCCAACACAATGTGAAGCAGTGACTATGGTATGTGCACAAGTCATGGGGAATGATGTAGCAGTCACTATTGGTGGTACACAAGGTCATTATGAGTTAAACGTTTTTAAGCCACTTATGGCTGCTAATACAATTGAATCAGCTCAACTTATTGGAGATGCATGTTCTAGTTTCACTCAAAATTGTGTAAAAGGTATCAAACCAAATTACAAACGAATTAAAAATCTAGTTCAGGGTTCATTAATGTTAGTAACCGCTCTAAACACAAAGATAGGATACTACAAAGCTGCTGAAATTGCTAAAAAAGCATATGATGATGGAACAAGCTTAAAAGAAGCTAGTTTAAAGCTAGGCTATTTGACGGAAGAACAATTTAATAAATGGGTTCGTCCGGAAGATATGATAGGAAATGAAAAAAATTAATTTTAGAAAATATTCCAATAAGGATGCATCTATTTTTAAGTCTTTAAACCTTCAGTGGCTAGAAAGCTATTTTTTTGTAGAACCTATAGATGAAGTAATTCTCAACAATCCTAAATCAAAAATATTAGATCCTGGGGGGCATATAATTATGTTAGAGTTAAATGGCAAAGTTATTGGAACATTCACATTTATCAAGATACAAGAAAGTGTTTTTGAATTTAGTAAAATGGCTATTAATCCAATTTACAGAGGTCAAGGGCATGGGAACTCTATTATGAAGTTCGCAATTTCGTTTGCAAAAAAAAATCAATGGAAAAAAATTATTCTCTACTCTAATACCAAATTAGAGAATGCAATTCATTTGTATTATAAGTATGGTTTTTTAGAGGTAGAAATGGAGTCGAATATTCTTTATTCGAGAGGGAATATAAAAATGGAGTTAAGCATAAACTGATTGTTTTTAATATTTAGGTTTTTATCTTTTGCTAACTTAAATCCTGCCTCTCAAGGCATTAAAAGACCAAGCTATTGCATAAAATCCAATTCCAGCGATTGAAAAACCTATTGCATATTCTCGATATTTAAAAATGCCAACCAAAATAAGAGCAGTACCAATTATTGTCATTATCAATGCAGTAATACCTACTATTTTATTTTTGTTTAAGTTCATTATACTTTGTACATCAAATATCGAACATTTATTTAAAATGACACATATATAAATTATTACTTTAGTATTATCATTTATTTATTAATGGAACTAGAAAAAGAAAAAAACAAGGACTCAATGAAAATGGCTTGGGCTAACATTGAGTCTATATTTAGAAAGATTAAGTTAGGAGGTGGCAAAAGTCGCCTTGAAAAAATTAAAAGCCAGGGTAAATTAACAGCTAGAGAAAGAGTAAAAAATCTTGTTGACGATCCAAGCAAAATTTATGAAATTGGAATTTTAGCAGGCGAAAAGATGTACAATGAATATGGTGGATGTCCATCAGCAGGAGTTATAGTTGTAATTGGTAAAGTGTCAGGAAGGTATTGTGTAATTGTAGCAAATGATCCAAGCGTAAAAGCTGGCGCTTGGTTTCCAATGACAACTAAAAAAAATTTAAGAGCACAGGAAATAGCTATTGACAACAGGATTCCAATAATTTATTTAGTAGATAGTGCAGGTATTTTTCTTCCCCTTCAAGAAGAAATTTTCGCTGATAAAGAAAACTTCGGTAGGATATTTAGAAATAATGCTAAAATGAGCAGTATGGGTATTGTCCAGATTGCAGCTGTGATGGGAAGCTGTGTTGCAGGAGGTGCTTACCTACCAATTATGTCTGATGAGGCAATTATAGTTGAAAAAACTGGAAGTATTTTTTTGGCAGGGAGCTATCTTGTTAAAGCAGCTATTGGGGAAAATATTGATAATGAATATTTAGGAGGAGCTGACACTCACAGCGCTATTAGTGGGGTTACCGATTATAAATTAAAAGATGATAAAGCAGCTTTGGATAAAATAAGAAGCATTATTGATAAAATTGGTTCTTACCCCAAGGCGGGCTTTAAACGCTCTGAAACTAAAATTCCTGAAATCGAAAAAGATAAAATTTATTCAATTTTACCAAAGAAAAACACACAACCTTATGATTCATATGAATTGATTGACTCGCTTGTTGATAATAATTCGATTGATGAATATAAAAAAGAATATGGTCGAACTATAATCACTTGCTATGCTAAAATTGATGGATGGTCGATTGGAATTGTAGCAAATCAAAGAAATATAGTAAAAAGTAAAAATGGTGAAATGCAATTTGGTGGAGTAATTTATGGCGATGCAGCTGATAAAGCAACAAGATTTATAGCGAATTGTAATCAAAAAAATATACCACTGGTTTTTCTACAAGACGTTACTGGATTTATGGTTGGAAGTAAAGCAGAGCATTCTGGAATTATTAAAGATGGTGCCAAGATGGTAAATGCAGTTGCTAATTCAGTTGTCCCAAAGTTTACTATTATTATTGGAAACTCTTTTGGAGCGGGAAACTACGCGATGTGTGGAAAAGCTTTTGATCCAAGGCTAATAGTCGCTTGGCCAACAGCAAAAATTGCTGTAATGGGTGGAAGTCAAGCAGCAGAAGTGTTGCTACAAATTGAAAAATCTTCTGCTTTAAAAAATGGGGAGCAACTAGATGTAAAAAAAGAATCTTTAATGAAAGAAAAAATAAAAAGTAAATATGACGAGAAAACTGATGTAGTATTTGCAGCTTCTCAATTATGGGTTGACGCTGTAATAGATCCAGCAGAGACTCGATCATGGATTAGTATGGGTATTGAAATAGCAAATCAATCTCCAATAGATAGGAAATTTAATATGGGAATTTTACAAGTCTAATACTTTAAATGGATTTTGATTCATTGTTTCCTTTCGCTTTATCTTACCACCGTATGTTTGTATGAATTTTTTATAAAGGGTGATAGATTTTGGAATTTCATATTTCTCAAGCTTTTTACAACTCTTTATTTGATCACAAACTTTCTTAAGATTGATCTTAGAATTATCTTCAATAACTATAGTTAATTTTTCCTTTTTTGATTTAAAGCCTATTTTATCAATAAAAAAATGAAAGGATATTTTTTCGGATAGCTTACGTTCAACTTGCTCAGGGTGTATATTAAAATCATCCAATTTAATTATGTTATCTATACTTCCAATCAATCGAAATTTAGTTGGGCTATATAATTCTACCTGGTCATTTGTAATAAGGTTTTTAATGTCTAATCTAGGTGCATCGACAATTAGACATTTACGATTATCTTGCCGGACAAAAATCCCGGGTAAACATTTGAATTCAGATATAGGATCAGTCATCTTACGAACAGCAATATGAGAAAGTGTCTCCATCATTCCGTATGTTTCATAGGCATTTATTTTAGCTTTTATCAAAGCTTGCTGAAGAGCGTTTGAAAGATAAGCACCTCCTATTATCACCTTTTTTATTCTACCTAACTCAGGTATAGAGTGAAATGCCTGAATTGGGGTCATCGCTGCAAAATCATAAAATTTTTCATTTTTGTAAAAGGGTTTTTTAGATGGGGAAATTAGATCAATTTCAAGACCTAAAATTAATGCCCTTATTAACATCATTTTACCCGCTATATAGTTTGTTGGAAGACAATGAAGAGCTCTATCCCCAACACTTACCTTAAAAAAATCTCCAGTTGAAATCGCACTACTTACAAGTGACTGTTTTTTAACCAATATCTTATTTTTCTTTGATATTGATGTACTGAGATAAATTGAGTCAGAGTTATCAAGCCAATCTAAAATAAAGTCTCCCATAAAGGTTTCATAGAGATCTCCCTCCTTAATGAAATTATAGGCTACTTCCTTCAGGTTATTTCTATCATAATAATAACCATTAAGGCGAAAACGATTGTGGATTTTTGAAAATTTAGGTATTTCCATTTATCTAACTAGTTAATAATTTATTTTTCCAATTTGACAATTTGTATTTTTTTGAAACAATAAATAAAAATAAAGGGTATATGACTAAAAGAGGAAAAAGGACTTCAAATCCGATTGATGGTTCAGAGATATCCAAAAAGATTGATTCGGTCTGAAATGCAGTCCATGACGATGTTAATAACAAAGATATCAATAGGTTATTTGCTATATGAAAGCCCAAAGCTAACTCTATACCCCTGTCAACAATTGTTAAAATTCCCAAAAAAAAGCCCGTTCCAATGTAATATATCAAAATACTATAGCCAATTTTTTCAACTTCTGGATTAGATGCATGTAAAGATCCGAAAATGAAAGATGTCATAATTAATGACAACCATGGCTTTTTAAAAAATGAAGTAAAGCCATGTAAAAGATAGCCTCTAAAAATATATTCTTCAAAGCTTGCTTGAATTGGTATCAAAGTAATAGTAATAATAAAAAGAATTATAAAAGGTAATAATTTGAAATTCCATTGATAATCGGAAGGATTAAAAAGGTAATCCCCAATCAAAAGTAAAACTGTAATAAGACCCCATAAAAAAAAAGCAAAAAACATTCTCTGCCAATCGAAATTCTTTCTTGCAGTCGAAATAGTTTTTAATGACTTTTCATGTAATTTATTTACAACCAAAATCAGTCCAAAAAAGCCCACCAATGAAGGAATTAAGAGCAAAAAGAGTTGGAGATTTTTGTCCAGGCTTCTCAAAGCTAAAATTGGATCGCCACCAGCGGATAGTAACTTTTCCCCTGAAATAAAAAATGTCAATGGTAATTGGCCAAGTATTGAAAAAAATGTTATGATGAATGACCCCAAAAGGTACATCCAAAAGGGGTTTTTTGTAGATTCAGCCTCATTTAGAAACATAAATTATTTTTCTAAAGGTAGAAAGTTAAAATAATTCCCAAACAAAAAATAATTTGATAATAAATAGTATGGATATTATAGTAAACTAATTTTCTAGAATCATAAAATTTATAAAGGCCTACAAAAATGTACATACCATATATAATCAATAATAAGAAAATTAAGAAAAGAACATTTTGATAATAGAAAGTTTGAATCGAATCTTTAAAAAAATAAATTGTTGTAATGTAGATCACAAAAAGGTTGGCTAAATATATCCATCTAGAAAATTTTTTTCCAAATAAAACAACCAAATTAATTTTATTAGATTTTTTATCTGACTTTAAATCTGGAAACTGATTAATTAAAAGGATATTTGTTGTAAGTAAGCCTAGTGGGATACCAATCAAAGCAAAATTTTGCAAAAGTTGAAAAGAAATTTCAATTGAAGTATTTGACATTGCAAAAAAGCTTCCTAATGTCAGAAGTGGTCCAAAGGTTAAAAAAATAGTTAATTCACCAAGTCCCTTTCTAGAAGAAAATTTTAATGGCTCAGCTGTGTAAAAATATGCCATGAATAAACCTAAAAAACCAATTATGCCAACACCATATATGTTATCAAATGATCCTGTTTGATAGTATATATTGATTGAGAGAATTATAAGACAGGCCAAAGCAATTACAATCATTAAATTACCTAATATTCTTGTTTTCTTTAATGTTATTAGACCTAACTCTACTGCTCTACTGCCTCCCGAAATCTGAGCTCCTCTTAGTATTAATGATTTGTCACCAACATTAAAGTATTCACTGTTATTTTCATCAGTTCCCGATTTTACGTCGAAATAGTCATTGTATAGATTCCCGAAAATATGAGCACAAATTATTCCAATTATAGACAGAATAGCATTTGTTAATGATAATGAATTTGTTTGACTTAAAATCAACGAAACAATCACCATGGGTAATATAGATGCCAATGTAAAACCACCTCTTGTAATTGCAATTCCTTTAATAATTTTCGTAGTTAAGCTAATTGGAATGTTTACATTTTCCTCAATCTCTTTTGTAATGCCACAGTAGCCGGTTTGAGGTTCATCCTTACCATTAGCAAAATTAGGAGTGATTATAATTTCAGCATTAAAATACGATCCGTCTTTCCTTACAAAATTTGTTTTAACAATAGATTTTCCGTGTTTATTTGCTTCTTCGAGCCAGCCCAAAACATTTTGAATTACGATTTCTCCAGGAGAAAAAATTGAAACCCTTTTTATACCAACTAATTCATCCTTTGAGTAACCAAACATTTCAAGAGCTCCATTATTCATCTCCTGTATTACTCCTTCCATATCACAAATAATTACACTTTTCATATTTTTTGTTTTAAATTTTGAAACAAATATATTCTAAAAAATAATTTAAATTTTGTTAACGCTTCGTAAAAGTGGTTAGTTTACATAAAGATATTAATTCATCTTTTTGATTAACTACTTTTATTTCCCAGTATTGTATGGTTTTACCCCTATGAATTGGTCTAGCAGTAGCATAAACAAAACCATCTGAGATACTCTTTATATGATTGGCTGTTATCTCGATACCACGAACTTTTGTATTAGGATCTTTATTAAAAATATATACTGCTGCGCTACCTACACTTTCGGCCAATGCCGCTGTAGCACCACCATGAAGTATTCCATCTGGTTGATGAACCTTTTTTGAAACAGGCATTCTTGCTTTTAAAAAATCATCTCCAACATCGGTATAATATATTTCTAATGTTTCCATTAGTGTGTTTTTAGATATACTATTTGCAATTTCCAGAACTTGTTTTTTGTTCATTAATACATACAATTTTAAATAAGAAAACCTGCTTTTATGCAGGCTCTAAAAGTTTATTTATCTTAAGATAGAATACCTAATTTACTAGTCTTTCACTTCTTCAAAATCAACATCCTGGACGTCATCCCCAGATTTTTCTGCCTTTTGATCCTTTTGCGGATTTGTATTTTTTGCATCAGCTGATCCTTTTTCAGCTTGTGCTTTATACATTTCCTCTGAAGCATTTTTCCAAGCTTCGTTAATTAATTCCAAAGCTTTATCAATCGCCTGTATATCTTTTGACTCATGTGCTTTTTTTAACTCACCGAGTGCTACTTCAATTGGCTTTTTCTTTTCTTCAGATAACTTGTCCCCAAATTCGCTAAGCTGTTTTTCAGTTTGAAAAATCATTTGGTCCGCTGAATTGAGCTTATCTGCTTCTTCTTTAACCTTTTTGTCAGCATCAGCATTGGCTTCAGCTTCTTTTTTCATTTTTTCAATCTCCTCTTCTGTTAAGCCCGAAGAAGCCTCGATACGAATATCTTGGGATTTATTGGTAGCTTTATCTAGAGCACTAACTTTGATTATTCCATTGGCATCAATATCAAAAGTAACCTCAATTTGTGGGGTTCCTCTCTGTGCAGGAGGTATGCCATCTAAGTGGAACCTTCCTATTGTCTTATTATCATTTGCCATAGATCTTTCTCCTTGTAAAACGTGAATTTCGACTGAGGGCTGATTATCAGCCGCAGTAGAAAATATTTGAGATTTTTTTGTTGGAATAGTTGTATTAGCTTCTATCAATTTAGTCATAACTCCACCCATAGTTTCAATACCCAATGATAGAGGTGTAACATCTAGTAATAAAACGTCTTTAACATCACCTGTTAAAACTCCACCTTGTATAGCTGCACCAATAGCAACAACTTCATCTGGATTTACACCTTTGGAAGGCTTTTTACCAAAAAACTTTTCTACTTCTTCTTGAATTATTGGGATTCTGGTCGATCCTCCGACTAAAATTATTTCATCTACATCGCCTGTCGTTAATCCAGCATCATCTAATGCTTTTTTTACAGGGTTCATAGATCGTTTTACTAGAGAGTCAGCTAATTTTTCAAAATTTGCTCTGGTGAGTGATGTAACAAGGTGTTTCGGCCCTGAATCTGTTGCGGTAACATACGGAAGATTTATTTCAGTTTGAGTTGAAGAAGAGAGCTCAATTTTAGATTTTTCAGCAGCCTCTTTAAGTCTTTGTAAAGCCATGGGATCCTTTCGAAGATCAATTGATTCCTGTTTTTGGAATGTTTCAGCAAGAAAATCAATTATTACTTGATCAAAATCATCACCACCAAGGTGAGTATCACCGTTTGTAGATAATACCTCGAATACCCCGTCACCTAATTCTAAAATTGATATATCAAATGTACCTCCTCCTAAATCATATACTGCAATTTTTTTATCAGAGCCACCCTTATCGAGTCCATATGCAAGGGCAGCAGCTGTTGGTTCATTAATTATTCTTTGGACTTTTAATCCTGATATTTCTCCTGCTTCTTTTGTTGCTTGTCTTTGCGAGTCATTGAAATAAGCTGGAACTGTTATCACAGCTTCAGTAACCTCATGTCCTAGATAATCTTCAGCGGTTTTTTTCATTTTTTGGAGTGTCATGGCGGAAAGTTCTTGAGGACTGTACATTCGACCATCTATATTTACCCTGGGTGTATCATTATCACCCTTTACTACCTTATAGGCCACTGATTTGACATCATTTTTCGATTCTGAAAATTTATTACCCATAAAACGTTTGATAGACGCAATTGTTTTAGTAGGGTTAGTTACTGCCTGTCTTTTCGCTGGATCACCTACTTTAATTTCGCCGCCTTCTACAAAAGCAATTACAGAGGGTGTTGTCCTTTTACCTTCAGCATTTGGTATTACAACTGGTTCGTTTCCTTCCATCACAGAAACGCATGAATTTGTTGTTCCCAAATCAATTCCTATAATTTTACTCATTATTAATTTTTTTTTTTTAAAACTCAAGCACTATGCCACTAAAGATAAAACTGACAGTATGGCAGAGTAAATAAAATATTATATTTGTGCAAACTCAAGAAGTAAGAGATTAAAAAACAAATAATTTTTATCTAGATAAATAATTATGTCAAGTAATAAATATACTCGGATTACGACCAAAACACTACTAGAAATGAAATCTAAAGGTGAAAAGATTGCAATGCTAACAGCTTATGACTATAGTTTTGCTGGCTTAGTTGATAACTCTGAAATAGATGTCATTTTAGTAGGTGATTCTGCTTCTAATGTTGTCGCTGGACATGAGACAACTTTACCAATTACGCTTGATCAAATGATATATCACGCAACCAGTGTTGTTAAAGCTGCCAAAAGAGCATTAGTAATAGTAGACTTACCTTTTGGATCATATCAATCAGACCCTAAGGAAGCACTTAGATCCGCGATAAGAATAATGAAAGAATCTGGAGCTCATGGTGTAAAATTAGAAGGAGGGAAACAAGTTAAGGATTCAATTGAAAGAATAATCCAAGCAGGAATACCTGTTATGGGTCATTTGGGCCTTACCCCACAATCAATATACAGATTTGGATCTTATAATGTAAGAGCTAAGAAAAATATTGAAGCTAAAATGTTACTAAATGAAATAATTATGTTGGAAAAAATTGGCTGTTTTGGAGTAGTTCTTGAAAAAATCCCAGCTTCACTTGCTAAAAAAGCTTCAAAATCTATAAAGATTCCTACGATTGGGATTGGGGCAGGTGTAAATGTTGATGGTCAAGTTCTTGTTTTACATGATATGCTGGGGATGAACAAAGAGTTTAGTCCACGATTTTTAAGACGATATTGTGATTTAGATGAAATTATTTGTAAAGCTATAAAACAGTACAGTAAAGATGTAAAGTCTGAAAAATTTCCTAACAAAAAAGAACAATATTAATTTTTTGGATTTAATTAAGCGTATCATTTTTGAAGACAATCACATTATAATCATAAATAAAATTCCTGGTGAATTGGTGCAATCTGATAAAACTGGTGATACTTCGTTATCAGATTCAATAAAAAATTATTTAAAAATTAAGAACAACAAACCTGGTTCTGCCTATTTAGGATTAGTGCATCGTCTAGATAGACCAACAAGTGGTATTTTAGTTTTTGCCAAAACATCAAAAGCACTTGCTAGATTAAATAATCAATTTAAACTTAGGTTAACAAAAAAAATTTATTGGGCTCTTGTAGATAAAAAAATTCCAAAAACTTACACCAGCTTATCAAATTGGATGACAAGAAATAGAAAGAAAAATAAATCTAAAGCTCATATAAACAAATTGCCTGACAGTAAATTTGCACAATTAAATTTGAAGCGAATTAAAGAATTTAAAAAATATTGTTTGTTAGAAATAGAACTTTTAAGTGGTCGTCATCATCAAATTAGAGCACAATTAAGCAGCATTGGTTTTCCCATTCAGGGTGATATAAAGTATGGGTCAGCTAGGGCAAACAAAGATAAAAGTATAAGTCTTCACTCAAAGTCCTTATCATTTACACACCCAGTCACTAAAAAAAAACTAATTTTTGAAATACTCCCTATGAATACGGGGATATGGAAGATCGTTCTTTACGATTAATAGTGGACGCTTTTTCACGAATGATACTTGCAATAGGTACATTTTTGATTTTACTTTCTAGCCATGAAAGGATGTCTAAATACAAAAATGATCTCCTTTCATAGGGATCGTTTTCATATCCCTTTAATTCATTATATAATGATTTGAATGCAGTTTTTAATTCGTGAGGATAAATTTCACCCAAGCCTTTAACAAATCTAATCATAGCTTTTTGAACCTCATGTAAGTCATTCATCTTTATTAAAAATTTATATGTTTCCCTTAAATGAGTTTCTAGGTGATAATCAAATCCAGCTTCATAATGGGCGAAAATATTCAAAACCCTTGAGAAACATAATAAGTCCTCTCTCATTTTTAAGCTTTTATTGCTAATGATTTTATCCAAAAATAAAATACAATTTTCATAATCCTCAGATCCAAAGTAAATACAAGCAATTTTATAATAGAGCATCATTATGTGATGAGGATCAATTTGATTGCTGTAGTGTTTAATACCTTTTTTGATTTCAGTAATAAGTATTAATCCCTTTTCAAAACTACCCTCTAAAAAATGAAAATTCAACTTATTACTATAATAGAATTGAAAAGTCAGAGCCTTTAGGTTATCATTTTTTGGAAAATTATTATGTTTAGTCCAAAAAACCATTTGCTCTATGGTTTCATTGAACTTAGATGGATATTTTATTAAAACAAGACTTTCCATTAGATAATTATTCCCTTTTAAATAAAAAACTGGATGTATGTTAATCATAGCAGGTTCCTTATCAAACATTTTTACCCATTTTGAAGCATAGCGATAAGTTGATAAAAAATCCTGGGTCAAGAAGCTGTACCAAACATGAGCTTTATAGTACCAAAGTTTTTCTCTAAATCCCAATTTATCATAATCAAACTTTGGTAGATTTTCATAAAAAAATTGGGTTATTTCTCTATACTCTTGATCACTTTTTGCATAACCTGCTTTAATTAAACGCTCGTAAAGTTTTAAAGAAAGATTGGAAAGTTTGGTTGTTAAATTGTTTTGTGCACGAAGTTTTTCAGATTCAGCTACTAATGTCTCTGTACGATTACTCAAACTTCTTGTAATATATTGTGACTCTATGATTTTTTCTAACTCTACTATATCGTAAGCAACATACTTTTCTTGATGTTTATTTGCAAGCAATTTTGATTTTTCAAGAATTTTTAGGCTTTGCTTATACAACCCTTTTTGATATAAAATTGTAGCAAAATCTAACTGCTCTCTTATTAAAATACGGATATTTTTATGCATTGGATTCATTCGTAGGCTAATCAAAATTTGTTTATACAAATGTGCCTTCAGATTAGATAATTGTTGTTTTGTGACAATTCCCTTTTTTAAAATTACTTTTTCATCATAGCAATTCATTTTATCCAAAAGTTGAAATAAATTGAGAAATTTTGAATTCTCATTTGAATCCATTCTTCCCACATACAAGGTGAATTGCCTTTTTTCTGATTTAGTCAAAGACTTTATGAGAATAAATAAATTATCTTTCTGGTCATTTGTCATTGTAAATTATTTATATACAAATTACTAATAATTAGCATGTTAGGTGTTTGTTTTTCACAACGAATATTGTAATACAAAAATAGCTATTTTTATTATTGGAAAACATAAATTATATTTTAGTTTGATAGAAAATTTCAGCTTTGAATCAATAATATGGAATTTGTAGAAATATTTGACACTACTTTACGCGATGGCGAACAAGTTCCTGGCTGTAAATTAGATTCTTCAACAAAACTTACAATAGCGAAACAATTAGACGAGTTAGGAGTTGATGTATTAGAAGCTGGTTTCCCAATATCAAGTCCTGGGGATTACAGAGCTGTGGAAAATATTTCTAAGTTGGTGAAAAATTCTAAAGTTTGTGGTTTGACTAGGGCAGTGAAAAAGGATATTGATGTTGCAGCTGATGCATTAAGATTTGCAAAAAGAGCTAGAATTCATACTGGAATAGGTACATCTGAAAGTCATATCAGATTTAAATTTAATTCAAGTCCAGAAAAAATTATTGAACGTGCAACAGCCGCCGTTGCTCATGCTAAAAGTTATGTAGAGGATGTTGAATTTTATGCGGAAGATGCGGGAAGAACAAATAATGAATTTTTAGCTAAAATATGTCAAGCAGTAATTAAAGCTGGTGCAACGGTTTTAAATATCCCTGACACAACTGGTTATTGTTTACCTGAAGAATATGGATCTAAAATTAAATATCTCAAGGAAAATGTAAAGGGTATTCACAATGCTATTATTTCGTGCCACTGTCACAATGATTTAGGTCTTGCTACTGCTAATTCGATAGCAGGTGTTCAAAATGGAGCTAGACAAATTGAGTGTACAATAAATGGTATTGGTGAACGTGCAGGAAATACTTCTCTAGAGGAGGTTGTTATGATACTACGTCAACACCCAAAATTGAATCTTGATACAAGAATAAAATCAAAACAACTTTTATTTACTAGCCAACTTGTTTCTGAAAGTATGGCAATGCCCGTCCAACCTAATAAGGCAATTGTAGGTGCAAATGCTTTTGCTCACTCATCTGGTATACATCAAGATGGTGTTATAAAGAAACGTGAAACTTATGAAATAATAAATCCAAGGGATGTGGGTGTAAATGAATCATCCATAGTTTTAACTGCAAGATCTGGAAGAGCTGCTTTAGCATATCGGGCAAAAAAAATTGGTTATGAATTAGACAAGCTTCAACTTGACCGTGTATACGAACAATTTTTAATAGTCGCAGATAAAATTAAAGAAATAGGGGATGAGGATCTCCCAGAGATAATCAAAGCAAGTAATTTGAAGAAATAAAATCAAAACGTATGGCTAAAACTCTATTTGATAAAGTCTGGGACTCCCACGTTGTGAAAAGAATTAAAAACGGACCAGACGTTTTATTCATTGATCGTCACATGATTCATGAAGTTACGAGTCCTGTAGCTTTTCTTGGCTTAAAAAATAGAAGAATTTCTGTGCTTTATCCCAAAAGAACTTTTGCAACAGCTGATCACAATACACCTACAAAAAATCAACACTTACCCATAACTGACCCTGAATCAAAAAATCAGCTTGAAGCACTCGAAAAAAATGCAAATGAACATGGTATTTCCTATTGGGGACTTGGACACAAAAAAAATGGTATTGTGCATGTTGTAGGTCCAGAGTATGGAATAACTCAACCTGGAGCTACAATAGTTTGTGGTGATTCACATACATCCACTCACGGTGCTTTTGGTGCAATAGCATTTGGAATTGGAACATCCGAAGTAGAGATGGTACTAGCAACCCAATGCATTATGCAACCAAAACCAAAAAAAATGAGAATAACTATTGATGGAAAATTAAATAACGGTGTTACTCCAAAGGACATAGCATTATTTATAATTTCAAAATTAACAACATCAGGAGCAACTGGTTATTTTGTTGAGTATCACGGAGAAGTGTTCCGTGAGTTAAGCATGGAAGGCAGAATGACAGTTTGTAATCTCAGTATTGAAATGGGTGCTCGAGGAGGAATGATTGCTCCAGATAGTAAAACTTTTGAATACATTAAGGATAGGGAATTCACTCCAAAAGGAGATGATCTGTTAAAAACAAAAAAGTATTGGGGTACACTTTTCACAGATAAAGGGGCGAAATTTGACAAAGAGTTCTTTTTTAAAGGTTCAGAAATTGATCCAATGATAACATTTGGTACAAATCCTGGAATGGGAATTAGTATCACAAAATCAATTCCAAAGGCTAAAGATGTTGATAATGGTAAATTAACATATATAAAGTCATTAGATTACATGGGTTATAAAGAAGGTGAAAGCATGATTGGAAAACCTATTGACTATGTTTTTATAGGAAGTTGTACTAATGGACGTATTGAGGATTTCAGAGCTTTTGCAAGTATCGTAAGTGGTCGTAAGCGTTCTAAAAATGTTACTGCATGGCTTGTACCAGGTTCTCATAAAGTTATGGAAGCTATTAAGAACGAGGGATTGTTAGAAATCTTTAAAGATGCTGAATTTGAATTAAGAGAACCAGGTTGTTCAGCTTGCTTGGCAATGAATGATGATAAAATACCTCCTGGAAAATATGCAGTTAGCACTTCTAATAGAAACTTTGAAGGTAGGCAAGGCCCTGGTGCAAGAACACTTCTTGCAAGTCCACTTGTTGCTGCAGCAGCCGCAATAACTGGCAAGATAACGGATCCCAGATCTCTCATTTAATTAGTATGTCATACGATTCATTCAAAGTTTTAAAAAGTTCAGCTGTCCCATTACCTATAGAAAACGTAGATACGGATCAAATAATTCCCGCAAGATTTCTTAAAGCAACAGAAAGAAAGGGATTTGGGGATAACTTATTTAGGGACTGGAGATTTAATCAAGATAACAGTATTAAAAATGATTTTGTATTAAATAATCCAACATATTCTGGAAGTATATTAGTAGGAGGAAACAACTTTGGATCAGGTTCATCAAGGGAGCATGCAGCATGGGCAATATATGACTACGGATTCAGGTGTGTTGTGTCAAGTTTCTTTGCTGATATTTTTAAAAATAACTGTTTAAATATTGGCGTCCTTCCTGTAGAAGTATCACAATCATTTCTAAATCATATTTTTGAAGCTATTTATAATGATGCAAAAACAGAATTAAAAATTGACCTACCAAAACAATTAATAAGTATATGTAACTCAAAATATTCTGAAAAGTTTAAAATAAATTCTTACAAAAAAGAAAATATGATTAACGGTTATGACGATATTGACTATTTGTGTAGCATGAAATCCAAAATAAAAGAATTTGAATCTAAATCACCTTTATAGAAATATTCAATTTTAAAATGAATAAGCATTTAGAGATAATGGACACAACCCTTAGAGATGGAGAGCAAACCTCAGGAGTTTCTTTTTCTATTTCTGAAAAACTTACTCTTGCCCAACTATTACTACAAGAACTAAACATAGACAGGATTGAGATAGCGTCAGCTCACGTTTCTGAGGGTGAGGCAAAAGCAGTAAAAGGCATAACTGATTGGGCAAAATCGAACGGCTATATAAATCGAATCGAGATTCTAACTTTTGTAGATGATGGAAGATCAATAAACTGGATGAAAAACGCTGGAGCAAAGGTTCAAAATTTACTAACAAAAGGGTCATTAAATCATCTAAAATATCAACTAAAGCAAACCCCCGAAAACCATTTTAAAAATATTTTAAAATGTATTAAAATTGCTGAAAGTGAAGGGTTAAATACAAATGTTTATTTAGAGGACTGGAGCAATGGAATGTCTGATTCAAGAAATTACGTATATAATTACCTTGATTTTATATCTAATCAAAATATTACTAGAGTTTTACTTCCTGATACATTAGGGGTTCTAACACCTGAAATGACTTCTGAATATTTATCTGAGCTTGTAAACCGCTATCCTAATATACATTTTGACTTTCACGGTCATAATGATTATGATCTTAGTGTTGCAAATGTACTAGAGGCTGTAAAAGCCGGAGTTAAAGGGGTTCACTTGACTGTAAATGGTATGGGTGAACGTGCCGGTAATGCACCGTTAGCAAGTGTTGTTGCTGTAATAAATGATTTTCTTCCGGAAGTTAAAATAAATATTAAAGAAAATGCATTACATAAGGTTAGCCAGCTTGTTGCTACTATTACTGGATTCAGGATTCCTGCAAATAAACCAATTGTAGGTGAAAATGTTTTCACACAAACAGCAGGGATTCATGCTGATGGTGATCACAAGAGAAATTTATATTTTAATGATCTTCTTCCAGAGCGTTTTGACAGAAAAAGAAAATATGCATTAGGAAAAACATCTGGAAAAGCAAATATTCAAAAAAATCTCCAAGAATTAGGTTTAACCCTTAATGATGGAGATCTTAAGAAAGTAACTCAACGAATAATCGAACTTGGTGACAGAAAAGAGCGTGTCACAGCTGAGGATCTCCCTTTTATAATTTCAGATGTTTTAGGTGGTGAAATTCCTGATAAAGTAAAAATTGACTCTTACGTATTAACTCATTCAAAAGGATTAAGACCAACTACAAGTATTTCCTTAAAAATTGAAAATAAAATATTTGAGGAAAATGCTTCAGGCGACGGTCAATATGATGCTTTTTGGAATGCTTTAAACAAGGTTTATCAAAAACAAAAAAGGAGCTTACCTATTCTAGTAGATTATGCTGTAAGAATACCCCCAGGCAGTAATTCAGACGCTTTATGTGAAACCACAATCACTTGGCATAATGGATCTAATGATTTTAAAACTAGAGGATTAGACTCTGATCAAACTGTTTCAGCAATTAAAGCTACAGAAAAGATGTTAAATATAATACAACAATAGTACCCCTTATGGATTTTAAAATAGCCCTTCTTGCAGGAGATGGAATTGGACCTGAAGTAATAAATGAAGCTGTTAAAGTATCAGATGCAATTGCCGAAAAATTTAATCATAATATTGAATGGAAACCCGCTTTAGTGGGAGCTGCAGCAATTGACGCTGTTGGGGATCCTTATCCAAATGAAACCCATGATATATGTCTTACTTCAGACGCAATTCTCTTTGGAGCTATTGGACACCCACGGTTTGATAAAGATCCATTAGCAAAAGTGAGACCAGAGCAAGGGCTTTTAAGAATGAGAAAAAAACTTGGCTTATTCGCTAATGTACGACCAACTTTTACATTCCCCTCTTTATTAAATAAATCACCTTTAAAAAAAGAGCGCATTCAGGGTACAGATTTAGTTTTTCTAAGGGAGCTAACGGGAGGAATTTATTTTGGAGAGAGAGGTAGAAAAGACAATGGAAATACAGCTTTTGATACTTGCACATACAATCGAGATGAAATAAAAAGAATAGCTGTTAAAGGTTTTGAATTGGCCATGAAAAGAAAAAAAAAACTATGCTGTGTTGATAAAGCAAATGTTTTGGAAAGTTCTCGATTATGGAGAGAAACATTTCAAGAAATGGAAAAAGATTACCCAGATGTAAAAGTTTCATATGAATTTGTTGATGCCGTTGCAATGCGACTTGTTCAATGGCCAAACTCTTATGATATTTTAGTAACTGAGAATCTTTTTGGTGATATTTTAACTGATGAAGCATCTGTTATTTCTGGATCAATGGGTCTAATGCCTTCAGCATCTGTTGGTTTAGAAAATTCGTTATACGAACCCATACATGGATCATTTCCTGAAGCTGCAGGGCTCGGAATTGCAAATCCTTTAGCTACTATTCTGTCTGCAGCAATGATGTTTGAAATGAGCTTTGGTTTAAATAATGAGGGAGCAAATATTCGCGAAGTGGTAAATAGATCATTAACTGAAGGAAAAGTTACCAAAGATTTAGCAGAAGAGGGCAAAAATTTTTTGTCCACCTCTGATGTCGGAGATTATTTAATAGAACTGATTAAGTAATATTTATATTTGTAAGATAAAGTAGTTAAATGAAAGCCTTATTTGCCCTAATATTTTCAATTTCGTTACAAACATGTATTTCAAATACTTCTCCTTTTAATAATTCTGAAGTAATTTGGACCCCTCCAGAAATGAATCAAGAAGGTTTAAAAAAAGCATATTTTGCTTCAGGTTGTTTTTGGTGTGTAGAAGCAATTTATGAAAGTGTTAAAGGAGTTAAAGAAGTTTACTCTGGTTATGCAGGAGGTTTCACAAAAAATCCTAATTACAATCAAATTGGAACAGGTAGAACGGGTCATGCAGAGTCAGTTGAGGTCATATATAACCCAAATCAAGTTAGTTATGGTACTCTTTTAAGAGTATTTTTTGGTTCTCATGATCCAACAACTCCTAATAGACAAGGACCGGATTATGGATCTCAATATCGTTCGATAGCATTTTATACAAATGAATTCGAGAGAGAATCTATTATTAACTATATAAAAACTTTGAATAATGGTAATTATTTTTCAAACAAGATAATTACAGAGATTAAACCATTAGAAAAATTCTATTATGCTGAAGATTACCATCAAGATTATGAAAAAAATAATCCCGATAATCCCTATGTAAAAAACGTTTCCATTCCTAGACTAAAAAAATTTCAAAAACAATATCCAGAGCTTTTAAAGGAAATACATTGAAAATATATACCCTAGATAATGGAAACATAAAAGCGGTATTCTTATCATTTGGTGCCATTCTTCACGAATTATGGGTAAAAAACAGATATGGAAAATTCATAAATGTAATTCAAGGATTTAAAAATCTTAACGATTACATTTCAGATTCATGGTCGAGGGGTGCAGTTATAGGGCGTTATGCTGGAAGACTTATAAATCCTATAAAAGTAAATGGGAAATTATATGAAATTGAAAATGAAAAAGGTATTATGCTGCATAGCGGATCTGAAGGTTGGGGGAAAAAAAACTGGGCCTTAGTAGATTTAATAGAAAAACAAAAAGTTAAATTTAAATATGAATGTCCTGCAGGGACAACTGGATTTCCAGGAAAAGTTCAAGCTAACGTTTCTTATTCTTTAGAAAATAATAAATTAAACATTGACTATTCAGCTATTACTGAATCACCAACTCATATAAACTTAACAAACCATGCATATTTTAATCTCAATAAAAATGAATCAATCGGTAAAAGTTTCTTAAGGATAAATGCAGACAAATATTTAGAACTAGACAAAAGTTTAGTTCCTAGTGGAAAAAAACTATTAGTTAAAAATACAAATCTTGATTTTAGATATTCTAGGAAACTCGGTAAAATTCGGTTGGATGACTATTTTGTGGTTAATCAAACTAATAGTCCAGTGGCAGAATTTTTTGAACCAAAAAATGGAATAAATATGAGTGTTCTCACAAATCAACCTGGTTTAGTCGTTTTTACACCTCCACATTTTCAAGCGATTTGCTTTGAAACACAAAAGTTTTCCAATACCCCAAATATTCTCTCATTTCCCTCAACTTTAATAAATCCTCATGAGGTTTATCGTCATAAGACTTCATTTGTTTTTAATATTCAGAAGAATAATTAGTTTTTCCCACATCTTGTAAAATAAAATTCCAATTATACTTCCTACAATCATCCCGCAGATAATATCAAGTGGATAATGTACCCCAATGTATATTCTACTGTATGAAATTAGTCCTGCTGTAAAAATTAGAATAATATTTGCCATTTTAAAATGCCTTTTGACGACTCTTCCAAAGAAAAAAGCTAAGGCAAATGAATTAGATGCGTGTCCAGAAAAAAAACTGAATTTACCACCACACGATGATTTAACTAACCTAACCAAATCTTTTAATTGAAAATCAAAGCATGGTCTAAGCCTACCAACTTGAACTTTACAAAGGTTAGTCAATTGGTCTGTAACCAAAACCAGAATCAAACCAAAAATTACTAAGGAGATTATCTGTTTTCTTTTGATTTTTAAACTTAGTAATAATATTATCGAAACATAAACCAATACATTAGATCCCCGATGAGTCATTAACATCCAAAATTGATCGAATCTATTACTTCCTAAGCCATTGAGGAATAAAAATAATTCTTTATCAAAAGCAATTATTGACTCCATTTATATATTATATTAGTCCCATTTCTTTATCATAAAAACTTAAAGCTTCATTAATCAGCTGTTCTGACTCAAAATTTAAAATTTCCTCATCTTTTTTATCAAAATCTTCTAACCAATGAACTTCGTCATTTGTTATATTCATTATAAATCTTGGATATTCAGTATGTATAATGAAAATAACATTTTGCAATGAGGAGTTATCTGCTATGAGGAATTTAGGTAGTTCCATTCAAGATATAAATAAAAGTTTTTTTGTCAAATATCGAAATCTCAAAAAAAGGAGTAATGCGGAAGACGAAAGTCCAGATAGTAAACCAACCCATATTCCTACTGCACCTAATTGAGTATGAATTCCTAAAAAATATGAGATTGGTATCCCAAAAATACCGTAAGAAAAAAATGTTATCAGTGCAGGAATATTTACATCTTGAAGACCACGTAAAGCTCCTAAAACAACTGCTTGTATACCATCTGAAATTTGAAAAAATGCTGAAACAATTAATAAGGTAGATGCAATTTTAACAACTTGATCAACATCGGAAAATTGTAAAGGATTACTTCGATTTAAATATAGCCATGGTAAATTATCACTTCCTAGAAGGAATAACATACAAAAAACTACGTCTAAAATAAATACCAAGAGAAATATAGAATATGCAATCCGTTTTAATGATATGTAGTCTTTTTTCCCTTTTTGATTTCCAACTCTTATCATAGCAGTAACTCCAAGCCCCATGGCAAACATAAAGGTCATTGATGAAAGGTTTAAGGCGATTTGGTTCGCTGCTTGGGGGTTTTTCCCTAAAAATCCTGAAAGCCAGATAGCAACCGTAAAAAAAAGTACTTCAAAAAACATTTGAATTGCAGATGGAAATCCTAAACTAAAAATTTTTCTAAATAATTTAAAATTTAGTGAGATGTGTCTCAAGTTGGTTAGATAAACAGTAAAACGCCTATTAAATTTGACATAAAAAATTATAAAGAATAACATAAAAAACCGAGAAAATAGTGTCCCCAAGGCTGCTCCCTCTACTCCCATTTTTGGAAAAATCCAGAATCCAAAAATTAAAAAATAGTTTAATATAACGTTGGTAATGTTTCCTAAAAGTGTAGCATACATCGCGGGCCTAGTGAATGATAGACCCTCTGTGAATTGCTTTAAGCCTTGAAAGCTTATCAAAGGAACTAATGACAATCCAATCCATTTTAGATATGGAAAAGCTAATAGAGTGACTTCTTTTGGTTGTCCCATTCTAAATAAAAGTGGTTTGCAGAAAATGACAACACAACTTAATAATATTCCTAAGGATACGCATAGTATCAAACCATGAATAAAAATATTTTTTCCTAAAGTCACATTTTTCATGCCATCTGTTTCAGCAATTAAAGGTGTAATAGCTGTCGAAAAACCTATGCCAAGTGACATAGCAATAAAAAAGAAACTATTCCCCAGTGAAACTGCAGCCAATTCAGCTGTCCCTAACTGTCCAACCATTATATTATCTACAAATTGTACAAGTGTATGCCCTAAAAGACCAATTATAACTGGATATGAAAGGTTTATATTATAGTAAAATTCTTTTGTGTATTTTTTAAGCATTAAAATTGAAATAGTCACTTATAAGCCATATTGATCTACCAAATATATTAGACTTGCCATGGATGCAGCACCAAGCTCAAGTTCTCTTTTATTTACCGCTTGAAATACATCAGTCGCAGCATTGTGATAATCAAAGTATCTTTGAGAGTCAGTCCTCAAATAAGAAAGAACAGTCTTGTTTCCTCTTAGAGCACTAATAATAGATTCTTTATTTACTAGTGAAAATGTGTCTGATTGATATGGTTTAAAATAATTTTGCCAGCTATTAATTTTTTTAAGTTGATTGTTATCTGCTTCAAAAGAAAACCCCCGTGGGGAAAAACCTCCAACATCTGATTCAAGTGCAAACAGATGTTTTTCATTATTTTGTTTTGCTATTTCAGCATATTTTTTACCACCTTTAACTCCATTGTTTTGACCCATGAACATTACTATTCGAATGGTTCTTTTTGGATTATAATTAAGTTGCCTAAAAATATTTAAAACTTCCATTGACTGCACTATTCCAGCACCATCGTCGTGCGCTCCATCTCCCAAATCCCATGAATCTAAATGCCCTCCTATGATAATTATATCTTCTGGAAATTTACTGCCTTTTATTTCGCCAATAACATTATAGGATGGTACTTCAGGATAATTTTGACAATCTTGTTTCAAATAAAAATATAAGTCATCGTTTAAAGATAACATAGAACTTAATAATTGAGCACCATTAGTACTGATTGCTGCTGCAGGAATCCTCATTTTGTTTGGAAGATCGCCATAACTCATGTTTCCTGTATGAGGATAGTCATCTGATCTTAAATTCATTGAACGTACGATAACGCCTACAGCTCCAAGTTTTGCTGCCCGGCTAGCCCCTTGGAACCTTATATCAACTATTTTTTCATAAGCTGAAAAGGTATCAATAAAACTTTTATGCATTGCATTATTGAAGAATACAAACTTACCTTCAATTTTTTCTTTTCCAAGAGATTCTAGCTCATCAAAACTTTTAACTTCGATAACTTTTGCTCTTAGTCCATAAGAAGGTGTTGCTATTGAGCCACCAAGGGCACAAATTGGAACATTAATACTCATTCCTGGGGCTGTAATAATACTAGCATACTCAAAACTTCCCCTAATCCATTTTGGGATCATAACCTTCTGCAAGTAAACTCTATCTAAACCAATTTTATTTAGCTCATTTTTCCCCCATTGGACAGCAAGTTCTGCATTATGTGTTCCTGGTAGTCTACCACCGATTTGATTACATAGAAAATCTAACCAATGGTATGATTTACCATTATTAAGGGCATAATCGTAGATTTTACTTATTTGTTCTTCATGAATTTGGTCCTGTGATAAAGATGTATTGAGGGACAAGACAAAAAATAAAATTAGAATTTTATGTATCATTTTATTTTGATGCAAATTGTTCAATATTTCTAACTGTAACGGGATTTTCTCCCAAAATCATTAATCTTTCGACAACATTTCTGAGTTCCCTGACATTTCCGGTCCAAGGATACTTCTTTAATTTAGAAATTGCCTCTTTGGAAAATTCTTTTTTCTCTAAACCCTGTTCTTTGCAGATCGATTCTACAAAGTGTTGAGTTAAAATAGGAATATCATCTAATCTTTTTACGAGAGAAGGAACTTTAATCATTATTACAGCTAGTCGGTGATAAAGGTCTTCTCTGAAGTTTCCATTTCTTATCTCTTCTTTTAAGTCTTTGTTTGTGGCTGCTATAACACGGACGTCAACAGAAATATCTTTATCATTGCCTACTCTTTGTATTTTTTTTTCTTGAAGTGCTCGAAGAACTTTAGCTTGAGCTGCAAGGCTCATATCTGCAATTTCATCCAAAAAAATTGTTCCATTATTCGCTGCCTCAAACTTACCTGAGCGATCTTTAACAGCCGATGTAAAAGCTCCTTTTACATGACCAAAAAGTTCACTCTCAATTAATTCAGATGGTATTGCTGCACAATTTACTTCAATAAAATTTTCAGATTTTCTATTACTTTGTTGATGTATTTGATGAGCAACTAACTCCTTGCCAGTCCCATTTTCGCCAATTATTAGTATGCGAGCTTCTGTAGTTGCTACCTTCTGAATCATATCTGTAACTTGTCTAATTGCAATACTTTCGCCAATTATCTGATACTTTTTAGCTACTTTACGTTTTAATTTTTTGTTTTCGATTCGCAGCGATTTATTCTCCAAGGCATGTCTTACAGCTGTTAGTAGTCTATTTAGATCTGGAGGTTTAGAAATAAAATCATACGCACCTAATTTCATTGCCTCTACAGCAGTGTCAATATTACCATGACCCGTCAACATAATGAACGGGGAGGAAAATTTAATTTTTCTTGTTTCCTGCAACACTTCAATACCATCCATTTTTGGCATCTTTATGTCACAGAGAACTAAATCAAATTTTTCTTTTTTAATGAGAGACAAGCCTTCTCTTCCGTTGGTTGCTTCCTTAACATCGAAATTTTTATCTTCATCAGACAATACACGGGTCAAAACTCTTCTAATTTGTTCTTCATCTTCTATTATTAAAATTTTTTTCATTAAATATTTTTTTTGAAAAAGTAATTTTGTTTTGTAAAAAAGAAATTTTAATCCTACGTGTAAAATTTTTAAATACTAAGTGTCTTTTTTATAGTTTCATTTAACCTCATTATTTAAAAATAAGCATTAGATTAATAATATTCAATATGGTTAAAGTTAGTATAAAAATACAAAACCCATCCTCGTTAGAGGATGGGAAAAAATTGCTATGAAAAAGAAAATGAATACTAAAAGTAATTAGCATTCATCCAAATATATTATTTTTTTTTTAATCCTAGCTTTTTAAGCAAACATATCTTTTACTTTCTCAAAGAATGATTTATCGGATTTCTCTGGATGGGGAGTAAAATTGGTATCTCCCTGCATTTTCTCAAAAAATTGCCTTTGTTCTTTGTTTAATGTTTTGGGTGTCCAAACATTTACATGAACCAATAAATCTCCATTTCCATAATTATTGAGACTTGGAAGTCCTTTACCCCTGAGCCTGAGCGTCTTTCCAGATTGAATACCTGAATCTAATTTAATTCTAGCTTTTCCATCAATTAGATCTAACTCCTTGGAAATTCCAAGTACAGCTTCTGAAATACTTATGTACATGTCAAAATGTAAATGTTGGCCTTCTCTAACAAACTTATCATGTCTAAGTTCTTCTATTAAAACCAATAAGTCACCTGGAACACCATTAGAGGGTGGGTCATTTCCTTTTCCATTAAGTTTAAGTTGCATTCCCTCTTCAACGCCTGCTGGAATCTTAATGGAAACTGTCTCTTCTTTTTTAATCATTCCATTACTATCCGAACCAGTCGGACGATTAAGTAACACTTTACCACTACCCCCACAACTTGGACATGGAGATGAGGTCTGCATGCGTCCAAGTATGGTATTAGCTATTTTAACAATCTGGCCAGTACCATTACAATTTGAACAAGTACCATATTTAACACCTGGAGCCTGTACTTTTCGAAGTACTTTAATTTTCTTTTCAATCCCACTAGCGATTTCTTCTAAAGTTAATTTAACCCTAATTCGCATGTCAGAACCCTTTGATCTTCCCTGAGCTCCACTGCTAAAGCCACCCCCAAAACTTCCTCCAAATGCACTTCCGAATATATCTCCAAACTGGCTAAATATATCCTCCATATTCATTCCTTGTCCAAAACCTTGTCCGCCTTCAAAAGCTGCATGACCGTATTGATCGTATTTACTACGCTTTTGTTGATCACCTAAAACCTCATAGGCCTCAGCTGCTTTTTTGAAGTTTGATTCAGCTTGTTTATCTCCTGGGTTTTTGTCTGGGTGAAATTCAATCGCCTTTTTCCTATATGCCTTTTTAATTTCTGATTCTGATGCATTTTTAGAAATGCCTAATATGTCGTAATAGTCTTCTTTCATTTTTATTGTCCAACAACAACTTTTGGATATCGGATTATTTTTTCTCCAAGCTTATAACCCAGTTCAATAACATCAATTATTTTGCCCTTTTGGTTTTCATTTGTGGCTTTTATTTGACTAATTGCTTCGTGAAGGTCAGGATTAAAAACATCACCAACTTCAATTTTTGTTTCCTCTAACCCATTAGATTTCAAGGAGTCATTAAATTTGTTATAGATAAGTTCAACACCTTTTTTATCAAAACCATTTATATCATTTTCAATTTGTAATACTGCCCTTTTAAAATCATCTAAAACAGGTATAAGTGAAATTATTACCTCTTGGTTAGCTGTTTTAAATAAATCGAGTCTTTCTTTTGCAGTCCTTTTTTTAAAGTTTTCAAATTCAGCAAATAGTCTTAAATATTTTTCTTTTTCAAGAGCAAGGTCTTCCTTAAGATTTTTTAGTTGGGAATCTGACTTAGGAACTCTTGCTTTTTTTGTGTTCTGTTTTTTGGATTTAGCTGTTTTATTAATGCCTACTTTTTTTGCCATAATTAAAACAATTTTTATTAATCCCTGTACAAAATTTTTGCCACGTTAAAAAAATGCCAAAATGTCATGGATTACTTTTTTTAACTAGGTCATTCATTGCTAACTCAATATTTTCATATTTAAAATTAAAACCTTTATCCTTCACTTTTTGTGAACTAATCCAGTGACTGTCCAAGACCAAGTGGCTCATTTCTCCAATTAAAATTTTCAAAAGGTATTTCGGAAATGAAGGAAGGAAAAAAGGACGTTTTAGCGCTTTTGCTAAAGTCCTAACTAGTTTTTCTTGAGAAACAGAATTTGGTGCAACCGCGTTAAAAATTCCATCCCAATTATCATTACAAGCTTTAAAGAATATTTCAACTAGATCGTTTATATGAATCCAAGGCTGACCCTGAGAACCATCTCCAAAGAATGTTCCCATTCCAAGAGTAGTTGGAATTTTTAAAGCTTTTAGAACACCTCCTGAAAAGGATAAGACTAATCCAATTCTTATTTTTGCCACAGGAATATTCAAATAACTGAAATTTTCAATTTCATTTTCCCAAGCAACCACTACTCTTTCCATAAAGGAATTTGAAGTTGAATTAGTTTTTTCTGTTTGAATCCTGTCAAAATCTGAGGGATAAATTCCAATTGCGGATGCTGATACAATGTTTTTTATATTATATGACTCAATATTATTTTTTAAACTCTTAAACAACAAATGTGTTGAGTCAATTCTGCTAGACAAAATATCTTTTTTATTAGATTTTGTCCATGGCTTTGATATTCTTGACCCCGCTAAATGAATAATCGAATCAACACCATCAAAACACTTTAAGTCTAAAATTTTTTTAGCAGGGCTCCAATAAAAACCACTTGCTCCTTTAATAGAATAAATTTTAGATTTTTTTGTTGTTAAAAAATTTACTTTTACCCCTGTAGAAAAAAATTTTTCTACTAATGCTTTACCAATTAGACCTGTAGCACCTGTAATAAGAACTTTCATAATTTTCTATCATTAATTATCTTAAATAATTTGAACTCAAGATATGCTATAAAATTAGTTCTAAAAATTAAGTTTTTATTCCTCTTAACATTTCTCTTTTCCCTGGTGGTCCTGGAAGCCGTTTAACATCAAATCCTGAAATTTTCAAACCGCGTCTAACGCTTCCTTTTGCACAATAACTAACCCAAACTCCCCCTGGTTTTAAAATATCAAAACATTTTTTCATAAGTTCAGGAGCCCATATTTCGGGTTGTGCGTGTGCTCCAAATGCATCATAAAAAATGATGTCATACAAATCACTCGCTATAAATTTTTCAAATAAAATTTCCTTTTTAATTATACTGAAATTTGTAGCTACCTGATGCTTGAGTTCCCATTTTAATTTTGAAAATTCTTCAAAATTTTTAGTCTGATATTTCTCTTTGAAAAATTGGTCATAATTTAATTCTTTGAGCTGTGTTATTGAAATTGGATATGCTTCCAATGAAGTATAATCAATTTTTTTTTTGATTTTTGAAGAATTTAAATATGTTAGAAATGCAATCAATCCGGTACCATATCCTAATTCTAAAACTCTGCACTTATCATTAGCATCGGAACTTACTTTGGACCAATGTATAAGTCCTTCATTAATATATACAAATTGAGATTCAGTTAATGCACCATATCTTGAGTGGTATAACTCTTTTAATTTCTCAATATATAAAGTTGGGGTTCCATCCTCAGTAGTTATAGCTACTTTATTAAATTTTTGCATAATACAAATTTGACTTTTTTTATTTATCTAGTTCAATTATATTCAAAATAACAGTTTAATCAATTAATAAATTATTACAAAATAGGTTACTTAATTGAATCAAAAAAAACTAATTTTGATTTAAAGATTATTATAAGTTATGATTGAGGTTGATAAAACATCAAAACTTTTAAAAATAGAGACTGCAACAAAATCTAAACTGACAAGTGTCGATTTCAATGATATTGTTTTTGGGAAGACATTTACTGATCATATGTTTATTTGTAAGTATGCTGACGGCAAATGGCAAAATCCCGCCATCAAACCCTTTCAACAATTAACTTTAGACCCTTCAGCAAGCGTACTTCACTATGGACAAGCTGTATTTGAAGGTATGAAGGCCTTTAAAGACGATAATGGAACTGTTTGGCTTTTTAGGCCAGATGAAAATTTTAAGAGATTAAATCGTTCAGCTCACCGTTTGCAAATCCCTGAGTTCCCTGAAAATTATTTTTTTGAAGGGCTGCAAAAACTTATAAGCTTGGACAGTGAATGGATAAAACAAGGTGTAGGTAATTCACTTTATGTAAGACCATTTGTTTTTGCTAGTCAAGCTACTGTACAAGCAATTGCGTCATTGGAATATACATTTCTAATCATCTGTTCTCCTGCAAAATCATATTATGATGGTGGAAAGATAAATGTCTTAGTAGCTGAAAAATTCAGTAGAGCTGCTAATGGAGGAGTTGGATTTGCAAAAGCTGCTGGAAATTATGCAGCACAATTTTATCCGACTTCAGAAGCAACGAAAAAAGGTTACCAACAAATTATTTGGACGGATTCCGAAAAACACAAATATCTTGAGGAAGCGGGGACAATGAATATTTTCTTTAAAATAAATGGAAAGTTAATTACCTCTCCTGTAAATGACCGTATCCTCGATGGGGTAACTCGAAAAAGTATAATTACTTTAGCAAAAGATAAAGGAATAGATGTTGAAGAAAGACCCTTAAGTATTGATGAAGTGGTTAAAGCTCATAAAACAGGTATACTTGAAGAAATTTTCGGAACTGGAACTGCTGTTGTTGTTTTACCCATTAGTAGTTTCTCCTACAAAGATGTGTCTTATAGCTTACCACAAAAAGCTGATTTGGCTGAAAATCTAAAAAAGGAATTACTAGCGATACAATATAATCAAATCGAAGATCGTTACAATTGGACAGTTAAAGTTGATTAGGGTTTTTTAAGGATTTTTTCAATATCTGGTTTAAAGTAATTAGGTCCTTTTAAGACTTTTCCATCCTCTCTATAAATTGGTTTTCCATCAATCCCTAACTTACTCATATTACTTCTTTGTATTTCATCAAAAAGTGCCTCTATTTTATCCTGAAATCCATGAGAAATTATCGTCCCACACAAAATATATAACATATCTCCCAAAGCATCACCAACTTCAATTAAATCATTCGATCTAACAGCCTGTAAATATTCTTCATTCTCTTCTTTCATTAAATTGTATCTTAATTCGGTAATATCAGAAGATAGATCTGCTTTTGGTTTGTACTCCACACTAAGTCCAAATGCTTTGTGAAATTCTGTAACTGCCTTTATTGGTTTATTAATCATTTTGTTTGTTTATAAATGGTATTATTATTTCTAAATTAGTTAAAAAAAAGGGAGATGTTTTCTTATGGCCAGATGATCTTTGGGATTTTATTTTTTTTAGCTTTCCTAGCAGTAATAATACTTCAATATAGAGTAGATAAAAAATCTCAACCCAATTACTTTAAGGGAAGCTATAAAGTACTATTAGGATTTATAATTGCATTTACGATTCTACTAACAATCAAAATTCTTACTCAGAAATGAAAGGCTTCTTATTAATTTTTTTAGGAGGTGGGTTAGGAAGTTTAACTAGATTTCTTATATCAAAACTGATCCCTGTTTCAAAAAATAACTTTCCTTTAAATACACTTATTGCAAATTTTTTTGGCTGTTTTTTGATAGGTTATTTAGTTGGATGGATTTTGAATAAATATGGATACCAGAATGAATTATATCTGTTTTTGGTTATTGGTTTCTGCGGTGGGCTGACCACTTTTTCAACCTTTAGCAATGAAAGTCTACTACTGTTAAGATCTGGCAATTTTGTAACTTTTTTAAGCTACATATTGGTTAGTATCATAGGAGGAATACTTTTGGCGTCTCTAGGTTATTATTTATTTAAATTATCAACTTCATATTGAATATATCTTTTTTTAAGGATATCTTAAAAAAGCCTTGAAAAATTTTGCAGCCTGTAATAATTTATGGCCTAAAATTTCAATTATATAAAAATGAAAAACATCAAGCTTTTTTCTTTGGGGTAAAATACTCCCTGCGCTATGTTTGATTCATAATCTTAAAATTAATTTAATCATTATGAAAAACAAACAAAGCTTTTTAATCTTTTGCCTTTTTGTACTGTTAAGTTTTACAACAACTACTGTTCTGGCACAAGATGATGATACTGCTGACGAGCCAACATTTAGCTTCAGCGGTAGTGTAGACACTTACTTCAGATCAAGTTTTTCTGAAGATCCAGCAAAACCTGGTACATCTTTCGCTGACTTAAATGGATTTGCGTTAGGTATGGCTAATTTTATTGTTTCTTATGAGGGAGTAAAATCTGGATTTGTAGCAGATGTAGTTTTTGGACCAAGAGGTTCAAGTGCAGTTTTTGGTTCAGTTAGAGAAAATTTTGATGGACCTGGTTACGGATTCTCTTCAGAAATGGTGAACCAGCTATATGCATACTACAATCTATCTGATAATGTAACTTTTACGCTCGGTAACTTCAACACATTTTTGGGTTATGAAGTAATATCACCAGTAGCAAATTTTAACTATTCCACTTCTTACATGTTCTCATATGGTCCATTTTCACATACCGGTGCAAAATTGGATTTTAGTGTTTCTGAAGATGTTTCAATAATGTTAGCTGTTATGAATGACACAGACCAAACAGAAGCTAATTATGATCGAGTCACTCGCTTTGGTGCCCAAGTAGGTCTTTATGGCCAATACCTTAATTATTTAGGCGGTGAAAATTATTCGCAAATTGACTTTACAGGTGGATTTGATGTATCCGACAGTTTCTTTTTAGGAATAAATGCTACAACAGCATCCTTGGAAGGGGATACAGGTTTCGCAGGGGTAGCTCTTTATCCTCAGCTAACAGCTAGTGATAGTTTTGCAATAGGATTAAGAGGTGAATTCTTTTCTGAAACAGATGGTTTTGGAGCCCTTGTTGGTGGTGGCGACGCAGACAACTTTTCAGTTACATTAACTGGAAGTTTTACTTCTGGAAATTTCATATTCAAGCCTGAATTTAGAATAGATTCCTGTTCATCTGAAATATTTGCTATTTCACCAACAGAAACTGCTGACAGTTTATCTTCTTTCGTATTTGCTATGATATATAGCTTCTAACTTTAAATTTTAAAATATGTTAAATACTTTACTAATAAATTTACCACTCTTAATTCAAGATACAGCTGCTGTTGAAGGAGACATGGGTATGCTATGGATATTATTATCCGGAATACTAGTTTTCTTTATGCAAGCAGGATTTACTTTAGTCGAAGCGGGTATGACAAGAGCTAAAAATGCAATTAATATAGCGATGAAAAACTTGCTTGATATCAGTGTTGGGTCAATTACTTATTGGTTAGTTGGCTACTCATTAATGTATGGTGATACCTCTAACGGATACTTTTTCTGGGGTGGATTATTTCAAGGAGAAGGAGCAGATTTGTTTTTCCAAACTATGTTTGCTGCCACAGCAGCAACAATTGTTTCTGGTGCTATAGCAGGTAGAACAAAGTTTGAAACTTATGCAATTTTTACTCTTGTAATGACTGCAATTATTTATCCAATTTCAGGTGGATGGCAATGGCAAGGTTCAGGTTGGTTAACTGAATTAGGCTTTATCGATTTTGCAGGTTCTTCAATTGTTCATGGTGTTGGTGGTTTTGCTGCCCTTGTTGGTGCCATAATGGTTGGTCCAAGAATTGGAAAATATTTTGATGGAAAAGTTATGCCTATTCCTGGTCACAATATGATATCTGCTACTTTAGGTGTATTTATACTTTGGCTTGGTTGGTATGGTTTTAACGGTGGTTCTAAGTTAGCATGGGGTGGTGATAACGCTACTGGCGCTTCAACTGTTGTACTTGTTACAAATTTAGCTGCAGCTGCCGGTGCTATGGGTGGTTTACTAACTACTTGGATTTATTTAGGCAAACCTAATATTGCTCATACTCTTAATGGTGCCCTTGCAGGACTAGTAAGTATTACTGCAGGTTGTGGTAACATGACTGCTGGAGGTGCTGTTATGGCAGGTCTTATTGGTGGTATTATAGTGGTTTTTTCTATTGAACTTATTGAAAAGAAACTCAAAGTTGATGATGCGATAGGTGCCGTTTCAGTACATGGTGTATGTGGATTTTGGGGTACTATTGTAATTGGACTTTGGGGTGTTGATGGAGCAGATGGCATTGGTTTATTCAATGGCGGAGGTGGAGCTCAATTTATTGCTCAGCTCATCGGGGCTATTGCATACATGGTATGGGCAATGGTGATGTCATTTATTGTATTTGCTGCACTCAAATACACATTAGGTCTGAGAGTTACCGAAGAAGAAGAACTTGGAGGACTCGATATATCTGAGCATGGGCAGATTGCTTATCCAGGTAAAAGAGCTAGAGAATAAAGTTTAGTACAGATTTCTTAATAATAAACCTCTTAAACAATTGTTTGAGAGGTTTTTTTTATATCGTTTATTTAAATTTTGTTTATTTGCCATTAAAACAAACAAATGAAAAAAATAGAAGCAATTATTAGGAAATCAAAATTTGAAGACGTGAAGCAGGCTCTCCACAGCGTTGAAGTTAACTTCTTCAGTTATTGGGATGTAACTGGAGTTGGAAACGAAAAAGAGGGACACGTATACAGAGGAATCAGCTATAGTACATCTGAGATTCAAAGAAGATTTTTGTCTATTGTTGTTAATGATAATTTCGTTGAAAGGACTATAGATGCAATCTTGAAATCTGCTGCATCTGATAAAGTAGGTGACGGTAAAATTTTCATTACACCCGTTGATGAGGCATACCGAATAAGAACAGGAGAAAAAGGCGGGACATCACTAAATTAAACAAATAAATAAAATGGATAATACTGCTCTTTTTACAGCTAACAACTTATGGATGATGATATGCACTGGACTCGTTTTCTTTATGCATTTGGGATTTTCTTTTCTTGAAATCGGTCTTACCAGACAAAAAAATACCGTAAACATCCTATTTAAAAATTTCTTTGTAATAACAATTGGTCTAATAATGTATGCGCTTGGAGGCTTTAATTTGATGTACCCAGGATTTGAAGAAGGATCAGCTGGCTTTTTGAAATTTGCAGGATTCGGAATTGCTCCACCTGACGGAGGAATGACTGCAGAATATGCCTCGGCTGGATATACGTGGTGGACGGACTTTCTTTTCCAAGGAATGTTCGCTGCTACGGCAGCAACAATTGTTTCAGGAGCAGTTGCGGAGAGAATTAAATTAAACAGTTTTATGATTTTTACAATGATATACGTGGGTTTAGTCTATCCACTAATTGGATCATGGAAATGGGGGGGTGGATTTTTAGATAGCTTAGGTTTTTATGATTTTGCTGGATCTACATTAGTCCATTCTGTTGGAGGCTGGGCTGCTCTAGTTGGAGTTTATCTTTTAGGAGCAAGAATAGGTAAATTTGATTCTAATGGCAAATCAAATGCAATACCAGGTCATAATTTACCTTTAGCTGCTGCAGGTGTTTTAATACTTTGGCTAGGATGGTTCGGATTTAATGGTGGTTCAGTTTTATCTGCAGATCCAGAATTAACATCATTAACACTAGTTACAACATGTTTAGCCGCGGCTGCGGGTGGAATTTCATCAAGTTTTGTCTCTAATTTAATGTACAAAAACTATGATCTAACCATGTTTATGAATGGCGTTCTAGGGGGGCTTGTTGGAATAACTGCAGGTGCTGATCAGATGGGTCCACTTGATTCTATTCTAATTGGTATTATTGCAGGTGTAATTATTGTATTTGGAATTGCTCTGATTGATAAACTAAAATTAGATGATCCGGTTGGTGCGATCGCGGTACATCTTATTTGTGGAGTTTGGGGTACCCTAGCTGTTGGAATATTTGGAGCGATGGCGAGTTTTGAACAAACAATAATTCAATTAATAGGCATTTTAATAGTAGGTGGTTTTTCAGTAATTTCTTCTCTCATAATTTTCTTTGTAATCAAAAAAACTATTGGGCTTAGAGTAGAAAAAGAAGAAGAGATTAAAGGACTTGACATGGCAGAGCACGGTATGGCCTCATATGCTGATTTTCGATTAAACCAGAATTAATTACCATTTTTTAAAAATAAAACTTGTGTATTCAATTTAAAAATTTGAATATATTTAAAATAAAAACATACTTTGTGCGTCATCTCTTTCTAATTATTTTGTTTTCATCTTATAGCGCCTTAGCACAAAGTGAAAATTATCTAGCCGAGGGACCCTACAGCCAATTAATTATTCGTGGAGCAACACTAATTAATGGAAATGGGGCACCACCTATTGGACCAGTTGACATAGTTATTGAAAATGATAAAATTACCGATATAGAGGTAGTTGGATCTCCAGGCGTTGAAATAGAAGAATCAAAAAGACCCAAGTTAAATCAAGGGGGAAAAGAAATAAATGCGTTAGGGATGTATATACTTCCTGGATTTATTGATATGCACGGTCATATTGGGGGAGAAGATCAAGGAGCAGACTGGGATTACGTATTTAAATTGTGGCTTGCCCATGGAATTACAACAATCAGAGAACCAAGTGGTCGAGGTGTTAAATATGCAGTTGATTTAAAAAAGCGTAGTGCCAAAAACGAGATTATAGCTCCAAGAATTTTCGCTTATACAAAATTTGGTCAAGGTTCAAAAAAAACCATTACTAGTAAGATTCAAGCTCGTGAATGGGTTCGGGAAAATGCAAAAAATGGTGCGGATGGTATCAAATTTTTTGGAGCTGAGCCGGAAATAATGATAGCTGCATTAGATGAAAATAAAAAATTAGGGTTAAGATCTGCTTGCCATCATGCGCAGCTTAGAGTAGCAAGATGGAATGCTCTAAACTCAGCTAGAGCTGGACTTACTTCAATGGAACATTGGTATGGCCTTCCAGAAGCATTATTTACTGATCGAACTATTCAAAATTATTCACCAGATTTTAACTACCAAAATGAGCAAGATCGTTTTGGGGAAGCTGGTAAATTATGGAAGCAGGCTGCTAAACCTTATTCAGATCATTGGAATAATGTCATGAATGAGATGATTAGTCTTGATTTCACAATAGTTCCTACATTTAACATATATGAAGCTAGTCGAGACCTTCACAGGGCCAGGAGGGCAGAATGGCATGAGGATTATACACTTCCCTCACTCTGGCGATTCTATCAACCAAGTAAAATCTCACATGGTTCTTATTGGCATTTTTGGGGTACAGAAGAAGAGGTTGCATGGAAAGAAAATTACAGTTTATGGATGACTTTTATAAACGAATATAAAAATAGAGGTGGGAGGGTTTGTACAGGATCTGATTCTGGCTTTATTTTTCAATTATATGGTTTTGCATATATACGGGAAATGGAGTTATTAAGAGAAGCTGGTTTTCATCCGCTAGAAGTGATAAGATCTGCAACACTAAATGGAGCAGAAGCACTTGGTATTGACCATTTAACTGGTTCAATAGAAATTGGTAAAAGTGCAGACCTAGTTATAATAGAAGAAAATCCTTTAAAAAATTTTAAAGTGCTATATGGTACTGGAGCTATAAAATTAACAAAAGAAAATAAGGTTGTCCGTGTTGGAGGAGTTAAAAAAACTATAAGACAAGGAGTAATATATGATTCAAAAAAACTTTTAAGCGAGGTGAAAAAAATGGTGGATGAAGCGAAAAAAAGTGAGAGCTTTATTTTAAAACAACCAGGTAAATAAATATTTTGAAGCGCCTCACATTACTTATGTATTGCCCAGATAAGAAGGGTATAATAGCTGACGTTACACAATACATTAATAGATTTAACGGCAATATTATTTATATTGATCAGTATGTAGACAGATTAGAGAAAGTATTTTTTATGAGAGTCGTTGTAGAAAATAACTTTAGTTCAAATTCATTTGATTCGTTTAAAAATTCTTTCAATCAAGAACTAGGCAAGGCTTACAAATTGAAATGTGATTTTTTCTTAGAAGATCAAATTCCTCAACTTGCAGTTTTTGTCTCTAAATATGAGCACTGTTTGTATGATATTTTATCACAATATCAGTCTGGTAAATTAACATGTAAAATTCATTTTGTTTTAAGTAATCATGAAAAATTAAAGGATATTGCTGAACAGTTTAAAATCCCCTTTTATCATATACCTATATTGAAGAAAAATACTGAAAAAGCGGAAGCTCAACAGCTTAAACTATTGAAAAAATATAAAATAGATTCTATTGTTTTAGCAAGATATATGCAAATTCTCTCTTCTAATTTCGTGAATATATATACAAACCAAATAATAAATATTCATCATTCGTTCCTCCCCGCTTTTCCCGGTGCTAAACCCTATCACTCAGCATTCAATAGAGGGGTAAAAATAATTGGCGCTACAAGTCATTACGTTACTGACGAATTAGACGGAGGGCCTATAATTGAACAGGATACAGTTCGTGTTTCCCATGAAAATGAAGTTGATGACTTTATTGCTAAAGGTCGTGATCTTGAAAGAATTGTTCTTTTAAGAGCTTTAAAACAGCACTGCGATAGAAAAATTATGGTTTATAATAATAAAACTATAGTTTTTAACTAGTTCTCAAAAGGAAAGATAAAAGCTTGTCATTGAATATGTCTGGTTGATCAATATTTACAACGTGTCCAGATTTTGATAGGGTTACAAGTTTGGAAGATTTATGATATTTTACTATTTTTTTTACGAAAGGTAAAAACATATAGTCTTGTTTTCCCATAATATAGAGTGTGGGAGTTTTAAACTTGTAAGATCTTATTTTAGTTAGTAAAGGAAGTAGTTTGTTAGTCAATTTATACCATCTTATAAATTCGTTGTGAGAAATTTTTTTTGCTTCCATGATAAACAACGCTCTAGATTTTCTATGATTCTTGTAGGGCATAACTACATAAGCAAAAAAGGTATAAATCCACATAAAGGGAAGTATACTTTGTGTTAATTTACCTAATAGCATTAAAATTTTAGATTGAAAATTTAGATTTAAGATAGCACCACCTAAGCCTATTTTTTCAATTCGGTTTTCATGTGAAAAGAGCATTTTTTGAATTATAATGCTCCCAAGAGAAATGCCAACAAAGTGTGATCTTTTTATTTTATTATGATCAAGAACTTCAACTAAATCGTTAACTATGTTTTCGAAAGTATATTCGGTACCTTCTGGTGAAGCCTTTGATTTTCCGTGCCCTCTCAAATCAACTAATAATACATTAAAATAATTTTTAAAAAAATGAACCTGATTACGCCATATTGTTGAGCTTCCACCTGCACCGTGGATAAATGTTATCCATTTTTTAGAATTATTAATTGATTGAAACTTAGAATAATACAACATCTAAATAATTTTAAATTGTTTTAAATATTCTGACATTTCTTTTTGCAAATTAAATGCTTTTTCAGCTGCTTTTGAACTAAAATCAGTACCCGAAGAAGCATATATAATTCCTCTAGAAGAATTAACTAGTAAACCACAATTAGAATTTATACCATTTTGAACAACTTCTTTTAAATTCCCTCCTTGAGCTCCAACTCCTGGAATTAGCAAAAAAGAGTCAGGAACAATCTTTCTGATAGCAATTAGATTCTCAGATTTAGTAGCTCCTACAACATACATTAATTTGTTTGAATTTTTAAATTTTGTAGTTAATCTCAACACTTTCTCATAAAGTGGAACCCCCTTATCTTCTGAAAATTGAAAATCTCTAGAGCCTTCGTTAGATGTTAAGGCCAACAAAACTGCGTATTTATCTTTATATGATAAAAAGGGTTCTATAGAATCTCGACCCATATAAGGGGAAATTGTAACAGCATCAACCCCAAAGTTTTCAAAAAATGCTTTTGCGTATCTTCCAGCCGTATTTCCAATATCTCCGCGCTTCGCATCTGCAATTATAAAATGATCTGGGTAATTTTTATTTAAGTAATCTATAGTTTTTTCAAAAGCTTTCCATCCCTTAAGACCATAAGCCTCAAAAAAAGCCAGATTAGGTTTGTAGGCAACAGTAAAGCTGTGAGTAGCATCGATTATACCTTTTGAAAATGAAAATATTGGATCCTTTTCATTAAGAAGATGTGGCGGTATCTTATTTAAATCAACATCTAATCCAACACAAAGAAATGATTCTTTTAATTTAATTTGTTGATAAAGAGAAGCTACATTCATATTACTTCACCCGCTTCCTTAAGCCTCTGAGTGTTTTGAAATAATTGTAACTCATCAATCATCTTATTGATGTCTCCATTTACAAAGTTTGGAAGATCATAAAGTGTTAAACCAATTCTGTGGTCTGTTACTCTTCCTTGAGGGTAATTATAAGTTCTTATTTTGGCTGAACGATCTCCTGAGGAAACAAGTAAATTGCGTTTTTCAGAATCCGAAGCAAGTTTTTTTGAAAGTTCGAGTTCATATAATCTAGATCGCAGCACTTTAAGCGCTTTTTCCTTGTTTTTATGTTGAGACTTTTGATCTTGACATTGAGCAACTATACCTGTGGGTTCATGAGTTAATCGGACTGCAGAATATGTTGTATTTACAGACTGACCACCCGGACCTGAGGAACAAAAATAATCTACTCTTACTTCATTCATATCAATTGATACATCGAATTCTTCTGCTTCAGGAAGAACCATAACAGTAGCAGCAGAAGTATGTACCCTTCCTTGAGTTTCAGTTTGAGGAACGCGTTGAACACGATGAACACCAGACTCATATTTTAAAATTCCATAAACATCTTCGCCGGATACCTCAAAAATAACTTCTTTGAAGCCGCCTACAGTTCCTTCACTAGAATCCATATCTGATACGACCCAGTTTTTAGATTGGCAAAATTTAGTATACATTCTGTACAAATCTCCAGCAAAAATGCTTGCTTCATCTCCACCTGTACCAGCTCTTATTTCAATAACAACATTTTTTGAATCGTCTGGATCTTTTGGAATAAGCATAAGTTTAATTTCTTCTTCTAGTTTTGGTAAATCAATATTTATAGATTCAATTTCCAGCTTTGCCATTGCTATCATTTCAGAATCTTTCTCAACCTTTAACAATGACTCAGCTTCCTTCAAGTTTGATAGAAATGTCTTGTAAATCTTAATTTTTTCTACAAGTAATGAAAGCTCTTTATACTCTTTATTTAATTCGATATAGCGTTTTTGATCAGAAATAATATCCGGTTGGACGATTAAGTCTGATACTTCATCAAAGCGCTGTTGAACAATTTGTAATTTTTCTAACATTGTATTACAAATTTACAAATTGTAAAAGTATTTCTAAATGTTATCAAGTGTCTAGCTCGATATTGTATTTGATTTCAAGTAGATCCTCCATTTTAATGGATAAAAAGGAAGGTAAATTTATATCAAAATCAGTTGGTGTTAACTTAAATTCTCCAAAAATAATCCACTTGGAATCTTGATTTTTATAAGATGCTGAAAATGTTTTTTTAATTTGCTTTCCATGAAAATCAAAAATTCCATTAATTATTAAATTTTCATTTTCAATCTTGATAGATTCAGAATAAAATTTAATTTCTGGATATTTGAGCGCTTCCAAAACCTCAAGAGCATGAGCATCCCTTCCTGAATTTTGACTATCAAAATCTCTAACATATAAAAGAATAGCAAGTTTTTGCAAAGTCTTTTTTTTAGGATTAAAGACAGCTAGGCCATTAACTTTGTCATTTGTTCCTTCCCATGAATGCAGTAAATGATCTCCTTCATATTTGATGTAAGATTTACTTTTATTTACCCTCAGCTGATCACTTTGACCATATGAAAGTTTTGCTAATATTATTAAAATGAATATTAAATTATGTCTCATTACTTAAAATTTAAAAACCAAAATTGCTGCAGCAAAGCTTCCAACCGCTGTATAAGCTGATATTTTGTGAACTTGTTTATTTCTATTTTTATA
>CETK01023607.1_pt1 | contig 41419 bp, 21 predicted proteins | sample 361431 | NCBI WGS metagenome assembly CETK01 (sample SAMEA2622452, study PRJEB7988) | marine metagenome | biome: marine biome (ENVO:00000447); feature: surface water layer (ENVO:00002042); material: "saline water (ENVO:00002010), including plankton (ENVO:xxxxxxxx)" | depth 5 m | reverse complement strand
GCACTCGTAGTATCGTCACCAACTCTCAAACTAGTAGAAGTAGTATTGCCTGTATATGTAACATCACCCCAGAAAGCTCCGTTTACAAACAATGCTAATTTGTTTTCTGAATCATCATGAACCCAAGCTAGGTGATACCATTTGTTAGGAGTAGGAGCGTAAGTTGTCCATACGTTGCCTGATAAACCTGCGCCTGATTGATAAAATGAAAATTTAAACGTACTACTTGAATGCCTATAATAAAAGGCCGGTTCATAAGCACCAAAGGCTAAATGTATTTGATTCGAACCAAACTCATCATGCCATACCCAATACTCTACAGTCCAGTCACCAGTTCCAAGAGCAGAAGCTGTTGTCGCTGATAAGTAATCACCAGTTCCATCAAAATGAATAGAGTTCATTCCAACCTCGGCACCGTTTGGAACAAGACCTGCTGACATCTGAGTATTTCCATGGGTTGTAATCGAAGTGCTATTAGAACTTCCATCAACTATTGAATTGGTATGTCCAATTAAAAATAACGTATTACTTGCGTTCGAAACAGTAGGAAATGTTCCACCTGGTTTTTCCATATTAGAATTAGTCTGAGATAATATTTTAGGCTTTGCAATGTAAGGATAACGAACTAAACCTTGAGTGATTCTTAAATCATGCAGATATCCATTTAATTCAGCACCATTACTCAATCCATCTCCAAGATCTCCTATTACAGTATCAGTGGCTAATATATGACCAGTACCGCTGGTAGATCCTTCAAAGTTTCCGTCTAAATAAATTCTTCTAATTCCTTCATGATTAGTAGCTGCAACATGATGCCATTGATTATTAACAACATTGGTAGTACCTGCCACTGAAGTAGGACTAAGATTGCTTTGAAAATATGAAAGTTTACCATTAAGAAAATATATTCCCATTCTTCCAGCTGCAGGAGACGCTTCGTATTGACTAATTAAATCTACTCTTGAGCCATCAGCACTTGGTGACCGAACCCAAGTTTCAATTGTCCAATCAATGTCATCTCCAAGCGGAATGACTCTTTCAATTTTTATGCGATCGCCATTTCCATCAAAGGCCAATGTGTTTTCTCCATAATGTTGCTGTGCGGATGAAGCCGCAACATTTCCTATAAGTGGAATATTACGACTCTGACTTTTATCAACTATTTTTGCTTGAGTCATGTTTAACAGCAGCTTAGTGTGTCCTGAAGGAATTGATGTATTAACATTTGTTGTTGATGGATATGTACCACCAGTTGTAGTAAGGGGACCACTAGGTGGTGTAAAATCTCCTGTGTAAACAGCAGTTCCATTTACTATTCTTACGTCTGAAAAATGTGCATCTGTTGGATAAGTTGAGCCGACTGTTCCTTTTCCTATTTCAACCTCAGCTCCACCGCCAGTATAATTGTACGTATGGGACGAAGTAGATCCTGAATTTTTTCCATTAATATACCAAGTCAATGTTCCACTGGATCTTACTATTGCCGCATGACACCAACAATTTTGTCTAATTGGATTAGTAGAGTTTGATAGCAAAGTATCTGTCGAACCAGCATACCATCTCAATCGTCCATTACCAGTAGATTTATATATTCTCCAACCACCGGTGGAACCATACTTTTGACTTATCAATGCTTCCCATGTTGCAGAAGTTGCATTATTTTTATAGATCCAAAACTCTACAGTAAAATCACCACTTCCTAAACCAATCGTGTTTGTCGATCCATCTGTAGTTTTGATTTCATCAGATGTTCCTGGAAAACTAGCAGATCCACCATTTTCTTCTTTTAATCCACTATAATCAAGAGGTGTCCATTCGTCAATAGAAACGTCTCCACCTATAGTAAATCTTGGATCTATGAATCCTTTTTGAAATCCATGAAAAATGTTAGCGGTTGCATGTGGTGTGCTCGGTTCTGTTGGTACGGGTATGACTGCTGTATCTCCATACAGTACAGCTTTAGTTATCTTTACATCATGTATGAAACCATTGTGATAGTTACCTAAAGAACCAAAGCTTCCTGCATCCGCTTCTGTACCAAAAGCCCAAGTATTATTAGCAAAACTTATTCTAGCTAGACCGGTATGTCTACCTGTTCGCCTTCCATTTATCCAAACAGATAATGTCTCATTATTAGGACCAGTAGGATCATGTTCATGAACACAAACTAGATGAAACCATTCGTATTGATTAGTACGCTCATCACCATAATCTGATAACTCTGCTGCATTCCAATATACTTTCCTAGTACCCAAAAGAAAATCATTTGCACCATTTGAAACTGCATTAGAGCCTATAACGTAATTAGATTCTGATGTGGCATCATTGTTCCATACCCACATCTCAATCGTGAAGTTATCGCAGTGTCCATTCGAATCAAAGGCATCTGCTATAGTATCATCTCTTAAATAATCACCACTACCATCAAAGAGATGGCTGTATCCTCCATGACGATAAGGACTGAATGTACCTAGTGATGCAGTGGCACCAGCCATTGTCAATGAATGATTACTTGTAGATGCATCTGTAGGCGTTGTATTATTGCCCGTTCCGTTAGCTTTTAATAAAAATCTATTTCCAGAAGAGCCTGCAACTGTTAAAACAAAAGTCAATGTAAATTGAGAAACTGCCGGAACTATGTTAACTCCATCACTTGCCTTAATTGTTAAAGATCCAGTTAAACTTGCACCTTCAGTCAGACTATCATTTCCTTTAGGAACTAAAGTGAAGATACTCGAGTCTTGAGTAACACTAGCCATAGAATCCATACTACCACCAGTCTCAAAAGTAAATGATACTCCTAAGCTTTCAGGGTCAGAAGCTGCAACAGCAATAGTAATATTGCTTCTCGGAGAATCACCATCAAACGTATAATTTGTATCTGGTGAAGTAGTAAATGTTGGATTCGTATTGATTAAAGCTACGTTGTACCAGCCTGATCCATTCCAAACATACATTCTGTTTGTAGACTGCACAAGTGCCATTTCTCCAAAAGTATTACCAACACTAGGAAGAGCTTCAGCACTAGCGTACTGCTGAGCAGATTGCTCAAGAGTTGCAATAGTTGCAGTACCATCAATAGACGATTTAATTATTGATGTTGCACTATTTACTGTTGCTGATAAAGCTCTTCCTTTAGATATTGTCATTTTACTTTTTTACTTCTCCAGTTTCTGTTTTAGGTGGGGCATCAACTTGACCTTCGGCTTCCGCTTCTTTTTGTTTTGCTAAAAAATCTTCTACAACACCGTGTATTTTATCATGCACTGTACCTACAACACTTAAATCTTGTGCAGTCAAAACTCCTCCACGAGTAGCAGCATCTATCACGCTTCTCACGACAATCAAATCATTTATAGTGATATTGATTGGTGTAGTAACAGGTGTTACATTTTCATTATTTTCCGCCATTATTAATTACCTCTCTTATTAATTTTCAGTTAGTATCCAGCCTTGAGCTGCATTATAATAAACCAAACCAGTTGCGGCTCGACTTATATTAATTACTAGATTATCAGTCAATCCTTGTATCTTATGACCGTTTCTATTTATAGTTATGTTATTAGTGTTAGCTTGACCTGTCCCGTCTATGATTTTTATCTCATCACCTAAAGTAGCAGTTGCTGGTAAAGTTAGTGTTCTTGCCGATGATGTATCTACTATATATGCATTTGCTTTTGCTAATGTTATATTACTTGAAGTAGCATTATAAGTTTGACCTCCTAATGCTCTCGCTTGAACATAATCTGAATCAACTATCTCAGTAACAACTTCTGTGCTAATCTGCTTTGCTCTAAAACTAGTCGCATAATTATTAATTACAATTTCTGAACCAGCGTTGATTGAATCGAGCAGCGTTAATCTATTAGTTGTTGTGCTGTCAACAAAGTCTTCATTTCGAGTAAGAAGGAGCCCATTTGCAAATACTTGTACTGCATTTGAATCAATTGATAAACTATTGCCATTAGCATCATTGCCAGTGTACAGCCTTTGTCCTTCAGTTGCCACATATCTAAACGTCGAGAACGTAGATGTAGCAGGAGTCATTTCAGTAAGTCTTTGTTGAATGTATGCCGAATCAACAGTTCCTAATATAGCTGGCAATGATGAAGTTCTTGTTGAAGTAACCGTTTGAACAAGTATTTCATCAGCACTATCAAGAGGATTATTTAATGTTATTCTATTATTAGCAGAACTATCGGTAAAGTCTATGTCTTGTAATTTAATACCATTTAGGAATACTGCAAAGTTATTTGTCCCAATACTTAATGAATCTCCAGCATCACTTAATCCAGTTATGGTTGTTGTTCCAGAATCAACTGTAAACAAGAAGTCCGTAAACTTTGGATCAACTGTTCCATCAAACTTAGAGTTTACATAAGCTGAATCAATAAGTGCTGAAGTGTAATATGAATCTAATGTTTCCGATTTATCAGCTAATTGTACCCAGTTCCCAGCGTGCGCGTAGTAAGCTTTTCCTTGACCATGCACATGTGCAAACATTCCATGATATGTGCTAGCACTTGGTAAGGCTGCAAGATTTGCATAGTTGTTTGAATAGAGTATTTTATTTGTGCCAAAGTCTACATCTCTTTGACCTATTCCAGTTACAAGATTTATATAATCACTATCTACAATTCCTAATACTTGCGCTGAATCAACTGTAGAAACTCTAGCATTGATATATGCTGAATCAATTAAACCAGTTATAAAAGCTGAATCTCTAACAGCATCGACTTGCCTTGCTTGTACATAAGCTCCATTTACTGTATTTTGAATAAGTGCTAATACAGTTGAAGAATCAGTTCCAGCTTCCGTTCTTGCCGCAATATATGCTGAGTCAACGATTTGACTTACTGTTTGTGCACCATTAAATCTAACGTTTCCTACTAAAGTACTAATTACAATTTCATCACTATCAACTGCAGTAAATCCATTTAATGTTATTGTATTAGTAGAAGTATTAGCTGTATAATCTGAAGCTAAAAGTCTGATTCCATTTAAAAATACTTCTTGATTGGCTGTTGTAAGTGATAAGGTATTACCATTAGCGTCAGCCCCTGAAAATGTTGCATCACCAGAGTCAGCAATGTATTTGAACTCTTTAAATTCAGGATTTATTATTCCAGCAGTATTACCAGAAAATTTTGATGAGTAATCTTGAATTACTAATTCATCACCAGGATTTGCGCCTGTTGTTAGAGTAATTACTGTGGTCGAAGTTCTTGCATAATCATCACTGTCTTGTAACAATAAACCGTTTAAGAATACTAATTCATTGCCTGGAATGTACGCGAGTGTGTTACCTTTTTGGTCACCTCCCTCAACAAGTGTTTGAGCGTTTGATAAAGTAAACTTAAATGTATTAAGAGTTCCTGTACCAGCCGTAAATTCTGCAGCAAGTGTGGCATTGTAAGCAATTACAGCTAAATCGTCTCCACTATCAGCAGGTGATGACAAGTGAAGTCTATTTGTAACTGCATTTCCATGAAAGTCATCATTTGTTAATAGTATACCGTTTAAATATACATCGATCTGTCCTGAGTCAAATGTTAAAGAATTTCCATGCTTATCATTTCCAAAAAATAAAGATTGACCAGAATCAGTATTGTAGAAAAATCTTTGTGTTCCTGCTCCTACTACAAATCTGTCATTTGTTGTAACAGAACCTTGAGTAACTATTACGAGTTCATCTGCACTATCTAATCCTTGAGCTAAAGTAACACTATTTGCACTTGCGTCTGTTGCAAAATCTGCATTTAAGAGTCTTATACCATTTAAGTAGACTTCATGGTTTGATGCTGTGATCGCTAAAGGATTTCCATTCTCATCATTTCCAGAAAATACAGTCTGACCTGAATCGGCAATGTACTTAAATTCTGTGATCTTACTTGCGTTAATTCCAAGTATTCTTGATTGTATGTAATCGGAATCGACTAGATTAAGTATTTCAGATGAATCAACAAGATCAACTCTTGTTTGAATATAAGCATTATTAATTAATGCTGTTACTGCGGCAGAATCCACTCCGCTAGCTCCTCCACCTCCTCCAGAAGTTTGTCTAGCTTGTACATAAGCTGAATCTACTGTACTTTGTATAAGAGTAATTGTGGCTGCAGAGTCAACTGTACCACTACCTCCTCCGCCGCCTCCACCTGAGATAGTAATAGTCTTTGTCGATCCTGTACCTGATGCAGTAACACCAGAACCTACAAAGTTAAGAGTTGTTCCAACTGTAGATAGTGATGAACCTTCATCTTGTACTGTAATACCACTACCGCCGCCAGATATTGTAATTGTTTTCTCCGCACCTGTACCTGAAGCTACAACTCCAGCACCAACAAAGTTAAGTGTAGTAGCGGCTGAAGATAGTGCAGAACCTTCATCTTTAATAGAAAGCGAACCACCACCACCTCCGCCAGAAGTTTGTCTAGATTGTACATAAGCTGAGTCGACTAATTGAGTTATAAGGGCTGAATCTAAACCGCCCGCATCAGCTTGAGCGGTGAAAGCACTACCATTCCATTTAAGAATATTTCCCGTTGCAATTCCAGCTGTATTGACATCTGATAATTGATTTATTGATTGTCCAGTTATTCCTGTTAGGTAACCTACACTGGCATGATTTCCCCAGCCATAAGCTGTAATAAACTGGCCTAAATTGGTATCGGATAAAACATTTGTACCCATATCAATTGTATTACCATTAGCATCTAGAGTCCCACCAAGAGATGGGCTTGTATCTTCAACAACATTGTTAATTGATACTGCTTGCACACGAGCATCTGTATAATAAAGATTTGTTGAACCTTCAGTAACATTATCTGTAGTAAAACCAGTAAAGTTTCGAGTTCCCATTCTAGCCGCATTACCCATTAATCCATGAGCAGAACACTGATAGTGTAATACAGCTGGAGTATTTTCATCAACCACTATCTGCGTATATGAACCTGTTTGTCCTGCAGATAAATTAGTAGTTACGTTTGTAGTATAAGCTGTAGTCTTTGCAGCATCGTAATAAAATCTAAAAGGATGACCAGAGTTTGATCCGTCATCTTGTTTAAACCTATATGTTCTACCTGGTGTGAGTGTAAGATAAGGAGCTTGAACTCCATCAAGAACATAACCAAGTCCAGAACCAGATCCGTTATATCTATGAGCTGCAGTTTTTGAAGCAACAGTGACGACAATTTCAACAGTGCTACCTCCACCAACAGCACTTAAGTGACTAAACCCACCTATCGTATTTCCAGTTAATGTTGTAAAAGCACCTGTACCTGGTGTAGTAGCTCCAATATTTGTACCATCAATCGCGCCACCGTCTATATTAACACTAGTTGAAGTTACGTTACCAGTAAACGATGTTGCTTCAAGTGGTTTATTAAATACCCATTTATCTCCAGTATTTTGATATAATAAGGTTGCACTAGCACCGTCAACAGTAAGTCCTGCACCATTAGCCGCTGCAGCAGATCCCGCACCTTTTGCAACAGTAATATTGAGATCATCTACATCCAGTGTTGAACTGTTAATTGTTGTGGTTGTACCATTAACTATTAAGTTACCAGCTATGGTTGTACTAGTTGCAGTAATGGTTTGCGCTGCAACTCCACCAGCAGTTAATGTAATCGTATCAGTAGTAAATCCTAGTTTAGTATCTGGATCTCCAAGATGCCGCATTTCTGCTGGAATGAATAAGTTAGTACCATCAAATTGAAAGTCAGCCTGAGCAGTTAACGCCTTACCACCACCTGATGTTATTATTCTATCGGCCTGTGCACCTGTTATAGGATTGGCTGTAGCACTAACATCAATCCCATCTAACTTGGTACCATCTGTTGCAATATCTCTACCATCAACTGTTCCAGAGACAACTATATTACCAGCTACTGTAGCACCACCTGAAGTTGTCGTGATTTTTTCTATATTGTCGTGATAAAGTCTTACTGCTCCATCTGGCTCAAATTTAGCCATATCTTCACCATTTGAAGATTGTATTTGTACCTCACTGGATTTTATTATTAAATATCCGGTTCCTACATCTTCAATACGACTGTGAGATCCATCATGATAGATTTGTAGATCATTACCAGCACCAACATTAATTTTTGCATTATCAGCAAGCGAAAAGGTATCTGCATTGAGAGTTCCAGTTACTGTTGCACCCGCTGATGTCGTTTCAAATTTCTTTGTTCCATCATAGTATATCTCAACGCCAGCATTAGGCGCAAAATTTGCCATTATTTCACCAGCAGGAGCTTGTAGTCTTATAGGTGCTGCCGTGTTTGTAGATTTTAAATAAGATACGTTTGACTGATGGTATATTTCTAAATCATTTCCAGTACCTACTTTAATAAAGTCACCATCAGCAATGTTAATATTATTTCCATTACTGGCCAGATCACCACCAAGTTGAGGTGAAGTGTCTGTTACTATATTCAAGCCTGTTAAATTAGAACCATCTCCTGAAAATGCTGTAGCTGTTACTGTTCCAGTTACTGTAGTACCACCGGATGTTGTTTCTAATTTCTTAATGTTGTTATGATAAAGTTCTACAGCGCCATTGTTAACAGCAGAAATATATACTTCACTGTTAGCGTCATTTCTGATTTTTATATTATCGCCTAAGATTTTAAGTTCACCAGTTCTGTTTCTTATTTCAGAATTTCCACCATAGTGAGCAAAAGTTAAATCAAGTCCGGTTCCAAGTCTTACTTCATAATTATCAGGTAATTCTATGTTACCTGTGATCTGTATTTTACCAGTGCCTGTAATATTTTTGCTATTTAAATCTAAGTTGCCACCAAGTTGAGGAGTTGTATCTTCTACAATATTTGATAGTAAACCACCAGTAGGAAGATTTGTTAAATTAGATCCATCTCCAGAGAATGACGTAGCAGTAAGAGTTCCAGATACTGTAACACCAGAACCCGTTGTTTCTATTCTCTTTGTAGACCCATCATAGATTTCGACTGGATCACCTTTGACTATTAGTTTATTAAAGGCGGCCCCACCTCTGTTAAATGCTTGTACTTGACCTGTTGAAGAATTAGGAGCAAATATTTCAACACCTGCTCCAGTAGTAGGTGTTATGTTTCCTGTGAATTGGGCCCCGCCAAGAGTATTAAGTCCACTAACTGCTGAAGTACCTGTAATGTCTATATTACCAGTACCTGTAATGTTTTTACTGTTTAAATCTAAGTTTCCGCCTAACTGAGGTGTCGTATCAGAAACAACATCTGAAGGTGTTTGATTTGCTTGAATATAAGATGCTGTTATCGCGGTTTTAATATAATCTGAATCTGCAGCAGTTTTAATATAATCGCTATCAGCTCGAGCTTGAACATAAGAAGAAGTAACTGTAGTTGGAATTGCTGTTGCAACTCTACCATCTGTATAATATAAATTACTACTACCTTCGCTTAAATCATCAGTACTATGATTAGCAATACTTGATACAGTACCAGTTATATTTCCTGTAAGAGCGCTAGTTTCGATAGGTTTATTGAATACAAATTTATCGCCAGCTGCGTTGTATGTTAAAGTCGCGTTGGCACCATTTATGGTAATCCCGGCGCCGTCAGCAGCTGCAGCATTAGCTGCAGAATCAGCAAGAACTAAATTCTTATCATTTAAACTAACTGTGGCAGAATTTATTGTAGTTGTTGTACCTTCAACTTGTAAATTTCCAAGTATGCGTACAGTACCAGAATTCGAATCATGAGCAGCCGGATCTATTACAAGTGTTGATGGCCCTCTTATATTAGAAACAACAACAATGTTATTATTAGAATCTACTAGATCTGAAACTACACCAGTAGAACTAACAACTTGTATGTTACCTCTAACTAATGCGTTATCTTGTACTTCAAGGCCGCGTTTGACCTTAAAATCTTTATCTGCCATAGTTCACTTTCCCCGTGGCGTTAGTTTATTTTTCTATTTATATAATAGTCTTATTAGTCTTCACAGTAACATCACCTCTACCGTATGATCTTGTAAATTTAAGTCTAATCACTCCAGCATTTTCATCAGCGGCTAATGTACCCATGTCACTGTCTTTAGTTTCAAAGGTTGTAACCACACCAAATTCAGTCATATTTACAACTGATCTGTTATATGTTAAATGTATTCTACTCACTCTTGAATGAGAACCAGATGCAGATGAATCATCCATGTGAATGATATAATCGGCTGATCTCATTTTACCTAGATGCGCAAACTGATCAATAATAACTTCTGTTCCAGTTGATACAACTGAGGAATCCGCAATGTTTTCACCGCCTCCAGCATGAACTGTGGAATAGACTGTCACGTCATCTTGTGCGTCAAGTGCTGATGTAAATGTTATTCTTGTTCCGGTAGTTGCGTTATAATCAACGCCATTTGTCATTGTTACACCATTCACGGTTACTATAACTGAACCAATGATGTATGACAACGTTATACCAGATAAATCAGCACCCTCGAATATTGTTTGTCCTTGTGTAGCTGTATAATTATGTGCACGTACTACTGTTTGTCCACCAATACCTGAACTTAAAGAATTTGCAATTTGTTGTGCTGTTATTCCAAGAACATAATCTGAGTCGATCAAACCAAGAACAGCTGCGGAATCTAATAGTTTTTGTCTAGCTTGAACATAATCTGAATCTACAATATTTGGAATATCATCAACAATTGGAAATCTATTCCATTGACCTGCTGCAGAAACATATGGCTTATTGTCATTAAGGGCAACATAAACATTACCAGTGTTATTGGTAGCATTTGGAAATCCTATCGGAGTAGAAGCTTGATTTTGAAATTCAATATTGTGTTGACCAAAACTTACACTTCTATTTCCAATTCCAGTTATTGAACCAACAAATGCAGAATCCATTATCCTTCTTACATGTAAAGAATCCGCTATTGAAAGAATCCATTCTGAATCTGCATGACCTCTTATGTATGTTTCATCTATAATAGGTTTGAGATATGCACTATCAGTTGCTGATCTAATATAATTACTATCGGCATTAAATCTAATATATTTTTGATCAATTATTGGTTTTAAGTAAGAAGAGTCAGCGGCAGTGTGGATGTAATCACTATCAGCAGCAGATCTTATATAAGCTGAATCTGCATTAAACTGTATGTAGTGTTGATCAATTATTGGTTTAATATATGAACTATCAGCTGCAGTCCTAATATAATTACTATCGGCATTTTCTCTAATCCAGAATATGTCAGCATAAGTCTGGATATGTTGTGAATCTGCTGCAGATAAAATGTAGTTACTGTCAGCAATAAATTTTACATAATCAGAATCGATTAATTGTATAATTGATTCCGAGTCAATTAATAGCTGATTTGCTTGTACGTAAGCTGCATTAAATCTATCGTCTATACTTTGTCCACTAATTTTAAGATCTGTGGCATTTACAGCACCACCAACATCTAGTTTTGCTGAAGCAACTCCAGATATTCCTATTCCAACATCAACAGAACCATAAGTTGGATTTATTTCTAAATCTCCAAGATTGTTAAGTTTAAATCCAGGTTCGGTTGGTTCGAAAAGAGTTCCATTAATTATTATTCCAGCGTTATTACCATTGATTTTTAATTGACCGTCAATTGTTGTATTACCGCCAACTTTTAAAACGCTAGGATCAGTACCTGATGTAGGATCAGGTGCGGTACCAAGACCAACTCTTACAGGAAATCCACCAGTTTCTGCTGTTGTTAATTGAGTTCTTTTTGTACCATCAAACTGAAATACTTGTCTTTGATCCATTCTTTCGTCAACTAATATCAAAGCCTGATTTGAGTCTAAGAACATTAATGGATCAATTCTATCTTCTATATACTGTTCATCAACTCTTGCTACTCCTGCATCGATTGCAGCCTGAGCTCTGAGAATTACATAAGCCGAATCAAAGTAAACTTCTGCACTTTCAGTACCAATGTACAATGGATCATTATGATATTCTGCCACAAATGAATCCACATTGTCAATCCTTGGAACGACTCTTACACCATTGATAAAAATTTCTCCTGATAATGATAGATTACCATCAACATCTAGCATAGGATCGTTATGACCTGGTATCGCTATAGGATCTCTGCCGATTCCAACACGACCCGTTCCAGCATATGTTAAGTTATTATTACTTAAATTACTTTGGAAGAAATACTGCGATGTCATGATATTACGTAAATGCGCTACATCAGCGGCTGATTTAACATAATCTGAATCTACAATATTTAAAATATAGTTATTATTGATAACATCATCTGTTATGTAACTAGATAATACTTTACCATGTCTATAGTAATCATAAGGTCCAACTACATTTACATTACCAGAAACTTCGAGTAAAGTGTTACCTACTGCTCCTGACACCGAGGTATTTCCTATCGCAACCCCACCTCCGACAATTGCCATTGTATTATTTGCGGTTACAGTTCCAGAAAAATTATCATCAAGACCTATTCCAACAGAATAGTTACCTGATACTGTCATAGCTGAACCTATAACCACTGAACGTGTACCAGAAGATGTGTTTCCACCACCTAGCGCAATACCTCTATTTGATACTGTATTTGTTTCACCAAATGCTATACCACCATTTGTAGCGATGTTATCCCTACCAAATGTCATTGGAAATTCAGTAGTTCCTATAGCATTACTATCACCTAATAAAGTATTATCGTATCCAAAGGCATAACCTTTTAGAACAGCTCGGTTTCCAGTACCATAGCTATAACCTTCTCGTATTGAAGTATTTCCAGAACCAAATACAAACCCATTATATTCAGCAATATTTCCGTGGCCAAATGCCATACCACCATCTTTAACTATAGTTTGGCGACCATAAATGTATCCAGCGCCACCATATGTAGCACTACCAGCACCTTTTAAGTTGTTAGTATTATTATCACCGTATATGTTAAGACCACTATTATACTCGTTATAATTTCCTATTATTGTACCACTGTAGTTATATTTGTTTTCATGTCCAAATATGGATCTGTAACTAACAGCTTGATCAGTACTTGAGTATGTGTTGTATTGGTTATAATTACCAAAGATTTGATCTCTAGAACTCGTAGAATAACCACTGTTATTATAGTTTTGTCTTCCAAATATATTAATGCTTCGATTGTTATTATAATTTCTTTCACCTATAGCATAAATGTAATAATCATTTTGGTAATTGTAATATCCAATGGATATTCCAGAACGAACATTATTTTCATTACCAACACCTATTATAACTCCACCATACGTAGAGCTATTGTTTGTACCAATTATTGCACCTCTGTAATAAGAACCACCTGATGTGTTTCCAGTTCCAATAATAGTATTACCTGAGCTACTATTGTTTGAACCTAGTACAACTCCTCCATATGAAACCGTTGAAGAAGAACCTACAACGACTCCAGAACCAGTAGATGCCCTTACACTACTACCAACAGCAACACCGCCTGATGTTGAAGTGCTGCTACTTTTACCAATTACAACACCACCTGATGTTGCTGTATTAGAAATACCAATTCCAACAGAAGTTGAAGAAGAACTAGCCGTGACATTTCTACCTATTGCGGTACCACTATATCTTGCGTCTACATCTTGTCCTATCGCAACTCCACTACCTTGACTAGTAGCACCAGCTCGAGCATTTTTACCTACAACAACTCCTCCGTTGTTTTGGAATATATTTCTTCCAATTGAAACTGCATCTGATGAGTTAGTTGCATTGATTGTATGACCAAAAGAAACGTTTCTTGTTTGATTACCATATGTTCCAGTAAACGATGTTGAATGATTAATATCGTAACCAACAGCAACACCTTCTTGAATATAATTGTTAATATCAAAACCGATAGAAGTTGCTTTTGTTTTTACATATCTTTCTGAAGCATTATTTAATCCATAAACTGATCTATTACCAGACTTAACATTTGTACCAATAGCTACAGATAATTTAGATGCTTCTGTATTATATCCAATTCCTACAGAACCTACACCAACATTATCATCACTCCATTGATCATCCGATACTGCACCAACTCTGAAAGCTCCACGCTTTGGAATGAACATCATTCGTGCGCCAGCACCTAAGTTTGGAATTCTGTCATAAGATGCATTCCAGTTATTTGGATCAGCAATACCGCTTCCATCCCAAGATCCGCCATCTTTAAATAAAACGTTTCCGCGATCTACTATGAATTTAGTATCACTGTCTCCAGCTTGAAGTTCACTAGGTGAACCTATTATGACTGCGCCACCACCTGCATAATTTACAAAATCGTACTCTAATCCATCACCTGGTATACCGTCACCGGCAAGATTTCCTTGATTCCAAATATTTAAATGAGTTGTCCTTGCGGCAACATAATCTGAATCAATAACTCTTTCAACATTTGAGTCAAAGTTTTTCTCACCTATGAAGAATTGAGTTGGTAGATGCATTCTAAATGCACCCTTACTAATAGTATTTCCAGAGTTATCTAGAAAGTCTGAATCGATTCTTAATTCTCTAACTTGAAGATTTCCATCAAATCTACTTGAATCACCTCTAAAGTGTGAATTACCATCTACTCTAAGTTTTCCTATTACAGCTGAATCTTCAATAACAACTGCACCGTTGGCATTATCTTCGGTTCCTCTTCTAAATATAACAGGCCCACTAACATCCATAGATGTTGTTTGCTTAGGTGATCTATCTTGTATCTGCCATATATCACCTAGACTATGTGAATCATTTATCTGTACTGAAAAAGAATTTCCATTAATAAAATTAAAGTTATAGTTATCAAGATTTAAGTATCTTAATGACCCGCTAAAACTGTCTGTACCACTTAATGGATTTCTATGTATTGAATTTGCACCTTCAAAAGTTTGAAGCGTACTATCGTGTAGAGATATTGTACTGTGTGTGGTATTATAAATCAATGCACTATCATCCATATCATTACCAGAGAATGTTATAGATGTTGGCGCAAATCTGTCTTTTACAACAAGACTATGATCTAGAACTCCAAATCTAGCACCAGTACCTGGAGGATTTTCTACAAGATTTGAAGTAGCAAAAGCACCTTCTCTAACTAAAATGTATTGTGTACTTACTTCTGTTGCACTTATTGGCTTAAAGTACCAATCGCCTCTGTATTTTGTCGCGAGATCTACATAATGACCTTGACGTAATTCAGTGCTTGAATCATCAATGCTTCCACCAGGATCTTGATTTTGTTTAAATACTCTAAGAAATCCATCTCTTCCATCAGTAACACCACCAAGATTAACTTCAAAATAGCCAGAGTCTAAAGGATTGTTAAGTATTAATCTTGTAACATCTGTAGAAGCTCCAGGCGCATCACCTGAGAATGTCTTGTTGTTTGCTCCACCTTGATCAACTAGTAAATGAGATGAGTCAAAATGAAATTCGAAAGCCTGATCTTGTGTTACGGTTTCACCTTTTACTACTAACTTTCCACCAAATCTAGCGGAGTCTACTGCTATGTTAGGACTTATATAATTTGGAAATCCTGTTCTAGTTCCAAATCTTACCGATCCATCAACTTCAAATTTTGCTCTAGGATCTTCAATACCAATTCCAACATTAACATTAGCAACATTTGGATAGGTTCCAAAGAATAATGTATCACCATTTCTTTGCCATGTAGAACTATCATTAGCTATTTCAGAAGCAATACTAATAATATAAGCACTATCTGCAATACTCTTAACATAGCTATTATCAATAAAGTTTTGTATTGTTGAAGCGCTTACACTGACAACACTATTAACATAAGTGGCATCTATCAAACCACTTTGTGTTAGGTAAGCTTTGGTCGGCCATGGGCTTCCATCTATATCAATGGGGCTTTGATTTGACTGTATACCAGCACCATTTGTTTTTATGTTAATGGCACCAGTAGTTGTTCTTGGCTTAATATGTAAAGAATATTTAGATTTTTCTGAGGCTGTGGTATCATTATCATTAAGACCTATTTGTACAGGTTTTACAGTAGTTGCTGGGTCATAATAAAGAGAGTTAGCCGCATTTACCCAAAACTCATCATTACTTGCTCTTAATTGTACATATGCTGAATCAATGATGTTTTGAACTTCACTATTGAATAATCCACCTGATCTTAAAACAACGTGACTATCTACACCAACACCATTAAGTTTTAAACCATCAATACGCATCTCATATTCATACGTTGCAGTAGAAGGAGATAAAGCATTAGCAGTAAATTTTACTCCAGCCGAATCTGCAACCAATCCAAGTGTACCACCTGGACCTGTACCAGCAACTCTTAAGTCACCTGCTACATCTAGATCAGCAGGTAAAATAGCTGCCGGTTCCCAATACAATTCTCTTAGTTGCGTCCCAGTATAATCAATTTGAGCATCATCACCAACTAGTGTTGCTGTTGTATATCTGGTAATGCTATTTTCAGCACCAGCGTTATCATAGTCTAAGAAAGGACCAGTTGGAGAATCATGTCTTAAATTAAATGAAGTAGCGTCAAGAATAACTGGAAAATAATAATTAGGTGGACTTATATTTGAAATATAGTTAGTTCCAGAAGATGGAACACCTAAGAGATTAATAGCAAGGTTACCACCTTGAGTGAAGCCATGATTGGATGTTGTAGTAATTTTAAGTTTTTGGCTTATTGATTGGATTCTAGATATAAATCCAGTGGATGTAGTATTTTGTGGATTTGTTGTAGGTGTAGTGGTCTTTGTCTCTTCCTCACCAAATCCAAGATATTGTCTGATATTTCTGCTTCCAAAGTATATTGTCCCAGGACTATCAAGATGTATATCACCTCTTACGTCAAGAGCAAACGCGCTATCAGTTCTTCCCCCGCCAGCAGCTGGATTACCTATAAGTCTTTCGTCTTTTCCTATTAATACTCTTGTACCATTAAGTGAACTGTCACCAACATGAGTACCCTGTCTTAAGATTATCATAGTGCTGTCAGCAAGTGATACTTCGTTATTTCTACCAATAATAAAAGCGTTATTAGTTGTTCCTTTTATTCTATTGGAACTACCAATTATTATATTGTGGTGCGCATTGCTTTCTCCAATATTCTCATCACCAAAAACTCTAAAGTAGCTACCATCTTGTCCCAAGTATTGAGATGAGTCAAGTCTTCTAAGATCATTATCTTTACCAAATGCCATGCTGTATAGACCAGCAACTCTGTTATCTTGACCAATTGCTGTAGATGCGTAACCAATTTTTGCATTGGTGAGATAATCATTATTTGTAAAGTTTCCAATTCTCAATACTTGAGCCTTTGGAACATAACTCATTATACTTCTGTGAGTAGATACAGGATTAAAAAATGCACTATCAAATGGATAGTTTGAATCTCCACCTGTAGCAGGAGAATGTCTGACTTCTCCATCATCTAAAACTCTACCTGCTAAATTAGGATCTATTCTTGTTATAGCTCTTTGAGTACCTTCAATAATAAATCCATCAGGACCTAATATATCAAAATCTTGATGAGCTGCAGCTTTTTCTACCGCGTACTGTCTACCATCTGGTAGTTGTGAAGTAACATATTGTCCTCCATCTGTCCATGGAGAAGCTGAACTAAATCCAGCGCCAACAACCTGCTGAATTTCGCCTTCAACTATAAGTGTTCCAGCTACATAGAGGTTTCCTTCAGCATTATAAGCCTGAGATGTAAAGTGATCAGAATCACCACCGATATTTAGGTTACCACCTCTAATTGACATAATATTAGGAGCAATTGTTCTTCTTGTGGTACCTCCAGCATCCAATCCTACTGCAAAACTATACTCAGCAGTTGAATCCAGCTCAATACTTTGACCTATTGCAACACCGCCTCTAGGATTAATAATATTATTTGTACCTATTGCTATTGCTTGCTGATTTCTTACTTTATGATTAAAACCAATAGCAATAGAAGTTGATGCACCAGTCGATGTAATATTATTAGTACCAAACTGTAATGCACTTACAGCTTTTCCAATTTCATTATTATTACCAATGGCGTATGAATTTGCTCCATTAACGGTGCCTGAAGTTCCATCTGCATAAAGTCCAATAGAGTTTTTAGATCCAAATATACCAGCATTATTTCCTGCAACTGTATTTCTTTCTCCTATTGCAGTAGCAAAATCACCACGAACTCTATTTTCTAAACCAATAGCAATTGAATGATCTGCCTGACCAAAACTTGAATCAAACTGGTTGAATACACCAATTGCAACTCCAGCTTTGTTTCCAGTATTTCCAGTTGTATTATTGTGGCCTATTGCAATTGCATGATCACCTAAAGCCTTTGATGCCCAACCAGCGGCAAATGTACCTACGCCTGTTGCTATTGTTTCAGCACCAAACGCTGTTGAGAACATTCCCATTACATTTGAATTAAAACTACTATCCTTAAAGAATCCACCACGTGTCATTGCCTTACTTGGAATGAATGCTAATCTAGCTCTAGAACTATCATCAGTATAACCATAATATTTTGGTCTATATAATAAATGTTCTAGTTTATTAGAGTCTATTTCGCCTCTAGATGCAAAGTTGCCTTCAGTGCTAAAAGAATATAGTGGAGTTTTAGTTCCTAGACCAACTCTTCCAAAAGTATAATGATTTATACTTTTGCTACCTGTTGGTCCATATTCAGCTGGATCATTAAAATAAAATGCATCTCTACTTGATTCATTTTGATTAAATATCCCACCAGCAGAAAAGCCAGTTATATTGTCGCCTTTTAAAAGATTTCCTCTGATGGCAATAGATCCATCTCTTCGTACAGCAAAAAGAGTACTGTCCTCATAACCTGGATCTGGAAAAGATCTAATTTCAAAAACATACGCGCTATCAGGTCCCGTTCCAGTAATTTCAGTTGGCATGGGTGATTTAAATATATTTTTGTAAGCAGTTGATATTAAGTTACCAGAATCATTTGAAATTTCTAATCCAAAGAAATCTCTATTAAACGAATTAGGATCACCTTGTGGAAAATTCTGAATGTACTGGCCAACCGCCATTCTGTTGTGTCTACCAAGTTTTGCACCACCATATGATGTTACTTTACCTGAAGTCTGATCAACATTAAATCGATAAGTACCAGAGTCTTGAAGAGGATTCCAACCTATTAATAAACCATCAAAAGTTCCTGGAGCATATTGCGATGATTTTGAACCAAATTGAAAGTTAACACTTTGTGCTAAAGAATCATTATTTGAAACAAAAGGAATATGTTGATCAGATAATGATGTTATTACAACTTTATCAGTTGTTAAATGTGGAATAGTCATTCCAGTTCTTTCAACTGTAACACCACCAACTGTTAGTTGATTACCTATTCCAACATTACCATTAGATTGAACTTGAAAAGCACCTTGATACAGATTGACAAGAGATGGACCAAACTGAGCATCCGTCACAGTAGTCATGTTTCCAAGACTGTCACTTACCATAAACCTATTTGGTATTTGACCAGCTAATTGTAAACTATTAATTCTAGCTGTACCAATATCAACTGAATCAACATTACCATAACTTGCATCAATAAAATCTACTTCTGCAAAATCAATTTTAGCTGAGTCAAATTTTCCAAATATTATATCTGCTGAGTCTGATTTAATAAATTTAATATGAGCAGAATCACCACTAATTTGACTTATAGTAGCGCTATCAATAGTTACAGATCCTATTGTACCTGAAGTCGCTGTAAGTGAAACTATTTCTCCAGAATCAGCATGTAATTCAGGAGCATGAAATGGTTTATTAACTTCCCATTTATCACCTAGTACTTTATATTCAAGAGTTGCATTTGCACCACCTACAGTTATACCGCCTCCATCAGCAGCGGCAGGATTTGGAGCAGAGTCTGCTAATACTAAATTCTTATCGTTTAAACTTACTGTTGTTGAGTTAACGGTGGTTGTAGTCCCTTCAACTTGAAGTCCACCAAGTATCTTAACATTTCCAGTATTATCACCCGTAGCTGCAGGATCAATAATTAATTCTGCAGGTCCTTGTAACTGATTAGCAACAACTATGTTAACATCAAGTTGTGGTGTGTAAATTGTATCAGCACTTAAAGTTTTAACATGAGCAGAATCTGCAGTCATGTTCGTTAATGTTGCTGTTCCTATCTTACCAAGTGTTATATCGGCAGAATCTATGATTGCATGCATTATATCCGCAGAATCGATATATGCTTCTATAATATTAGTTAAAGTAACTTCTGATGAATCAACTATAAGATGATTTATTTCCGCTGAATCAACATAAAGAGCTGTAAATCTATTTCCAAGCTTACCTATATATCGAGCACCAACGATATATATCTTTTTTCCTGCTATACCGCTTGGAAGATTTGTTCCAATAAAATTAAGAACACCAGATGCATAATCAAAAAACCATTCATCATTATTTCCAGAACCAGCGGCAAATAATTCTGTACCTGTACTTTGTGGATTAGCTTGACTAGCGTTATCTAAATAAACTTTAATTCCATAAGTTGAGCCAAACTGAGGTGGGATCCAATTAGTAAGATTTGTTTTCCAAGTTCGATTAGCCGATGCTGTACCATCAGCGATACATTCTACACTACTTGCACCTCCAGCTGCGTCCTGATATAGACCTATTACAGTGGTATCAGCAGATGGTTTTGTTCCAGGTATTTGATAAGCATCAGTCCATAAGTCGGTACCAGTAAGGAGAAGCGGACTTGGAATCGCTTCGTTTGTGGCTGCTTTAATAGAATTAATATCGGTTTTAGTTTTACCATAACCGAGTTTCTTCCATAAAAAGTCTAACTTTTGATCAGTAGAAATTGCCATTTCTTATCCTTATGTAATACTCAAAGCAGTTACTGACTGCCCCGAACTTAAAACTATTCTTATCAAACAAACATTACCTGTCGCATTTGTCAAGTTTTCAGTACCAAGTGTTTGCGTATATGTTCCACTTAATCCAACTCCTGACTGTATTCTATCACCTCCAGTACTTGCACTTCCATTACTTCCATTTCCACCTTGTCCAATATTTGCTCCTGGAACTCCAGATCCTGCAAATTGTACCGAACAATCAAGCCAACCGTTTAAAGTGCTCGTGTTATCAATTGATGTTCCTGGTGCGGCTAAAAATACTCCTACAACACCAGTAGCACTTGTTATGTTTATTCCAATGTTCGCAACTGCAGTTCTACGAAATGCCATAGTAAAATATTGATTTCCAGTATCGCCAGATCTATTTGGTCCTACTGGAAGAAATCCAGAGCTATAATTAGTTACATCATGTTTTAGTATTCCTAGTCTTACTGTTGCTTCTTTTGTTCCTACAACTCCTGGATCAGTAGCTTCAGTATATGGACTATTTGTATAAAAATTAGTTGAACCACTATAACTAGGAGTATTTATAGTTGCTCCGTTAAAGTCAAATACTCTAACTCCACCATCTGAATATGTTCCACCAACATTTACAGAAGTATTAATTTCATTTACTCCAGACTGAGACGCTGTATGTACTTGAACTTTTGTTGCTGTTATGTTTGTGTATGAACCTGTTCCATTCACGTTTAAAGTTCTAATTCTAAGATCTTCGACTGTTCGTACACTATTTGAAGTTATTGGAATCGTTAAATTACCAATTGAATACGCCACACCATTTCCTGTATCTTCTTGTGGTATTCCTCCAGTCAAATATGTCGTTGATCCATCAACTTGCGCATAAGTATAATTTAGATTTGATACTATTGCTGATTGTGAAGTATTTTCATAATTTGTTCCACTTCGAATTTGTACAGGTTGTGCAGTGCCACGATAAGCCTTTCCTATCCAGTTTGAAATTTGCACGCCACTTAATGTTAAACTTGGAGATCCAGTGTTATAGTAAGGAATTCCACTTACATATCTAAAAGTACCAGCTACATTTTGTGTTAATGTTCCAGCACTTGTTGTTGGTGTAGCTGTTAAATCATCTTTTACAAACTCTACTATATTTGTTGAACCAGTTGTTGTATGATTTAGTGCAAAACTATTTAAACCAGTGTTTATTGCTGATGCAGTTTTTTGAATTCTCGCTTTAAATCCAAAATAAAGTCCTGGGTGATATATTGTTGAAGCAAATGGAATTGTTGTACCACCAGCGTTTAGAAGATTATAATCACTATGATCTGTAACATTTAAACTTGTGTATGATCCATTTTTACTTGTTGTGTCCATTGTTACCTGACCATTAGCAACATTATTAACTTGGGCTGATAAAACTCCGGAGTTTGCTGAAAATGCAAAACTTGAAATAATACTAGTGTCGACAGTACCTGATGTAGAGGTTGTTCTATTAACTGCAGAACCTACAGTTGTTATAGCCCCACCACCTATTCTATTAGTAAATCCTGCAGGAAGTCTAGGATCAATTCCTGTATTACCAACAAATGAAATAGTTTTAGTGTTTAGTCCATTTGGAGCTGATATATTGGGATCATAAACTTTTAATTGTTTTGTATTTGTATTTGGAATAGTTGCTGGATCAGCAGTTGTATGAGATGCAAGAGTTAAAATAACATTATCTCTACCAGTTCCTGTGTTTGTTCCAGCTCCCCATGTATGAGATAATCGCGTACCAATCACACCTCCAGCATCTGAATCACTTGCAATAGTTTGAGCAGCAGTACCATCACCCCAGTCAATATTGTATGTAACAAAGGCTAATCCAGCTTTGTTAGCAACTTGTGTAAATGTTGTTTCATTGTCTAGGTAAAGTGGTTGACCTTCAATAACATACAGGTCATTGCCAGTTAACGCAACACCACCAGTTGGTGCTCTGAATAATTCATAATCAGAAACTGGATCGGCCGTAAATATTGTAACATAGTTTTCATTTGTTTTATGTGCTTCATTTCCAACACCACTTGCATTTGTATTGTATGCTCTTATAGCAATTGAAGCTGGACTTGAAAGTGGATCAGTATATACATGTGTTGGCGTAGTAGTTGCAACTCCAGAATCTACACTTCCATCACCCCAGTCTATATCAAATCTATTTGGATTACCATCATTAGTAATAGTAAGCGTAGTTGTAAATCCTGCACCACCTTGCAATGGATTAGCAACAAATGATAAAGCTCTTACAAAAGTATTATTTCTCACATTGTTAAGAGCTTCGTTCAAACCATCTAAAACGTCTGTAACTCTGTCACTATCTTTAAAAAATCTGTATGCGCCATCTGACCAATCTCCATCTAAAGGATTACCTGCTTTAACGTTATCAACATATACTTTTGTTGTAAGAGATTGAGTACTATCAGGACTATACCCAGCAGCAGCAACAATCTCTCCTGATTGATCAATTTCTAATCGACCAGTACCAGCAGTAAAAAATCTTAAATCATCATTGTCGGCATTTGGACTTGTTTCTGCACTTATAAAGGTATCTTGGTCAATATCTTTTATTCCACCTAAAGATCCCCAAGCATTTCCATCATAACCTTCAAATTGAGTAGTTGAAACATTAAATCTTATTTGACCTACGGCAAAGGGTGAAGGTCTTTGAGAATCAGTTCCAACAGGAACTACTAAATTGTCTATAGTTCTTAATACATTGATACTAGCCGAATCAAGTTTTAAAAAGTCTGTATTTCTTGAATCTCCTAATAGTAAATATTTACCAGGATCAGATACACCAGCACTATCAACATCTAATAAATTTGTGTAAAATCTACCACCAATAACCTGAATGCTGTCTGCCATTTGAAATGAATCAGCATTTCCAACACCTATGAATAGTTTTAATGAACTATCAGCATATGAGTAGGCAAGTTCACCAACCCTTAACTTATCGGGTTTGAGCTCGGTGGCTGATCTTTTTATCTGAATTAATGACGGCATTTACATTCCTAACTTAACGGAAAATATTGATCTGGTGATGGAGGTAAAGAATCCATTGCAAAGGTATCTCCACCATCTATTCTTTGTCTATTTAAAACGCCTTTAGCTGTCCACTGTGCTCTACTACTATCAAAAACTAAAAGGTAGCCATCTCTGTATTTGCCACCAGCTACAACAACATCGGTCAATTGACCTACCGTTGTTTTAACATCAAAGGCTTTAACAGCTCTTACTGGAACACCAACAGTTATCTTTTTGATAATTGTCTTTCCAGAGACTACTTTAATTTCCGCCATAAGCGTTTCCTACTTCGTTACAGAAGGTGAAACCGTTAGTTTTCCTTCCAAAATTCTTTCTATAGTCGTTACTCCGAAACTATCAGTTGCAGATATTTCAACATCATAAACGTATCTACCTGCTTTCATAGCGTCAGTTGTTGTATTTGAGAGACTCAAAAATACGCAATTTTCTTCATTAGTCGGAGATATTGTTGTCGTTCCAAAAGAAGTTGTATCAGAATCTTTTGAATTGAAAGATTTTTTTATCTTGCCATTTGCAGAAAAAAGTGGAATAAGAGTATTTGTTGCTTGATTATATTTGTTGAGGATTTTTCTAGAACCATCAGGATTGAATAGTTCGAGTTTTATCTCTACATCACTGCCTTGGTCTACTATTAAATCTTCATATTGTGCCATATCATCTCCTTAAAGTGCAAGTATTGCGGACTTAAAGGAGCCAAAACTATCTGAAGCATTCATTGCTGCTTGCAGTTCGGCTTTGTCAATAATGCCATCAGAATCTTTTAAATATAGTTCAGTGAAGTTTTGATTGATCTTGTTACCAGCAGTTCTAAGATCATCACCTGTTCCATCATTGGCAATTGCACCAATGTTTATAATCTGTTGTGCCATTTATTTTTACTCCTAGCTGTATGAGTCTTCTCAAGAGGTTTCTAAACCTCAAGATTTAACTATATTTATACAGATTCAAGTGTACAAGTGGCTAAACAGTTCACATTCATGTGGTTTGTTTCTGGAAGTTGTAAAGTGTATTAATTTAATATGGTCATTAAATTTATCATCGCTAATTAAAGTTTCATTATAATATTGTTTATATTTAGTATGAACTTGATTATTCCAATCAGGAGTATTACTCCAGTTGGTTACCCATCTATCATCAAATGTAAGTATGTCGAGTTCTTCAACAGCATGTTGTTCTACAAAAAATTGTTCTCCATTCACAGGACCTGTTGTTAATCCTTTAGTAATATAAATCCTTTGCCAATATTCAATATTGCTAATAAACTTATCTAACATAAATTTACAGTCTTTTGGGTAATATTTAAAAAAACCACCATTGATTTTAAAATCTTGATACGAATCCCACCAAGCTCTTATTGTTAAAAACTGACCTCTGCGTATTGGATAATCAAATAACTTTTTATAGTCATTGAGAAATATTAAATCAATGTCAATTACACATATGGGCTCATCAATATCAAGACCCATCAAAAACATTTTATTCCATTGTAAAGCGACACGTTTATCAAGAGGCTCTCTAACCCAAGTTAAATCATAATCTTCTAACTTTTTTTCAATATATCTTTCATATTCGGGTCCATACTTGTTCCCGATTCTTAAACAAAATACTTTCATTAATATGGCCTGGTTTCATCAAAGCTTCGACCATCATATTCAGAATATGCATCTGGCCAAATAAATTCAAATTTCTTATTAATCGCATGAATAATTTTATGATCAGGATTTATTCCATTGTCAGGCAATCTTCCATGCCATGCATCGGTAAGAGATGCATATTTAAAACCCTTTGCTTTAATAAGATAGCTAAACATTGTTTCATTATCAAAAGCAAATCTACTATGTAAGGCATCTGGAAACATAGTGGTTTTATCTTCTTGTAAATATTTTAATTTTTCAATTAGAACTGGAAGCTCATTTGGCCAGTTGACTTCTTTTATAACTTGTTTACCACCTATCATAGTTCCAGTATTAATTACATCGCATTCAGGTTCATAACCTTCTTGTAAAAGTAATGCGTATGCATTCCAATATTTAGTTGCTGGATTTCTATCGCAACTTAAATATTCTGTAAGGTCACAATTTTTTCCATATTCAGCCAATTCATTATTATTTTTTGACCAAAAGTAAGACATATCATGTACTTCAAATATGTTTTCTTTAGTAACAGGAATTATATCAATATCACAATAAAAAACTTCATCATATTCATCGGCTAAAACATACATCAAATGATGCTTATAATAATTAAGTATATGATACATTGGTATTTTATCATGATATTGTCTACATTTAATATAGTAATCCAACCACATTTTATCAGTAACAAAAAGCATATAATCAGCATCACACTGATCAGCATAAGCCTTTTGTGTCCACATTAAATGATTTTTAAATGCTTTAAGTTTGTCTTTGGTTTCCGCCGCTCTTGGAGTTCGATGTCTATTACCAGCAGCACTTCTTGAATATCCTGTTTCATCAAGTTTGTCTTCGGGAATATCAATATACATTGAAAATATTATTCGCTTCTTCATAGTTTTACCATTCAATTATTTCATTTATTTTTGGTCGGTATCTACCAAGCCTTCCGGAATATTTATAACCCTCACAAGGAGGTAGTATAGAGCTCAGTGAGTGAGATCTTCTAGGTAAAGTAGGATAACCTATTGAAAGTGCAAAATCTGTTTCATCTATTTGTAGTTGTTTTAGTCCTGGCTGAAATAAACATTTACAATAAGATACATCAAATCCAGCTTCTAATGCTAACAATGAGGTCAATGTACTGTGCTGTCCCATTTGTATAGCCGCCATGTTCATATCTATTTCTCCTGATTTTACTTTACTATCCCAACCACCCCGTTCATATAACTTAAGTGTTTTTTTCTTTATACTTGGATATAAATTATTTTTTCCCTTTTGATATAATATTACCCATGGTGCTCTTAGTTGCTCGTTAAATCCTTTAATATCTGGATTATCGGATCCTTGGTGTGGAAAAGGTATGATTGTTCCATCTTCACATACATGGTGCTTATTTTGCTTCCATCTTGTTTCATCTAATTGGTATGCTCTCCATTTATCATAAGCTTCTTCTATTGGTTTCCATTTTTCTGGTGTATCAAATTTTTTTACAGCACCTCTTCCATTTTCAAGACATACCGAACCTATTGTAAGTTTTCTTTTTATTTCCTCATCATCAGGTCCTAAAACTTTTAATTTGTAATGCCATTTCATATTATTGTGAGGCATTCTTTCGTGAACCACAGTTAATATATCAATGATTTCTTTTTTAGTAGGTATTTTTTCTTGATCAAAAAAAGTTATATTGCCTCTATAATCAAGTAAGGATTCAATAAACCATGGTTTACCCCATGGAATAAGTTCATGCCCATTTACTTCTTTCACTTTACTCCTATCACTAAGTATTGGTCATAACTTCTTTTGCCTTCATCATCTTCAAAATCAAAAGTTAAAATGTCCATTTCTATCAATTCAGAAATATATAATTGTTCTTTAAATTCATCAAGGCTAGAAGCGGGATTAATATGTCCTCTTTTTCTTAAATTATTAGAACTCATTACACATGTTGTTCCTTTTGGAATTATATCATACATAGGATAGGTATGTTCGCAACTCGTATTGATCCAAACTTCTGCTTCACTAATATCATCTATATCAAATATCGTGTTACAAATATTATGATTACTACCAGTAATTATTTCTCTAGTCATAGGATCCATATCGTATGTGTTTATTTCAATTGCTCCTTTTTCTTCTGCAAAAGGAACTGAATAAAAACCAATGCCAGAGTTTAATATATTGACACGTTTTTCGTTAAGGTCAATTTTATCAGCCCACCATCTTTGAATCTTAAATTCTGTAGTTCCTAATTGATCACGTACATGCTCAATGGCAAAAGGGTATGACCAAATAGTTTTATTTAAAACTCTTTCTAGTCTTTCAGCAAATTTATATTCCATTCTTTTCTATTCCTTCGTAAGAATGAACGATCCCCGTTGCCTCACCATGAAGTCTTTCTGATGTAATTATGCCGTCATTAAAATAATTAAAGTGATTGGCTCTGGGTTTTGTACAGTATGGACCAAATGTATGAAACATAAAGGTATCTATTCCTCTATACGTAAAAAATATTTTATCAGTATTTTCTTTTACAAAGCTATATATGGGTTTATTTTGTCCTGGTTTCCAAAGCATTACAGAACTATTATATAAAGGACAATGCGCAATATTATACTGTCTTTTCCAATCATCATTCTGTTCATACCACCAGTGATTGTAAATTATATAAGGCTTATCATTTGGTAATTCAAAAAAGTAACCTATATCATCAGTAATCGTTACGTCAAGATCAAGATAAAGTATTTTGTCTTCTTTATCAAACTTTTCATCTAATTTAAATAGCTGAAGTTTATTAGCATGTGGAAGACCACCTTGATCCCAATGATGACAGTGATCTCTTTGATACTGGTACTTATCAAATTCATCGCTAAATTCAGTAAAACACTCAAAAGTAAAAGGAACTGAACTTTTTTCCTTTACATTATTAAATAACTGTGTTATAGTATTATCTTGATAATCACCCCACTTAGCACAAATTATTCTATTCATTAAATTTTCCTATAACAAAAAAACAGTCTTCTCTTTCAGCTTCATATAGTATCTCATCAAATTTTGGAAGAGTGTTTTTAAATTCTTTTAAATTATCACAAAAATTAATGTGACCTCTTTCATAAAGTCTTGTACCACTGAATGCATATATAGGCTGCGAATTGAATGAATCTTTTTCCCAAGATCCAGCCATGTCAAAAGTATTTTCACAAGATAGGTTTACTAGCAAATCTGGATTATCTATGAATTGTTTATCAATAGTTATGTCTAAAGTTCTTTGGTTTAATTGAATATTATCTTTTTTTAAATAATCTAAAGTAGCCCAATTAATATGTTTTACATTTTCATCCAGGTTATAAAGAAAAACATGTTCGGCTTTAAGTTGTTTCCAAAACATCCCTTGGAAATGCTGATAACCACTGTTCAATACGCCAATCTTCTTAAATTCCATACGCAACTTTTCTAGCTCATCATAACACCAGATAGTTCTTTGCATGATTCTTGGCGATAAACTTTTTAAAAATTCTTCTCTTAAAAATTGATACTTACCGTCTAATCTAAAAAAAGCGTTTTTTAATGATTCAAATAAACCAGCATCTTCTTCTTTTATGACAAGCATAATATTTCATCCTTTTCTTTTTGTGTCATACCCGCAAGGGATCTAATTATAGTGTCATCTGTAAGTACTTTATTGTCATTAGTATTAACAATATCAGGAGGATATGTATTAAACCAATTACGGTTTTTATCATTGTAGGCCCAAGGTCCAAATCTATGATGTAGCCAATTATCTATCATTCCATACTGATAAAAATTTTTGTATACAATATCTGATCTTTTAAATTCATTAATAATCTTTCTATTTTGTCCTGGCTTCCAAACCAGAACAGAACTATTATAATATGGACAGCTTCTGTATCTGTATAATCTTTGCCACATACCATTCTCATCCATATCATAACTTCGAGCTATCCAAGGTTTATCATTTTTGAGTTCGAAAAAATATGCTAGATCTTTTAGTATTATTGAATCTAAATCCAAGTATAAAATAGTATCATCATCTTCAAAATAATCCCAATCATATCTAAACATTAAAAATTTTCTAAAATGACACATCCCACCAGCATCTTCTCTTAGTATAGATTGTGTTTCCTCTGTTATAGAAGACTCTGGATCACCATCACCTCTATAAGTTTGATTTTGTATGTATTGTAAATGATTAAAATCATCACCGACATGACATTGTCTCATTGTCATAAATTCAAAAGGAACTGAGCAATTTTTATTTACTTGATCAAATAATCTATCAATGTGTTGTTGTGTGTATCTTTCACCCCATTGAAGGTAAACAATATAGTTAGCCATTTACAGACCTTTCATGATCTGCTAATATTGAGATAACTTCAAATATTGTTTTTGCACTTTGAATATTCTTTTTATCTTCTTTTGTCGTTGCTATTTTTAATGCTTGAACTTTAAAAGGAAAAACATATTTTATATTAGTATTATTTTCTGTTATAAAATTGATTACACCTTCTGATGTCTCAAGTGGGCTTTTTTCTTTGGTTTGAGTTTCTTCTTGAGATCTCATACCTTCGTCCCATTTCTTTTCTATTTCTTCAAGGTCAATTAATTTTAGTAAAGCTTCAAACTCCGGATGACCCCATGCGTTATCTACATAGTGATTAACGAATTCATCGCCTTCTTTATAAATTACTTGTATTACTGATTTTGAGGGGTCAACAAAGTTTGCGGTTACGAAACCTTTTGAGAATAATGCCATAATATAAATCCCATTTTATTCTTTTGTTATTTTAAGAGCGTAATCCCTTTTTATTCTAAGTGAGTTTGTCGAATCTGCAGTATCACTAAAAGGAACATATCCACCATATGAATTGCCAGCTGAATCAACTGGTCTTTGTATAAATTTTTCTGCGTCATAAAATTTATCAACAGCAAGAGTTCCTACTCTATTACCTCCAGGCGCTGAAGAATAACTTGAATCAATATGATATCGTATTTTATGACCATTCACATCTCGAGAAACATATCTTATTCCTCGCCATAACATATCATCAATAGAATTACTATCCATTTCTTGAATTGTACCATGATTACTTATATCACCAATAAGAAGAGGTCTTGCAAGTCTATCACCAGGTGATATAGCAGAGTCTGACTGAACTTTATGTAAGTAATAATTTTGCTCAATTCTTGGCTGGTCTAATGGTTCTACAAACTCACCCGCACTGTCTTTGGTATTGAATTTTGTTACATCTGCTGTAGTATCGGTAAATATAGGACTTGAATTTATCAAAGTTGAAGTAGGAGTGTTTGTCGTTTTTAAATAGTAGATCCCTTGTGTTGAGTCACTTATGTTACCAGTTGTAATTATATCTATTGCAGGCTTTATTATGGTATCATAAAAATCAGTTTCGGTCATTGCTCTTATGCCTTCAGGCTGACCATCAAGCGCGCTGTCAAAAAATACAGGATATTTCATAAGATTACTATCAGCCATTCTCATCATGAAATGAGAATCATACTGAAGATCCATGTGTCTGAAATTTGTTTCGATAAGAGTAGTTGATGATGCAGTATTAGAATCTGCTGTCTGAAGATCTACAACATTAGTAGATACTCTTCTTGTATCACGAAGAATTCCAAGGTTACCACCATTTGAAACGTAACTTACTTTTACTGAATTTTTTCTTCCATGATTAACAATTGCTCTTAAACGTAATTTATGAATATCATCGTCTGACATTTCTTTAAGATTGTCATTCTCAATTTTAAGAGGTCTTCGAAAAGCCATTGTTATACTCCTGAATCAGTATAACCAAAAATCCTTTTAACTACATTTCCATCAGATCTCAATATAGCTAAGCTTGCTGTTCTTATTAAACCAGTATTATTAATCGCAGCAATATCAGAATCATTACCAGTTATCTGTGATTGTAAATTAACAATATCAGAATCATTGCTAGTTATCTGTGATTGTAAATTTAAAAGATCTGAATCTGCAACTTGTAAAGAAGCAATATCAGAATCATTATTTAATATTTGTTGAAGAAGGCTTGTTCCTCCTCCACCACCAAATCCAATAAATGTTTGTAGAGCCGCAATATCTGAGTCATTTCCACTAATAGCTCCGTTTAAATGATTAATAGCTTGAACTAAATCTGAATCAGGTAGTGATGCCGCAAGACTATCCAAATCTCCAACATTGAACGAGATTAGGTTTGCCTTAACTCTAAAAGCGTTTAGTGTGTCGCTTAAATCTACAAAAGTTTTTCTAGCCATCGTTATTCATCTTTTCTAATAGTTGTTTCATCATATCTTTTAACTCGCTTACATCATTTTTTAATTGAACAAGTTCTTCTTCTTTTTCAATTCTTTTTTCTTTTATTTCTTTTGCCTTTTCTACGTCTTCAACATTATTATTTAAAACTGCACCAGTTTCTTCGTCTTTTACTAAATTTGAATTGTTATCAACTTTAACTAGTTTCATTTTATACTCCTAACGCAATTGCTCTTAAGTCTTTTATTATAGGAACTTTACTTGAATTAGTTGACTTAAATACAATTTTTAATTGGAAAGTTGTAAATGGTACTAACGTTCCACCATCGCCTCCTATTAAATATCTATACTCTCTAAATACTGATCTATTTTCATCACTTGGTACTAGAGCTTCTTTTGTGGCTAAGTTCCATTTTATTGTTGAAAGTATTTGATCCTCTGATATTGTCTTGTAATATAAATCAAAATCAGCAACGGAAGGTCTATTTGCACTTAATAATACTTTCAATCCTACAGCATCTGTAAGTAATGATATTGGTTTAGTAATGTGTTTAGATAGATGACTACCTGAATTTTTATCTGTTTCATCGACGTAATCAATTGGTATATTAAAACCAGCTCCTGCGGCATATTGACTTTGTTTATCAATTCTATTACCTATTAATATTAAAGAAGATCTTTGTAAGTCCACAATTGGCGATACAAAATTATTTGAGGTTGATAATGATAGTTTTACTTGAGCTGATTTAGCTCCTTTTACTCTATGAGTAACTTTTTTTGGTGCCTCTAAATAATTACTTTGTTTGATAACTACGTCTAAATAACTTGTATCTTTTACATACGCAGTTTCAGATCCTGCATATGATTTAGCAGTTGTTTGTTTTATCTGCGCAGAAACAGATGTATTTTGCGGTGTAAGAGTCTCAATATATGGATTGATTAAATCATATTCTAGATTTTGAGTTGCAGTAACATCAAGTCCACCTCCTGAAGTTGTGGCATTTGCAGTTCCAGAACCTGCGTATGTGTAACCAGTTCCATCTATTTGTGTTATTGTTTTATCACCATCAGCTGCTAATCCTCCTATAGTACCTCCACCAGCTATTGTTACAACATCACCGACTTCATGACCATGATCTGGATGAAGAACAGTTATCGTGTTTGAATCTAATCCAGTTGATATTGGATTGTTTCCTAAAAGCTTAAGAGGAACATCAGCATTATTTAAAATAGCGATGTTAGATCCGCCTGTGTTAAACTTACATCTATTAATTTTAAATTTTAAATCTTTATTATAAACAGGTTCCCATTTGTAAGAATTTTGTGGTAAAAATAATGCACCAACCTCTGTTTGCTTGCATATTCTTTTAACAGTAGAACCTAAATTTAAATCTCCTGTTTGAGCCGCCCATAGTTTATAAGTCTTACTATCTGACTGAACAACGATAACATATTCTGTAAATGAATCAAGAAAGATAGGCTCATCGAATTCAAAAGTGGTTGATGTTGTGGCATCATCTGATATATTAACAGCAGTTGATGAAAGATATTTTGTTGATCCTGGAACTATAACTTCTCTTGATGGTGAACCATTTACTACAGGGACTAATTGAATCCATACTGGAAGATCAGCATCTTTTGATTTAAAATAAAGTTCTATTGATGAAACAAAAACTCCAGTTTCATTGTTAACAAAAAATGATTGAGCTAAAGGATCAATACGTCCTCTAGTATCAGTAGAACCAATCACTTTATCAGAAAGTACATTTTTATCTGTTCCACTAACAGCTATATGCCTAGTCGTAACAACTCCAGTTCTATTTTTTTCTATTGCTCCACTTGAATTGAACAATGCTGCGGCTTTTGTTGATGCATTTGTTTCATCAGATGTGGTTATATCAAGAAGTTTAAATTCTCTTGCGCCAGATCTAAAACTTATTGATGGAGTGTTTGGTATAAAAAATGATCCAGATACTCTTCCCTCACCATCAGTTACAAGATTTGTACTTCCTGATGGATGTGCTGTTGCATACTCTTGGGTATTTCCAAATTCACTACCATCAGAATCTTGTGCATGAAATGTAAATGCTTCTTCTCTGCAAAATGCTGAAACATCAACATTATCAAAATATGGAAATACTCTTGTATTTGGTCTTAGTCCAATAGCATCAAATTTTATTAACCTTGATCGCATAAATGGAACTATTGCGACATCAACAATTCTTTCATCTACAGACTTTCTTATGGTTTCTGAAGGAACAACTCTGTTAATAATAGTTTTTTCTACATTTTCTAGTCCTCTCGTTAAGAAAGCTCCTGTTCTTTCGCTAAATGATCTTGTATCTATTTCTGAAGTACCATCTTCTGTTACATCAAGTCCATTAGCATCGGTTCCTATCCAATTCCATTCCCAACTATTCCATAATTCATTTTGATCATTTGAAAGCTTTGTACCACCTGATATTGCCTTAGTGCCAACACCTTCTTCCTTCCATTCATCAGAAGATGGAGAAAGTGTTATATTACCATTAAATTGAAATGTATCAAATGAATTTACATCTAAAGTTATTGATGCTTGATCTTGAGAAATGTATGATGAATCTGTAAAAGAGACATATAGATTATCACCTTTTCTTGTAACGCCTGATGTATCAACGTCAGTTGAATCAAATACTAAACCAATATTGTTTTCAAAAAAGCCAGGATGTAATGTGTGATCTTTTGGATCTACTGAAGCTCTATATTCTGTATTGGAAATATCAGAATGAAAATGATCAATAAAATTATCTACAACAAATCCGGCTTTTATTCTTTCATTTCCAGCAGAATCAACAATTGATAATTTATTTGTATCTATTTCTAATAAACTTAAGCTATGAAGTTCTTCTAATTTTTCAACTCTTTTTTCAATCTTTCCAATATCCTTCATCGTATAGCCTTGTTTGCTAACTTGATCATATGCAACATCAGTCGCATCTAAAGTGTTAGCTCCCATTTTAACTCTGTAAAGTTCCATAGTGTTTGCTGGAGTATCTGGAAATTTTGGAACTATTGCTGATGCACCTTGTATTACTTTAAGATCACCAGTTTCAGATATTACTATTTTATCATTTCTTGGCATATAATACGAATTATCAGCTGTTATTACATCTGTATTCTTTGGAAGTTCTATAACTCTTGCGCCTGATCCAGTAAATGCACCACTTACATCTTTGACTGATCTAAAATCTAAAACATCTCTTAAATTAAAAGTCTTACCTGTCTTTGAAGTAAATGATGGAATTGTTTTATATGGAATAGTGCTGTAAGAATTTGCTGAAAAGAAATCACCAGTTGTTGTATGAGTAAAATGCTGTACAGTCGCAACAACAGTTCCTGGACTCGTAAAATTGCTTTTGAGTATTACTCTTCCTTGTCCATAGTAACCATCTCTCTGACCATTGTCTAGATCAAACATGTGTGAAACATCTATACCGCCTGCGCTATCAGCTTTAATAGATGTTATGCCTACAATATCTGTTGCATCAAGAGTTAAAGCAGTAATTCCATTTCCTAATCCATCACTATCAGCGGCTAAAGCTCCAGTCTTCGTATGATTTGCTAAAGCTTTAGTCTTAGGTGCGGCTTGAGCTTTTTGAACATAAACTAAAACCGATACCGCCGTAGAATTAACACCTGTAGCTATTGTGGAGGATGTAGTAGCATTACCAGTTATTGATGATGGCGTAATTTTAGCACCAGTATCGTTTCTATATACTAACCAATCACTTGTATTAACAAACGTTTCACCCGGTGCTGTAACAGAGATACCTAAGTTTCCTGAGCCATCTGTTGTTCCAGAAAATTTTCTTTGTGCAACAAAAGATATATCGGCAATACCTGAAGGTCTTGTTCTTGGAAGTGAAAAGAATAATCCTTCTTTATCAGCTTCAAAAAGTTCAGCAACAAGGGTGTTATTGACTAATCCAAGTTTTAATGTTGAGACGTTAGTGGCTGAAGTTCCTATAACTCTTGCTGTTCTAAATTTATTATTACCAGTCATCTGTATATCGAACAGATAAATTTTAAATGTTCCATCGCTTAAAGCTTCTACAGATCTAATTCTACATGATCCAATTGCCGTTCCAGATAAATTACTTGCATCTGTCGCAATTGTTTGAGTAGAAAATTGTGTAATATCAGCTGCACCTTTTATTTCAGTTGCAATTACAAAGTTACCATATTCTGAAGATATAGGTTCATTGTTAAATGTTGTTGTGCTTGTTGATCTTGGTACGTCAATGAATGTAGGTGTTGGATTATTAACTCTATAACCATTAACATAAGCCGTCCCTTCACTTATTGTTAACTTAAGGTTTGATGAGGATGCTGAATCATAAGAAACAGTAAATGGTCTTAAAATATAATTACCAGATTCTTCTTTTGTTCTTTGAGCAATTATATCATTTATTTTTCCATACTGATTTTGTCCTATTGCAACATCTATAATTTTTGAATTTTCTATCTTTCCAATAGATACAAATGTATCGGTTGCAGTTATATCATCTTTAGTTGTAAGTATTAATCTAATTCTGTGTCTATCAGCTCCGGGTGAGGTTTGATTTGGAACCGAACCTTGATTATCAAACAATGATACATCATCATCTACAGTTACAATATCTTGTACAACTTTAAATCCTATTACTATGCTTTTATCTCTGCTATATTTTGAAATAATTATTGATTGAGCAGGAGCATTTACAAAAATTCCTTGTACAAAAAAATCTCCAGATCCAGTACTTACTCTAACTCCAGCTCCTACCGCCGGATTTGCTGCAGTGTTAACAGTTTGAACTGTCATATTCACACTTAAATTATCAGCATCAATTTGCTCACCTGGTGTTAATCTTATCGGGGTTGTACCAGATGTTCCTGAAGAACTATTGGTATATCTAACATATAATGTGTTAGGATCAGAACCTGAACTTGCAACGGTTTCTAAAACTCTTATTTGAACATTTGATGTTTGTCCAGTAAACGTTTCACCAATAATATTTGCTGGAAAATTAGCGTCTGTTATTTTTACAAACTCATAATTATCATTTATTATAAGTCCACCAGAATTTACAGCGGCACCATCTTTAAAAAGGTTACGACCAAATCTTTCAACCTCTTTTTGTATTATTGTTTGAAGTTGCGTAAGTTCTCTTGCCTGCAACGCTCTTCTTGGATTGAATAGTATTTTATGAAATCCGTCACTATCCGCATAATCATCTTTGTAGCGCGAGTTAAAAATGTTTTCTGTAAATGTAATAGGCATGAACTAACCTTTATAATTGTATAATAATTTTTATGTCTTCAGACTGAGTTGCAGATCTTTCAATCGCGCCTCTATTATTTAGATATAGCAACTGATGCGAATGTGGTTCTACTTCACCTTTGATAAGTGGAGTACCAATAACACCATTACCTGTTCCATTGCTTTCTGTAAGTGTTTCACCAGCTGAAAAAGAATTAAATCCAGTTTCTGAAGTTTGATGAAAGAAAATTAAATTGGAATCTACTTTATCTATAAAGGCTTTAGCACCTGAAGTCGCACCTACTATTTTCTTATCAGCTGAAAATACTTGACTTGTCGCCGATAAGGTCATGTGATTTAAAACTAAACCAGTAAGAGCAGTAAAAGTAGAATCACTTCCAATCTTTTTAGCATGACTCAAAATACCAATTTGTCTGAAATCATTGCCTAAAATAAAATCACTATCAGCTCCTTCAACTTTAGAGTGAAGTACTAATGCGCTAGTTTTAAGATCTAATTTAGAATTCTTACCAAATCCTTCAGCAGGTCCTATAATTGCACGAGCTTTTGCTCCGGATCCACCACCGCCAATTATGTCAACTGTAGCTTTTGTATAACCAGCCGCGTATTTTAACGTAGATGAATCAGCATCAAATTCTATTTTAGTAACTACTCCACCATTGATAGTTGCAGTTAAAGAAAAGTTACTGTCACCATCACCTCTTATAAAAATATTAGGAGCTGATGTGTAGCCAGTACCACCATTTTCTACTACTACTGATGTTATTCTTCTGGGATCAGCAGTATTTTGTATTTCTTCTTGTTTTAATTCTATTCCTGTAGCGTTTGAATCTGTAGAAGTTACAACTTTAGTTGGCATGAATCCAGCAGTCATAAACCTTCTTGCTTCAATCTCACTGATTGTATACAAAAATTTCCAAACATATCCATCGGCTGTTACAAAAGGATCGTTATTAGATCCTGTAGGTTGAACTGTAGAAGGAACTAATTGACCTGCAGCATTCCTTCCAGATCTTAAACATATATACACACTAAAATTTTCAGTTAATACATAGAATGAATTAGTACCATATCCTACTGTTTTATCGTCCCATTGATGATATATTGTTCCATTAGTCCAATTGACTCGAGGTACAACAGTCGATACGGCTGAAATTCTTTTTATTGATTGTAGACTATAATTAAAATTTCTTTCATCATTTAAGCTTGCAAGAGGTGCAGGTGCAGTATCAGTACTATCCCATTGCTCAGATCTTGCAAACCCGATGTAAGCAGGATTTGTAGTATCCTCAAATATCTTAACTATATCATCGACTATTTTTAATTTTAATCTGTCAGTTAATATAGCGGCCATATCGTTTTCCCATTTCTTTTTTGTTTATTTATATCTTTTTTCAGTGAGAATCATAGGTAGCTTCGTCAAATCTTTCAATTGTATTTGACATTCTAATTGTAGCACCATCAATAGAATCTCTATCAAATTTTGGACTACTTGCCTTTCCTATTTCAAATAAAGATGCATACGTTGTATCTAAACTATCCACTGAAAAGTCTTTATATTTTCTTATCGTCTCATCTGGATCCAATCTTACATTAAATACGGTATTACTTCCTGGATCATGTGAAGTATAACTTATCGTTGAATCATTTAAACCAAAGGCTGGAGTTCTAAGTGCAGTATATGTTCCATTGGTAGTTGGAAAATTAACTTCACGTCCTGCACCGTCCAGTATGTATGATGTTGCACCCATTAACTCCATAATAGTTGTATCAGCAAAAGGATTGGCAATTACACCAGTTATTTCATCAAATACAAGTAATGGAAGATCAGCACCTTTAGTTGAATCAAATATCGCGCCAAGAGCACTAAATGTACTTACATTCTGTGCTGTTATCAATACTTCATTCGATAAAAAGAATCCTACTGGATGTACAAACTTTTTATATAACTCACCCCATCTATTAAATGACAAGGGTGATTTTATCATAATTGATAAAATTTGAAATGCTTCTCCATCTTGTAATACACTAACACTATGAGATCCTATCTCATGCGAAGAATCATTTAAAGTAAATATATCTGTTTTAGGATATGATACTTCAATATCTTCACCAAAAAATCCTCTAAAGAAACCTTCAGCTGAATACTTGGATCCTTTTACTCTAAAGAATCTTGCAAAGTTTCTTAATATTTCTCTAGGTTTTTTAAAGAAATCTTGAGACATTCCTAAAGCATATTCTTTAAACATATTATCTAAATGTAAAAGTGAGGAAGCTTCAATATCTCTTATGGTGTATAAATCATTTATCATATCACCAAAGTTATCTGCACTGTCTAAGAAATCATAATAACCTTCTAAAAAAGTTATTATATTAGGATATTCACCTGCAAAATATTCAGGAAGAACTTCTCTTACAAGATTCCTTTTAAAGCTTATTTCTAAGCGATCATAATCTGTTAAAGTTTGTTGAGCCATTATAGCGTTACTCTTACATCTTCCCTATCTATTATAGCTCCGACTGTAAACTTATCTTCATCTATTTCAAAAGTAAAGTTTCTCAAAGCCTTGACTGTTGTTTGATCTGCGGGTGTTGCAGAAAATTTAATAAAATTATCTCCACTAAGAATAGTGGTAGGCGTAAAATTATCTAATTTTATTTCGCCTGAAGAACTACTGTATGATCCTATATTACCAACTACAACTGCATTATTATCTGAAACATTTACGATTTGTAAAACATTAGTTCCTAATTGATTCACAATTTTACAAATTCCATCAGCTTCACTATGTTCAAAAAGTGATGATTCAACTATATGATTAACATCATCTGGTATAGCTAATTTAACAGGATAAACTATTGAATAACTTCCTGCAGCATTTAACACGGGTTCTAGTCTCATCTGTAACTTTATTATCATTGAGGAATTTAGCACTGCAGCACTTAACTCGTCTATATCAGTAAGAACGTTTGATCTTCTAAATGTTTTGCCAAAGCCACTAATTGTTGTAAAATAATCTCTTACACCTTGACGGGCTCTGTCTTCCAATGCAGTACTTGTCGAACCTGTCAAATCTGGATTAAAGGCAAATGATACAATCATCTCTATTCTGCACACAGCTGGATCAACAAACTCAGGAGTTATTGACATAACTGAAAGATTGTCAGAAAAATTTTCTTTAATTTGATTTCTTATTATTGTCTTTGATGCTTCAGTTAATCCATCATTGAATGTCAGACTTATATATGCTTTTCCGTAATCAACTGGAATATTATCTTCACCTCCCCAGACTGAAACGTCTGATACTGTTGGAAAATTAGCAGCAATTGTAGCTCTATAATCTTCAGAAGTAACAAGTCTTTGTTGTGTTGCAAAAGCCGAAGGTGCTAATTGTCTTATTGATTCTATGGATTGTTTTTCTCCGCCACCTACAGATGTTGTTGTAGGAACAATATTAAGTGAATAATTAGCAGCATTGATTTGATATACGATTGAAGTTGTGAATTGTTTACAATCATTTGCTAAAGGGCCATTTGATCTTAAGTAAGTTACCACTATCTTACTTCCTGCTTCTGGAGCCTTTCCAAATGTAACTCCATCTCCAAAGTTTAATTCATATCCACCATTAGGTGTTTCTCTTAAAGTGTAATAAGTAGAATTAGAATCTACTTTTATTGCTTTTTCTAAAGGTGTAAATTCTACAAAAGCTGTTGATGTAGTATCTGGAAATACTTTTACTACTGCAGTTGTAGTATCAATATTCTCATCTGATATAACAAATATTTGCCTATCAGTTTTTTGTCCTACAAAAAATGTTTTGGTTTGAGTGCTTCCTTCAAAAGCTGTAACTGTAGCAACTCCATCAGCATCTTTGAACGTATATAATCCAGCACCATCATCTGTCGCGGTATAAACTTCTTGAGTCAAAAAAGAAAAAGTTCCTTCTTCATTAAATCCACTTATGACTGAATTTATTGGCAAAGTATACGAAGCAGCTCTACCGGCAACTCCGTTTAAATTTAAAGTTGCTGTAAATTTTGCTTGAGCTGAAGTTTTAGATCTTATATTGAAACCTAATGATTCAGCATGAGAAACTAGAGAAGATCTTAATTGAGCTGTATGTATAAAAGCTTCATTTAAAGCCATGTTTGCAACTATACCATTAAAATGTGTATTATACGCTAAAACATCTAAAATATTCGACAAACCAGATCCCTCAAAATCATAATCAGCAAATTCACTTTTTGCTGCTAAATAA
>CETK01158871.1_pt1 | contig 41860 bp, 30 predicted proteins | sample 361431 | NCBI WGS metagenome assembly CETK01 (sample SAMEA2622452, study PRJEB7988) | marine metagenome | biome: marine biome (ENVO:00000447); feature: surface water layer (ENVO:00002042); material: "saline water (ENVO:00002010), including plankton (ENVO:xxxxxxxx)" | depth 5 m | reverse complement strand
CGGCCAGTGGTTGGTAATAAACCTTCAGCTGCGGTAAGATCTGTTGCAATTTGTGCAAAAACTTGATCAGCGGAAACTTGATTTAAATTCATATTTTGGGGAGCTGTAACTTCAGCTGTAATTAAAGGTACATTCCCAAAGATAACTGCCAAGTGATAATATAACATAGATCGAATAAAATGAGCTTCACCTTTAATCCTGTTTTTAACATCATCACTGGTGAAAGTAACGTCATCAATCCTTGAAATTATAGTATTTGCTCTGGAAATACCATCATATGAGGCTATCCAAGAGTCATTTAATTCACTTGCGGTTGGTATCTCTCCAAATGTATCGATGTCCTCAAGAGTTTCAGCTAACCCGGTAGCTCCGCCACCATTGGCCGTATTATCAGCTCGCATTTCCATGAATAGAACATATTTAACACCGAATGTTCCATTAGATTGTAATGCATCAAAAGCCCCATTTATGGCAACTTCAAAATCAGATTGAGTTTTGTAATAGTTGACCACATTTCTTTCAGATATTGGTCCCAATACTGTAAAGTCCTCGCTGCAGGAGATAAACAGTAAAGGGAGTAGTAGTGTAAGTATTAATTTTTTCATGACTATTTCCTTATTTATCATTGCGATTAAAATGCGAGGTCTATACCAACCTGTACAGTTCTAGATAATGGATAAGCTCCATAATCTTGACCAGGGGTAAGACTACTATTACGCTGAAGATTCACTTCTGGATTAAATCCAATATAATCAGTAAATATTGCCAAGTTGGTCATAGCTGTATAAATTCTTGCTCGAGAAAATGCCCCATTCAAGAAATCTTCTGGTAGTGTATAACCAAATGATAAATTTTTGATTTTTAGATAACTGCCATCTTCCACCTGATAACTGGAAGGTCTATTGTTATTACCATGTGTGTTACCTCTTCTATCAGCTCTTGGATGTATACCATTACCAGGATCCGATTCTGATCTCCAACGATCATTTAAAACAGCATAAGAACCAAAATTTGCTTCACCATTTTTCAGGTGGCGCGCTGTTAAATTTAGAACCTCACGACCCATTACACCTTGAATAAAGATATTTAAATCAAAGTTTTTATAGTTAAATCTATTAGTTATACCATAAGTATAATCAGGATGATAACTACCAGTCACAGTCCGATCATCAGATGTAATTTTACCGTCACCATTGACATCTTTAAACCTAAAATCTCCAGGTCTTGCCCCGCCTGAACCAACCAATTCATCTACAGGTGCTGCATCAATTTCTGCTTGATTCTGGTATATACCTTCAACAACATATCCATAATAGCTTCCTATAGCATCACCAATACGGGTAATGTGCCGCGTTCCTGCAGCACCACTGCTTAGTATATCATCACCTTCAGGTCCAAGCTTTGTTACTTTATTTTCGTTAGCTGCAAAATTAAAGTCCGTAGCCCAATTGAATTGCCCAACCATATTTCTGCTGGTTAAGGAAAACTCAAAGCCTTTGTTTTCTACTTCGCCAATATTGGTCAAGGCTACATCAAATCCACTTGCAGCAGGTACTGTCACAAATAATAATAGATCTTGGGTAGTTGAATTATATACATCTAATGAACCATAGATTCTATCATTGAGTAGAGCATAGTCCAAACCAAAATTTGTTTGATATGTAGTTTCCCAGGTTAAATCGGCATTACTAGAAGTACTCGGAGCTACACCATTTATTTGAGAAGAACCATCTACATAATTCGCACCACCAAGTAAACCTATGGCACCATAATTAGGAATCTCAAAGTTACCAGTAACTCCATAACTAGCTCTGAATTTTAATTCACTAATATCATCAATACCACTTAAGAAGCTCTCTTTATTAGCTCTCCATCCAAGTGAGAATGATGGGAAAATTCCAGTCTGGTTATTAGCACCAAATCTAGACGATCTATCCGAACGAACAGTCGCTGTCAATAGGTATTTATCCTTAAATACATAGTTTAGTCTTGCTAGAGCTGAGACCAAACTCCATTCCTCAATAACTTCCTCACCACTATTCACAATACCACCATTGATGGTAGTTATTTGATCATCGGTAAACCCATTGGATTCAATTACGCTACGTTCTATGCGTTCTTTTTGGGCAGTATAACCTGCTATCAAATTCACTTTATGGTCCATTCCAAAATTATTGGAATAATTGACAGTATTTTCCCAGATCCAGTTAAATAAATTACCTGAACCAGTTTGAGCAAATGGCTGTGGAGAACTCTGGGTTCTATATAGAAATTCTGTGCCTCTATAAAAACTTTGTTGCATAGTCTCCACATTGTATCCAAGCAAAGATTTAAAGGTAATGTTTTCACTAAAATTATAATCCGCAAACATATTTCCAAAAACACGAGTATTTTGAATGTCTTCGCTTATATATTTCATAATGGCTAGAGGGTTGCTTGCAGACGTGGTACCTCCTCCTAAGAATGACTGATTATTCCGTTGATTTATGGTACCATCATCGTTATAGGGAGCTACGACTGGTGAATGTACCAGGGCCGAATAGACTATCCCAGGAGGTTGTCCGAAATAAGCTGCATTAGCTGGTAAACGATCATGCTGCGCTAGTGCCGAATTCATATTGGCACCAATAGTCATATCATTATTCATTTTATGCGTCAATCCCAACCTCAGTGTATAGCGTTGAAATGCTGACCCTTCAATAACACCTTCTTGATCCAGATAACCTGTTGAAAAAGCATATGTCGTAGTAGCATTTCCACCGCTAATAGATAAATCATAATTTTGCATAGATGCAGGGCTAAATATTAAATCTAACCAATCTGTATCCGTTCCATTCCAGTTAACGTACTGTTCAGGTATTAAGAAATGAGATACGTTTGGTCGACCAGCATTTGTATTTGGATTATAATCTGGGTTTGCGGCTTGATTACCAACTTCAATTTCTTGTAAGTAATTATTGTTACGAGATTCCTTTGTATATTGAATAAGTTCTTCTGCATTCATCATATCTGGCTTGTTAAATACATTAGAAACACCTAAATAAGAACTAAAATTAACAGATGTTCTACCTGCAGAACCTTGCTTAGTAGTAATTAAGATTACCCCATTAGACCCTCTTGAACCATAAATTGCAGCAGCTGAAGCATCTTTTAATACCTCAATAGACTCTATATCATTAGGATTAATTGTAGCAAGTGGATTCGCACTGGGTGGTTGGAAAGATGAACGTTGACTACCTATGTCTGACTGTAAATTTCGATTAGTTGTAATTGGAACGCCATCTATTACATATAAAGGAGAGTTACCTGCTGAAATTGAACCTGTTCCACGTATTGTAATCTGTGGTGAAGCTCCAGGCTCTCCTGTAGACTCTGCTACATTTACTCCTGCCATTCTTCCTTGTAAAGCATTTTCAAAACTAGATACAGGAATATTTTGAATTTCTTCTGAACGGACGGACGTAATAGCTCCAGTTACTTCCTGTCGTTGTTGAGTACCGTATCCAACAACCACAAGATCATCTAAAAACAATAAATCTTGCTCCAAACTCACGTCAATTACCGATCGACCATTTACAGGAACCTCTACTGTTACATAACCTAAGTAACTGAATTGTAGAATTTCTGCATCATCTGGCACGGTCAAAGAATATTTACCTTCAGCATCGGTACTAGTACCAATAGTTGTACCTAATACAACAACATTTGCTGCAGGAATAGGCTCTCCCGTTTCTGCATCTGTCACAGTTCCAGATACATCTATAATTGTATAATCTTCATTGGACGCATAGACTGATTGTATAGTTTCAAATCCAAAATTTGTCACCTGTGCATATACCAATGATTTACCTACATGTGTAATAAAAATAAGTGCTATAGCACACATGGATGCAATAGACCATACCTTTACATATTGTTTATTCATAGTGTTTATTATTATTAGTTTAAGACAATCTAGTTCGGAAGAGCAAAGAAATGGAAGCGCTTCTAATTGAATAAGCACTTTTACCCAACTAATTGCAAGCTCTAGTATAGTAATAAATTACAAGTAGTATCAACTCATTATTTTGGTAAATACAAAAATCACTACTTAAATACTTGGTATAAGATAATTTATAAACTATTTCAATGAATTTTTCTTTTCATTGATATCAGAAAACTTAGATCCAAGTGGTGGTCTATAGGGCTGAAAAGGGATTTTAAGCAAATTAACAAGATCTTCATGTTCTTTAGAATTCATGTGAGTGTCGATGCCATAAATTAACTTGGTGGAATCATTTATCTGAGCAAAGGTACCAAAAAGTCGATCCCAGATAGCAAATATATTCCCATAATTAGTGTCTGTATATGGTTGTGTGTAATGATGGTGCACTTTATGCATATTTGGTGTAACTAGCACCCAAGAAAGTGCCTTATCTAAAGAGGATGGCATAGAAATGTTTGCATGATTAAAGTGAGTGAAGAAAACTGAACATGTTTGGTATACAAAAACCAACCAAATAGGGGCACCAACCACCATAACTCCAAGAATAGTAAACAGCATTCGAAATAAGGCCTCTCCTGGATGGTGCCGAAGCCCCGTAGTTACATCTACATGTGTATCACTATGATGAACCAAATGAAACTTCCATAAGAATTGTACTTTGTGTTCTACCCAGTGAACTAAATAAGCGCCAAATAAATCAAGAAGCAATACTCCAACTAAAATTTGCATCCATAGGGGCATTGAAATCCAATGTATAAGACCAATATCCTGTTGAGTAACCCATTGTGATGCCATCAAAAGTAGGGAAGCAAATCCTAGTCCAATGAGCACAAAAAATAAAGTGAGCAATCCGTTGATTAAGGCATGTCGGAATTTATTATAGCTAAAGCTAAAAAGGGGAAAGACACCTTCGATAATCCAGAATATGAATATACCTCCTACTAGTATTCCTGCTCGAAAAATAGAAGGTATATTCTCAAAAAAATCAATAAAGGCCTCCATTATGTTTCTTTATCTGTTTAATTATCCTTATCGGACAAAGATTTAAATGGGCTTAGATTAGCTTCTCTAACCGCAGCCTCATAGGCAGGCCATTCTTGATTTAAGAAATCATCAATTTTCTCCATGGCTTCCGTTACTGCTTCCCTAGCAAGTCTAAGTAAATTTTCCTCAGTAACTCCAGGGCCATCAATATCATTACCTAGATACCTTCCAGCTCCATATAATCTAGACATAACTGTTACTTCAGGATTCCGAACAATCCCTTGACGCTCGTCATCATTACTTCCAAATATATGAGCAAACAAGGCATCCAAACTTATATGTGTTGTTCTTTGTATAGTACGAACGGCTTTTAAATCTTCAGCAGACCGCGGGTCCGCGTCTAGTATTCCTTTGTTTACCTTCATAATTGATTCAGCTATAACCAGCTTTTGAACTGCTTTTGCTAATTCAGCGCCCAGCATGCCAGCTTCGTCTTCTAGTGCCGCTGTAGCTTCTAGAGCTTCCATCGTAATTTCTATCCTTGGATCGTAATGAACGGTAACCATGGTGGAATCTTTACTACCAGCATAACTCATTACTATTTTATAGGTTCCCGGCAATACATTCCCACCGCGTGGTTCTGGCATGTTTGGACGGACAGCTCTTCGTGATGGGCGCTGCATTCCTTTCCGTTCTAGCCCCCATTGCATACGGTTTATCCCATTATGTTGTGGAGTTATTTCAATATTGCGTATGTTTTCACCCGATTCGTCAAATATAGTCACTTTAACTTGCTCCTCATTCGGTGCTCTTCTTACCCGTGAACGACCTTTAGCTTCAGGTCTATCTGCTTTTTCAGTTTTCTGAGAAAGCTCTTTATTCACCGAATAGGTGATCATAGCCCCACGAGGTCGATTGTCACCTGAGTACATAGCATCGGCAGCAAAACGGCTTCCCATAGCTTGTCGCCAATTTGCTAAATATGCATCTGGACTGTCAAAGGCTTTAATTCCTTTTTTCAGTTCATTAACACCTTCAACAGCTAACTCCCGAAGTGGTCGAATATCATCGAACACCCAGAATGAACGGCCAAAGGTACCAATTACTAAGTCATGCTCACGAGGCTGAATGACCATGTCATAGGTAGAAACCGTTGGATAACCATTGGTCCATCGAGTCCAATTATCTCCCCCATCAATCGTGAAATATAATCCAAACTCAGTTCCTACAAACATTAGATTTGGTTCGACTAAATCTTGAACAAAAGATAAAGCGTAGCCCTCCAGACCTTTACTCTCTACAATATTGGTCCACTTTTTTCCATAATTGGTTGTATGCACTACATAAGGGGTCCAATCTCCACGACGATAATTATTGATAACCGCGACTGCTTCTCCAGCGTTATAAGCAGATGCTTTCACCTGAGCTACATAGCTTCCCTGAGGAATGTCTTTGAGGTTCTTTGTGGTATTGGCCCAATTTTCTCCTCCGTCGGTTGTAACTTGAATATTGCCATCATCTGTACCAACCCAGATGACATTCTCTTCGACTGTACTTGGCTCGATAGCTATAATAGTCGTGTAATTTTCCGCTCCGGTGGCATCTAAGGTCAAACCACCACTTTCATGTTGCTTTTGCTTGGTTGTATCGTTCGTAGTTAAATCTGGAGAAATTATGACCCAACTTTCTCCTCGATTAGTACTTTTGTGAACATATTGACTGCCGTAATAAATGGTTTCTTCATTAAATGGATCAAAATTAATCGCTGCATTCCAGTTAAACCGTAAGTTATCTCCGTCGGGATGAGTTGGTTTTACAAAGCGAGCGCTTCCAGTTTCTCGGTCTACCCTGCCTACATTTCCTTGTTGTGACATAGCATAAAGGTAACGAGAGTCACTTGGATCCATCATCACATCGAATCCATCTCCAAAGAATAATTCATCCCAATAAGCGTTTCGAATCCCCCCATCTCTCCAAACATAAGCAGGACCTTCCCAAGAACCATTATCTTGCATTCCACCATATACATTATAAGGGATTTCCATATCAACACTTACATGATAATACTGCCCAACAGGAATATTCTCGGCAAAACGCCATGTTTTACCTCCATCGTGGGAAATATTGAGGCCTCCGTCATTTCCATTAACTATGAAGCCAGGATTAGTTTTGCTCATCCAAAATGCATGGTGATCAGGGTGGACCCAATTATAATACGGATATATACTCTCAAAGTTCTTTGCTCCATCTTCACTTACCGACAAAAGTGAATAGATACTAAACACTCTATTTTCATTAAATGGATCTACATATATTTCAGAGTAATAGAAAGGTCGATTACCCACATCACTATTTTCTTTAACTGTTTGGCGAAGTTCCCATGTAAACCCACCGTCATTACTTCTATATATTGCATTTGCACTAGATTCGATGATTGCGTAAACAATATTAGGTTTAGAAGTTGAAAAGGCGATACCCATTCTACCTAATTCGCCATCAGGAAGTCCTTCTTGATTGGTAATTTCATTCCATGTTTCACCACCATCCAAGGTCATGAACATTCCAGAACCTTCACCACCAGATTTAAAAAACCAAGGCCAACGTCGGAATTCCCACATATTAACCAAGATTTTGTTGGGGTTACTTGGATCCATTACCATATCACCCACGCCCGTACGGCTGTTCACATAAAGAATTTTATTCCATGTCTTCCCCCCATCGGTAGTTTTGTACACACCACGGTGCTCGCTGTCTGCCCACGCATCGCCTTGACCTCCAACCCATACAGTATTAGGATCATTGGGATGAACAATAATTCTATGAACATTTCTAACATCCTTTAGACCCATGAATTCAAAATTCCGTCCACCATCTAAACTTCGATAAACACCTGCACCAGAATTTTGTGAATTACGAGGATTACCCTCACCTGTTCCTATCCAAATAATGTCTGGACTGGCTTGATAAATATTAATTGCGCCTATGGAAGCAACAGAATAATTATCAAATATAGGCTCCCAGGCAATTCCTCCGCTTTCGGATTTCCAAATTCCACCAGAAGCAGAACCAGCATACATGATGTCATGATTCGATTCTACCACATCGACAGCGGTAATTCTACCTGACATCCCTGCTGGCCCAATATTACGAGGTTCTATGGATTTTAATAATTCCATATCTATTTGCTGAGCACTTAGCATCATTGATAGAGTAACAAATAATGCTATATTAAAAAGAAGAAATCGTTGTAAAGCTTTCATAATCAAAAGGATTTAGTTAAAAAAACTATAGACGCATTTGGTCCATAAAATAAGAGTAAAAAAAGTCCTCTGCGCTTCAGAGGACTTCACAAAATTAATTAATCATTCTCATCAAGAATGTTGTCAATTCGGGCGATGATATCTTCTAAATGAACACGAGTTGTTCGATCGATATTACCTGCACTGATTCTTCGTCCGGAATCTCTGCGTAATAAGGTTAGCTGATTACGTACGGCTGGCCTGATATCAGATTGACTTACATCTACACGTGAGCCAAAGAATCCTGATGGCTCTTGGGTCATCATATACTCCATTCGCTCTACAAAAGCTCGCTGTAAATGTCTACGATGTACATCTACATTTTCATTGGCACGTAATTCACTAAATATACCATTACGCAAATCATCCATCATCTCAAAAAGAGTATAGGTATCGGCGTCAGTACGTGTTTCTGCTTCGGTTAAACGAGCGACTCTAGCTGGATTTAGCACCCCATTAAGTACACCTGACTGCGCTGAGCGGAAAGTTTCAACAGCAGTAGATTCATTGATACGATCCAATATATCTCTGTTAAATGCCCAAGTTGGCGTAGAGAAGGCATATTCTTGGAGAAACTCCATTGATCGTCGCTGATCTATTTCATCCACAACTTCGTAGACAACCCCATCCTGATCGAATGTTTTGTAAGTTTCATATACCCCTCCAATATAGGTGGTAACATGCCCCATATATCGTCTCCACTGTGAAATAACGTTGCTGTAAAGCTCTGCTAAATCATCATAGTCCTGACCTGGTTTTTCTATCCACTCAATGAGATTGCCCGTGATACGCTCCAAATTTGCAATCCCTAATTCACTGGCTTTCATCGCATCATCACCTATAGCTTCAGTTTGTGAACGAGGATCAGAACCATTGGCATATCCAAAGAAATAAAGTGGATCGTCACCATTAGCCATTATCATGTCATGAAGAATTTCATTTTCATCATCAGCTTCTTCCACGTCAGGAAACCATCTATACCCCCAATTGATCGACCAAATATCATATTCTCCTACCATTGGGAAGAAATTTGTGACGCCATCGCCTGGTTGTGCCACATAATTGAATCGCGCATAGTCCATGATAGATGGTGCTACACCATGGGTTGATGTAAACTCCGGATCTCGCAATTGTTCAACTGTATAGCCAGCACTAGAACCCATATTATGTGGTAAACCTAATGTATGACCAACCTCATGCGCAGATACAAAGCGGACTAACTCACCCATTAATTCAGTATCAAAATCTACATTTCGAGCATCTGTGTTTACCGCGGCTGTCTGTATAAAGTACCAGTTCCGTAATAGGTTCATCACGTTGTGATACCATAAAATATCACTTTCTAAGATTTGACCCGTTCTTGGGTCATGCACGTGTGGACCTTGTGCATTTTGGATAGGATTGGTAATGTAGCGTATAACCGAATATCGAACATCTTCCGGAGAAAATTCTGGATCTTCCTCAGGTGTTGGTGCTTCTTTACCAATAATGGCATTCTTAAAACCAGCAGCTTCAAATGCAACATTCCAATCTTCAATCCCTTGAATGAGGTATGTTCTCCACTTTTCGGGGGTGGCTGGATCTAAATAATAAACGATGGGCTGTTCAGGCTCAACTAACTCTCCACGTAGATACGCTTCTTTGTCTGATGGAACTAATTTCCAACGAGTAATATATCTATTTTGATCTGCTCGATGTTTTTCTGAACTATAATCATATTGAGAAATCGAAAAATAGCCTACTCTCATATCGTGATTTCGAGGTGTATGAGGTTCTTCTGGCAAAAGAATCATCGATTGATTCATTTCTAAAGAAATTGTTCCAGTTGTAGCATCATCTGGTGGATTTGCGGCATCATAGGTTAGCACATGTCGTACTTCGAAATTCTCTGGATAACTGGCCATTCGTTCGATAAATGTTCTTGAGCCATCTAGCCTTCTAACCTGAAAATTTCTACGCTGAAATGAACTCAATCCACTTAACAAAGGTATGTCAGAAGTGTACAGACCAGAGGCGTCAATTACTATAGAAGAACTATCATCGCTCATAGCCTCGATTTTAAAAGTCTTAACTACAGGTTCAAAATTGTTGTTTTTAACAGAATTATAAACTGGATCATCAGCATCTGCTACACTCGAGTATGACACATGGCGTAAAAGTACTTGTTTTTCTTTTTGCTGCCATCGAATCACTTGCTGAGAACGAGCTTTTTGCCCGGCCCCACCAAAACTAAGATTTTGTGTTGTTCCTGCCACTCTACTAACCAATAGCATTTCTCGATCGAGCATTTCCTTAGGAATCTCGAAATAATACTTATCATCTACTTTATGGACTGTAAATACTCCCTCATCAGAGATTGCTTTATCCGTTATTACATCGGAAAAGGCCTTCATATCCCCTTTTTTAGAAGGTGGTTTTGGTGCGCTGGCCTTAGGTGTTGGCGCTTCTGCTTTTTTAAAGGTCGAACAAGCCGAAAAGGTGAATGTTGACACAATGAATAGTATGGCTAAACGCCACATTGTTGATTTACCGTAGTTCATGCTAATGGATTTTGATATTTTTTGATAATGAACAGGTGTTTAACTTCCCATTCAAATTAACAGTTTTATTCTATTTAATGATCTGAAAAGGAAGCTTCACTAAAAGTGTCCAAAGTAATAAGCTAAACCGTTTCACTCATTCAATATACCATACTGTAATCAAGGTCACAAAATCAATAGCTTAATTCGAGATATCAACTATATCAAATACAAATGAGATTAAAATAGACCACCCCAAAAAAATAAATCCAGGTCAAATTTTAAGAATCCTAAATGTAAGAACTAACACTTTTTACGCTTTCTCTTTTTTTTTGAGTTATTTAGAGCTGATTTCTTGACTGTTACCACTTTTTTCAATGGTTTCAGTTTAACCAAAACACGTAAATCAGTAATCTCTTTGTCACGTAGGAAGCGCCAACGGCCAGGAGGTACTCCCTTTAAATCTAATCCTGCATACTGAATTCGCTTTAGTTTAGTCACCTTAGTTCCATAATATTCTACCATACGTCTAATTAGACGATTTCTGCCTTCAAATACGGACAGTTGAAACCGATCCGGCGTATCTGCAAATCCTTGAACTTTATGAGCTTTCGCAACACCATCATCCAGTGGGATACCTTTTTGAAATCCGGCCAATTCATCATCGGTTAACGCTCGTTCACTTACCACTTCATATGTCTTACGAACTTTGTAAGAAGGGTGCATAAGGCGATAAGCTAAATCTCCATCATTTGTCAGCAAGAGCATGCCTGTGGTATTTCTGTCCAATCGCCCCACGGGATACACTCTGTAGCCCGTAGCATGCTCAATCTCATCCATCACGGTATTTCGGCCATGTTCATCGGATGTGGTTGTTATGGTATTTTTGGGTTTATTAAGTAATAGATACACTGCTGGTTCAGGATTTAGTGCCTTTCCCTCAACCTCCACCTTGTCCTCCATAGTCACCTTTAATCCCATCTCTGTTACTAACTTTCCATTGACAGCGACCTCACCATTTGCAATACGAACATCTGCCTCCCGCCTAGAGCATAGTCCCGATTGAGCAATAAATTTATTTAATCGGAATTGTTCCCCTTTTTTAGGGATCGATCGTAAGCTCATTGTTGATTATCCTCTTCAGCAGTATTGTTGGGTTCACCAGCAGTTGAGGCTTTATGTGGTTTCTCCTTTGACTTTTGAGCTATTCCGTCGTCCGAGTCTTCGTAAATATTGCCTTTTATCTCGATCCGATTTTCCTCCTCAGCCTCTAACATCAACTGCCGTGACATAAGTAGTTGCCGATGTTCGGCCATGTCATCATCCTTCAGAATTTCTTCAATTTCTCTGGGTTTTGGTAAATCTTGAACTGAATTAAGCCCAAAGTGTCTTAAAAAATGGCGACTGGTCTTGTATACCAATGGCTTTCCAGGACCATCTCCTCTACCAGCTACCTCAATAAGGGCTTTTTCCATTAACTGACGTAGAATATATCCAGAGTCTACCCCTCTAATTTGGTCTACTTCAGGTTTGGTAATCGGTTGCCGATACGCTACGATTGCCAAAGTTTCTGTGGCCGATTGAGATAATTTTCTGTAAGCATTTTCATGCTGAAAAACACTTAACCAATAGTGATACTTTTTTTGAGTCAAAAATGTGTATCCACCACCAATACGTTCAATGCGAAAACTACAACCACTTTCTTCATAACGCTGGTTTAGTAGTTGAATAAATTCATCTACAGTCTCCTCTGAGATTTCGATATTTTGCTCATTATCAATAATGACCTTGCGAATCTTAGATGCACTCAGTGGTTCGTTGCTAGCAAAAATAAGGGCTTCTATTACTGAAGAGAGTCGACTTCCATCTATGAATTCATAATCCTGCATGCTTGAAATACTTAATTAATCTACACGATTGCATAATTAACGCAATTTAACACCCTTTTTACTTTATTGCATAGAAGGAATGGCCGCCTTTACCCTACCTATCGTATAGCATCCACATGGATAGTTACTCGGACCGAGCGATGTTCAGGAAAAGACAATTCGTAGATTTCCAGAACTTGGTCCAACATAGCCTCCATATAGTGCGCTCCTTTTTCTGGGTTTACTTTCGCCAATAGTTCCCAATAGTATTGACCTTGCATCCATTCTATGGGTGCCGGGGATGGTCCTAATAGTGGCCAGTGCGGTACAACCTGCTGCCATGCTTGGAATAAAACCATAGAAGCGGCCGAAACCTGTTCGTTGTTTGAACCTTTTAATACACACTTTATAAGTCTAGAAAATGGAGGGTAATCCAAGGGTTTTCTTAAGGCCATTTCATGACGAGCAAAACCCTCATGATCGTGACTAGGAACAAATTGTAATGCAGGCTGTTCGGGTTGACGAGTTTGAATAAATACCTTACCTGGTTTCTGCCCTCTACCTGATCGGCCTGCAACCTGCGAAAGAAGTTGGTATAATCGCTCAGAGGATTGAAAACTGGGGTATGCCTGTTCGGTATCCGCATCGAGTACTACCACAAGAGTCACATTGGGGAAGTCTAACCCTTTGGCTACAATTTGTGTACCCACTAAAATATCGGCATTACCTCGGCCAAACGACTCTAAAATTTTGGCATGAGCCCCTTTTTTGGATGTACTGTCTCGATCGAACCTAGCAACTCTAGCCTCAGGAAAAAGCATCTCAATTTGTTCTTCCGCCTGTTGAGTACCCGAGCCATATCTACTTAAATTAGGTGATCCGCAGGCCTCACAATACGTATCTATCCGTCGTGTATAGCCGGAATAGTGGCATAAAAGTATATTTTTACGCTTATGAAGTGTTAAACTTACCGAACAATCAGGGCTCATTGGGATATGCCCACATTCATCGCATTGAAGGTAAGAGGCAAACCCACGCCTATTAAGTAGGAAAATAACTTGTTCATTTCGCTCAAGAGCTTCTTTGACCGCTAAAAATGTGGGCACTGCCATAGGACCCTTCATCGCGGATTTGTATTGCTTGAGGTCTAATATTTGAACATGGGGTAAGGTGGCCTCAGCGTGTCGCTGAGTTAAGCGTAGCATAGTAGCTTTATCTTTCGCAACCCGGTGTAGAGTTTGTAAACTAGGAGTAGCTGAACCCATAACTACAACCGATTCTTCTATATGAGCTCGCATAATAGCCGTCTCTCTAACATGATAACGGGGTGCTGGATCCATTTGTTTGTAAGAAGAATCGTGTTCTTCATCAATAATTATAAGCCCTAAGGGCTTAATGGGTGCAAAAAGAGCTGATCGGGGGCCAATGGCAATATTTTTTTGTCTACTTTTGAGCGCATTCCACGCCGATAGACGCTCAGAAGCGCTTAATTGACTATGAAAAACAGCAATATCTTCTCCAAAAATTTTATAAAAACGAGCCACGGTACCGGGCGTCAGTGCAATCTCTGGTACCAAAACAATAGCTCCTTTGCCTAATTCTTGGGCTTTTTTGATGGCATGTATGTACACCTCTGTTTTTCCACTACCCGTTATGCCATAAAGTAAAAACTGGCCAAATTTCTCGTTCTCTAATTGTTGTAAAACAGGATCGATTGCTACACACTGTTCCTCATTAAGAGCTTTGATTTTAGAGGGATCGTAAGAGAGTTGCTGAGTCTGCATTTCAAATCGGCTTTTTTCAAACTTACTCAAATAACCTTTTTTAGCTAAGGTACGAAGTTCAGATATTCCAACCTTTTCTAGCATTTTTAGGTCTTGATTGCGAGCCGGTAAGTATTGCCCTTTCATTACATTTAAGGCCTGTTCCCACTTATATTTTTTCTCAGATGGAATAAAAATGGATGCCTTATTCTTAGCCTCTTTATCCTTCCAATCCCACCAGATTTCTTTGGCCTCTTTGGATTTGACCTCAGGTTGTTCCCAAATTTCTAACCATCCCATCTTGATCAAGTTATTTAAAATACCCAAGTCACCCTGAGCTCTGCTTCGCTTTCGAAGTTCTTTGACTGTCGCTTCTTCTGGTAAAGACTCTATCCAGTTCAATATGTTTTTTTCTTTCACGGTTAATTCGCCTACGGCTTTTGCTCTACTGGAATTCGCCCGAACATACTGCTTTGAAACCATATTAAGCCCACTAGGTAAAACCGCCTGGATGGTCTCGCCCCAACTACAATAGTAAAAGCGATGCATCCACTCGGTGAGCTTAAGTAGCGATTCATCCAAAATAGCTTCGATATCAAGTACCTCACGTATTGCTTTAAGTTCAAAGGATGGCTCCTGCTTATGAACATGTACTACCATTCCTATCGCATAATAACTTCGAAAAGGGGCCCAAACTCTTTTTCCTATGGATACCTGCTCATACAACTTTTCTGGAACTCGGTAGGTATAGAGCTGTCGTGGTGCCAAAGCGTAAGCAATGTCAACAAATAAAGGCGGTGAAAGAATACTCAAGATAGACTGAAAAATTCAATAAAAAACTAATGTGCTAGGCTTTTGAAGTTATAAACTACATAGAAACTCAGAAGTACCATGTCTAAACCTCAGTTCGTTCTAGCTAAGCCTAAATCTATTGATATTCGCATTCAATAGCTTATACTACAAAAGCCCTCACAATTGATCTAAGCTTCTAAACTGATTAGTATCCGCTAAATGATGTGCGTAAAGATTGAATATTGGATGACTGATTCCTAAAAACAGTAACAGATAGTTTGGAACTTTTTTTAATTTGCGTCGTAGTATAAATATGATGTGTGTACTATTTTTTTGATTTAAGTGTTACAGTTATGATAGCATTATAGAGAGGCTTTTCTATAAAGTCTTTTATCGCCGTAAAAAGTGAGCTTTATACAATTTTTGGCTTTTAAACACTATACTATTAAAAGAAAATGTCCCCATTATCTTTACACTTATGTTTAAAAAGTGTCAAAACTGTATTTTTATACACCAATACAACATTTAACCATACAATGATGAAAAACACAAAACATGAAGCCAAACGTATCTACGAGGAAATCCAAGGTGGTGCTAAAGAAGTGTTAAATGGAATTCGCAATCTAATTGAAGAGGGTTCCGCACGACGGTTAATTATTAAAAACAAAGACGGGGAAGTGGTTTTTCAAACACAACTTGCCTTCGGAGTAGGTGGAGCAGCTTTAGTCGGCGCAATGGCACCTGTGATTTCGGCTATTGGAATGTTTGCCATGTTCTTGAATGATTATCAAATACTTGTCGAAAAAGAAATTACCACTGATGAACATGAGCCAGAAGTACACGGAGCTAGTCAAGAAGCTAAACAGGATATTAATTATAGCGACGAAGCAGTAATAATTGAAATCCTAGACGAAGATGAGGATATACCCAACCCATCTAAAACTCCAGAATCACCAAAAAAAGGGCGAAAAAATGCATCATCAAAGAAGAATGCCAAAAAAAGTGTTGGAAAATAACAGATTCACTGTTTATTCTTTGACGCAGTATAATCAGGCTAGACCATTATCAGTAAGATAATGTTCGGCGTCTAATGCAGCCTTACACCCTGTTCCTGCAGCAGTAACAGCCTGACGGTATACCGCATCCATTGCATCACCGCAGGCAAATATACCAGCTAAATCTGTTTTGGTAGTCTGGTCTTTGGTCTGAATATAGCCTACGTCATCCATGGTTAACACTTCTTTGAAAAGTTCAGTATTTGGTCGGTGACCAATAGCTACGAATAATCCTGTTACATCATCTAAAGTGATCAACTCTCCAGAATTTCGGTTTTTGAGCTGAATGCCTTGAACCACCTGATCACCCAAAACCTCTGATACTTCGCTATCCCAGATAAATTTAATTTTTTCGTTTGCAAATGCACGAGCCTGCATAGCTTTGGAAGCACGAAGCTCATTACGCCGATGAATAACGGTCACTTTGTTGGCAAATTTAGTTAAGAAGGTAGCTTCTTCCATCGCGGTGTCTCCGCCACCTACAATAGCCACATGTTCATTACGGAAAAAAGCCCCATCGCATGTAGCACAAGCGGAAACCCCTTTACCTCGTAGACGAGTTTCGCTTTCTAGGCCCAACCACATCGCTGACGCTCCAGTAGAGATAATAAGTGCATGCGTTTTAATCTGTACTTTCTCATCAACAGTAAGCGTGTAGGGTTGCTCATTGAAATCTATATCAGTTACAAACCCATAGCGACAATCGGCCCCAAATTTAGTTGCCTGTTCTCGAAAGTCTTGCATCATCTGTGGTCCCATTACCCCGTTAGGATAACCTGGGAAATTTTCAACATCGGTTGTTGTCATCAACTGACCACCGGGCTCAGGTCCTTCAAATACTATAGGGCTTAGATCCGCACGAGCGGCATATAAAGCGGCAGTTAACCCAGCCGGACCGCTGCCCATCACAACAACTTTGAATGTCTTCCCTGCAATATCTTCCATCTTTTTCTCCAACTATAATTTTGCTATCTGCAAAGATACAGATTCTAGAAATAACCGCCCGTTCTTTCTGTCGACAAAATGAATAAGACTAATCTATGTAATCAACAAAGATTGGACTACAGAGAACAGCTTGATAATTGCCCAGTTATATCTAAGTCTGAAGGTTGATAAGTTTCTGTGATTGAAAATCCATTTTCAATTCGCTTTAGCAACATATAGTCTGAAAAAATAAAAAATTCTACCTCTTCGGCTGTTTCACCACTGGTATCTGCTTCTTCTTGCACTTCCAACTTATAAGATCCGTCTACCTCTGTAATACTATTTATGGTTAGTCGAACCATACTGTAACAATTTTGAGCCTTCAGGTATGCGATAACATCTATGAACTCTTCAGTTATGTTTAGATAAGCGGTAAGTTCTTGGCTTAGATTACGTTCCCACACTCCCAAGAATGGATAAGTGCCACATGCTTTATCTAAATCATCTAAGTTCTTCGAACTTGGATTGAAAATTTGTGTTTCTACTGTTTCTTCATCTGTATTTAAATCTCGAACATGTAAAAAACGATCATTTCGTGAAAAACCCATAATATTAACTTCATCTGAGCCAATTATTTGCAATGTATACACTCCATTTGCTTGTATGTCTAGGATGGTAAATCGTTTTACAACACTGCATCTATGAATTTCGTTGTAAAAATAAAAAGTAACCTCATTTTCAGAAATTTCTATATAGGTATAATTATTCTCTTCAGTCCATTTTTCCCAGATTCCAATATTTCTATCATTAAAATTGGGATCCATAACATCTATTGCATCACAGGTTGACAAGACGAAAAGAAGAGTAACTACCCATAATGAGCGTAAGTAAAGTACCTTAATAAGTTTCATTACTTTTTTCTTTGGACTTTTTATAATTACAACTACACCAATAATAGCGTTAGAAAGGACTATATTCAAATTTAAAACACATTTACCAAGGTAATTTTTTTTTAAAGCATAACATACGCTAGCTTTTAATAAATATAGATACACACTACATTTTATGCTAAAAAAAGCGCTCTCACCTTAGTTTATCCAAACGTTGCATTTCATTATTATGTTATGCTAAATAAATACAAAAAATATGTTACAAATCGCAGTACCAAAAGAATCAGCTCCTCACGAAAATAGAGTAGCGCTATCTCCGGTAGCCACCAGTCAGTTGATTAAAAACGAGCATAAAGTGCTTATTGAAAAGGGAGCCGGTGAGGCTTCTAATTTTTTAGATCAAGATTACACTGCTGCCGGAGCTACCATAGCTAAAAATCGGAAGAATCTATTTTCACAAGCCGATTTAGTTCTCGCTGTCCAAACCCCTTCAGATGATGATCTAAGCATAATGAAAAAAGGTAGTACTCTAATTTGTTTTCTATGGGCACTTCAACATCCGGAACTAGTAAAAAAACTTATCAGTTTGGGTATTACTGCCCTCGGAATGGATGCGATCCCTAGAATCTCAAGAGCTCAAAATATGGATGCCTTATCGTCTATGAGTTCTATTGCTGGGTATAAATCCGCACTAATGGCAGCCTCAGAACTAGATAAGTACTTCCCCATGATGATGACCGCAGCGGGTACTATTCCACCATCTAAAGCTTTAATTATGGGTGCGGGTGTTGCTGGATTACAAGCTATTGCAACTTGCCGGAAGTTAGGTGCAGTAGTTGAGGCCTATGATGTTCGACCAGCGGTGAAAGAACAGGTTGAAAGTTTGGGCGCCAGTTTTGTAGAGGTTCCTCTAGAAGAAGTTAACACTGAAACCAAGGGTGGATATGCCAAGGAATTAACAAACGATGCTCAGGATCGCCAACGTCAAATAATGCATGAGCATGTTAAAAAATCAGATGTAGTCATAACTACTGCACTGATTCCGGGCAAACCTGCACCCTTATTAGTTACCGAAGAAATGGTGGCCGATATGCAAGCTGGATCTGTTATTATAGACTTAGCTGCTGAAAATGGCGGAAATTGTGCTCTAACCGAAGCAGGTAAAACAATAATTAAGCATGGTGTAAAAATAGTAGGGCCAATCAATATACCAAGCCAGCTTTCATCACACGCTAGCCTTCTTTATGCAAAAAATATGCTGGCATTACTCAAATTGTTGATCAAAGATGGTGAGTTAGAATTCGACATGAATGACGAAATTATCCTGAATACCACCATAACTATGAATGGAGAGATAATCTCACCTTTACTGCAAACAAATTAATTACCCCTAATTATATAATATGGAAGTCGATTTAACACTATTACTCTTTATTTTTGTCTTGGCCAGTTTTATTGGTTTTGAACTTATCTCTAAGGTACCACCCACCCTCCACACACCATTAATGAGTGGCGCCAATGCTATTTCTGGAATTACCATAGTAGGGGCTCTTATCGTAGCGGGTAGCCTAGGTAACCCACTAGGAAAATGGATTGGTTTCGCCGCTATCATCTTGGCTACTATTAATGTAGTTGGAGGTTTTATGGTCACCGATCGCATGTTAGAAATGTTTAAAAAAAAGGAGGATGAAAAATGAGCGTATTCCTTCCTGAAACTATCTTAAACTGGCTTCCAGATACAATCCAATTATTCTATTTGGTGGCTACTGCTTTTTTTATCCGTGGGGTAAAACTTCTCAATTCTCCCGGCACAGCACGAAAAGGGAATCAATTTGCAGCTATCGGGATGATGATTGGCGTACTCGTCACTTTATTTGACCAAAATATTGTTGAGTTTGAGCTCATTATTGGTGGCATCGTAATTGGTGGGCTTATAGGATTATTACTTGCCAAAAAAGTGCAAATGACCTCCATGCCGGAACTCGTTGCTGTATTCAATGGTTTTGGTGGCGCTGCCTCGGCGCTTGTAGCATGGGGTGAGTTAGCTCGAAAACCTGAAATATTGAGTTTTGACACTACTGGATTGGTATCTATAGGGCTTAGTGTATTTATTGGAGCCCTAACATTTACCGGTAGTTTTATCGCATTTGGCAAACTGAGCGGCTTTATTTCTGGAAATGCCATCACCTTCCCTGGTCTAAATATGATTAACATAGGGGCTATGATTGCCACTTTAGGACTTATTGGATATTTCGCTTTTGATCCCACCAATTCTACTTTATTTTGGGTAATCCTTGGGATTTCATTGCTTGTCGGAGTGACGTCCGTAATCCCTATTGGTGGTGCCGATATGCCGGTGGTTATCTCGCTACTTAACTCATACTCGGGTATCGCAGCAGCTATGGCTGGTTTTGTATTGCAAAATAACTTATTGATTGTTTCAGGTGCCCTTGTAGGTGCAGCAGGACTTATTCTAACTAATATTATGTGTAAAGCTATGAATCGTAGCTTGAGCAACGTGATTTTTGGTAGTTTTGGTGGAGTAGCTGGGGGTTCAGCAGGAATTAGAGATGGTGACAAAAACGTGCATGAAACCTCCGCTGAGGATTTAGCTATTCAAGTAGCCTATGCATCTAAAGTAGTGATCGTACCTGGCTATGGTCTTGCGGTAGCTCAAGCGCAGCATATTGTAAAAGAAGTAGCCACCAAACTCGAGTCTCGTGGCGTTCAGGTCAAATACGGAATTCATCCGGTTGCAGGTCGCATGCCTGGACATATGAATGTTTTATTAGCCGAGGCAGATGTCCCTTATGACCTTTTAAAAGATATGGATGAAATAAACCCCGAGTTTACTACTACCGATGTAGTACTCATTATAGGAGCGAATGATGTAGTAAATCCACTGGCTAAAACGGACCCAACAGGTCCTATTTATGGTATGCCTATACTAAATGTGGATGATGCAAAGAGAACAGTTGTTTTCAAACGATCACTAAGTGTTGGATATGCTGGTGTGGACAATCCATTATTCTATGCTGAAAAAAATCAAATGTTCTTTGGCGACGCAAAAAAAAGCTTGCAGGCTCTTAATGAAGCGTTGAATGAAGTATAATTACCCCTTAATTGCTAGTATAATAGCAATCCTATGGCTGGGATGCTCCAAGGACGAATGCTCATTAGAACCAAATTTAGCTGTTAATCAAGAGCAGTTGACCAAAGATATTGAAGCAATTGACGCTTATTTAGCATCGAATAACATCGAAGCACAAACACACCCTTCCGGCCTGCGTTATATAGTAAAGCGTATCGGCGAGGGTGATCGACCCAATTACTGTTCTAATGTTTCGGTGAGCTATGAGGGCAAAACATTGAATGGAAATATATTCGATAGTCGTTCTTCACCTATAAATTTTCCTTTAGAAAATTTAATAACAGGCTGGCAGATTGGAATCCCACTTATAAAAGAGGGCGGGCGCATCACCCTATATATTCCTTCTGTTTATGCTTATGGGGAAAACGGTATAGGCTCTGATATTCTACCAAATGCGTCCTTGGCGTTTGAAATATTACTTTTTCAAACCAATTAATTCCTAGTCTGCCATAGTAAAAGCCTTACAGATTTCGGTAAAAAGCGTGATCAAATCGCGTCAAAAATCAGATAATTGCATCATAAAGTTTATTTAATATTAAATCTTGGGAACTTTTAAGCCTAAGTTGTGCATTTAAGTAAGTAGATGATAATATGCTAGAATAGGTGGGAAAAAAGTTAAGGAGTTTTTTTCGTCTTAGTATTTCAATCATTATTGCAGCCTCTGGCTGTGGTTAACTAGTTGCACGCTTTGCTAGTTTGCTCTAGTTGACACACCTCCTATTATTTGGTTAGTACCCTTCAACCCTGAAAAGTTGAAGGGTTTTTTTATACAATATCCTCTTCGTAATATTCGCGTGCCAAGTAGAACGCACATGCTGAGCCTATTCCACATAGTAAATATATATACCATACAGATGAAGCTACCGCATTGGCTCCTTGAAAAATTTGATCACTTAACCAGCCTGCCAGAGGTGGGCCTGCACCAAAACCAACAACACTAACAACAAATAAATACAAAGCACCCACTAAACCGCGCTGGTCATCCCGCGCAAAGAATTGAATAATCGCAGCAGCCACCCCATTATAGGAAGACGCGATAACATTTCCGATTCCTATAAACCAAAATGCAATTAAAGGACTCTCACTATGCAATCCCACCCACAAAAAAGGCAGCGATACTAATCCAGAAATCCAGCCCCAGGCTAATCGGTTCCTAGGGCCAAAATGTTTAGCCCAACGATCCGTTACCCATCCAGCAATAGTAACGGCCACGGCAGTCACCATTAGAAACCATCCGTAATATGGTATTAAATCTACTCGATCAAAACTTTGAGTAAAAATACTGCCGATAAAAGCCAATATGGTATATCCACTCATTGCAAGTAATCCAAAACCTAACAAATGATATCTTAACGCTCGTTTAGTTAATAAATCTTTAATCTGATGCCATACAGATTCTTCAATTCCAAAGGAGACTGTTGAATTATCCTGGTTAGTAGAATTTCCTCCATCAGGCTGATAATCTATTCTCTGTGGTTCGACTAACCCAAAGAAGGATAGTCCAACTAGAAAAAAACCAGATACCCCTAGTACCTGTAATGAAATACGCCAATCATATGCTTGTGCCACAGAACCACCAACTAAGAAAGACAGACCCACCCCAACAAAAATGGCAGAAGCGTAAGCTGAAAAAACAGTAGCTCGTCGCTCTTTTGGGAATAAATCAGCTAGCAGCGAATAAACCGCCGGACTTAGAGCTGCTTGGCTGAGCCCCAAAGCCATTCGTAAGGCTACGAGAAAACCTAACGAGTAGGCCCAACCACTGACTAGAGTAGCCAAGCTCCATACCGTTGCTCCTGCTAAAATAATACGAACTCGAGACGTTTTATCAGCCAAACGTCCCATTATCAAGCCCATTATGGCATATATCCAACTAAAGCTAGGTCCGTACAACCACCCTAGATCGGTAAAACTTAATCCTAAATCCTGCCGAATTGATTCTCCCAGTACCGCAATAATTTGACGATCTACAAAGCTATTCACATATAACAGCATGAGTAGGGCCAAAGATAGATAACGAGTAAAGCTAACACTGAATAGCTTAGAATACATCATAGAAGGTGTCTTTTTAGCACTAGCTAAACGAATTATTGGTAAACCGTATATTACATCTAATAAACATCTGACAACACTGAGGCTACTGAGGCTAAATAATGCTTTTGAATCTCTAGTATAGCTTCTTCACGTGGGAGTTGGGATACAGACGGTTGATCAAAGGAGGTCATATCAGCATTATAATCTCTTAAATAGGTATCACTCCATGTCTTTAAATCATATACTATGGGGCTAATAGATAGCCCCTTCTCAGTGAGATAATAAATGTTCACCTTTTTGTTATTAGGGGGATGAGTTTTTGTGATCAGATCTAAGCCGAGCATAGTCTTTAAACGAGAGGATAAAATATTTGGGGCGATTCCTTCATCTGATTCTGATATATCCTTAAAAGTATGGCAATGTTGAATAAGCATGAGTTTGATAATAACCAAAGTCCATCTATCTCCCACTATATCCACAGCAGAAGTGACAGGACAGCTACATCTAAATAAATTATTACTGGTTTCCATATTCTTACGGAGACTTACCAAATAAAGTAAAACTTAAACATGTGAATAAATAGTCAATTCCTGATTTTATAATTACTTCCAAAAAGTACAAAAATACATCATCTCACTCGCTACCAACTATTATATCTGAAAAATGCTTTTTAAAGGGAATATCTAGATAAATAGGGCTGAAGCTGAACTGTGCCAAACAAATTCTAGAAAATGGCTTAGCTTTATTGGTTCTGCTTGATCAAATTAAAAAGAAGCAGAAGTGTTGTGCAATTTAACTAAATAGATGTTGAGACGACTAATCTAGGCTTAACAGAATTAGACCGCACCGAGGATGGGGGATTCTAGGCTTTCTAGGTATGAGGTCTATGCTGATAATTTAGCAACTAAGGAATTTTTAGTTGAAACCACTTACCCTTTTTAAACGAAACCTAAAATATACCACCACCTTTACAGCAAGGCTGATACCGGTAAAAAAAGTATCTCAGGATTGTTTATTATGGATACATGAAAAATAGATCAGTCAAAAAAGGCCTTAAGCTACCTCGTAAGTCGAAACAGCAAAAAGAGCGCGCGGCAGAGATTCTTCAAATACTCTATGCTAAGTATCCTAATCCTCACTGCGAATTAGATCACAGAAATGCCTTTGAACTATTAATGGCTACTATTTTAAGCGCGCAATGCACAGATGTACGAGTAAATATGGTTACGCCTGCTCTGTTTGAAAGTTACCCCACCGCAGAACTCATGTCTCAGGCTCCATTAGAAGAACTTGAAAAGTTGGTTAAAACGACCGGATTTTATCGGAATAAGGCAAAATCTTTGAAAGAAGCTTCGCAGCGAATAATATCAAATTTCAGTGGAGAAGTACCTCAAAACATGGAAGATCTTCTTAGTCTACGTGGTGCAGCTAGAAAAACCGCTAATGTAGTATTAGGTAATGCCTTCAATATTAATGCAGGAGTCGTGGTCGATACCCATGTTAAACGGTTTTCATATCGATTTGGATTTACCCGTGAAAAGAATAATACCGATAAAATTGAACGTGATCTCATGGCATTATTCCCTCAAGAATCCTGGACAGATTTATCCCATTTAATGATTCATCATGGTAGGGGGCCCTGTAAGGCAAGAAACTCAAAATGTTCTACAGATGACCTTTGTAAAAAATTTTGTATAAATTGTAAGCAAAATAAAAAACTAAAACTTGAATAAATGAATCTAAGTACACTTCATTTAAATATAACACCTAGTTAATTATTAAGATAGCTAGCCAGTAGAGAATGAAAGTGATGTACACCCTTCTCACGAGTAGGAGAAAAGCGTCCAGTTCTATAATATTTTGACTGAAGACCTGATTGCACTCCTTCTACGACAAATTCATCTTCTCTTTCTACCTTGTCTAATAAAGCTCCAGCTCCAGTACATAATTTACTTTCATCGTAAACATATGTTATAAAGGATACCTTAGTTTTATTTTTATTGATTGGTTTGACAACGTTTATCGATAGACCCCAAGGATAAAAATTTAACATCAAATTGGGAAAAATCCAGTAGTAATAAGCAGCAACAAATTTACCATAGTCTGGATGACCGACTGGTAGGTCAAAAGTTTCTTCACCTCCTTCTGAATAACCAATCTGTAAATTAACATGATCATAGATCTCTGTTTTATAACTCCCATAATCTAATACAGCATTTAAATCATCATGTACAAATGGTATATGAAAACCCTCCAAATAATTATCACAATACAAAGCCCAATGACAATTAATTAAATAATCTTTATTTCTGCTTTTATCTAGTTTAAATTCCTTAATTGGTAAAAATCCAACTCTCTCATTTAATATTTGAAACACCTCAGAAAAATCAAATTTAGTATCTAAACCAACAAAAAGATGACCTCCCCAATTTCTTAACTCAAATTCATGTAGGCTATCACAAGGTCTAGGGAAATCTATTGCTTCTTTAAACTCGGGCATTGATTTGAATGTTCCATCTAAATTGTATCGACGACCATGATACATACACTTTAAATTATTGACTTTATCTGGATTATGAATAATTATATTACCTCTATGTGTACAAACATTACTAAAACATTTTATTCGATCTGTTTCATCACGGACTAAAAGCATTGGCTCTGTTAAATAATTATCAAGTAACGTGAATGGATATACTTGTTTCGATAATGGAATTATTGAATTTGAATCACCAATCCATTGCCATGTTTTCTCAAAGATATTTTCTTTAATTCTATCAAATACAGTCTCATCCCTGTAAAAACTAGATGGAAGGGTTTCTGCTTTAGTAATGTCTTGATCAATATGAAACTGAGTCATTTAGTAATTTTATTATTTTCTTTATTTAGTAAAAAATATAACGGAATACCTAAAATCAAAAGAGTTAAACCCCATAATATTATCTTAATACCGCTACCAAATATAACCCATGTACAAAATATAATAGCCAAATATGATATAATTTTTTCTTTTAGATGATCACCCGGCAATGATTTTATTAAAACTATCAAGCTTATTGATGATAGTAGATACGGAGTTAACACTGAAAGAGTAGATAAGTTCATCATAAAGGTAAACGCTTGTACCAAACCGTCGGAAAAATTTAAACCCATAACTAAGGAGGCAAGGCTACTTGATAAAATGATTCCAATAATTGGTGAATCATTTTTATTTGTTTTACCAAATAATTTAGGGAATAGATTATCATTTGCTGCTGCCATTGGCACCTGCCCTTGAATAAGTATCCACCCATTTAGGGCTCCTAATGTTGCTATAACCGCACCTCCTGCAACAATGTATTTAGCTATATCACCCCAAAATAAAGCTGCTGCATCTGCAAATGGAGCGTTTGAATTTACAAGGTCGACTTGAGGAATAATTCCCATTATCACGACTGAACTAGTGATATAAATTGCTATAGTGAAAAAAGTTCCTGCAATTGTAGAATTCCTGATTGTTGTATGGGCATTTTCAATTTTAGAACTTGTAATAGTAGCACTTTCCATACCTAAAAAAGCAAATAAAGTTGCTGTAGTTGTTATTGTAATTGAACTTAAATTAGATTCCCCACTTAAATTAGGTACTCTAAAATTACCTGACTCAATGTAGAAATAACCAAATATGGCAATAAGAAATATTGGCGTTACTTTTAGTACAGTAGTAACAATTTGCACGATAGCAACCGTATTCAATGGCTTTGAATTGATCCAAGTAAACAACCATATAACTGCTAAGCCTGTTAATATTGCATAAGTAGTATTATTGAGAAAAGGGAAAAACACTTCTAAATACCCAACTAAGGCAACTGCTATAGCAGCATTGGTACACCAAATAGATACCCAATATCCCCACGCAACTAAGTATCCAGGAAATATTCCCAATCCAAGTCTTGTGTATGCGTATGGTCCGCCTGTAATATTGGGTGCTACTTTACCAAGACTACCAAAAACTATTGCTAATAAAATTGCACCTATAGATGCAAAAACCCATCCAACTAAACTTATACTACCATACAATGCTAATGTTGCTGGAAGTAAAAATATACCCGAACCAACCATGTTACCTACTACAAGAGAGGTGCAAGACCAAAATCCGATATATTTTTGCTTAGAGATGATAATATATATGAGGAGTTCAGTTTTAGTGTATACAAATAAAGCTAAAGAATGAAATTTATATTGTAATACATAAAATAAACTTAGACAAAAACTTTAAGATGATTTATAATCAAATAAATCAAAAATTTGAATATATACTTATTATTTATGTTATTAACGATATATAACTAAAAAATTCACGTTATATACTAATTAAATACTAATTAATTTTTACATTTTCATGATGAGTAATCCTGAGCAAGCCATATTGAGTAATACAGAACTTTTAAAAAAATCAAAAGAAATACTCAGTGCAAATTACAGTAAAGTAATGTTGCCATTTTTTTTAGTATTCTTGGTGCAAGTTATTTTACAAAATTCACAAGAATTTTATGGCCTTCTATTTAATAATTATGGTCTTTATAGTGCAATTACCTACGGAATAATTTCCTTTATATATATTTCTCTGGCAACTATAGGACTTGCATCATTTGGATTACATATTGCAAGAGAAGAAGGATTTGAGAAAAATAAACTACTAGAGGGATTTAAAGTTTTTCAAAAAGTTTTAGCTGTTACTTTAGTTTATTTCCTAGTTATTTTTATTGGTTTCTTATTACTTATCATACCTGGTATAGTTTTAAGTATCATGTTCTCTCAGGTTTATTTTTTAATACTTAAAACTCCAGAAAAGTCAGTACCCGAATTATTTAAGGAAAGTGCTTTGTTGATGAAAGGATATAAATGGCAACTATTTATTATGTATATTCGCTTTGGCTTCTTTTTGATATTAAGTGCGTTTACGTTATTTATATGGTCTTTATGGTTAATTCCTCAATATTACACTGCTTTTGCTTTATTTTATGAAATGATCAGCTCCAACAGAATAGTTTCTGGTGTCAACCATCTGAAAGGTGATGTTGTAAATGATCAAGAATGAAATCTTTAATAATTGTCTAGAATATTTAATCATTGGCCTGCTTTCACTTTTCTTTTAATTAGACCTCTCCGCCTACGTAAGTTACCCCAGCATCACCTGTATAGCTTACAGAATTATCGCTTGGTGCTGGAATATTGTTGATATTTATTTGAAATTGGTCTAATACTATACCTAAATCTTTAGTCTGTATTTTAGGCGGGAATTTTGTTTTAACGAACCCACCACTTTTAAGATTAAGTCTTTGAGTCTCTTTTTTTGTATGTAGATAAAAATTACTCTCGAACACAATAGCTTTTGGTGTAGACCATCTGAAAGGTGATTTTGTGCTGAAAATTTCATTTCCAGTTAGTAATTCTAGGCCACAATACTTCTTTTTTTTATTTGCATATATGAGTAAGCCATCAATGATATGAATAGAATAGAGATAAATTTCTTTAGTCCAAATTTTCTCGCCAGTCGTAAAATCAACAAGAGATGTAAACGTCTTACCCCAATTTGAATAAGTTGTAACGAAGACATAATTATCGATACGAACTATTCCATATACGTTGTATTCAAACTCTAAATCCCATTCATAATTGTCGTTCTTAGTGTTGTACTTAAACATTAAATTTTTTTCAGAAAATAAAATTGAATTTGATTTCATGGGAAATTGTTTTTTTTTGGAGTGTCAAGATATTTTTAGTTCTAATTTCTTAAAAAAAGTAGTAGGTTTGTTTACTTTTTTATTTCCATTTTCTCTGCAAAATGGTCACAAAAATCTCGCATATCACCTGATATACGTTCATCATCAATAGCCTGGTCTAATGTATCTGCCATACTTATCAAAGTTTGATGGAAAAAAATTTTCATTTCATCAACGGTCATATTCCTGGTCCAAAGATCTAACTTGAGTGTATCCTTACTCTTATTATCCCAAAGAGAGAGTAACATAGCGCGACAAGATGCTCGGTCCATTCCCTGTAAATCATCCGCTGTCCACTCTATACTTGATGGAATATTGTCTTCATCTAATTCTACTTTAATATTGATATTTTTTGTCTGCATGCATTTTACTCCTAGCTATTATTCTTGAAACATATCTCAGTTCGAATGCGTAAATATACACAATTGACAAACTTCAGAATAAACCTAATTCCTAACTTAACATTCTCATGAAACCGGTTGAAAAAACTAACCGAATACAGTCAATAGATCTACTCAGGGGTGTCGCAATTCTGGGTATTCTAATTATGAATATTCAAAGTTTTGCTATGCCAAGTGCTGCTTATAACAATCCACTTGCCTATGGAGATTTAACCGGTTTAAATAAAATAATCTGGATACTCAGTCACTTATTTGCTGATCAAAAATTCATGAGTATTTTTTCAATATTATTTGGTGCAGGTATTATTTTAATTACAGAAAAAAAAGAATTACTTACAGGCTCATCTCTCAAATTACATTATACTAGAAACCTAATACTACTGTTTATTGGCCTGCTTCATGCTCACTTAATGTGGTATGGCGATATTTTGGTAGCCTATGCAATTTGTTCTTTTTTGGTTTATCCTTTTAGAAGATTATCATCCGAACAACTCTTGATTACTGGCCTCCTGATCTTATCGGTACCCAGTATATTGAATGGACTATTTCAGTTTTCTTTACCTCTTATGTCAGCCTCAGAATTACAAGATTTAAGCATGGACTGGGCTCCTTCAAGTGAATTAATCGAACAGGAAATCACCGCATTTACAGGCTCTTTATCCCATCAAATTACCCAGAACTCCCAACAAGCCCTGTTTTTAGAAACCTTTGTTTTTATGATTCTATTTCTTTGGAGATCGGGAGGGTTAATGCTAATAGGTATGGCATTGTACAAGTCGGGAGTATTGTCGGCAGTACGTTCAAGGTCTTTTTACCTTAAAAGTGCCTTTTATTCCTTAAACGTTGGATTCCCTATCGTCATTTATGGTATGTATATGAACTTCACCATGAATTGGGATTTTCTATATTCTATGTTTACGGGGAGCCAATTTAATTATTGGGGAAGTTTGTTCATTGCCTACGGTTATATCTCGTTAATCATGGTGTTTGCACAATCCGAAAACTATCACACCATTAAAAAACGTCTTGCCAGCATTGGACAAATGGCTCTTACCAATTACATCACACAATCATTAATTGGTGTATCTATTTTCTATGGAGTTGGATTTAGTCTTTTTGGTAGTTTAGAACGAAGTATTCAATTGCTTATTGTATTTGCAATATGGATAATTCAATACTATATATCTGAAAAATGGTTAGAAAAATTCACCTACGGACCTATTGAATGGATCTGGAGATCATTAACTTATAAGAAAATGCAACCTTTTTTAAGAACAAAATAAATAGAGTACTCTACTAATTTAATCTTCCAGGCCTATTTTATTTTATTAGTACTCCGCACTACAGTGCTCTCGAAACGCGCCCATCACGCGCTGCATGTCATCGGGCAAATCAGACTCAAAGCGTATTTTTTTCCGGGTAGATGGGTGCTCGAACCCAAGAGTCTTCGCATGCAAGGCTTGCCGACCTAAGTCCGTTATGAGCTGATGAAAAAGTACTTTTCTATTACCTGTATTCGGACCAAAACGTACAGATGCCCCTCCGTAGGTAATATCCCCAAAAATATGATGCCCAATATGCCCCATGTGCACACGAATCTGATGAGTACGCCCCGTTTCTAGGTGAACTTCTACGAGTGATAGATAATCGAAATACTCCAATACTTTGTAATGGGTAACCGCATGCCTACCTCTACCTTCTGGTAGTACCGCCATTAACTTTCTGTCGTGCTTAGAACGACCAATATTGCCTTCGATGGTCCCCTCTTCGGGTGGATTACCCCAAACCATGGCCCAGTAACTTCGCTCAACATCCTTTTCAGCAAACTTAGTGGACAAAGCGGCTAAGGTATGGTTATTTTTTGCTACTACAAGCAGACCCGAGGTATCTTTATCGAGCCGGTGTACAATACCTGGTCGTAGATCACTAGGGTCGTCCTCTCTGCCACCTAGTTCTTCAACGTGGTGCATGAGGCCGTTAACCAAAGTGCCCGTCCAGTTACCATAGGCTGGATGCACCACCATTCCTGCAGCTTTGTTGACCACCAACAAATCTGTATCTTCATAAATGATATCAAGAGGCAACTTCTCTGATATCACTTCGGGTGTTGGTTGAATAGGTAATTCTATATAAATCTGATCTCCTGGAAGCATTTTATAGGATGCTTTTTCATGCTTTCCATTCACCCAAATGTAGCCTTTTTTAATGGCTTCCTGCACTTTACTTCGGGTCGCATTTTCCACAAAAGAAGTTATATAAACATCTAGCCTAATAGATTCATGTTGTCCAGATGGCACTTTAAATTCATATACTGTTGTGGTTGGGCGTTCGCTCATGGTGTTCCGATTTTCTTACTTGAAATAATAATATACCTAGAAATAAGCTAGTAACTTAGCTGCTTCCAATTTTTTCTGACCACCTTCAAAAACGAAAGTTCAAAAAGTTTTTCGAATTTCTCTTTAAAAGATGAAAGGGATATCGGATATTTAGACTCTATAGAAAACACCGTTATGATACGCAGCCTATATATAAAAGACTTTGCCTTAATAGACGAACTCGAAGTAGCTTTTGGAGATGGTCTCAATATACTCACTGGACAGACCGGCGCAGGTAAGTCTATAATTATCGGTGCATTAAATATGATTTTAGGCGAACGAGCAGATACTGAGGTGATTCGACAAGGTAGCAACAAAGCCATCGCCGAAGCAATCATTGCCCACAACAATGATCCAGCTTTACTGGCAGTGCTCCAAAAAAATGATATTGAACAACACAGCCCTATCATACTCAGGCGTGAAATACGGGAACACGGAAGTCGAGCTTTTATAAATGACTCACCTGTTACCGTTGGAGTGCTTAAATCCATTGGTGATTTATTAGTGGACTTACATGGACAATATGATCATCAACTTCTGCTCAAAGAAGAACATCACTTAGGGGTATTGGATCAATTTGGACACACTCATCAGCAGCTTTCAGTGTATCGAACCGCCTTTGAGAAAATGAAGGAGTTACATCAGGAAAAGCGTCAGCTGCTAAAACGAGAGCAAGAACTCTTTGAAAAAACAGAATTATACCAGTTTCAACTTCAAGAGTTGGAAAAAGCGCGGCTGCAAGCCGATGAAGAAAAAAGAATTCAGGCAGAAATGCAGCTACTTGACAACGCAGAAATCTTAGACCAAAAAGCTCAATGGGTCAGCGAACTAGGCGAAAGTAACGATGTTGACATCGCCGGATTATTAAATAAATTAAAACTGACCTTAGAAGATCTCGCAAATATTGAGCCGGAATTTGATCAATATATGTCCGAGGTTGAAGCAGCCAGAGTGAGTATAATTGAAACCATGCATTTTGCTGAACAATACCGAAATCGCATCGAGTTTAATCCGTCTAGGCTTGAAGAATTACGCCAACGCCAAACTGAACTCAACCGCATTCAAAAAAAGTATGGCAGGGATATTTCTTCACTCATTGAATACGAACGCACTATCGGTGAAGAGTTATCGGTTGCTGAGAATTTTGATTTAGCTTTAGAACGCATTGATGGGTTGATTGCTAAGCATGAGGAAGTTTTAGGAGAAGCCGCAGTTGAACTGCACAATGCCCGAAGAAGTATCGGAAATCAGCTTGCGCATTCTATCGAAATTGAACTTGCGCAATTGGGAATCCCACATGCTCGGCTACAAGTGCAGGTAAATTGGCTTTATGATACTAATGGGTGGTTTAGTTTGCCCAAGCAAGAACAAACCAATTCTGGACATACTGTAAGAGTAGAGTGCACTGAATCCGGTGGGGATGATGTGGTTTTCTACCTAAGTACCAACAAGGGAGAATTGCCTAAGGCTTTGGCAAAAATTGCCTCAGGTGGGGAAATAAGCCGGGTCATGTTGGCCCTAAAAAGTGTGCTGGCAAAAGAGCAATATTTACCAGTGATGATTTTTGATGAAATTGATACCGGTATCAGTGGGGAGGTTTCCGAAAAAGTAGGCCAAAGTATGCGAAGCCTATCCCAACACTGTCAAATAATTGCGATTACTCATCAACCGCAAATTGCCAGTCAGGCACATGTCCACTATAAAGTACATAAATCTGAAAAGGGTGAGCGAACGGTGAGCACTATTTTACGCCTAGACGAACAAGAACACATTCGGGAAGTGGCGAGCCTGATGAGTGGTGCACAAATCACCGAGGCAACGTTGCAATCAGCTAGAGAGTTGATTGCCCATAATCAACAGAGTTGAAAGAACAAAGTGTGTTGGCGGCCCATAACTGGTAGCTACTTCTGATTAAAACGATTCAGTGTCTTATTCGCTGAGCGATAAGAGTAGCAGGATGTAAAGCACCCATACCTATTCCATCTTTAATTTGATGCCTGCAAGAAAAACCAGATGCACAAATCTGTGTTTCTGCTGCTAAATTCCCAAGCTGTGGAAACAGTCGCTGCCATCCTATTTCCATAGACAGCTCATAAGTTTCTTGATCATACCCAAAACTACCCGCCATCCCGCAACAACCTGTATCCAGAGCCTCAACATCATAACCTGCCAGTTCAAGAGCTTTAATGGTAGCTGTATTTCCAATTAAAGCTCTTGTATGACAATGTCCGTGTAGTACCACTTTAGGTGCTTTGGATGTTGGATTCAATCGAGTAGTAGGAAAACGATCTTTGTGCAGGGCTACAAATTCCTCGAAGGTATAGGTCCTGGAGGCCAGTATTTTTGCTGCCTGAAGTAAGACATCAGGCACCAAATCCAAATATTCGTCCCGAATTGTTAGTATTTCTGAAGGCTCAAGGCCTATAATAGGATAGTTCTTTTGAGCAAAGGGGGCCAAACCTTCCACCACTGTTTCAGCCGTTTCTAAGGCTTTATCCAAGAGCCCCTTCGACAAAAAAGTACGCCCTAATTCCTGTACTCTTGAGAGCATAACTTCAAAGCCCATTGACTCTAAGACCCTAACCGCATGTTTTCCAACTGTTGGATCATGATAATTGGTAAATAAATCGGCCAATAAAATAACTTTATGATTAGTGGTTGGAGAAGGATTCTTTCTGAACCAATCCCTAAAGCACTCCGAGCTAAATTCCGGAAGATCACGCAATGGTGAAACCCCAAATAACTGCCTGAGTACTTGTTTACCAATCTGAGACTTTGCCACTATATTAACCAAGCTAGAAAAACGAGCAGCTAGTGGGTAGTGTTTGCCAGGATCCCCAAAGAACTCCTCTTTTCTACTTACCCCATGCTTTTGATGATAACCATGCGTGAACTCCGCTTTCATTTTAGCCATATCTACATTAGCAGGGCACTCACTTTTACAGGCTTTACAACTCAGGCAAAGGGAGAGTGCGTCTTTGAGATCTTTAGAATCATAACCTTCTGGGTTAGCTCCTGAAAACACATGCCTGAATATATTGGCTCTTCCTCGGGTAGAATCTTTTTCATCTCTGGTCGCCATATAGGATGGACACATCGTACCCCCACTTTCAGCTAGCTTCCTGCACACTCCAGCACCATTACAAAGTTCTAATGCGTCAGTAAACCCCCCCACTTTCCTCCATTTAAATACAGTTGGCACCACTAATGGACGGTATTCTGGAGAATAACGTAAGCCCTTCTCCATAGGTTCGGCCCTAACAATTTTACCTGGGTTAAAACGTGACTCGGGATCCCAGATATCTTTTACGCGTTCAAGTAGTGGTCTGATATCCGCACCTAAGACCTCTTCAATAAAGGGAGTTCGTGCCCTACCATCGCCATGCTCTCCAGAAAGAGATCCTCTATAGCGTCGCACGGTTTCAGCAAATTCTTGCGCCATTTGCTTCATCTTAGTGACCCCTTCAATGCTCGTAGTATCGATCATTGGCCGAAAATGTAATTCCCCAACAGAAGCATGCGCATAAAACACACAATGGGTGTCATGTTTATCCAAAATAGTCTCAATATCCTTGACATAGGCAGGTAAGTCTTTCACCCGTATAGCCGTATCTTCACAAAAAGCAGGGGTTCTAGATTCTTTACCTAAACCCATAAGTAGTCCCAAACCAGCTTTTCTGAGATCCCATACTCTCTGTATTTCATCTGATTCAAACAATTCAACGCATGCATAAGCACAAAACTCATTTTCCAAGTGTTTTGCTAATTCCCTTGCTTTCTTGAACATAGTAACTCGATTGTCACCTTCGAATTGGATCACTAAAATACATTTTGGTGCTTGGCGCAAAAAGAATCTATTTTCTACTTGTTCTAAATTATTTTTTGTCGCATCTAAAATTATATCATCAATCAGTTCTACTGCAGAAGGATTTTTTTTTACGGCTTCCACAGTTGCATGCATAGCATCTTCAATATTTCTAAAATGAGGTATGATCATGCACTTATAGCGTGGGATTTCTTCTAGATTCAATTTAGCAGAAATAGTCATTGCTAAAGTTCCTTCGCTACCTGCTAGTAATTCGCATAAATTAAACGACCTACCACCCTCGGTGATTGGGCTCATTTCACACAAAGCGTCGAGAGCATACCCGGTATTACGTCGCTTGATTTCTTTATGGGGATACTGTGCAATAATCGTTTTTTTGTGTTCTGTTAATAGCTCAATGATTTCTCTGTATATATGACCTTCTAAATTGGGCAGAGCTATCTTTTCTTCCAATTGCTTGGTGTCGAGTGGCTTGGCAATCATTTTCGAACCATCGCTCAATACCACCTCCATCTCTAGGATATGATTCCTAGTACAACCATACTTAATGGAATACATACCCGCTGAGTTGTTACCTATCATCCCACCAATCATGCAGCGAGAAGTCGTAGCTGTATCTGGCCCGAAAAGTAGATCATTTGAAGCCGCCATCTGGTTTAATTGGTCGCGGATAATTCCTGGCTCGACTCGCACCCACCGCTCTTCGATGTTCCACTCTAGCACCTTATCCATGTACTTTGATACATCAATAATTAACCCATCTCCAGTCGTCTGTCCAGCTAAAGAAGTGCCCGCACTACGCGCTGTTATACTCCACTTTTTTGCTGCTGCTTGCTTCACCAAAGAGGCGATGTCTTCCCCCGACTCTGGAAATGCTACTCCTTTGGGTATTTCCTCATACATAGAAGCGTCTTGAGCATACAAGCGCTTTGACAGAGAATCGGTTTTTATAGCTACTTTAGGACACATAAGTAAGGTCTAAATATTCAATCAACTGATATTTATATGTTCTTTATTTTTGGCCACCAAGGTTATCTGCTATAGCTCAAAATCAATTTCGCATTTCCGGACCAGCTCATCTCCCAGCGATAGGCAAGCAGTAGCAGCCGGACTTGGAGCATTAAGTACATGAATCTGTCGATCTGCGCGTTCGAAGTAAAAATCGTCCAATATTTCTCCATCAGGTTGTAAAGCCATTGCACGAACTCCTGCAGGTGAATGCTTTAAATGATGACTTTGGACCTCTGGAATTAGGCTCTGTAGTCCTCTTACAAAGGCTTCTTTGGAAAAAGAACGCTTATACTCATCAAGACCCATACGCCAATGTTTGGTTGCCATTTTCCAGAATCCTGGAAACGTTAGAGACTCCAAAGATTCCTTGAAGTTAAAAGCGAACTTTTCATAGCCCTCGCGTTTAAATACAAAGACAGCGTTGGGGCCGCATTCTATCCCTCCCAAAGCCATCCGGGTAAAATGTACTCCTAAAAATGGGAATTCAGGGTTTGGAAGTGGATAAATAAGGTGCTTAACAAGGTACTCCGACTCAGGTTTAAGCTCGTAATATTCTCCTTTAAACGGTACTATTTTCACCGGCGAATTCAATCCCGCGGACTTAGCCACATGATCACAGTATAAGCCTGCACAATTAATGAGATAACGCCCTTTGTAACTACTGTTTCCTGCTTGAACATGTACTTCGCTTGAAGTCTCACGAATAGCATGTACGCGCGCACTAAATTGGACATATCCACGACCATCTACTTCAATGGCTTCCATCATCCGGTCACACATTCCTACATAATCTACGATCCCAGAGCAAGGAACATGAATGGCTTTTACCCCTTTGACATGTGGCTCAATCTCCGCAAGTTCATCGAGATTAATCATCATAATATCTTCAATTTCATTCTGGATACCACGCTGGTAGATCGCATCCAAGCGAGGCAATTCCTCTTCTTTGGTTGCTACAATAACCTTACCACAAACATCCATTGCCACGTTCATTTCGTTACAGAAATCGACCAATTGCAACCTACCTTCTCGGCAGTTTCTTGCTTTATAACTGCCTGGCTTGTAATAGATTCCCGAGTGGATAACCCCAGAGTTTTTTCCGGTTTGATGCACCCCTACACGACCCTCTTTTTCGAGTACTAAAATAGTGGCATCTGAAAAATTTTTGTGCAATTTGTACGCCGTAGCAAGACCAACAATACCTGCCCCAACGACGATAAAGTCATAGGTTTTTTGGGTAGAGTTAGACGGGTTTTTCAAAGCCCCTACCGCAATCGAAGTGCTATCTGTTGATGAATGTTGCATGCAATAAGATAAGAGGCTCTGAGAAAATTCACACGATAATGTGTAAAGGAACTTTTATCAGAATGAAATCGTATCTTAATAATCCATTAAACATGATAATAATTTTTCCAACTATTTTATTGATTAACCAGAAAGAATGTAAAATCAATGACCAATAATCTTTCTCATATTGGCTTACCATGTATTGCAATATTGTTGGTTGCTCTCACATTTATTAGCTGCTCAAACGGTAGTTATGAATCCGATGAGAGTATCATCAATCGGCATAACTTGAACGAAGATCAGCTACGCATTCAAGGTATACTGCAACAGGCTAGCTTTAAAGACTTAGATGGTAACACAGTTCAAATAACCGATTATGCAGGAAAAATTATGCTCATAGACTTTTGGGAAACGTGGTGTTCGCCATGTTTGATGGTATTTCCAGCAATGGACTCTCTGCGCACAGAGTATAGCGACCAATTTGAAGTATTAGCAGTAAATACCATTTTAGCCGATAATCCCAAGAATGTTGCGGAGTTTGCCAATGAGAATCCTTATGATTTTAACTGGCTAGTTGACGAAAACGGTGTGGGCGAGCAAATAATATCCATGGGCATACCCTTCAAAGTATTTATTGACACTGCCGGTTACGTTATCACAACTGAATTGGGATCTCGAGGAACCCAAGGCGACTACGAGAAAACTAAAGCTATTTTAGACAAATATTTACCTTAAAAACATACAAAATATGTCTCAAGAAACGATAGATTCATCTACTAAGTCCATTAAAGAAACTGCCAAAGAAGATTTACCAAACAGCAAACCTGCCTATAAAGTAGCCGATATCTCACAAGCGGCGTACGGGCGTAAAGAAATAGAACTAGCTGAGGCTGAAATGCCTGGATTAATGGCCATCCGAGAGGAATATAAAAGCGAACAACCTCTCAGAGGTGCTCGCATTGCAGGTTGCCTTCATATGACCATTCAGACTGCTGTACTCATTGAAACTTTAATTGACCTAGGAGCAGATGTAACTTGGAGTTCATGCAATATTTATTCTACCCAAGACCACGCTGCAGCAGCTATAGCAGCTGTTGGTGTTCCGGTATATGCATGGAAAGGGATGAATGAAGAAGAATTCGATTGGTGTATCGAGCAAACGTTGTATTTTCCTGATGGTCAGCCTTTGAATATGATTTTGGACGACGGTGGAGACCTCACCAACATGGTGCTGGATCGATATCCAGAGTTAGCCAACGGTATTAATGGTATTTCCGAGGAAACCACCACCGGTGTTTTACGTCTGATCGAACGTGAAAGAAACGGCACCTTACCTCTTCCAGCCATTAATGTGAATGACTCCGTAACCAAATCTAAGTTCGACAATAAATATGGATGTCAAGAATCTGCAGTCGACGCAATTAGACGCGCTACCGATGTAATGATGGCGGGTAAAGTAGCTGTTGTTGCAGGTTATGGCGATGTTGGTAAGGGAACTGCGGCATCGTTACGTGGAGCGGGTGCACGGGTTATCGTGACCGAGATTGATCCGATTTGTGCTCTTCAAGCGGCGATGGATGGCTTTGAAGTCAAGCGAATGAACGAAGCAGCCACTCGCGCTGACATTATTATTACAGCAACAGGAAATAAAGACATTGTTACTGGTTCGCATTTCGAAGCCATGAAAGACAAAGCAATTGTAGGTAACATAGGTCACTTCGATAACGAAATAGATGTAGCCTGGCTAAAAACTCACGCAACCGAAGATAATATTAAGCCTCAGGTCGATTTATATACCCTTACAAGTGGAAAACAAGTCATTCTGTTGTCTCAAGGCCGTTTAATGAATCTTGGAAATGCTACAGGTCACCCATCTTTTGTAATGAGTAATTCCTTTGCCAACCAAACACTAGCACAAATTGCTTTATGGAATCGCCCGAAAGAATTCGAAACAGGAAAAGTTCATACGCTTCCTAAAACTTTAGATGAGAAAGTAGCCCGACTGCATCTATCCAAGATTGGTGCCGATTTAGAGGAATTAACCGAAGTGCAAGCAGCCTATATTGGAGTGCCTATCACTGGCCCATACAAGTCAGACGAATACCGTTATTAATCTGTAAATAAACTTTTCTCGATAATGAATTTCCGCCCCCTTGTTTTGTTGTGTTTGTTGTTTTTTAATCTGCAATGCCAAATCAAGACAGGGGTAAAACATCCCTCTAATGCTGCATTTGTAGCACTAGGTCTTGAAGAGATTACTATTGAGGAGTTACAACAAGGTTATCTAAGTGGAGAATTCTCAGTACGTGAGGTTGTACAAGCCTATCTTGGGCGTATTGAGGCGATTGACCAAGATCCTAATGGACCTGAATTAAATTCGGTCATTACCATTAATACCGAAGCGGTAGATATTGCTACATCGATGGATACACAACTTTTGCAATCTGCTGAGGGTGTGCTACCACCACTTTTTGGTGTTCCAGTATTGCTTAAAGACAATATTGATACTAAAGAAGGAATGCCCAATACGGCTGGCGCCCGAGCAATGGCAGATTCAAGGCCTTATCGTGATGCGTTCATCGTACAACAAATACGAGAAGCTGGAGCAATCATATTAGGTAAAACAAATCTAAGTGAATGGGCCAATTTTCATTCTAGTTTTTCTTCGAGCGGTTGGAGTGGTCTTGGAGGGCAGACTAAGAATCCATATGATCCAAGTAGAAGTCCTTGCGGGTCAAGCGCTGGCTCAGGAGTGGCTGCATCAGCAAACCTTGCCATATTTACCATTGGTACAGAAACCAACGGTTCAATAACATGTCCAGCCAATGCCAACGGTTTGGTTGGAATCAAACCTACGGTTGGGTTACTGAGTCGAAGTGGGATTATACCTATATCGTACACTCAAGATACTCCTGGACCTATGACAAGAACTGTCAAAGATGCTGCCATTGCATTATCTGCCATGACAGGTATCGATTCAACGGATAAAAAAACATTGACTAGTGAAGCATACCTAAAAACAGATTACCTGGCGCATTTAAACCCAAACCTTTTACAAGGTGCAAGGATTGGAATTTATAATGGCCCTAGAGGACGACACTTTCGGGTAGACACTTTATTTAATAATAGACTTCGGGATTTAGAACAAGCTGGAGCTACCCTTATAGAATTAGATCAAATTTCTAAGGAAAATCCTGGTGGGAACTCATATCAAGTTATGCTTTATGAATTCAAAGATGGTCTTAACAAATATTTCCGTTCTTTAGGAGAGAATACCCCAGTTAATGACTTAGATGATTTAATCCTACAAACGCTGAGTGACCCAGTTGAAATGCGTTATTTCGATCATGATCGATTATTAACAGCCCAAGCAAAAGGCCCAATAACCGAGCCTGCCTACGAGCAAGCACTCAGCGAGTTAACCCGTAAAACCCAGAAAGAAGGGATAGACCGAGTGATGAATATGCATGATTTAGATGTAATTATCTCTATAACAGGAGGCCCCGCTTGGAAAATCGATCTAATTAATGGGGACAATTTTGGGCTTTCATCAAGTTCACCAGCTGCTCGCTCAGGCTACCCAAATATTACCGTACCAATGGGGCAGATCGAAAATCTACCAGTGGGGATGTCTTTTTTTGGTCGTGCATGGGACGAAGCAAAGCTCATAGGCTATGCTTATGCCTTTGAACAAATGACACAAGCTCGCTTTGCACCGCATTTGGAATAACTCTATAGACTATTTGATTAGTCTTCTACGTTAATGGGATACTATCCTAACTTTTCCTTCTCCTACCACCTCCAAATCCCCCTTTCCTGTGACTATCACCGGAGCGTCGATCTGAACGTCGGCTTCCTCGACTAGCACCTGAACGCCCACGGCCGCGTCCTCTAACTTTACCATCACGTCGTCCACGACGACGACCGCTATCAC
>CETK01016983.1_pt1 | contig 42221 bp, 40 predicted proteins | sample 361431 | NCBI WGS metagenome assembly CETK01 (sample SAMEA2622452, study PRJEB7988) | marine metagenome | biome: marine biome (ENVO:00000447); feature: surface water layer (ENVO:00002042); material: "saline water (ENVO:00002010), including plankton (ENVO:xxxxxxxx)" | depth 5 m | reverse complement strand
ATTTTAAAACAATGAAAAAAGGATTATTAACCCTTTTGGCTGCCTCAATTGTATTTGTAGGTTGTCAAAACTATGATGATCAATTCGATGACTTAAATGCACAAATTAGTGCACTTAAATCTCAAGTTGATGGTTTATCTTCTTTATCAGGTCAAGTTTCATCACTTTCTGGAACCATTAGTGGTCTTCAGTCTGGTGTAACTGCTGCTCAAGCTGCTGCTACTGCTGCTGGCGCATCTGCTGATGCTGCTACTGCTGCTGCAAATGCTATTGATTTGAGTGGTTTGTCTGCTTCACTTGCAACTTTACAAGCTGAAGTTGACGCTGTTCAAGCTTCGCTTGCTACTGCTGCTACTGCTTCTGCAGTAACTGCTCTTCAAGCTGAGTTAGACGCAATCGAATCTGATTTAGATGACCTTCTTGCATCTTCTAACATTTACTCTACGGATGTAACTGTTACTAATGCTACGACATTAAATTCTGCATTAGCCTTAGGTAATAAGCTAAATGTATTGAATGCAACTCTAACTATTACTGGTTATTCTGGTATGGATTACGCTAAAGTCCAAACTTTAGCTGATAGAGTTAACACTATGACTGGTAACTTAGTTTATAGTGCTTTCAGTTCAACTGGTACTGAGATTGTATTTAACAACCTTACATCAGCTGGAAACATAACTATGACACAACCTTCAGGATATTCATTCCCTAAGTTGACCAACGCTGCTGAAATTGATTTAAGAGATGATTATGAAACAACTGTTACAAACATTTCTTTCCCAGTTTTAACAAGTGCTACTTCAATTGAGACTGATACTTCTTCAGGTGATTTCGAAGTGATCTTTACATATGCAACAAACGTTGACTTTGGTGCGCTTGTAACAGCTCCTTCTAATACTGTAACAATTACTACTAAGACAGGTGCAACACTTGACCTAGGATCTTGGAAATCACAAGATACTTCTGGTAATGCAACTTCTGCGACTGTAACTCTAACAGGTCCTGCATCATTTACTAATGGTACTGCTGCTGGAACTTTTGCTTCTACAGGTCTTCCTGGTAATACAGTTGGTGCTCACGATGGAACAATTACTCTAACAAATGTAGCTACTGCTGCTATTCACAACTTTAGAGGTGATATCGTTTTAAGCACAGGTGTCAAGAACTTTACTGGTAACAATATTGTAATGATTGGAACTGCTTCTGGTGGTGATGATCTTACTTCTGCTACTGACTTAGAGTCACTTAATGTTACTTTAATGCATGATAACGATCCAGGTCTAAGTTCTACTGCTGTTGCTGCTTTTGCAAAAGAGACAAACGAAGCTCAAGATATTGTTCTTGGTGCAACTCACACTAAATTAACTTCATTAACTGTAACAGGTACTGGTGGTGACGTAACTGCTAATGCTGTTCCTGCTTTAACAACTGTTAATTTATCTGGTCTAACTGCAATGGATGTAAACATTTCTAATAACGTTGCTTTAACATCATTTACTGATGCTACTAATGCAAACGACTGGACATTCGACAACAATGACTTGATGACATCTGTTAACTCATCACACACAACTAAATTGTATGGCACTGATAAAGCTGCTGCACTATCAGTTGTTGGTAACGCTGAGATAACAACATTAACAATTGGGTCTAACAACGTTGATGACCTAGATATTACAGGTAATGCTAAGCTTGCAACTTTATCTGCTTCATCGTTAACTAGTAACGGTGCTAGTACTGTAGGTACAGTTGATATTTATGATAACGCACTTGTTGCTTCTTTAGTAAAAGATTCTCAAGAATCTGATGCTGCTACTGCTGCATCAACATATGCTAAAGGTAAAGCTGCTGATGGTGGTTCTATAACTTCTGCATCAGGTTTAAGTGGTTTAGATACTTATTTAGCTGCTGCTGCATCTGAATCAAGTGCTTCGAATATAGTTCAAGCATGGTTCGATACTGTAACTAAGTTAGAGGTACAATCTACTTATGGTGGTGCTTATGCTGATATGACTTCAAGTCTGCCAACATCTGCTCCAGCTAGAACAGGTGCTAAAGCAACTGACTTTACTTCTACTTACTCAGGATATATGAACTACTTCTTCCAAAAAGATGGTTCTACTGCTACAACTAGAACAGTTGGTGCGATTTCTAAGCAAAGAAAATCTTATGCTTTTGATCTTGTAAGAAATGCTACTACACAAGCTGAAACTAGAACTTTAGGATCTGCTGAAGGATTCTCTGTTTATCAAAATGATATAGCTGTAGCTGTATTTGATGATGGTGATGCTTACACTAGTGCTGCTAACAGTGCAACTGTTCAAACTTTAGATGACTTAATTGCATACATTAATGCTGACACAACTTTAGGTAATGGATATAGTCTTGATCTTGAAGCTGCTGAGGATGGGTTCAATAAAGCTATGTATACTGTTACATATAGATTATCTACTGGAGCAACTGCAACAGCGGGTAATATATCTACAGGTGGTTTACTAAACTTTACGTTTGGAAACTACAACAGTGGTGCATCAATGGATCTTCAAGCTCATGTAACTGCTACTAATACAGATTCTGGTATTGCAACTGGTGTTATAGCTGCTATTAATGCTGCAGGGGAATATACAGCTGCTGCAACTGGTGGAAATGGTAACCAATTCTATGTAACTAAGCACGTTTCTGCTTCAGGTTTAGATACATCTCCATTAGTAACTTCATCTAGTTTCCCAACTTTAACTTTCGTTACGGGATCTGATTCTACAACTGCTGCTCTTGTAGCAACTGGTAGAGGAAGTGTTTCATTAGGAAGTTCTGTTGCATATAACTATGATACTGCAACAGCGTCAGAAGCAAACGCTACTGGTGAAGGTTCAGAATTTACTCTAAGTACTTCTAAAAGTATGATAGATGGTTTAAGATTAACACTTACAAATAACACAGGTGTTAACCAAGCTGCAATGGGTGTCGGTGTAACAGGTGCTTCAAACACTGTAATTGTTACTTCACAAGCTATTGGAACAAGTATAACTCAGGGGCTAATTGTTGCTGGTACTAATATTGCATCTTATGCTGCAAACACAGGTACTGTTGATAACAACGAAGCAACTGCTACTTATGTTGCTGCTTTTGCAGATATCTCTAGTGGATCTTCTGCTACTGTATCATCTGCTGTAACAGGTTATACAAATGATAAAACAGGTTGGTAATTAGTTACTAAACTGAATTATTAAATTAAGCCTCTCATTATGAGAGGCTTTTTTTATATTTATATAAGATTTGTGGGTATGAAGAAATTTGCCAATTTATACTTAGTATTATTAATTTTAATTGTATTTGTACCAGACAAATCTAATCCAATTGATTATAAAGGATTACACTGGATGCTTTGGAGTGGACTCAATACAGTCTCCTTAGCATATATTTTTGTAAAATCTAAAAAGGTTTTTTTACCAAAAAGTCCAGTTCTAATCTCTTTTCTTCTGTTTTTTGTTGTTTCATGTATATCAACTGTAGTTGCTTTAAATAAGATTGAATCCGTTGTCAAGTTAACTGATCTATATGTTATTGGATCTTCACTATTTATAGTTTACTTTTTAATTTACAAAAAGGCGATTGATCTTAAGTTTGTTTTGTGGTTAATAGCTTTTAAATTATTTATTGAACTAGTTTTAGTTTATTATCAATTATATTATTTCACCGCAGGTTTCACAATAGACTTTAGCGGAGGTAATTCACAATTTCTCAAAAGTTCATATGGGAATAAAAATGTCACTTCATTTGCTTTTTTAATTCAAGCTTCACTAGTTTTTGTATTAATATCATATGTAAGAGCTAAATATATTAAGGTTTTACTTTCTCTCACTGTACTACTAACAATTTTTATTTTATTCTACATAAGTACTAGAGCAGTTATATTATCAATTTCCTTAGGTATCTTTATTATCGTTTTCTTAACTACAATAAAGTTCATTAGGAGTAAGGCAAATCTTTTATTAGATTTTAAAAGCTTTATTTTATATATTTTGATTGTAGCTTCTTCTTTCCTAATTTTTAATATATCAAATCAAGATGATGATATAGAGATCACAGAAAGAGTTTCACAGGTGATAGACAGTGTAGACAACGAGTCTATTAACAGTAGAGTAAGATTCTGGACTCATGCATTAAGCTCAATTAAAGAAAAGCCCATATTAGGTAGGGGTATAGGTAATTGGCGTATCTTTTCAACTAAATATGACTCTCAAAATATATATAGTTATGTTGTGCCATATTCTACACATAATGATTTTTTAGAGGTTTTTGCTGAAACAGGCATATTTGGATTTTTGTCATATTTAGCATTCTTCTTTTTTATTTTGAAAAAGAGTTTTATAAATGTTTTTAAGTGGACTAAATTAAATTTAAGTATTAATCATGCATTTATACTTCTGTGTGCCATTTACTTTATAATTGATTCTACTTTAAACTTCCCTATTACAAGACCATTAATGCAGATAGTTTTAATTCTATTTGTTATTGTAAATGAGTTAATAGACCAAAATAAAAATCTAAATGAAACGATTTAACCAAATTATATTAGTTATAATATTATTAGCCTCTTCAGTTGTTACATATTTAAACTTTTTAAGATATGAATCATTTCAAGTTCAGTATAAAATGTATAATGATGGAAGTGATACTGCTAAATTAATGAAAAGAGACATGGATTTTATTAATTCAATTAATATTGACTACCCATCTATTGGTCTGTTTACCATGCCACTATCATCGCTTAAAGGGGCATATATGCTTTCAAAAGATTCTATATATCAGGCTATAAAATTACATGAAAAAGGGATAAAGCAGAACCCATTTTTGATGTATAGTGAGGGACAGTTAGCTGATATTTACTACAGGCTTGGTGACATGGAAAATTTCGAAAAATATACTAGATATGCTTTTAAAAATTTACCTAATAATCCTTTACACTTTGTCTTTTTTGCTAGACTTCTAAGGCAACAAAATAAAAATGATAGTATTATATATTATTTCGAAAAAGTAGAGGACATTTTGGGTTCAAAAGATCCTCAAGTCTACAACATAGTTTTATCTTCTTTAGTTCTTGATAAAGATACTATTAATAAATATGGTGGTAAAGAAATTGCTGCTAGAGCTATAAAAATTTGGCCAAAAAAGTCTAAAGTCATTTATGATTATATTATGTATGGAAAGGATGAAATGGAAAGAGCAGATAAAATTCACAAAGAAGGTGGAATTAAGTTTAATGAAGGGAAATATAATGAAGCAATAGTTCTTATAAAAGAGGCAATTGATATTTATCCTAATAAACAGATTTATTATGACAATTATATTAGTGCAAATTTTAATGAAAAAAATTATAATAAAATTGTCAACATATATGATACTTACAGAGAAAAATTTTCAGATATTCAGCCAAAAATTGTTTTTTATGTAGGGTTCTCATTGTATAACACCAATGATTTTGCAAACGGATGTGAGCTACTTCGTGATCTTAAAGACACAAATACATTCAATTTTGATATGTCAATTTTCCCTAATTGTGACATTACCTTGAATTAAATCATTAAACAATTAATTACTAAAAAATAAAATGAGTAATTAAGAAAACAATTATAGTAAATAGTAATAAAATTAAAGTCGCCTGATAATGGCTTTTAAATTTTTTTAAAAGTAAGTGGTGAATATGATTCTTGTCTGCAGTGAAAGGAGATTTTCCATTTTTAATCCTTACCAGAACTATTCTAGTTATATCAATAATTGGGTATGTTAATATAGAAAAAACAAATAAAATCTTATTTATATCATAACTCTCACTTACCAGGTAATCGCTCGAGCAAATATGCATTACATATATAGCTACAACACCACCAAGAAAAAGTGATCCAGAATCCCCAAGGAATATTTTATTATTTCTTCTTAGGTTAAAATAGAATAGAGGGATAAATGAGCAAATTAAAATCAATGATAAATTAAAGAATGGGGATAAATCATTTCCTAGAAGCTCGAACATTACGATAAAGAAAGATACTATTGTAATTGTTAATCCATCAATTCCATCTATAAAATTAATTGCATTAATTATTGCTGTTATAATAAATATAGAAAACAATTGGGCAAGAATTCTGTTGATTTCATTTATACCAAGAATCCCATGCAAATTATCAATTATAAAACCAGAATCAATAATAAGTTTTGCAAAAATTATTTGAAAAATAAATTTTAATTTAAAATCTACACCATGTAGATCATCGTAAAGACCAATGGTAAGAAGTAAAGTTAATGAAACTAAAACTGAGTAATCAAAAATTTCATAGCCAGTTACATAGAAAAAAGTTGAAATAATTAGTATACTAAAATAAATTGCAATACCACCATTTCTTGTTGCTAGAGTGGAATGTGACGATCTTATATTTATCTTGTCAGTATAATCTTTTTTTAAAAATATTTTTTGAAAATAATATAAGAAGACCGATGATAATAATAAAGATGAGATTATGATTTCAATTTTCATTTCAAATGGATTTTATTGAGCCATAATTTTGCTTTATTGATAAATGTCTATGAATACTAAATCCTGACCTTTCTTTATTGTCTTTGTCTAAATATTTACCAACATATATTCTGTCTCCATATCGATCAAAATCAGAACACCAAATATAATCATTAGCCCAAAGAGTTTCACCTTTTAAGAGCCACCAAATAAAGAAAGTATAAACACATAGTATAGCAGAGGGTAAATTTGAAATATAACTTGAAATTGGCTCTAGGCCTCTAGTCTCGTCAGGAATATTCTTTTGAATTAGGTACCATTTATCAGTTAAGGAATTAAATATGAAGTCCTCCTTTAAATACCAATCCTGATTATAAAAACAAATACTATTAATATCATATTTATAGCCAAATTTTTTTATAAAACTATCAACATTTAAAACAGAATTGTCAGATAATGTTTTGCAACCAAGAATTAACAAATACTTATCTGGATCTATACCATCAAAATTCATATTTATATCGTTAGCTTTCTCTGGTATATTGAAGTTTATTTTACTTATTGAATTCAGTTCTTCAGTACCAATAAAATTAGTTTTGAAAATTTTTTTTGCATCTTCTTGTTTCATTACTTTTTTTCTTTATACTTGAAGGTTAGAGGATCATACTCTAATTTTTTTTCTTTTAATTCTTGATACTTTATTGCATCATCATAAGTAGCAAGATGACCAATTGACATATACTTATCTATTTTTTTAAACTCTTTATCAATATTGTCAAATCTTCGTCCCCATGCATTTTCTTCAAACCATTTCAAATTTCTTACAGGACTATTAAACAATAAGATATCGCTTTTACTATCTAATACCTCCTTTAAGAAAGTAAGATATGCTCTGTATTGATGATCATGAGTGGCAACAAGTATAATCTTTCTCCAGTTATTAGATATCGCAAGTTTTATTACCTCAACAGCTTGATCTCGGGTATTCTTAGATTTTTTTTCATGTATAATGGCTTCTTTTGGAACACCTGATTCAACTAGTTTAGGAAGAATGTCTTCAAAAGGAAAGCTTCCATAGTCATAATCAGTTATAGCTCCACTAAAAATGATTTTTTCAGACAATCCGTTAAGATATAAATTTGAAGCTTTTTTATATCTATTAAAACCATCTCCCTCAAGCAAAACAATTACATCAGATTTTAGTAATCCGTCATTGTCTACTAAAGCTATAAATTTCTCTCTTACTGAAAGACTCATTGTTAAAAATTTTCCCAATATATTGGCTCACCTTTGCTGATGTTTAATTTTGCTTTCTTACCAACTACTATGTTTTTGTATTTTGGTAGTATCCCTAAAGCAGGCCTCAGAACATCAATATCATCCTCTGTAATTTTCTCACCAGACTTAATGTCTTTGGCAGCATACAGGCCTCTTCTTTGAACTGTTACAGTTTCGTGTTCTTCCTCTACAACATCCTTTTTTGAACTACCAAGAGCCAACTCCATTAATCTAATATTTTTGACCATTTTGCTAAACTCCTTTAGATCAAGAGAGTGAGGGTGATCAGGTCCTTTATCTTTTTTATCAAGAGTAAAATGTTTTTCAACTACGCAGCCACCCAATGCAATAGATCCAAGTATTACCAAATCGCCTGGTGAATGATCTGAATACCCAGTTAATACATTGAAAGCAGTTTGATAAGTTTTTAATACATTAATATTGGCACTTTCAATTTGTGATGGATAATTTGTTATGCATTGAAGAAGTACTAACCTATTATTTTTAGCATTTCTAATAGTATTTACAGCCTCATCAATTTCTGATAATGTAGCATCTCCTGTAGCCATTATTATGGGTATATTTTTTCTTGCAACGTAATCGATCATTTCTAGCCATGTGATTTCTCCTGAACCGATTTTAATATACGGTACGTTAAGTTTTTCACATAAATCTACTGCCTCAAAATCATAAGGAGATGTTGAAAAGTCAATTCCAATTTTATCACAATATTCTTTAATTTCTTTATGCCATTCTCTGGGGAATTCAACTTCTTTAAATACCTCAGATACTGATTTATCCCAAGTTCCATGAACCCCTGTTAAATTCATCTTTGAAAACCCTTTAGCTGAAACAATTTTTTCTGAAATAAATGATTGAAATTTAGCACAATCTGCACCGGCTTTTTTAGCAGCATCACAAAGTTTTTTAGCTTGTTCTAAGCTCCCATTAAAATTTGCTCCAATTTCAGCTATTATATATGTCGGTTGACCTTCTCCTATTAATTTATTTCCTATTTTAAATTGTTTTAAAAACATAATATTCCAAATTGATTAAGTATTTAAAATTAATGATAATTTATTAAGCTTTTAATTTTTTTTGGATTTCAAACTTAAGTTCTGCTATTTTCCAATCAGATGGAGTGTCAATGTCATGGACATCATTAATATCCAATTCTATAATACCAGTATTTTCTGTCCACAATCTCTGAAATTTTTTAAAAGATTTTATTTGAAACCAATAAAACTGTCCAGCATCATGATAAGTTGTATCCAAATCTTGACTCCTGACTAAATATTTGCTAGAGTCAATCATTTCCATTTTTTCATTTTTTATTCGGAATGCCCTTTGAATAGGATACGAGTATTTTACTGCGGCAAATACACAATCAAAATCTGATAAAATAATTTTGTCAAGTCCATTAATTAATTTTTTTTCTTTTAAAAATGGATTAACAGGATAAATACAACAACCGTAATCATATTTTTCGCCTTTTTGATAATAATACTCTAGAACTTCTTTAATTACAGAATCGGTTGATGCAAAATCATCGGAGTTTTTTTTTGTCCTATAAAAAGGCACTAAAGCACCATACTTTTTTGCTATTTCACCTATTTCTTTACTATCTGTAGATACCATAACAGTGTCAAACAAATTACTTTTTAGAGCTATTTTGATAGCATAGCTTATCGCAGGAGCTCCCATAAAATTTTTAATATTTTTTTTTGGTATCCTTTTTGATCCTTCTCTAGCCGGTATTATTGCAATTTTTTTCAATTTATTCCCAATTATAAGGTTTTAGTAAATCTTTTTCTTTCACTGTTATTTCTTCAATCTTATTAACAGGAATAGAGATATTAGAATTTATAATTTTTATATTTTCTGAAAATTGCTTCAAATTATGAATACCGAAAATTACTTTGTCAATATAGTATTTTTTAAGAGGATATTTAAGTGCTAAATATTCTATATCTATTTTTGATTCTGAGGAAATCTTTTTTAGTTCCTTTACATATTTTTTTAGTGGCTCAAGTTTGTCGCTATAATTGTCAAAAGGTTTAAACAACAAGCCTTGAAGGAAAACAGATCTTACATGAATTTCAATTTTTTTTTCATTGGCAATTTTTAAAATTTCAATTTTTTCTTTATCGTTATCTAACAAATTAAAAGGGACCTGAATAAAATCAAATTTATAGTTCTGAACAATATCTATAATATTATTGGTATCATACAGGGATATTCCAATTTTTTTAATTAAGCCTGAATCTTTCAAATCATTCATATTATCAAATAGATGATCATTATTTAAAAAGTTTACATAATCATGAAACATATAACCATAAAATGAATTCATACAAATTATTTTAAGCTGATTTTCTATGTGATCAAATAAATTGAGCTTATGCATATCAAGCCCTTTATTTAATTTAGAAATTATCCTGAGATTGTTATTAGGTCTTTGTTTTATATAATTTCCTATCAACTCAAGTGAGTTCCCGTAAACTTCAGCAGTATCAATCATGTTGATACCATTTTTAGATGCAAAATCAAGTATTTCAAATACCTTTGCTTTATCGATAGGACCATAGTTATTTATACCATAGTTCATCCCCAACTGAGCACCCCCCAAAATAATTTTACTTAGCATGATATATATTAAAAATAATATTAAGTTGTAAAGTTATTAAATTTTAAGTACTTTTGTTGCTTAAAAGTAATAAAGTTTGTTAAATCAATTAATTACATCTAAAACAAGATTAAGGCTTTTGTTAAAATTTTTTATTTCTCAAGCAAATACAGGTTATTTAAATGGCTTGGCAAATGAGATGGGTGAGTCAACAAATTCTATAAGAAAAGAATTAAATCATTTACATGATGCTGGTTATTTAAATAAAGTAAAACTTGATAATAAAGTTGAGTACAATGTTAATACTTCACATCCTCTTTATGAGACATTAAGAAAAGTAGTTCTTAAACATTTGGGATTAGAGGATCTGGTAGAAGTTGTTCTTGAAAGAATGGGTAATGTAGAATATATAACATTAATTGGAGATTATGCAAAGGGTATTGACTCGGGAAATGTTGAGGTATTTTTGGTCGGAAAAGATTTAAATTTTAATTATATCTCACAACTTGAAGAAAAAATTAAAAAATTAATTGGAAGAAAAGTAAGCTTTTATTTATCGTCTTCATTACCGACAAATCAATTTCATATCAAATTATACTCTAAAGATTAATAAAATGAAACATAAAGAAGTATTTGAAAGGCCCTGGGGAAGATTTATTATAGTTCACGAAGAACCTACCTATAAATTAAAAAAAATTGAAGTCAATCCAGGTCACAGATTAAGTTATCAATTTCATAATAAAAGATCTGAGTCTTGGACCATTGTCAAAGGCTCAGGAGAAATTATTTTAGACGGTGAAAAAAGATCAATAAAATATGGTGACTGTATTCAAATTAATAAAAAATCAAAACATAGAATTTCTAATAATTCGGATTCTCTTTTAATTTTTATTGAGGTTCAAACTGGTACATATTTTGGAGAAGATGACATTGTTAGAATAGAAGATGACTATTTAAGAGAAACATGAAAAAAAAAGGAATAATTGTATCTGGATATTTTAATCCACTACATAAAGGACATATAGAATATTTTCATAATGCAAAAAAAAACGGTGATATACTGATTGTAATTGTAAATAATGATAAACAAAGACTAATTAAAGGTTCTCAGGAATTTATGAATCAAGAAGAGAGAATTATTATACTTAAAGAACTTAAAGTTGTCGATAGAGTTATTTTATCAATAGATTTGGATAAATCAGTAAGTAAAACTATTGAAAAAATTTATAAAGAATTTTCAAATGACCATATACTATATTTTGCTAATGGTGGTGATCAAAATAATAATCTTATACCTGAATCACAAATTTGTAATAAGTATGGAATCATATTAATTGACGGCCTTGGAGATAAGATCCAGTCATCATCATGGATATTAAAGGGGAAAAAATGAAAATCAAGAATATTTGTTGTATTGGCGCAGGATTTGTTGGAGGTCCTACTATGGCTGTAATAGCGTTAAAGTGTCCTGAAATTAAAGTGAATGTTGTAGATATAAACCAACAGAAGATTGACTTATGGAACGGAGACTTAAAAAATCTTCCAGTTTATGAACCCGGGCTACAAGAAATTATAAGAGATGTTAGAAATCAAAACTTATTTTTTTCAACTGATGTTGATGAAGCTATCGAAGAAGCAGATATGATATTTATGGCAGTAAATACTCCAACAAAAACTTCAGGTGAAGGTAAAGGTTATGCAGCAGATCTTACTTATATCGAAAAATGTTCAAAAAATATTGCTTTAGTATCTAAATCCGATAAGATTATAATAGAGAAGTCTACCTTGCCTGTTAGAACAGCTGAAAGAATCAAGGAAATTTTAAATTTAAACAATGATTCAAATATTAATTTTGAAGTACTTTCAAATCCAGAATTTTTAGCTGAAGGAACAGCTATAAATGATTTATTTAAATCAGATAGAGTTTTAATTGGAGGTGATAATACTAAATCTGGAAATGCCGCTGTAAGTCATTTAGTAGAAATTTATAGCAGATGGATACCTAGAGATAAAATTTTAACAACGAATGTCTGGTCATCCGAACTATCTAAATTAGTATCTAACGCAATGCTTGCTCAAAGGATATCTTCAATAAATAGTATTTCAGCATTATGTGAAAAAACAGGTGCAAGAGTTGATGAGGTTTCATTAGCAGTAGGAATGGATAAAAGAATTGGTCCAAATTTTTTAAAATCTTCAATTGGATTTGGTGGAAGTTGCTTTAAAAAAGATATATTGAATCTTGTTTATATTTCAAGGTTTTATGGCCTTGATCAAGTAGCAGAATATTGGGAGAATGTTGTAAAAATAAATAATTATCAAACTGAAAGATTTGGAAAAAAAATAATTGAAGCTTTAAATTCTATTACAAAAACAAAGACTATATCTATACTTGGTTGGGCATTCAAAAAGGACACTAATGATTCAAGAGAATCAGCTTCAATAAGCCTAGCTAAAAAATTATTAATATCTGGGGCTAAGATTAAAATCTATGACCCAATGGTTTCAAAAAAACAAATTATTAATGATTTAAAAAACAAAATATCAGAAGACGGCCTTAATCAAAAGCAAGTAAATAATCTAATTTCAGGCGTTTCAATTTATAATAATTCATATTCAGCATTAAAAAATTCTAACTTAGTTTCTTTATGTACAGAGTGGGATGAATTTAGAGAAATTGATTGGAAAAAAGCATATAATATAATGCACTCAGACCCATTTTTATTTGATGGACGTCACCTGGTTAATAAAAATGATTTAGAATCAATAGGGTTTAAAACTTATATAATAGGACAACCATGAAAAAAAATAAAATTGGCGTAATTGGACTAGGATATGTAGGGCTTCCTGTAGCTGTTTCTTTTTCAAAGAAATATCAAGTTATTGGGTATGACTTAAATGCTATAAGAATTAATCAATTAAAAAAATTTAATGATAAAACTTTAGAAATAACTTCAGAAAGATTAAGGATATCTTTAAATAGTAATTTATCAATTACCAACAATTCTCAAGATTTGAGAGATTGTAATATTTATATAATTACAGTCCCAACTCCAATTAAAAAAGATAAAACACCTAATTTAGAAGCATTGTTATCAGCTTCTGAATTGGTTGGGAGTATACTTTGTAGGAATGATATTGTAATTTATGAAAGCACTGTTTTCCCAGGTTGTACTGAAGATGAATGTGTGCCATTACTTGAAAAAAATAGCAATTTAAAATATAATCAAGATTTTTTCTGTGGTTATTCTCCTGAAAGAATAAATCCAGGAGATAAAAGTCACACAATTGACAAAATTGTTAAAGTAACTTCTGGCTCAACTAAAGAAGTAGCTAATATGGTTGATGAATTATACTCTAGTGTTATTGATGCTGGAACATTCAAGGCGACCTCTATCAAAGTTGCAGAAGCAGCAAAAGTAATAGAGAATGCTCAAAGAGATATAAATATTGCTTTTATAAATGAACTTGCAAAAATTTTTAGTCTTTTGGATATTGATACTAATGATGTTTTAAATGCTGCATCTACAAAATGGAATTTTTTAAATTTTAGACCAGGCTTAGTTGGTGGTCATTGTATTGGAGTTGATCCATATTATTTAGCTGATAAATCAAAAAAGGTAGGGTATAATCCTGAAATAATATTAGCTGGAAGAAAAGTAAATGATGAAATGGGTTTATTTATAGCAGATAAAGTTATTAGCTTATTAAAAAAACAAAACAAGGACTTAACAAAACTTAAAGCTTTAGTAATGGGAATTACTTTTAAAGAAAATTGTCCTGATTACAGAAATACTAAAGTTATTGACATTATAAATAGTTTAAAAAATTCAGGTTTAAAGGTAGATGTTTTTGATCCTTGGATCGAAGATAGCCTCTTTAAAAAGAAAAATGGGATTGTTGTTTCTAATAAAATACCTGATACAAAATATGATGCAATTATCCTTGCAGTTGGACATGACTTATTTCACAAAATAGATATTGTAAAATATAAAAGCAACAAGAATTCTATAATCTATGATGTTAAAGGGTTTTTAGACAAAGAAATAATTACAAATAGACTTTAAATGTTTAAACCAGTAATTGACATATTTAGATATTTAAAAATCTTCCAAGTTTATCTTGGTTTAAAGATGTACATAATTTACTGTTTAGGTATAATAGCATCAATATCAGAAGGAATAGGAATTTTAATGCTCTTGCCTTTATTACAATCATTAGACAGTGATATTGGCGTTAGTAAATCAGAAGGTGGGATAAATCAAGTTCTTTATAATTTAATTGATTTTTTGGGATTTTCAGATTCAATTATTTCAATTTTGCTTTTGATTTCTGTTGCATTTATTGTAAAGGGAATAATCACGTTTTTTGCTCTTGGCCTAACAGCATCTCTTTTGGGTCAGCTTTTGAAGGAAATAAAAGTAAAATTATTTAATCTTTATTCCAAGATGAGTTATGGTTATTTCTCGTCAAAAAATACAGGAGATTTAATTAACCTTATAAACGAACAACCAACAAAATCTTTGGAAGCATTTAAGCAATTATCTCTATTAGGATCACACTTTATAAATACTATCGTGCTTATGGGCTTAGCTTTTTTTATGACATTTAGCTTTGGCTTAATGGCTCTGGCTCTTGGGATTATTCTTTTAATACTTTTTTTAAAAATGAATTCATATGTTCAGAATTTATCAAGAATTTCTGCTAAAGAAAATGGAATATTAACAAAATGGCTAATTCAATCACTACATGGATTCAAATACCTTATTTCTACAAATCAGCTAAATTCATTAAAATCATATATACATAATTCAATTTCAATTTTGACCTCAGCTCAAATTAAATCTGGAGTTGCGGCTGCTTTTACACAGTCTGTCAGGGAACCAATAGCAGTTCTTTTTATCATGTTTATTGTTTATGTTCAGATCTTTCTTTTTGACTTACGATTAGAACCAATTTTAGTATCAATAGCATTATTTTATAGATCTCTAAACTCAACGTTAGCTGTTCAAAGTGCTTTTCAGGGTACATTTCAACATATAGGGAGTATGGAGCTAGTTCATAAAGAGTTTCTTAATCAAGTCAAAAATGAATCTAATGATGGTAACGTAAGTATTGTAAACTTTAAAGAATCAATAATATTCAAAGACGTAAGTTTTAGTTATCCTAATACTGATAAAGGAACATTAAAGAACATTAACATTAATATTCCAGCAAAAAGTTCAATAGCAATTGTTGGCGAGTCAGGAGCTGGTAAGACAACCCTTGTTGATTTAATTACTCTTACTAATGACTTTTATGAAGGTGAAATTTTAATTGATAACATTTTATCAAACAAATTAAATAAATCAAGTTGGAGAAATTTAATCGGTTATGTATCTCAAGATACATTAATTTTTGACGATACAATAGGTAATAATATTTCAATGTGGAGAAAAAGTTCAAATAAAGATCTTAGAAATGCAGCAAGACAGGCAAATATTTTGGAATTTATAGATTCTCTTCCTGATGGGTTTGATACTCTTGTCGGAGATAGGGGGATTTTACTTTCTGGTGGACAGAAGCAGAGAATTTTTATTGCAAGAGAATTATATAGAAAACCAAATTTATTGATTCTTGATGAGGCAACAAGTTCACTTGACTCAGAGTCAGAAAAAAGTATTCAGGAAAGCATAGAGCTATTAAAGGGAAAGATTACAGTAATTGTTATAGCTCATAGGTTATCTACAATTAAAAATGTAGATCAAATTTATATGTTAGATAAAGGAAATGTTGTCGAGGCGGGAACTTATCAAGAATTAATTAATAATCATAACTCTAAATTTAGCAAGCTTGCTAATTTACAGATTTTATAATATTTACATGAAAGTAGGAGCTATAATTTTTTCAAGGATGAGTTCAGCTAGGTTACCAGGAAAAGCAGTAATTGACATTTCGGGTAAAACATTAATTGAAAGAGTGATTGAAAGAGCTATTAGGATAAAAAATATTGACCATTTATGTATTGCTACATCAAAAAATAAAGAGGATGATATTATCGAATCAATTGCAAGATCGCACAAAATTGATTCATATAGGGGTAGTCTAAATAACGTAACTCAAAGAGCAGTTAGTGCAGCCAGGTACTTCAAATACAATAGTTTTTTGAGATTATGTGGGGATAGACCTTTTTTTGATTGTGAAATTTATGATGAACTTATTTTAAGACATAAAGAAAGTAAGCCAGATATTACAACAAATATTTATCCAAGATCTGTACCACCAGGGTTAACAGGTGAGGTTATTAATGTTAAATCTCTAGAAAAATGCTTAATTGGTACAAAAAGTAAACAAGATAGAGAGCATGTTACAAGATATTTTTACAAGAATTCTGATAAATTCATAATTAAAAACATTACTTTTTTTGAAAGTAATGACCTATGTGACTTAAGACTTGTAGTAGATGACGATATTGATCTGAATAGAGCAATTTGGATTGCTGAAAAATTGAGTGATGATAATTCTCATTTCGATACAAAAAAAATTATTCAATTAGCTAAAAAGTGGAACGAATTAAATTTATAAAAACATAAAAAAATAAATATGATAGTATTAGGAATTAACGACGGGCATAATTCAAGTGCATCTCTTATTGTTGACGGAATTCTAAAATGTTCAATTGCAGAGGAAAGAATTTCCAGAGAAAAAAATCATTTTGGATTTCCAGAAAATGCCATAAAATGTGTTCTTAAATATTCTGGGGTTACAATTAAAGACGTTAACAAAATTGCAATGTCCTCTAAACATTTTTTACCAGCTTATTATTATGTTTCAAGAAATTCTCAGCTATCAATTAAGGATTATTGGAAAGAACAAACTGATTACTGGTATCCAAAATTAATAGAAAATAAAAGCCCAAAATATTTAGATGTTTTATCTCATAAAGTTAATAAAGAAAATTTCCCCTATGATGAGTCACTAATAAAAGATGAAAATGACAAGGAAGGTATGTGGAATGCAAGAGTAAAACATTTGTCAGAAAAATTAAACGTTGATAGTTCAATTATTTCACATCACGACCACCACAAATGTCACGCTTATTATGGATATATGTTGAGTAGTAATAGAGATAAACCATTACTCGTATATACAATGGATGGGTTTGGAGATGGCGCAAATGGAACAGTCTCTGTAGGTAAACCAGGTAAAGAACTTGATGAAATTTCAAGGTCTGCCAACTGTAACATAGGGAGAATGTATAGATATGCGACTTTATTATTAGGAATGAGGCCTGCTGAGCATGAATATAAATTAATGGGTCTTGCTGCATATAATTCTCATAAGTATGGTAAAGAAGCTTATGATGTTTATGCAGAAACACTTCAAGTTGACGGGCTTCAATTTAAATATAATAAAAAGATAAAAGATCATTTTTTTTATTTTAAAGAAAAACTAGAGGGTCAAAGATTTGACGCTATAGCTTATGGGATTCAAAAAAGATGTGAGGAAATTTTAACTGAGTGGATCACTAATGGAATAAAAAAAACAGGTATTAAAAATATAATAATGTCTGGGGGTGTTGCACAAAATATAAAAGCAAATAAATTAATATCTGAACTTGATGGACTTGAGACCCTCTTTATACCTCCTGGACCAGGTGATGAGTCAATATCTATTGGGGCAGCTTATTTAGAATACATTAAAGAAGGAAACAAATTAATAGATATTAAATCTCCAAAAAATGGATATTTAGGCCCATCATATACAAACGAAGATATTCAGGAGGCTCTAAAGTCTCATTTATTATCAGATTATAAAATACAAAAAGCTTCAGATAGTCTAGTTGCAAATTTATTATCAAATGGTGATGTTGTAGCAAGATTTGGTGCTGATCAAATGGAATTTGGTGCAAGAGCCCTTGGGAATAGATCAATTCTTGCTGATCCGAGAAACCCAGATGTAATACATCATATAAACAAGCTTGTTAAAATGAGAGATTTTTGGATGCCATTTGCACCAAGTATAATTTCAGAGCGAGAAAAAGACTATATTATAAATCCAAAATCAATTGACTCTAGATATATGTCAATAGGGTTTGATTCAACTGATCTTGCAAAAAAACATATTCCTGCTGGGTTGCACCCATTTGACAGAACAGCAAGACCTCAAATTGTCCATAAATCAGATAATCCTTCTTATCATTCTTTAATTAGTGCTTTTGAAAAAATAACTGGTGTTGGAGCACTAATGAATACTTCCTTTAATATTCATGGGGAGCCAATAGTTGGTTCACCAGATCATGCTATAGATACATTTAAAAGATGTGGGCTTCATCACCTACTAATTGGGGAATGGCTTATAAGTAAAAAAAATAATTGATGAAAAAATATATATTTTTTGTTACTAATCAAGATCATTGGTTTAATGCAGCTAAAAAGTTGTATGATAATAATATTGCTGAACCAGTTTTATGGTTAGGTGATGACAAGCATTTTTTAAAAGCAAAGCAAATATTCGGTGATAATGTATTTTCTGACCTAATACATAGACATAGAAATTATCAGATTGAAAATTTGAAATATAATGGAGAATATAAAGAATTTTTTTATTCAGAAAATTATATTAGAGCAAAAGATAGAGCTCTAAAAATGATGGATAGACTTGATTTAAATGGGGTTTTTGGTAGACTAGATAGAGAGGCATATTTCCATAATTTATTGATTGCATATTTAAAAAAAATTTTTGATTCTAAACCTGATGTTTTAATTACAGCAGAAAACCCACATGATTATCCAAAATATATTATTTATGAAATCTGCAATTTTCTTAATATTCCATCCTATAAGTTTCATAATTGGATGTTTTCACCCATGCTTTTTTTAGAGAATATTGATTCAGGAACAATTATTGAAAAGGATTCAAAAATTCCAAAAAACATAAATACAACACTACAAAAAGATGTAAAAGCGTTTGTTGAAAGTTTGATTGATCAGGATAATGAGCATGAGTTATATTACATGAAATCTCAGAGAGAAAACTCTAGATTGGTTTCAACATTAGTAAATTTTTTTAAGAATGGCATAATTCAAATTTTAAAAGATACTAAACATAACACAGAGATGTTATATAAAGGTATTTACAATCCAATTAATCCATACAGATTTAATTTACTAACAAGATTGTATATTAAAAATAAAAGAGGAAAAAATTTAAAATATGTCTATAAAATGACAACTGAAAAAAATGAATTAAAAAATGAATTCGTCTATTTTCCATTACATTATGAGCCAGAAAAAACAACAAATCCTGATGGAGGGTTTTTTCATGATCAGTTTATAGCAATAGTTCAGTTAAGAGAGTTTATTCCGGATAATATTAATATTGTAATTAAAGAACATCCATCTCAATTTTATAGTAAAATGAATGGCTCAAGAGGAAGGAGCCCCCTATTTTACAAATTAATTAAAAATATTAAAGGATTGATTTTTATCGATAATCAAAATAATTCTCTTGAATTAATTAAAGAATCATTATTTGTAGCAACAATTACGGGAAGTATTGCGCTTGAGGCTTCTATTTTAGGAAAGAAATCTCTGACTTTTGGTAAACCTTGGTACAAAGGTTGTCCGAATACCTTTCTCTGGAGTAACAAACTTACTTACAAGGATTTTATCAAAACCCCATTGAAATCAAATGATGATTTTTTTGATTTTTTTGAAACTTTAAATAAAAGATTCTCAGTTCCAGGCTTTATAAATGGAAGTCAAAGAAATCATTTTAAACATTATGTAAATGATGAATTTGAAGCGATACAAAACGAGAGTATATATAGTTTGCTTAGAAAATTTTTTCTAAAAGATTTAAATGAATAAAAAATTACATATTTTGATAATACCATCATGGTATCCAGAATTTGAGGGAGACTATTTAGGAAGCTTTTTTAGAGAACAAGCACTTGGTATATTTAGAAATAATTGTGATGTTGGAGTAATTTTCCCTGAATTAAAATCATTAAGAAGTTTAAAAAAAATAAGAATTTTCCCCAAGTTTAGAGTATCCAATGATGATGGACTAATTACTTATAAATTTTTATGGTCTAATTGGTTTATAAAGACAAAGTATCTACAAATAATTGCATTTAAATATTTAGGTTATTTATTATTTAAAAGATACATTAAAAAAAATGGCATACCAGACATTATTCATTGTCAATCAATCTTCAATTCAGGATTTCTTGGAGAATATATTTTTGATAAATATGAAATACCATATATTATAACTGAACACAATAGTGGGTTTTATTATAAAGATCAAGGATTTGAAAAATATTTAATTTCTGTAAACAGAATCATTAATAAATCAAAAAAAAATTTTTCTGTATCAAAAAACTATTCTAAATACTTGGATAAAATATTTGAAACAAATAAGGGGTGGGGAGTTCATCATAATATCGTTTCAAATTCATTTATTGAAGCAAAAATAAAGATCCCCGACAAAGGAAAGTTTATATTTATTTGTATTTCAAGATTATCGAAGATTAAAAATTTAGATCTAATAATAAGGGCTTTTAAGAAATTTAATAGTTTCCTTCCAGATTCTGAACTTAGGCTTATTGGAATAGGCTCTGAAGAAAATAAATTAAAACAGTTGTGCAAAGATTTAGATATTAAAAAAAATGTAAAATTTTTAGGGAGAAAATTGAGGAATGAAATTATAAATGAAATTAATTTATCCAATGTATTGGTTTATGCAAGTAATTTCGAAACTTTCGGTGTAATTTTCATAGAGGCACTTGCGCTAGGAAGACCAGTTTTAAGTACAGATTGTGGAAGTATTAATGAAATTATAAATAATGAATTAGGAGTTATAGTTAAAAATAATTCTGTTGAAAATTTCACTGATGGAATGATGAATATATATAAAAACTATTCAAAATATAAACCTAATAAAATCAGAGAGTATTGCAAAGAAAATTTCTCCGAATCAAGCCTTTCTTTGAAGATTATAAATGAATATAAGAATATATTATCATAAACAAATTCTAAAAATTTTGAATAAAAATAAAACGATATATAAACAAATAATTAAATCAAAAGAAAATAACTGGTTAAATGTTTTTTTTGTCACAAGCCCAATAGTAGCAATAATCACTAGAATGATTATAGACTATTTTAAAATTGATAGCAAGGATATTCTAATTGTATCATTCAGAAACACCGATTTATCTTTGTTAAACTACCAATATTTATACATTAAGCCTGGAAAATACGATAGATACTTTGAAAAACTATTGTTTATAAGCCCATCAGGAAAAAAAATATTAAAAAAAATAAATGAGATTAATAATAATTTTTTTATTTATGCTTCACTTGCATTTAGAGAAGTTAATTGGGTATTAAATTCCTCAAAATCTAAAGGTCATGCCTACATAGAAGAAGGTCAACATTCATATATGAAAATTGTCCCATATCAACCTTCAAAAATAACTTTGTATAATCGATTTAAAAAAAATTGGAAAAATAGATTCAGCGAGAACGATACAATCGGTTATTATTTTAGAGATGATGCAATTGGATATATAGGAATGCTACCTGAGGTTTTTCCTGAAGTAAAACAACAAAAAAAAATAGTGCTCAATAATTTTGCGTCTTTAAAAAAATATTATAAACCCAAGCTTATGGGCGTGAGAACTATAGGTATTACCTGTGCATCAAGAAGAGTAAATAAAGAAAATTTAGAGTTAATGATAGAGAAATTATTAAGTAGATTGCCTGAGGGGTCTGTAATTAAGCCACACCCTTCTTTCACTGTTAACAAAAAAATATTTAATAATTTCAAAAAAATATTCAATCAACTTTCAAGGGGTAAGGTAACTTTGTGCACAAATAAGATTATTTTGGAAATTGAAATGTTATATGAATCAAAAAAATTAATTGGTCCAAAAAGTTCATTGTCAAAGTATGCTAATTATTTAGGGTCGTCATATGAATATGTTAAATTATACTAAATTTGAATTATGATAAAAGTTATTGCAGAAATAGGATGGAATCACTGTGGAGACATTGATCTAGCTAAGAAATTTATAATTGCAGCAAAAGATAGTGGAGCAGATTTTGCTAAGTTTCAAACTTGGTCTACTTCTAGACTAAAAAATGGTTCATGGGATAAAGATGGAAGAAGAGAAATTTATGAAAAAGCAGAATTAACAAAAGAAGACCATATTGAGTTAATTAATTGTTGTCAAGAAAATCAAATATCTTTTCTTTCAAGTGTATTTAGTATACCTGATGCAATTCTTTTAAAAGATTTAAATTGTAATATAGTTAAAATCCCAAGCTTTGAATCAAGGAACAAAGAACTAATTCAATACTGCAATAATAATTTTGAAGAAATAATAATGTCTTCAGGGACTTCAACATTTGAAGAAATAAAATCTAGTGTAGATATAGTGGATAAGGCTAAATTATATTTGATGCATTGCGTATCTGTCTATCCCGGTGAATATTATGAAGCAAACATTCCAAAAATGAATAAATTGAAAACAATTTGTGACAATGTTGGTTTGAGTGATCATATTGAGGGAGTTGAATCATCTAAGATAGCTATTGGAGAGGGTGCTGTAATTATAGAGAAACATTTTACAATTGATAAAGAATTACCTGGAAGAGACAATAAATTCTCAATTTTACCCCATCATCTCAAAGATTTAACTAATTATATTAAAAATCGAGAACTTATGCTTAAAGATCATGGATTAGGATTTAATCCTAAAGAAAGCGATTCAAGAATTAACTATACGGGAAGGTTTAATGGATAATATCAGTATAATTATTAGAAATAAAAATGAGGCAGAATTTATAGGATTTGCTATTCAATCATGTTTGGATTTTTTTGATAAACCACAGATTGTAGTCGTTAATAATAACTCAATAGATGATTCAATGGATATTGTTCAAAACTTTAATAATAGAACAGAAATTATTAAAATAAATATTGATGCTTATAAACCAGGCGAATCAATTAACGCAGGTGTAAAAGCCTCAAAAAATGATTACCTTCTAATATTATCAGGTCATACTCAGCTTGTAAATATAAACTTTGACTCTATTAAAAACGATTTGAAAACACATTTGGCTGTTTTTGGAAAGCAGATACCTATTTATAGGGGTAAAAAAATTACTCCAGGGTACATTTGGTCTAATTTTACTGATAAAAAAGAAATTAATAAGTTTTCAAATTTAGAAAACAGACTTTTCTTACACAATGCTTTTTGCTTTTACAAAAGGAGTACACTTATTGAATATCCTATGCCTGAAGAATACTCTGGAAAAGAAGATCGTTTTTGGGCAAAAGATATAGTCGAGAGAAACCTAACATACCTTTACGATCCTTCTCATACTTGTTTCCACTTTTGGACTAAAAATGGTGCAACTTGGAATGGACTAGTATAATTCATTTTATAGGTTATGAAGAAAAATAAAGCTATCAAAATAGGAATTTTTTCTAAAGAGTTTAATAAATTAAGAAACTTTGAATATAGAATCATTAAAAGAATTTTAGATGATCCCAGTCTAGAATTAAAAGTTTTAATATTTGACGGAAGAAAACATAAAAGTTCAAACGGAGTTTTAAAAAAATTAATAAACGAAGCAACTTCAAAAAAAATTATTTCAAAAGTTATCTTAAAAATTCAAGAATTGATTGAATTAGCCCTTTTTAAGATTCCCGATCCTTTAGACAAAGACAAGATAATTACCAGCTTAAAAAAAATTGATTGTGTATCATTATACCCTGAAAAGAAAGGTTTTTTTGACATCTTTACCAATAATGACATAAATAAGATTAAAAATTATGATTTAGATATCATATTAAGACATGAGTTCAATATAATTAAAGGTGAAATTTTAAATTTTCCAAAACATGGCATATGGTCTTTTCATCATGCTGATAATAACGTTAACAGAGGTGGACCATCGTGTTTTTGGGAAGTATTGAAAAGTCAACAATCTGTTGGAGTTACCCTTCAAAAATTAACAAATGAATTAGATGGGGGAATAGTCATTGATAAAGGATTCTACAACATAGATTGGTCATGGATAAAAACCAGAAATATTGTTTTAGAGAGTTCTGTCAATTTATTATTCAAAAATCTAAATCGACTGAAAAACAACAAACTTAAAACTAAAAAATCATCTCTGTATTACTATAGATTATATAAGTCTCCAAACTTAATAAATGTTTTTAGATACATCCTTTTATTTTATTCAAGATTAGTAAGTAAAATTTTTAAAAAAATATTGACTTTTATTTTCTCAAAAAAATATTCTCATTGGAGTATAATTATTTCAAAAGGTGATTTTTTAGATACTGTTCTTCACAGACTTAAAAGCATTAAGAGTCCCAAAAATGAGTTTTGGGCTGATCCATTTATTTTTCATTATAAGGGAAATAACTATGTTTTCTTTGAGAATTATGAATATGATAAAGCTAAAGGCAAAATTTCATGTGGAAAAATTAGAGATAATAATTTAATTGATATAAAAGATGTTTTGGTATTACCTTATCACCTATCTTATCCAAATATATTCTATTATGAAAATGATATTTACATGATACCTGAGACTCATGAAAATAAAAGACTTGAAATTTATAAATGTGAATCTTTTCCTGATAAGTGGGAGCTCTATTCTACTGGATTTGAAGGTGAGCGAATTGCGGATTGTAATTTTTATGAAGACATTAATAAGGTTAAATGGTTGTTTCTAAATAAGCATGAGCCTGAGTTAGTAGGGCACAGTGATTTATACATTTATCAAATAGATTCCTTAAAACTTAAGGATATTAAACCACATAATGATAATCCAGTTATAATTAACACAAATAATGCTAGAAACGCGGGTCCTATATTTAACTATAATTCAAGAACTCTAAGACCATCTCAAATTTGTAATGAAGGAATTTATGGGCGAGGTCTGAGTATAAATGAGATAAAAGAATTAACATTAAATAATTATAGTGAGATTGAGATTGAAAGATGTCTACCTTATTTTTTGGATAACATAAAGGGAGTTCACCACCTGCATCAAACTGACCAATATTTTGCTATTGATGTCTGTTATGGGTCAAGGAGGTAAATCATAATTTTTTAAATGAAATGATTAAAAAAAAACTACTAATAGTTGGGGCATTTCCAAAAAAGAAATTTAAAATTTACGGTGGAATAGCAAAGTCCTCTGACATTTTAATAGATTCGAAATCTTTTTCAAAATTTGATATTATAAAACTAGATTCTTCTCAAATATCAAACCCACCACCTGGTTTTTTTGTCAGATTAATTCTAGCTATTAATAGGTATTTTAAACTTTTACTAATTCTTTTAAAAAAGCCGCATGGAGCATTAATATTTTGTTCGGATGGAGCAAGCGCCCTAGAAAAAGGATTTATGATTTTAACACTAAGAATTTTCAATGTTAAGAGTTTTATTTTTCCAAGAGCTGGAAATTTAATTACTCAAGTTAAAAATTTTAATTTTTTTCGTTTACTAATTAAATTCTTATTTAATAAAGCCGATGTTTTTCTTTGTCAAGGAAAAACATGGAAAAAATTTGCATTAAATTCATTGAATTTAAAATCTAAAAAAATAAAATTAATTAGTAACTGGTCAGCTTCGGAAGAACTTTTCAAAATCGGAACTAATAGATCATATAAAACTGATAGAATAAATATTTTATATGTTGGCTGGTTAGAAAAAGAAAAAGGTATAAAAGAGCTTTTAGATGGTTTTTATAAATGCTTAATAAAAAATAAAAATATCAGTTTAACCCTTATAGGTGACGGAAATATGCGTTCTTACACTGAGAATTTTATTGAAAAAAATAAAATTAATAATCATATCCATTTAACCGGGTGGCTTCCTTCAAAGAAAGTGAATAGCTATTTAAAAGACAGTAATATTTTTATTTTACCATCATGGAACGAAGGAATGCCAAATGCGCTTATTGAGGCCTTAGCTTCTGGAGTTCCAAGTATAGTGACTCGTGTTGGAGTAATCCCAGATTATCTTAAAAATAATTTTTCAGCAATTCTTATTAATACCAAAAGTTCACTAGATATCGAAGAATCATTAAATAAATTAATTAACAATAATGACCTTCAAGAAAAAATATCAATTAATGGAAAGGAAGTAGCAAGAAAATTTTTCTCATCAAAAAGAACATTGGATAAATTTTCAAAAATTATAGAAGAAACACTAAATTAGAGTATGTCAAATAATAAACTATTAATTACAGGAGGTACAGGATCATTTGGAACAGCTTATTTAAATAGGGCTCTTTCAGAAAATTTATTTTCGGAAATTATAATATTTAGTAGAGATGAAAAAAAACAGGATGATTTAAGGAAACGAATTAATTCAGAAAAAGTTAAATTTTATATTGGTGACGTTAGAGATAGGGAATCTGTTGATTTGGTTGTAAAAAATGTTGATTATATATTTCATGCTGCTGCTTTAAAGCAAGTCCCATCATGTGAGTTTTTCCCACTTGAGGCAGTTAAAACAAATATAATGGGGACTAATAATGTTTTAAATGCTGCTGATAAATATGAATTAAAGAAAGTTGTAATACTAAGTACTGATAAAGCAGCCTATCCAATTAACGCTATGGGAATGAGTAAAGCGTTAATGGAAAAAGTAATGATATCTAAATCTAGAACTTTAAATAAAACAGTTTTTTGTGGTACAAGATATGGAAACGTCATGGGTTCAAGAGGTTCTGTTATCCCTTTATTTATAGATCAAATTAAATCAAATAAAGATCTTACAATAACTGATCCTGAAATGACTAGATTCATGATGTCTCTTAATAATGCCGTTGAGTTAGTTAATTTTGCTTTTAAAAATGGACAACAAGGTGACTTGTTAATTCAAAAATCACCAGCAGCAAAAATTATAACTTTAGCAGAAGCACTTATTGAAATTTTCAATTCTAAATCAAAAATTAAGAGTATTGGAATAAGGCATGGAGAAAAAATGTATGAAACTCTTGTTACGAAGGAGGAAATGATGAAAGCTACAGATCTTGGAGACTATTATAAAATTGAAAGCGATTCAAGAGGGCTGAACTATGAAAAATATTTTTCTGATGGTGATACAAATAACAAAATGCGTGACGAGTATAATTCAAGTAATACAAACATTCTTGATAAGAATGAACTTATTGAGCTCTTATTTGATCTTCCTGAGATAAAAATGCATTTAAACTAAATTTAAATAATTGAGAATTATAATAACTGGACAAGAAGGGTTTATAGGGTATCACCTGTATAATTCGCTTAAATATAGATTTCCAGAACTAAAATTATTAGATTTTAAAAGATCTTTTTTTAAAGATGAAAATCTAATTGATAAGGCATTTAATAAATCAGATATTATAATTCATTTAGCAGGGGTTAACAGGTCTCAAGATCAAGATTATTTGTTCAGCGAGAATATTTCTCTTGGCCAAAAAATAATTAAATCACTAAAAAGAATAAATTTTCAGGGAAAATTAATCTTTGCCTCATCTACTCAGGAGGAACTTTCAAATCATTATGGAAAAGCAAAAAAAACAATTAGAGAGTTTTTTTTTAGTGAATCTGTTAATTGTGGTTTTGATTTCATAGGTTTAATAATACCAAATGTTTATGGTCCATTTTGTAGGCCAAATTATAATTCATTTATATCAACTTTTTCAAAGAATTTAATTGATGGTATTAAGAACTCAATAATTGAGGATAAGCAAATACCTTTAATCTATGTAGGAAACCTTATTAATAAAATTATCAGCTCATTTAATTCTGAATCAAATCCAAAAAAAATCATCAAAGAAGATACTAATATTAAAGTTTCAGAGGTTAATAAAATTCTTGAGGATTACAATCAAAATTATTTTATTAATGGTATTATTCCAGATCTCAACACACAGTTTAAAAAAAACCTTTTCTTAACATATATAAGCTATATACCTTTAGAAACATATTTTCCAAAAAATCTTCAAATTTTTTCTGACAAAAGAGGTTTATTCGGTGAAGTCATAAGATCTGAAGTTTCAGGTCAAACTTCTTTTTCGGTTACACACCCTAATCAATTAAGAGGTGATCATTTTCATACTAAAAAAATTGAAAGATTTACTGTAATTAGTGGAGAAGCAACAATTGAAATAAGAAAGGTGGGAACAAATTCAAAAAAGACTTTTAAACTTAATGGTAATGAGCCATCTTACATTGATATGTTCCCTTGGTATTCTCACAATATAAAGAATACTGGTTCAGCCCCCTTAATAACATTATTTTGGATAAATGAGTTTTTTAATCAAAATGAACCAGATACATACATTGAAAAAGTTTAATTTTGTAATATGAGTCAATCAGTTAAGATTAAAATAGTTACTGTTGTAGGAACTAGACCAGAAATAATAAGACTATCATCAATTATTAGTAGATTCAACGATTCTAGTTACATAGATCACTATCTAATTCATACTGGTCAAAATTATGACCATAATTTAAATCAAATCTTTTTTGAAGATTTAAATCTAAATAAACCAGACTATTATTTAGATGCTGCAAAACCATCATCCTCTCAGACAATTGGAGAAATTTTAATTAAAATTGATCCAATACTAGATGATTTAAATCCAGATGCAATTTTAGTACTTGGTGACACTAATAGTTGTTTGTCTGTAATAGCAGCTAAGAAAAAGAAGATACCTATTTTTCATCTTGAAGCTGGTAACAGATGTTTTGACATGAGGGTACCAGAAGAGACTAATAGAAAAATTGTTGATCACATTTCTGACATTAATTTAACATACAGTGATATAGCTAGAGAGCATCTGATTCAGGAAGGTATTAAATCCGATAGAGTGATTAAGGTAGGATCTCCTATGTTCGAGGTTATAAATAAGCATAAATCAAAAATCATAAACTCTGGTATATTAAAGACACTTAAATTAAAAGAAAAGAAGTATATATTAGTTTCTTGCCATAGAGAGGAAAACGTTGATTATAATACTAATTTTAACAACTTAATTAAATGCTTAAATAAACTTGCTGAGATATTTAAGATGCAAATAATTTTTTCAACACATCCTAGAACAAGAAAAATTATAAAACAAAAAAAACCAAACCTTAGTAATTTAGTTAGGCTTATTGAACCATTGGGATTTATAGATTATAATAACTTACAAATTAACTCTTTTGTTGTAATTTCTGACAGTGGAACTATTTCTGAAGAATCTTCAATTCTTAACTTTAAAGCACTGAATATTAGAGATAGCCACGAAAGACCTGAGGCTATGGAAGAGTCATCGGTTATTTTAACTGGTTTAAATCCAGACAGAATAATACAGGCTGTAGATTCAATGAAAGATCAAAATACTGGATCGAAAAGAAATATTCTATTAGTAAAAGATTATTCCATACCCAATGTTTCCATCAAAATTGAAAGAATAATCTTATCATATATAAACTATGTAAATAGAGTAGTTTGGCAAAAAGAATCTTAATCTATACAAATCACTTTTATCCGGAACAATTTAAAATAAATGATATTGTTTCATGGCTATCTGAAAAAAACCTTCACATAAGAGTAGTAACAGGTCTTCCTAATTATCCTAAAGGAAAAATTATGAGGGGTTATAAAGACTCAATTCAAAATTTAAAATACTCTAATAATAATATAATAATCAATAGATTATTTCTAATTCCCAGAGGAAGTGGTTCATATTTTAGGATATTGATAAATTACTTTTCATATTTCATTTCATGTGTTTATTTTACATTATTTATAGCTATTATGAAGAAAAAATATGATATAATTATTGTACATCATACAAGTCCTCCTTTAATTTTAATTCACCCCATCATTTACTCAATATTTCATAAAACAAAAAAATATATTTGGGATCTAGATGTTTGGCCTGATACTTTAGTTGCACTTAATATTATTAAATCAAGAAAAATATTTAACCTCATTGAATTCTTTATAAAGAGAATATATTCTTTTTATGATTCTATTTTAATTGGATCAAAAAGTTTTGAGAAAATTATTCAAAAAAGATATGATGGTAAAATAATTTATTTTCCAAATTGGGCTGAGAAACCTATCGAAAAAAATGAAATTCTAGATAATGTAATAATAAAAATCCCCGATAATAAGTTTATTATAATGTATGCTGGCAATATAGGTGAGGCTCAGAACTTTCAGGATTTGATACCAAGACTAAAACATTTGAATGAAAATATTCATTGGGTATTCGTTGGAGATGGCAGGTATAAAAATTCATTAATTAAATTATTAGCAAAGCATAATCTCTCTGAAAAAGTTACTATGATTAATCAAGTAACTGTAGATGAAATCCCAACATATGTTTCAAAAGCAGATTGTTTATTTCTATCTTTACGAGACAAGGAAATTTTTTCAAAAACAGTTCCTGCAAAACTTCAGTCATATATGGCAATGCAAAAACCAATATTAGCAGTATTAAAAGGTGAAGGTGCTGAGATAATTCAGAAATCCAAATGTGGCTTTGTAGAGATGAATGGTGATTATGATAATTTAATTAAATTGGCTAATATGATTTCTAAAAAATCAGAAATAGAATTATCTCATTTATCACGTAATGGTAGAAAATTCTATGATATTAATTATAAGAGTATTAATCGTAAAAAAGAGTTATTGAAATTATTTAAATAAATATGAAAAATGTTTTAATTACTGGAGGTGTTGGTTTTATTGGTACTAACCTTGCTGAGGCCTTATTAGCACTTGATTACAATGTGTATTCTTTAGATAATTACTCATTTGGATCTAAAAAAAATGAAATACAGAAAGTCAATTATTATAATTTAGATATTGAAGATATAGATAAAATAAATGAGCCAATTGATGTGTGTTTTCATCTAGCTGCTATGGCCAGAGTACAACCCTCTTTTGAGAATCCTAACGAGTATTTCAGAGTAAATACATATGGAACAACAAAAGTTATGGAGTGGGCAAAGGATAACAATGTTAAAGTCGTCTATGCTGGCTCATCTTCAAAACATTTTAATCCATCCGATTCTCCGTATGCCATGTATAAATTTCTAGGAGAAGAAGTATGTAAACTTTACAGAAAAACATATGATGTTAAGGTAGAAATAGCAAGATTCTATAACGTATATGGCCCTGGAGAAGTAATGCATGAAAAATTTGGTAATGTAATAGGGATCTGGAAGACAAAAGTAAAAAAGGGTGAGCCCCTTCCAATAGTAGGAGATGGAGATCAAAGAAGAGATTTTACTCATGTTAGTGATATTGTTGATGGACTAATAAAAATTGCACTTTCAAATCACCAACATCAAGATGCCTGGGAACTTGGAACAGGGAATAACTACAGTATAAATGAATTATTTACAATGTTTAAAAATAAGTTTGATGTAAGTTCAATTAATATTCCAGATCAACCAGGTAATTATAAAAGAACACTTAGAAAAAATGATGACTTGTTAGATCTTTTGGGTTGGGAACCTAAGGACCGTTTAAGTAATCATATCAAAAATTTAGAGCTTTGAGAAACGTACTTATCACTGGAGGAGCAGGTTTTATCGCTCATCATTTAATTTATTATATTTTAACAAATACAAACTGGAACATTATATCGCTAGATAGACTGGATTACAGCGGTAATCTTAATAGACTAGATAATATTCTAAAATCACTTGACTTAAATGATAGGGCTAGGCTAAAAGTAGTTTTTCATGATTTAAAATCTGAAATAAATCCATGGATACAAAAAGATATTGGTAAAGTTGATACTATATTACACCTAGCTGCAGGTTCACATGTAGACAGAAGTATTGAATATCCTATGGAATTCATTATGGATAATGTAGTTGGGACAGCTAATATTTTAGAGTTCGCTAGAAAAATAAATAATGATAATTCTTTGAAAAAATTTGTTTATTTCAGCACAGATGAAGTTTTTGGCCCAGCACCTGTTGGAATAGATTATAAAGAAAATGATAGATATAATTCAACTAACCCTTACAGTGCTTCAAAAGCTGGCGGTGAAGAAATTGCTGTAGCATATGAGAATACTTATAACTTACCGATTATAATAACGCATACTATGAATGTCTTTGGTGAAAGACAGCATCCTGAAAAATATATACCTATGTGTATAAGAAAGATAAAAAATAATGAGACAGTTACAATTCATTCTGATAAAACAAAAACCGTAGCTGGTTCAAGACACTACATACATGCAAAAGATGTTTCAGAGGCTATATTATTTTTAATAAATAATGATTTTCCAAATGAAGAAGACTTTGGTGGGTCACGTTGTCCAAAATATAATATTGTTGGGTCTGAAGAAATAGATAACTTAACTCTGGCTAAATTAATTGCAGAAGTACAAAATAAAAAATTAAATTTTGAAATGGTTGATTTCCATTCCTCAAGACCAGGACACGACTTAAGATATTCACTATCAGGTGAAAAAATGAAAAGGTTAGGGTGGACACCAAAAATTAAGTTATCAGAAAGAATAAAAGAAGTAGTTGAATGGTCTTTGAAAAATCAAGATTGGATTGAAGCCTAAATTTATGAAAACTAGAGTTCTTATAACCTCAGTACTTATAGTATTCATCTCCTTTCTCAATTTTCAATATAATTTATTCAGCGTAGTTTCAGATGAAAGATTTGAACACTTCCAAGTTGAATCTTCTCAATTTGTTTTAGATGGATATTTAAATCATAAACTAAATGATAAAGATTTAAAATTTGGACATTTCAGTAGGCCGTCTATTGATATGTTTGAAGGAGGTGAATTCTACAAACCAAGAGAGTGGTATAATGACAAATTTATTGAGGGGGAATTTTGGGAATATAAATCCAATTATGGATTACAATTAAAAATTTTTGACTTGTTCAACGGTAATTTGGTGTTAATTCAATCATTATCATCTTTGCTTTTGAGTATTGTTTTGGCATTGATATTCATACAAATGCAAACGATACATTCTTATAAATTTTCTTTAATATTTATTTTAGTAATTATAATTAGTCCATGGATAACTCCTATTGCTCGAAATGTCTATTTCTTTATTTTCTCATATTTTATACCATTTTTGATTACTCTTTACTTTTCAGACAAAATTGAAAGATCACCAAGAAAATTAGTAATAATGCTATTGTTATTGTATTCCATATTTCTTTTTAAATCATTACTTGGATATGATTATGTATCTGTAATAACACTTTTTTCAATGGTTCCTTTGGTACATTATTATTTAAAAAATAATCTATCCAAACTAAAATTGATGAGATATTTAGTATTAATTTCTTTTATATCAATAATGAGCTTTACTACAGCTATATTTATGCATTACTCAACTCTTGATTCTGAGGAAAACCCAGCTAGATGGATATATTTAACTGCTCAAAAAAGATTATCATCATCAGACCCATATAAAACTGCTTATGAAACATGCTATGAACTATTTGCTAGTGAAGATGAGATATTTAATCCTGATCAAAAAAGAAATAAAGATTGTATTGATGAAATAAATGAATCCTTATCAAAGAGTAGATTAGAAGTTTTAGCAAGATCATTTGTAGCTAGGCATATTATTCCATTTTTGGGATCAAATCAAATAAATTTATCCAATATTCAAGAAGAAGATTTAAAAGCTATTTACTATGATGAAAATTTAAATTATTTTGATAAAGGTATAGAATCATTAAAATATTGGAATAATAATAAAGAAGATTTAAATTCTTTTGAAATTTTCTCGGAGTTAACAAACTTCATAATATCGCCAGTGATATTTATTTTAATTTTCATTCTATTTTTTAGGAGATTTTTAAAAATGGAATTTAATGAAAAGTTATTTTCATTAATTGTAATTTCTCCACCTTTAAGCTGCTTTATTCTTTTGAAAGGATTCTCCTATGTTACAATATATACTATGACATATTTCATATGGTATATACCCACTATCCCCTATTTAATTGCATTTCTATTAACAGATACTTCTATTTTACAAAGAGATTTAAAGGAAATAAATTAAAGAGACCCCTCCTAACTTTACTAATAATAAATTTATAGTATGCTTTTTCCAAAAGTTGTCGAGCTTCTCTCTTTGATATAGTTTCATGTTTATATACAAGATTATATTGATTGCATTCTTCATATCTACTAAATGATTTTTCACTTTCGCCTCTAACATAATATGGTGTTCCTGGATAAGGAGTAAATATTGAGAATTGTGCTATGGATAAGTTCAATTTACATGCATAGTCTATTGTGCTCAAGCAGCTATCTCTGTTATCTGTAGGTTGAGCCAAAATAAACATACCTACAGTTCTAATATTTGCGTCGTTTATTTTTTTAATTGTTTTCATCTGTTCATCGTTGTCTATAGAAAATCTCTTGACCGAATCTCTTACCTCTTCATGAGCAGACTCTATACCAAACTTCAGACCTGTAAATTTTGCTTTTTTACATAGTTCAATAAATTCATCATCAACATTTTTAAGGTGCAATTCTGCACTAAAATCAATATTTAAATTAGCTTCTCCAATTTGATTTAAAAGATCTTTAGTGTGTTTCATATTAATTGAAAAAACAGGATCTCTAAATACAATATGCGATTGAGGAAAATTATTAGATATAATTTTTAGCTTTTTTACAACACTTTCCACAGGCTCTTGAAGTATTTTCCTTCCTTGTGCTAAAGGATACGTACAATATTCTTGACATGAATAAGGACAACCTCTGGTTGTAATGTAAGGGAAAAAGAACTTGGTATTACCTAAAATTAAATTTCTTGTTCCCTTTAGAGATTCTCTTGACCAATTAATAAGTTTTAAATTTTCAGGTTTACCATGAATAACATTGATTATATCTTTATTACTTATATCATTAAGAGATTCTCCAGTAGTATCAAGCCTTTGAAGTAGAAATTCATAATTTCCAGTTAAAAGTGTAACACCTTCAGGGATTTTCTCTTTGATAAATTGTGAAATAGATCCACATAAAAAAATTGGAGAGTCAGTTTGTTTCTTCATATTGATACAAGCCTCAATCTCAGTTTCAAAACATACAATAGATGAACATACAAAAATTGCATCCCAATCTTCACTCAAATTTATTGATGGTCCAATTTTTTTAATGTAAACACATTCATTTCCGGTTGAATTAAATTCTTCTAATAATTGGATAAAAGAAAGATTAGGCCAAAAAATGGTTTTTTTAATTATACTCGATATAAATTTTCCAAATAATCCATCACCCATGTTATTCTCTGTACCGTAACCTCCAGCAGTATCCTTAGAAATCCTAGAGTTTGATCTTTTGTAGACATCTAAAAAAAGTAATCTCATATTTTAATATTTTTTATAAAAAAAATAATCCTTAAAATTATACCAATTAAACTAGACGGCATAATAATTCTAGTATTAGTATCAAACCCTTCAAATATGATTTTTGACCAAACATTTATTGGTTGAGAAAATAACTTTCCAATACCTTTTACTCCAGGACTTAAGGGTGGTAAAATACAGAAACTTACTTTTTTTAAATCATTATTAATAATATTATTAAAAAGTTCAAATTCAATTTTTTTTATTGACTTATAAAAACCTTTTCTGTACAAGGGAACAAATGAAATTATAGATCCTAAAAAAATAGCCTTATTTACTTTATCTGATTTTGAAAAGTAATTCATAAGCTTTAGTGAGCTGATCGCCCATTCAATTGTTGAACTATTTAATCTGATTTTCTTTGTTGGAGTATTTGAAACTAATATATCAAAGACTATATCATCAGAAGACTCAAAAATTTTTTTAAATTCTTCAATTATACATATTGGCTCTAAATTATCTATAATTGAAAATTTTCTACTCAAACCAATATAATCTCTATGACTGATTATTATTATCTCAGAGTACTTTTGATCAATAGCCTCACTAAGAAGAAGATTTTGAACAAGACTTGAGTTACCTCCAAGCAAAATTATTTTTTTACCCTTAATATTCATTGTGCATTGATTAATTAAAAGCGATTATTATTTAATATTTCTTTTAGTAATACTTTGAAATTATTGAACCCTATATCTGCAGTCTTTTTCCAATTATTTATATCACCATCATCACTAACCCACTTGTATGATAATAACTTAATGTTATATTTTTTACAAGCATATGCAATAGGATAAAGTTCCATATCAACTATATCACAATTAACTATATTCTTTAAATATTCTTTATGATAATTTTCAGATTTATTGTAAAAAAAATCTGTTGTATAACACTTGATCTTTGATTTTCCAAGGGTAATATTATTATATGAATAAATTTGATCGGCGTAAAAGTCATTAATAACCTCACCAACTTCAAGTACTTTTCCTGGTTTGTGATTTTTTAAATTACCGCATGAACCAAAGTTTATTACTAAGCTTGGGCAGCTCTCACTAAGAATTCTATTTATATTAAACCCGGCCTCCACTTTACCAATTCCTACTATTTTGATTGGATAGCCATACAAATCTGAACAATTATGTTCAAGTTTTGTAGCTGATACTAATAATATATTAGACATTTTGTTCCATGTTCTTTAATTATACCAATGTCAATTAAACATAATGTATCAATAATCGAAAACCCAGCTTTTTTTGCAAGTTTTCTAGCTGCTTTCATTGTACCGCCAGTTGCATACACATCGTCTACGATAATTACATTGCCATTACCTTCTTGCATCTCAATCGAGTCTTTACTATACTCAGTATCATAGTTTAGTGAGACTAAATTAATATTTGGTAGCTTACCTTTTTTTCGAATTAATATATTACCCTTTCCAGATTTCAATGCTAGACTTGAGCTAAAAATAAAGCCTCTAGATTCTATTCCAACGAAATAATCAATTTTTTGAATATCAATAAGTTTTAACATATCTGAAATTGCTTTATCAAAAATTGAATGATTTGCAATTAATGGCTGAATGTCACGAAATAGTACCCCATCATTTGGATAATTAGGTATGTCCTTTATATATTTTTTATAATTCATTTTTTAAACACCCAATACTTTTGTCCATTAAAATTTATTAATACAGATACAATTGTAGCTCCAATAAAAGGTAAGTATTCTTCTTCAAATAAAATAATAAAATCATGAACTGTAGAGTTAAAAAAAAGTGATACAAGGTATACCACAATAAATTTAATGGGTTGTCTGTATGATATTATGTTTGAATTAAATGTTACTTTACGATTTAGTATAAAACTATTTGTAGATGAAATTACGTAAGAAAATATTTTTGATCTTGATGCAGATATATCAAATTTATACTGACAAATATTATATATAAAAAAGTCAATTGCGATAGACAGTAAACCAATCGTTGAGTACTTTATAAATTCAAATCCAATATTATTTCTTTTAATAAATGATTTTAGAAACCTTAGCACTATCAGAAAACTTTAATTAAAGATATAATTATACTAAGATTTAAATTATTATTTTTACTTTTTCTACATTAATGAAAATTTTAGTAACAGGAGGTGCAGGTTTTATTGGCTCAAATTTATGTCAAGAATTAGTCTCTAAATACGAAGTAACTTCGTTAGATAATTATTCAATTGGTATAAAAGAAAATCACATTCAAGGAATTGAATACATCGAAGGTGATGTGATAAATATCTCTGAACTAATTAAAAATGACTTTGAAGTTTGCTTTCACCTTGCTGGCTTATCAAGAATTCAACCATCTTTTGAAAATCCTTACAAAACTTTTGAATCAAATACACAAGGGGTTATATCTGTTATTGAATGGTGTAAAATTAACAAAACAAAATTAATTTACTCTGGATCTTCTTCAAAACACTATAACCCATATCAATCCCCTTATGCTACTTTTAAATATTTAGGAGAAGAGATCTGTAAAATGTACTCTAAGGTTTATAAAATGAATATTGCTATTACAAGATTTTATAACGTTTATGGACCAAAAGAAATTGTATCCGGTCAATGGGCTGCTGTTATTGGAGTATGGAGAAATCAAGTAAAAAATGGGGAGCCCATAACAATAGTTGGAGATGGAGAACAAAGAAGGGACTTTACACATGTTGATGATATTGTTAAGGCATTAATATCTCTCATTCATAATAAAAATTTAAATATTGATGCATGGGAGCTTGGAACAGGTGTAAATTATTCTATCAATGAAGTTGCGTCCATGTTTGTTAAAAAATTTAGCACAGAAGTTAAGTATATTGATGATCAGCCGGGTAATTACAGGGAAACCTTAAGAAAAGACTCCATGTCTCTTGTAAATCTTAATTGGAATCCTGAAGATAAGTTATTTAGATACATAATGTCACTTTAGTATATTCTCATGCATTTTAAATCTTTATCAATTGTTATACCAGTATTTAATGAAGAAAAAACAATAGTTGAGGTCTTAGATACAGTTAATTCTGTTAATCTGATAAACAATATTAAAAAAGAAATTATAATTATTGATGATTATTCTACTGACAATTCTGTTAAAATCATTAAAGATTATATTTCTAACTCTGATAGAAACAACTGTAAACTTTTTTGTCAAAATAAAAATTATGGAAAAGGAGCTGCTTTAAGGAGAGGAATAACTGAATCTAAAGGTGATTTTATTGTGATACAAGATGCAGATTTAGAATATGACCCCTCTGAATACAATAAACTAATAAAGCCAGTCCTAAATGGTTTTGCAGATGTAGTTTACGGTAGTAGATTTAGTGGTGGTAATCCTCACAGAATTTTATTCTTCTGGCATACAATTGGAAACAAATTTTTAACATTTTTGTCTAATATGTTCACTGATCTTAATTTAACTGACATGGAAACTTGTTACAAATTGTTCCGATCAGATATTTTAAAAAGCATTGAATTAAAGGAAAATAGATTTGGATTTGAGCCTGAAGTAACTGCTAAATTATCTCGAATTAAAAAAATCAGAATTTATGAGGTAGGAATTTCGTATTATGGAAGAACATATGCTGAAGGAAAAAAAATTGGATGGAAAGATGGATTTAGAGCAATTTACTGCATACTAAAATATAATATTTTTTCAAAGTAGACCATCCTTATTAAACACGTTAACTCTTGTTTATTATAATAAATAGTTTAATTTTGCAATTCAAAAATTAATAATGTACGCAGTAGTTGAAATACAAGGAAGTCAGTTTAAAGTTTCAAAAAATCAAAAGCTTTTTGTAAACAGAATTGATGCCAAGGAGGGATCAAATGTTTCTTTTGACAATGTATTACTTTTTGACGACGGAAAGAAAATTCTTGTTGGAAAGCCAAATCTTTCAGGTACCTCTGTTCAAGCTAAAGTCGTTGCTCATAAAAAAGATGACAAGGTTATTGTTTTTAAAAAGAAAAGACGTAAAGGTTATAGAGTTAAAAATGGTCACAGACAGGCAATAACTGAAATTATTATTCAAGATATTAGTGAAAAAAAAGCGTCTACAAAAAAAATAGAAACGACAAAGAAGACAGCTACAGCAAAGAAGACAGCTACAGCAAAGAAGACAGCTACAGCAAAGAAGACAGTTACAGCGAAGAAGATAACCAAAAAGAAATAATTAGTTATGGCACACAAAAAAGGAGTTGGTAGTTCAAAGAATGGAAGAGAATCTGAGTCGAAACGACTAGGAGTAAAAATATTTGGCGGACAATTTGCTCATGCTGGTAATATAATTGTGAGGCAAAGAGGAACAGTACACAATCCAGGAGAAAATGTTTACCTAGGAAAAGATCATACTCTTCATGCTAAAATTGACGGAATTGTCACCTTCAAAAAAAAATCTAATAATAAATCTTTTGTTTCAATAGAGCCAGTCAAGGCCTAATATCTGTAATAATCTGGTTTATAAGGACCTTTTACCTTCACTCCAATATATATGGCTTGTTCTTCTGATAGTTCTTCAAGCTCTACACCAAGTTTATCAAGGTGGAGCTTAGCAACCATCTCATCTAAGTTTTTCGGAAGCATATAAACTTTATTTTCATAACTTTTAGAGTTCTTCCATAGTTCAATCTGAGCGAGTATTTGGTTTGTAAATGAGTTACTCATAACAAAGCTTGGATGTCCTGTAGCACAACCTAAATTAACTAGCCTTCCCTCAGCTAAAACTATAATCTCTTTATTATTATTAATTCTATATGAATCAACTTGAGGTTTTATTGATGTTTTTTGGCTTCCAAAGTTAGACTCCAACCATTCTATATCAATTTCATTATCAAAATGTCCTATATTACATATAATGGTTTTATCTTTCATTAACATAAAGGAATTTTGATTAACAATATCTTTATTCCCAGTAGCTGTTATCACAATATCTGCATTAGAAACTACATTTTCTAGTTTCTTAACTTCAAATCCATCCATCGATGCTTGAAGAGCACATATTGGATCTATTTCAGTTACGGTAACAATTGAGCCAGCTCCTCTAAACGATGCTGCAGTTCCTTTACCTACATCTCCATACCCACATACAACAACTCTTTTACCAGCAAGCATTATATCAGTAGCTCTTCTAACAGCGTCAACAGCGCTTTCTTTACAACCATATTTATTATCAAATTTAGATTTTGTAACAGAATCATTTACATTAATTGCAGGTAAAGGAAGAGTTCCATTTTTCACTCTTTCATACAATCTATGGACACCTGTAGTAGTTTCTTCTGAAATCCCTTTAATTCCTGCTACTAGTTCTGGATAGTTATCTAAAACCATATTGGTTAAGTCACCACCATCATCTAATATCATGTTAAGTGGCTTTTTTTCTTCTCCGAAGAATAACGTTTGCTCTATACACCAATTAAATTCTTCTTCATTCATTCCCTTCCATGCATATATTGGGGTTCCGTTGGCAGCAACTGCAGCAGCTGCATGGTCTTGTGTAGAAAAAATATTACATGAACTCCATGTTACTTCGGCTCCCAATTCCGTCAGTGTCTCAATTAGCACAGCCGTTTGAATTGTCATGTGAAGACACCCTGCAATTCTTGCACCTTTTAATGGTTTATCTTTTTTAAACTTTCCTCTTAATGCTATAAGACCAGGCATTTCAGCCTCAGCAAGCTTGATTTCCTTTCTCCCCCATTCTGCCAGTGAAATATCTTTTACTTTATACGCGATGTATTTATTATCAGTCTTATTTTTCATATGTATATTTATAAAACAAAAGTACTTTTAAAAATTAAGTAAATCAAATGCCATTTCTTAAAGATTTTATAATAAATCAGAATACCAAAATTAAGCTTTGGAAGTTAAATCTAGGTGAACTTAATCATCATGGACTAGATAAATATGATGCTGACCTTCTGAAATTAAAGAAAAATCAACTAGCAAAAGAACAATTTTTAGCTGTTAGAAAAATTTTACAACTTGAGAATTTAGATTATAAAATTAGATATGATGAGTTAGGAAGACCATCAATTAACTCAGATTTAAATATATCTATATCACATTCAAACCTAATGGCAGCAATTGGATTTTCAGATAATTATAATACCGGAATCGACATTGAATTGAAGAAGAATAAAATACTTAATATTCAGAATAAGTTTTTAAACGAATCTGAAAAAATGGAAAATGAATATCAATCTAATGTGGATTATCTAACAATGGTATGGACTGCAAAAGAATCAATCTATAAAGCACTTGGTATTAAAGGGGTTTCTTTTTCTAATGATATTATAATAAAAAACATAAATATAAATAAAGGTCAAGGATATTACATTAATGGAAAAGAAAA